>Ga0182015_10000409_pt1 | contig 61492 bp, 48 predicted proteins | sample 712P3MmetaG_FD_120478 | JGI IMG/M metagenome (GOLD analysis project Ga0182015, IMG submission 120478) | Permafrost microbial communities from Stordalen Mire, Sweden - 712P3M metaG | ecosystem: Environmental > Terrestrial > Soil > Wetlands > Permafrost | place: Sweden: Stordalen | collected...
CCGGAAGTTTCACTCGTCGCCATCCTCGACGCCGACAAAGAAGGATTTCTCCGCTCGCAGGGCTCGTTGATCCAAACCATCGGACGCTGCGCCCGCCATCTGAATGGCCGGGCGATTCTCTACGCCGACCGCCACACAGACTCGATGAAGCGCGCCATGGACGAAACCCTCCGCCGCCGCGCCATCCAAACCGCCTACAACGAAGAGCACGGCATCACTCCGGAATCAATCGTCCGCCCCCTGGACATGACCCTCGCCGGAATCATCGCCGCCGACTACACCGATCTCACCGGTGGCGATGCTGACGGCATGCCCGAATTCAAATCGCAGGAAGAACTGAACAGCTACATCGGCAAACTCGAAAGCGACATGCGGGAGGCGGCCAAACGCTTTGAATTCGAAAAGGCAGCGAAACTGAGGGATACGATCAAGGAGTTGAGGACGAAGGAGTTTTTATTCGCGTAGAAACGGGCTCCGGGGCCTTCACGAGAATGCGGGGTCATATCGTCAAGACTCGCGATATCCGCCAAAGCGCGTTCCGCTTCTAGGGAAATATGAGACTATAGCCAGTATTTCAGAAGGAGACGACATGGCAAAGTCAGAGAAGCAGGCCGTAGCACCGCAAGTGGATTTGCTTGCTCCTCCCGCCGCCTCGCCCCTGGTATTTATCAGTCATGATTCAAGAGACCCTGACATTGCCGAGGCCTTTTCCCTCAGTGTTCGATAACGACACTAACTCCGTGTTACACTATTTTCGTGTCACCTACTAACCGCCTCCGCAATGTCACCGTCACCCTGGAAGAAGATGTCGCCCGCTGGGCACGTATCGAAGCCGCCCGCCGCGACACCAGCGTTTCCCGTCTGCTCGGAGAACTTCTCAAAGAGCGAATGGAAACCGTTGCCGCAAACAATTCCCTCCCCGATGTGACTGATCGGCTCGCAAATTTCGGCAAAAGGCATAAGCTGTCGTTGCGTGGCATCAAAATCAAAGACCTCATCAACGAAGGTCGCCGGTGAGCCTGTTCGTTCTCGATGCGTCGGTTGTCTTGACCTGGTGTTTCCCGGATGAGAACACCGCCTTCGCTCACCAAGTCGCCCAGATGTTTAGGGGCGGAGACTCCGCAATCGCGCCTTCATTCTGGCCTCATGAAGTTTTGAATTCGTTGCTGGCGGGAGAAAAGCGAAAACGCATCTCTGAAGAATTGATGAAAACGTTTCTCACAGACCTTGCAGCGCTTCCGATCAAGCTGCAACCACTGTCTGCGGAAGAGGTTTTCCTCCGTATCCAATCCCTCAGCCGCCAGCACAAACTGACACCCCACGATGCGGCCTATCTGCATTTGGCGGAAATTGGCGGACTGGCGCTGGCAACGTCAGATAAAGACTTGATGCGGGCGTGCGGGAACGCAGGCGTAGAACTGATATGCGAGTAGCAAAATCAGCGTAACTGCGAACCAGCCATGCGATGACTTCTTCGCCAACAGAATTGTTTTCTCGCTACCTGCCGTAAGCCGCGCTGGCCGCCATCGGCTTGCGGTGGACCGTATACCCATCGAAGGTTTCCGAGCGGAAGTTTAGATTCGGAGCCGAAAGCTTTTCCGTCTGGCTGAGGAAAAGATATCCGCCCGGTTCCAAATAAAGGTGCAACCGTTCCAGCGTTGCCAGCCGCTGTGCGCGGGAAAAATGCGGCAGCACGTCCATGCAAAAGATGCAGTCAAAGCGTCCGATGTATCCCGGCCGCGCCAGGTTCATGCAATTAAAGGTCACCAGGCTACGCAGCCGCGGCTTCACCAGCAGATGACCTGTGCTTACTGGAGTTGCCGAAACAGCGTTGTATGTGCCCGTCGCTTCCTCCATGCCTTCCTGTTCGGGTCTGGGTACGATGACCGGCGAGGTGAACTTGGAAAAATAATTCTTGATCGTCGACGGAGGTAAGCCGTCAATCGCGGACTGTGCATACACGCCGCGATCCGCCGTCTCAATGCTCTGCGGCAACAAGTCGCTGCCTACAATATGTACCGAGCATCCTGCACCCATCTTCAGTGGCTGCGCCGATGAAGTCGTAACGGAAACGTCTGCGATTCCTCCGTTACGCGCAGCTATTTTCGTTTTTCCGTTCGTCACGCTATTGCCGGCTGAGCCCACGTTGGCGGGGTTCACCGCGTCGCATACCGTCATTGCAATGGAATACGTCTCTTCTCCAGTGCCGCAGCCCGCGCTCCATATTCGGATTGGCCCCGGTCCATCGGCCGACTTGCGACTCCAAAGCTGCGGAAGCACCTGCCGCCCCAGCGTATTCATCGCCCCCGAGTGACGGAAGAAACCGCCGTCCGTTTTCAGCAAACCCTCCAGCAACAACGGCAGCATGGAAGGTTCCTGCTCCGGTGACCGCAGTCGTTCGAGCAGCGTCGTCGACGAACCCAAACTCTGCAGTTGAACAAAATCCGCGATGTGATTCGCCAGTATGCTATTGCTGCAATCCAGAACCACGCCGGTTTGCCGCTCCACCAGCAGCCGCAACTCTGAAAGCTCATGCTCCAGAATGGTGCCGTTCGCCATTAATTTATACATAACAACTTTCTCCCGGGAGCGGGCTCTTCGCCATAAGTGCTCCACATCCACTCGGTCGCCACTGTGCAGTTTTTTTCACCGTCCAACCGCCATGCCCATGCGCAACCGGCCTGACTCGCGCGCAGCCTGTTGCGCCTCCACGTTCATTTCTTTTTCCAGAGACGAGAAGCGCTGCATCACTTCGTGAATTCTGAGCGTCATGTTGCGGATGGTTTCGATCTGTCCGCGTGCCTGCGCCGATAAGCTTCCCGGCTCAATCAACAGCAGATCCGAATTTCCCAAGAGCGAAGTGAGCGCATTGTTCAGCCCGTGACGCATATCCAGCATGTAGCGCCCCAACATTGCGTGGCGTTCCAGCCTGGAGCAATTCTGTTCCGCGGCTCGCGCTCGCGTTTCAGCCGCGCTGCGATGAACCGCCTCGCCCGCCGCCAGAATCAGGCTTTCCAGCCAATTCTCGTCAAAACGCAAAACCGATGCCTTCGGCCATCGTTCGCGCACCAGCTTCGCCGTCGATGCGCCTTCACAAACGCAAAACAGAGGCTGTGGAGTAGCGTGCAACGGTTCAAGAATCATCGACAAGAGTTCGCGTCGCAACGGGCCGACGATGGCCACATCAAAATCATCCACCATGCGCGGCCACAGATCTCCGCTGAGCATGGTGAATGCGGGCACGTTTCGCTCCGCCTGCCAGCGCGCGCTGACCGTTCGTGAGAAACCAACGTCGTCGGAGATAACCAGTACGGTCGGATGATCCACTTGCTAGTTTTCCTTCGTTTCAATCCCGCGCCTTTCGCGGAAGATTCAACTAACCATTCAACCTTAGTGAGCGTGCGGATGACAAAAATCGCTGAATCTATTTCTTTATCGAGCCGGGCAAATCTTCCTCCGGATTCCATTCGGGAGCAGCGGACGAAACGTCAAATTCGGGAGCTTCTGAATTCGAGATTGCGAAGCCAGTTTCAGTTTCCGGCGCGGCTTCCCCTTCGCCAGAAGTCTCCCCGATTCCAGCGGCGGCAGCCATCGCCAGTTTCTCTTTCGCGGCGAACGTTGCTTCCAGAGCTTTTTCTCCGCTGTCGCTTTCCGCGCCTCGCCCCAGCGCAAAATCCACTGACGCTCGCAGGTCCACCAGCATCCGCAGCGGTTGGCCGGAAGAATATTCCGCCTGGAACATCACCTTCCAGGATTGGCAAATCATTCGCAGTCGCAGAATGGGCTCTTGCTGCGAGAACTGCGCCCGCCGGCAATCGATGGTTTCCACACCCTGTTCGTCCAACTCGTTCAGCCCATCCAGAATGCTGTTGAGGTCGCTGAGCATCAGGCGGAAAAACGCCCGGCGCATCAGGTATCCATAACGGGTGAACGCCACCAGTGCAATCGGCAGATAAAACAAATCTCCAGCTTGCGCTTTGGCCTTGCGCCCCTGCTCGAGCACTCCGCCATGCAACAATTCGTCCAAAGATTTGCAACGCCGCGCTGCGTCGAGCACCCGGTCCAGCGCGTTGAGCCAAACCGGAGTTTTCAATTCCACATTGCCCAGCACAGGCTCCAGGGCGCCCGCCACATAAGCGATGTCGGCGCAACTGTCTTCCAATTCGGTCGGCGCATTCTGGCTGAAATATTGCACCAGCAAGAAGTCGATTTTGTCGCGCGAGGCTGCGCTGTGCGGGCTGGCCAGCAGATGCTGGATGAGCGCTCCCAGCCCCTCTTTTTCCAGTGGGGATGAGGTCTGCAGGAATTGCCGCAACTGGTGCGCCTGGATGCGATCATCCATTTCGCGCAACCATTGCCGCGCCTGCTCGATGACTTCCGGCTCTGGTGTTTCTTTATCGGCAGCCTCAAAAGCTGCACAGGGCTCCGCGTCGATGGTAAATTCGCGGGCTAATTCCACGTAGATGGGATGGAGACGGCGCATACTCGACCACTGCGCCGCAAAGTCTGGAGCGGGCGATGCCGCCTGCGATGGTGTCATGATTTCACGATCCAGTTCGGTACGGAGTTTAGAAAGCGGGCGGCAACTGCGGTCGCGCCCGGGTGGTACTGCACTGCAACCACCGATGCCTTAATATCGAGCGAGCCATCCGAGTTGCGCAGCATGAGCACATCGGCGAACTCAAGCGGCGTGGCGCACGCGAACAGAACTTCGCGGGCTGTACCAAACTCGATCACAGTTTCTTCAAGCACAGTTTCTTCAAGCACTGGATTTGCCGGCGTGCCATCCACAGTAAGACTGCGCGTGAGTTGAATGGGGATTCGCATCGGCATCGCTTCGGGGAAAAAGCGCGCCAGATCCGCGACTGCGCTGCTTTGTGCGGCCTTCGCTTTTGCCGTACCTGCCTGCCCCACGCTTGCCTCGCTCGTTGAAACTCGAAATAGGTGCGGTTGGGCTCCCCCTCTTCCCGGTTAGGAAGAGCTTTGGGGAGCCAGAACACGCGGTTATGCCTGAAGGAGAAGCACGAAGGAGTCCAACGTTGCGAACGGAAGGACTAGCACTCAGGCGCTATATTTTTCAATCGCTTACAGGAATGGAGTGAGGAACCTCGGCAGTTCTCAGAAGCGTTCGTCTCACAATGACATAAGCGTCTCATCTCGAATCACGCGCAGGTAAGTCCAAGCCAGCCATTTCCGGGTTGACCAATTACAGATTTAAATCGCTGCTACGTTCCACGTGGAACATGTGGAAAATGCTAATTTTTTCCGCTTCAACTTACTGATTCAACAGACGCGCTTTTTGGCGCAGCCCTGAAGTCAACGGGTTAGCCTGTGCAAAACACGTCTACTTTCGTAGGCTAAGCGAGACCTCAAAATGGGGTCTAAAGTGGACTTGACAACCAAGCTTTGTACCTTTTAAGGTACGACCACTTTCACGTTATCCCCGGGCCTATCCGACCCAATCAGCCAGGCGCTTCGTCACCAACTGTCTGCTGACCTGCGGAAAATTGCGCCGATTTTTAGCGTCTTTCAGGTTCACGCTGGTACGGTCGGCCTTTTCCGTTATTTAAGGCGGAGAGGATTTCTGAGGAACTTTCCGCGAGCTTAAGTATCCGGATGCCGGATTCCCCCAACCCCCAATGCGTTTTCGGAACCTGTTATGCTTCTAGCGATTGAATGGGCTGCTTAAAGCGCGCGGGTCGCGCTTTCGTTGGAAGGGCCGCGAGGCTTTCAACTTTTTGTTTGCCTTGACGACGCATCTGATTTTCCGGCCTGTGATTTTTTCCAACGTCCTACGTTCCCTTGAAGTGAATATTCGCCGATTCGGGTCGTGCGAAACCGAAACGTATAACTCAACCAAAGCTTGGGAGATAAATTTTCTATGAGAACAACTGTGAAGCGAATGAAATTGGGCTGGTGCTGCGCGGTGCTCGGGATCGCGCTCGCCAGCATCCTGCCAAAAGCAGCATCCGCGCAAGATGCGGACCAGGACGATCCGCCGGGCCGGGTGGCGCGGCTTGGGTATATGGAAGGATCGGTTTCCTTTCAGCCTGCCGGAGAAAGCGATTGGGTAGGGGCCGTGCCGAATCGTCCGATGACGACCGGCGATCAACTTTGGTCGGACGATAATTCGCGGGCCGAGGTGCAGCTTGGGTCGGCGGTGATCCGGCTGGGAGCGATGACAGGCTTCTCGTTCCTCAACCTCGACGACAACACGGTGCAGGTGCAGCTCACGGCGGGAGTACTTAACGTGACGGTGCGGCGCCTGCGCGATGGCGATGATTTTGAGATCGATACGCCGAACCAGGCATTCACCGTTTATCAACCCGGACATTACCGCGTGGAAGTGAATGCGGATGGAAACGAAAGCATTGTCACGGTTCGCGAGGGCGATGGCGAATCGACGGGCGGGGGACAGAGCTACGAAATTCGCGGAGGCCAGCGCGCCACTCTCAGCGGCACTGACCAGCTCTACGCCGACGTGGAGCCGCTCTATGGACCGGATGATTTCGATACCTGGTCGGAAGCGCGCGATCATCGCTTCGACTATTCGCGCTCCGCGCATTATCTCGCGCCGGATGTGGTGGGCTTCGAAGATCTGGACGACAACGGCGACTGGCGCGACGACCCGGCCTATGGTCACGTCTGGTTTCCCAACCGGGTCGATGCCGGATGGGCGCCCTACCATGTGGGTCACTGGGATTGGATTTCGCCCTGGGGATGGACTTGGGTGGATGACAATGCCTGGGGCTACGCTCCCTTCCACTACGGACGCTGGGTAAGCGCTGGCGGGCGTTGGGGATGGGTTGCGGGGCCGGTGGAAGTGCAGGCCGTCTATGCGCCCGCGCTCGTCGTGTTTATTGGCGGAGGACCGGGAGGGTGGGGCGGCAATGTCGGCTGGTTCGCGCTGGGACCGCGGGAAGTGTATGTCCCGTCGTATCACGTGAGCGAGGCTTACGTGAATCGCGTGAACATCAGCAATACGACGGTGAACATCACGCAGGTCACGAACGTCTACCACACGACCGTTATTAATAACACCACGAACATCACGAATATTACCTATGCGAACCGGAACGTGCAGGGAGCAGTGATGGTGGTGCCGCAACATGCGTTCGTGAGCGCGCAGCCGGTAGCGGCGGCGCGAGTGCAGGTAAGCGCGCAGCAGATCGCATCCGCGCCGATGAGTGCGCGAGTAGCGGTTGCGCCCACGCAGCAGAGCGTTATGGGTGCAAAGGCGTCCACGGCAGGCCACGTGACCGCGCCTTCGGCCGCAATTGCGGCCCGGCAAGTGGTCGCGAGGAAAACGCCTCCGCCGCCACCGGTTCCGTTTGCTAAACAGCAGGCGGCGCTGGCAGCGCATCCCGGCGAACCGGTGGCGAGAAGCCAGATGGCGGCACTGCGTCCAGCGGCAGCCGCGCGCCCCATGGTAAAGGTAGCGCCTCCAGCCAACAAAGCAACGCCAACCACCGGGCATCCGCCCGCGAATGCTGGACGGCCCGGACAGCCTCCCGCCCCACCGGCGAGTCATCCGGCCGAAGCTCCAGCCCGTGCCCCTGCGCCGCAGCCGCATCAGCCGGAGATGAATCGACCGACCGAAGCACCAGCGCACCCGCCAGCAGCTGAACCGAATAATCGTCCTGAGCCGACCCGCCCGCCGGCGACCCAACCGAGCAATCGTCCGGAGACGAATCGGCCAACCGAAGCTCCGGCGCATCCACCCGCGGAGACGAAGCCTGCACCCGCTGCACGGCCCGCCACGCCTCCGCCTCCGCCGCGCACTCCGCCTCCAGCGGCAAGGCCCGCGCCCGCTCCGCCAAAGCCCCAAGCGAAGCCGCCCGCGAAGCCCCTGACACCGGAAGAGAAGAAACGGCAGGAGGAAGAACAGAAGAAGCAATAGAGATTTAACAGCTAAAGAATTACTCACGCACCCTGAGATTTCTCTGGGTGCGTTTTTGTGGAGCGAACCCAGGTGGTGACTTTCGTCGGCCTGAGCGAACTGGAGTGTCCCTTTGTTCCGGAACGGAAAAGAATGACATCGATAGATGGGCCATCCGCCCACGGAGTTCTCGCGGAGCAGGAATTCGTTGAGCCCACGGAAACATCGCGCATGGCGGGTCTTCCTGAGCGGTCAAGAGGATAGCTAGCGGGTGGAGTGGTTGTGCGTTTTATTTAGAAAGGTCAAAAGCAAGCGGGCAGGGGTGCCCGCTCCACACAGGCAAAGACGATACTTCCCTTATTTTACCAACGGGGCAAGCCCGGTGAAGACTCGGCTTCCCCGCTTCGTTCCCTACCTCTTCACCAGCCGAACCACCACTCCCGCGCCAATCCGAAAATTATTCTCCCGGTTGTCGATCCCATTCGGAAGCTTCGTCCTGAGGTACTCCGCCTGAACAGGCCGTACCCAAACATATTTCGAAACCCTGACGTCGATGCCGCCCCCAGCGGTCATCGCAAAATTATTCTGATCCCCCGACACTCCCAATCCCGCCGTCGTTGCAATCCCGCCTAATAGCACCTGCGCAAACGGATTCACCTTCCTCAACCGGAAATTCACCCGAGGCCCAAACAGATAAGTAAACGCCCCTCCCACAAGATCCCCGTTCGAGTTCGTTGCCCCATATCCTGCAAAATCTCCCACCGCGCCCAACCACCGGTTTACGTTGTATTCGACCTGGCCGCCACCGCCATTGGCGTTGTAAGTCGCCGAAGGCGCCACCCCCGCCAAATCCGCATGGATGTTAAACCGCACGAAGTAGTAGCCGCCATAAACCTCTACTTTCGCGGTCTCTTCCTGCGCCCTCGCTAAGGACCCTGCTGCCATGATCGCCAGCACCAGTAACCCGACCATCAACGTTCTCATTTCCATCACTCCTCCTCGGACGCACTCTCCTTAGCCCCGCATCATAGCGCAAAGAGAAAGCTGACGCCCGAGTGTGAATTCTCAGATCCGGTTGTCCGTTTCCCTGATCAGGTCAGGATCAAAAGCAGCGGGCAGGAGTGCCCGCTCCACACGGGCAGAAAGCTATTGCAGGGTGTGGCTTGATGCGGAGGAATCCGAATTGCCGGTGATGTTGTAGCGCTTAAGTTTGCGGTAGAGAGTAGCGCGGCTGATGCCGAGCATGCGTCCAGCGAGGGCTTTATCGCCGTGCACTTGCTGAAAGACGCGTTGGATGGTGGCGCGTTCGATGTCTTCAAGATCGGTGGCGGCGATGGATGATGAACCGTCCGCGTTCGAAAGTAATTCTCCAGTTCGTGTGAGACCAGATCCTGTGAGATCACGTCCTGCGAGATCGGAAGGTGTTCGGGCGTCGGAGGTTCCTCTGAGATCGGACGATGCTCTTATATCCGAAATCAGCGAGGAGGGATCCGGTCGCAAGCCGTGCTCCGGGGGGTTGAAGCACGCAATGGACGGGGGAAGATCGCCGAGGTCGATGAGTTGTTCGTTGCCGAGGGCGACGGCGCGCTCGACGCAGTTTTCCAGTTCGCGCACATTGCCCGGCCAGTCATAGTTCATCAGAGCTTTCATGGCGGCGCTGGAAACTCGCAAGTCCGCGCCGGGCGCATAGCGCTCGCAGAACCATTGCACGAGCATGGGAATATCGTTGCGGCGCTCGCGGAGCGCCGGCACGTGAACGGTGACGACGTTCAGGCGGAAATAAAGATCCTTGCGGAAGGTTCCGTTGCGATAGGCAGCTTCAAGATCGCGATTGGTGGCGGCGATGACGCGTACATCCACTTTCACGGATTGATTGCTGCCGACGGGGCGCACTTCCCTTTCCTGAAGCACGCGCAGCAATTTAGCTTGTAGCTCGAGCGGCAGTTCTCCGATTTCGTCGAGAAATACCGAGCCGGTGTCGGCGGATTGAAATAGTCCCTGCTTGGCCCTTAAGGCGCCGGTGAACGCGCCTTTTTCGTAGCCGAAAAGTTCGCTCTCGATGAGAGTTGGAACGAGCGAGCCGCAATCGACAGCGACGAAGGGCCGATTGGCAAAGGCTCCGCGGAAGTGAATGGCGCGCGCAACCAGCTCTTTGCCGGTGCCGCTCTCGCCGGAAATGAGGACGGAAGTGCGCGTGTCTTTCAGGCGCGAAGCGACGCGCAGCACTTCCTGAATTTTGGTGGAGGAACCGATGATGCCGTGAACGGCGGTTTCGGAATCCATGCGCTGGCGCAAGAATTCGTTTTCCTCGACCAGCCGGACTTTATCGGCCATGCGGCGCAGGAACAAACGCAGCTCTTCGAGCGGAGAGAACGGTTTGGTGATGTAGTCGTAGGCGCCCAGGCGCATGGCCTGCACCGCGGTTTCGATGGAGCCGTGCCCCGTCATCAGCGCGACTTCGGCGCGGGGCAGAAGTTTTTTTGCCTTCTCCAGGAATTCGAGGCCCGACATTTGCGGCATTACCATGTCGCTCAGGATCATGTGGACGGGTTGATCTTTGAGCAGTTGCAGAGCGGACTCGCCGCTATCGGCTTCGAGGCAGATAAAGCCCAGGGCTTCGCCGACCGTTATGCAAAGCTTCCGGATACTCTGTTCATCGTCGATGACCAGGAGACGAATGCGGAGTTCTTCTCTCATGGATGTTGGTCTCGCGGATGTGGATTTACGTGGATAGGGTTGTTCCAAGGTTGAAGTCACCGGGCTTTCCCCATAGTTTTTTCGACGGCGGCAATGAGGTCTTGCACGCGAAATGGCTTTTCGAGATATAAAGCGCCGATTCGGCGTAGCGTGGTTACCGTTTCTTCGTTCGCATAATCGCCGGTGATGATGATGATTTTGTTGACCAGATCGGGGCGGTGGGCGGTGATCCAGGTATGAACCTGGGCGCCATCGACGCCGCCGGGCGTGCGCATGTCGGAGACGACACCGAGGAATTGGCCGTTTTCAAGCAGACGCAAAGCTTCGGCGCCGGACTCAATGCACACGACTTCATAGCCGTTGCGTTCCAGCGTGGCGCTGACCAAGGCCATGATGGAAGGTTCGTCTTCGATGAGGAGAACAGGCGCTGTGGAAGATTGGATCGCTGGACTGTTCGATGATCTAACGGTCGTTGATCTGTCGGTCATTGATCTAAGACTCCTGCGGCCACACCCATAGAAGCGGTGTGGGGCGCTGCGGGAAAGCGGACGATGAAGGTAGCTCCAAGGCCGTCGGTATTGTTATGGCAAAGGATTTCACCTCCGTGCTCCTTCACGATGCCGTAACAGATACTGAGACCGAGGCCGGTTCCCTTGCCAACCTCTTTGGTGGTAAAGAAAGGATCGAAGATGCGGTCGGCATGGGTGATGCCGTAGCCATTGTCGCGGAAGGAAACTTCGACGGCATTACCGGCTTTGGTGGTCATGATTTCGATGCGCGCCGGCCGGCCAATTTCGTGAACCGCGTCATAGGCATTGTTCAGGATATTGAGGAAGACTTGTTGCAACTGGTGCGCGTCGCCATTGACATCGGGCAGGCCCTCGTCGAGATGTTCCACGATGTCGACGCCATGGCTATTGAAGTCATAAGAACGAAGTTGGATGGTGCGACGAAGGATGAGGTTGAGCTGGACGGCGTTGCGCTGCGGCGGCATCTGGCGCGCGAAGCTGAGCAGGTTCTGGACGATGGTCTTGGTGCGCTGGGCTTCCTGAAGAATCACGCGCAGGTCTTTGCGGGCGTTTTCCGGAACATCCGGATTTTCAAGAAGCAAGTCGGCGAATCCGAGAATGGCGGTAAGGGGATTATTAACTTCGTGGGCGACGCCGGAAACGAGTTGTCCAACGGCAGCCATTTTTTCGGCGTGCACCAGTTTGTCGCGGAGTTCGGAGGAGTCAGTGATATCGGTCATGACCACGACGATGCTGGTGATTTTGTTTTGCTCATCGCGCATGGGGCTGAGGTTGACGGAAAACTGTCCGATGTGGCCGTTGCCGCGCATGATCTGCACTTCGAGGTTATCGACTTGTTCTCCGCGAACGATGGTTTGGAGCGCATCCGAGAGTGGGCGCACAAAGCCGGGAGCGGCGAGTTCCAGCAACGGGTGGCCGAGCAATTCACGCTGTTCAAAGCCGGCTTCATACCAGCGGCGATTCGCATAGCTGATCAGGCCGGCGGTGTCGGAGACCAGAATGAGGCTCTGCGTGTTGCTGAGGATTTTCCCGGAGAAGTCGCGTTCGCGCTGGAGCTCCGACTGGTAGGTATGGAGGCCGGTTACGTCGAGCATGAGACCGCGAATTTGGACGAGCCGGCCGAGAGCGTCATACATTCCGAAAGCATTGATGAGAACGTAAATGGGAGAACCATTCTTACGGCGGAGCGTGGCTTCGAAGTTCCGCATGAAGCCATGCTCTTCCATGGCTTTGCTGTGAAAGATGCGCTGATCGGGAGAAAAATAAATCTGCTTTGGAATATCCACCTGCAGGAGTTCTTCGCGGCTGGCATATCCGAACATGCCCACCAAAGCATCATTGACTTCGATGAAACGGCCTTCAGGCGTGCTGAAGAACAGGCCTTCCTGAATGTTGTCGAAGAGTTCGCGGTAACGGCGCTCGGCTTCGCGGCGGTCGGTGATGTCCTTGAGCACATGGATGGTTTGCAGGCGTTCGCCGGAAGCGCCATGCACGCGGGAGGTGGAGACCAGGTAGGTGCGGTCGAGGGCGGGATGCACGAATTCGTCCGTATCCTCGCCGGTGGAGCGGCAGAACGGGCAGGAGTAGAGCGCGACGTCACTGGTGAGCGCGAGCAGCGAGCGCATGTTAAGACCGATCAGTTCCGCGGGAGCGACGCCGATCATGTCGGCCAGCGAGCGATTCACGCGCAGCACGATGTCAGTTTCGTCATGGACGACGATCAAGTCGCTGATGGCATCGAAAATTTCCATCCAATGGCGATTGGCCTGTTCCATACGAGTGAATAGCCTGGCATTCTCGAGTGCCATGGCGGCATGGTTGGCAATCGCTTCGAGCAGATCGCGGTCGTCCTGAACAAGCGGGCGGGAGCGGCCGGAGATGCAGAGCAATCCGGAGAGTTCGCCGGTGGTTCCGGGCAGGCGAATGACGACGCAATCGTCCCAACCCAGGCTTGCGGCCAGTTCTGAACCAAGAAGTTCAGAGGCCGTTCCTGAGGTGATGCTCTCGACTCGATTGTTCACCAGGCGGGCGAGCGACTGCGCGAACTGATGATGCAGGCCGTAATCGTCTCTGGAAGCGGCGGCTGCGACGAGAGGAGTATCTGGAAGCGGATGGCGAGTGGAGTAGACGTCTGACAGAACAACGCCGGCTGGTTCGATGCTGGATTGTTCGGCGCTGGATTGTTCGGCGCTGGATTGTTCGGCGCTGGATTGTTCGGCGCTGGATTGTTCGGTGCTGGATTGCCCAACACGGGATTCTTCGACGGTAGAATGTTCGACGCCGGCCTTGTCAGATTCTGTTTCGCCGAAGCGCGGGTGATCCAGCATCTCCGCCGGAAGACTGGGGACAAACGGCGGATGACCTACAGCCTTTTCAATCGGGCCTTGATCGAGAAGGTCCTGTTTCGATTCGCGATTCTTCGAGTCGTGGTCCACAACCAGCGCTTGAGGAATAGGACGAAGAGCGACAGTCTGAAATTTTCCCTCTTGGAATAGCACAAGGGCGCCGGCACGAGCGGCGGTCAGTTCGATGACGCGATCGACAAACTTATCGGCGAAAGCCGGCAAGCGTAACAGTCCGTCGATCTCGCGGGCCAGTTGATTTAAAAGCTCGGAGCGGCGGCGATCGACTTCCGAGCGGTGCAGGTTGCGAGCCACCTGAAGAACCACGGCCACTTGCACGGCCAGAGCCCGGGCGCGGCGGATGTCCTCGCTGGAGATGCCGGTATGGTCGAGACGCTCAATCACGCCAAACATGCCGAGCACGCGTTCATCGGCGCTTAAGAGAGGAACAGCCAGCAGTTGACGAGCGTCATAGCGGGCGATGGCTTCAAGGTCGGCGCCGGCGACCTGAGTGAGATCGTCAGACCAAAAAACTTCTCTCGACCGAAGAGCGCGAGTTACGATGCCTTCGGGAAAAATATTATCGACGCGCTGCGCTTGGCCGCGCACTCCGACGTAACGCACGCGGAACTGTTCGTCTTCAAGAAGTGCAATGAAGCACCGTCCATAGCCAAGAAAATCGGCGGCACGGACGACAAAGGCTTGCAGGAAATGTTCGAGGTCGCCGCTGGAGTTCAGCTCGCTGGAGATCTCGAGCAATTGATGAAGTTCACGGGATTGGCCCTGGGCGGTGGAACAAAGTTCGGCGTGAGCCACGGCAACGGCGCCAAAACCGGCGATCGCCATGATCAACGATTTTTCATCGGGAGTGAAAGCGCCGTCGGGACGGGGATAGATAAGGATCGCGCCCTGAGAGCGCGAGGTACGAAAGGGCGCAGCGATGAGCGTGCCGGAAGAGATCACGCTACCCAGCGAATGCTGATCACTGCTGACGGAAACGCTGATCGCTTCCCCGGCGGCAACCGCGCGTTGCGCCAGATCGGCGGCAAAGCGGATGGTTTGCCGGTCATGGCGGGCGCGGAAAGAACTGGCCAACTGGGGTGTTTCCGCGGACACAGCCCGCAATTCGAACGGACCATCGCGGCGCAGGAGAACGGAGACCATGCGTGTGCGCAGCAGCAGACGGAGTCGATCGGCCAGAGCCTCGATGACGGAATCTACGTCGGGAGTCGCGTGGAGCACGGTGGCGACGTCGGCCAGAATCTTGGCAGAGCGGTATTCCTCCGGCGGAGCCGTTTCGGAGAGCATGGCGTTGAGAAGACTGGATAAGCGCCCGGCAAGGATTGTGGCTTGCTCGACGGCAGTTTCGTCAAACGAAGCGTCCTCCGAGTCATGCAGGAAGGTGATCGCGCCGATGACCTCATGGCAGACCAGCGGAGCGGCCATCAGCGAGTGAAGCTCGAATTCCCGCAAGGCGGGATAGGAAGATTGCGGCACCTGGTTGGCAAAGGCGGCGCGGCCGGATTGGATGGCGTCGGCAATCACACCCGCTTCCAGGGAATGCAAGTGTAGTCCGACAAAACGGGCGGCTAGTTTGCCGGAAGCCTGTTCTCCGATCAACAGGGCAGAGGTTTGCAAGCGCCAGAAGTAGACTCCGGCGCACTGGAAAAATTCACGGGTCGCGTGGCAAAAGAACTGGATGGAGGACTGAGAATCGCGAGTTTCGGCGGCATTCGCGGCGATCGAAGCAAGAAGTTGTTGGAACGCATCGCCGGAGGCAGTGGGCAGAGGGGATTGCGATGGCGGAGTGAGATTCTCGTAGGCCATCATCAATCGGTCGCCGGCGCGTAGAGGAATTTTGCGAATCTCACAAGTGATTGAAACTAATGGAAAAGTACGCTGCCATCTCAATTTGAGTCAAGAGAAATGGCGAAGGGGTGCCTAAGTGTGAAATCCCGAGATTTTTCTGTCCAGGACTCTCACATTGAGAAAAGGGCCGAAGACTGGACCAAGGTGAGACGGCGCTAATCCGTTACTAAAACTGGCGGGAGCTGAAGAGCATTCAGGGAAGTCGTTGTTTTGCATGCACATAGCAGAAGTGACTTTGGTTTTTCCTGCAAGTGACGCTTGGCCAAGCCATTGCTCCCCAAAGCTCCGGATTCTTGCCACAAGGAGGAATCGTGTCTTTGAAAAAGGCATGGGTAATTGTAGCGGCGCTGGCGATTTTGTCCGGCATAATGCCGTCGAGAATCGGTGCGCAGGAACCGGCGAACGAAATTGTCCGGCGTGCAAAAAGTAAAGTGCAGCCCATTTATCCCGATTTGGCGCGGAAGATGAACATCACGGGAACGGTGAGGGTGCAGGTGGTGGTCTCTCCGAATGGAGTGGTCAAGGACGCAAAGATTGTGGGCGGGCACCCTTTACTGGCGAATACCGCGCTGGAGGCGGCGAGGAAATGGCGCTTCGAGCCGGCGGCGATGGAAAGCACGGGAGTGGTGGAATTCAAATTTGAACACCATCAGTGAACTGGTCGGACATAAAGAGCCGAGAGGGAACGGCATGACAATAGGCAAGAAGCTTTACTTAAATTTCGGGATCATCCTGACGATGGTGGTGATCCTGTTTCTGGTGAATCTGTTGGCGGTACAGCGTGAGCACGCGGCGAAGGCGGCTGCGGCGTCATCGCTCGAGTTGGCGGATGCCACGAACGAAGTGCGATTCCAGATGATGCAGAACCGCCTTTATCTGAGCAATTATCTGCTGAGCGGGGACAGCCGGGAAGTCGACCGGATGACCGATGGGTTGCGGACGCTCGATGGAAAGTTGCAGCAAGGCAAGACGCTGTCCAATTCCGAGCAGGAGCGCACGGCGCTCGATAGAGTGGGGCAACTGGAACAATCCTGGGGCAAGGAGTTCGCGCAGCCGCTCATCGAGAAACGAAAAGATGTGGACTCGGGAAATGCGACGGTCGCAGAGCTGCAGATTTATTACCTTCAGAAAGACGCTTCTTCATGGGTAAAGAATTCCACGGAGGCGCTGGATGTAGCGGACGAAGAAAACCGCAAGCTGATCGAAGTGCGCCGGAAATCGGATGAGACGGCGAGCACGTGGACCATTCTGGCGGCGATCGTGAGCACGCTGCTGGCTCTGGGCCTGGGAGTGGTGGTGGCATTCACCACCGCAAAGTCGATCACGGAGCCTCTGACAAAGCTGATGATCGTTTCACGGCAGATCGGCGATACCGGCGATCTTGAACACAATGTCGACGTAAACCGGAAGGATGAAATTGGAGAACTGGCGAGGTCTTTCGCCAAGATGGTCACGTATTTGAAAGAGATGGCGGCGGTTTCGGAATCGATTGCGGGAGGAGATCTGACGGTCGAGGTAAAACCGCGATCTCCCCACGATACCTTGGGCAACGCTTTTTCCCGGATGGTGGAAGGACTGGGGCGGCTGGTGCGGAGCGTGAGGGATGCATCGGCGCAGGTGGCCAGCGCTTCCGGACAAGTGGCGAACGCGTCGGATGACTCGGCGAAGATCGGATTGCAGGCTTCTTCCGCAATCGACGAAGTCACCAGCACCATGCACGAGATGAGCGTCAACGTGCAGAACATGGTGAAGAGCACGCAGGTGCAAGCCTCGAGCGTAAGCGAGACTTCGGCGTCCATCGATCAGATGGTGGCTTCGATTCAGCGCGTGGCCGATACCGCCAAGGTTCTGCTCGATATCTCGAACCGCTCGCGCGAGGAAGTACACAGCGGAATCACCACCATGGAAAAGGCCACGGACGGCCTGAACCGGATCAACTCAACCATCACCAGTTCCGGGGAAATCATTGGAGCGCTGGGGCAGCGCGCCGATGATATCGGAAAGATCATCGAGGTCATTGACGATCTGGCGGAGCAAACCAATCTGCTGGCGCTAAACGCGGCCATTGAAGCGGCACGAGCCGGGGAGCATGGGTTGGGATTCGCGGTGGTCGCCGATGAAGTGCGCAAACTGGCGGAGAAATCGGCGCAGTCGACGAAAGAGATTTCCGAGCTGATCCAGAGCATTCAGAAGGAAGCGCGCAAGGCGGTCGAGAACATGAACCGCTCCACGGGAATCGTGAATGAAGGCCTGGATTTGGGCGGCGAACTGAATGGGGCTTTGCGGAAGATTTCGAATGTAGTCACCGAAGTGTATAAATTCGCGCAGGAGATTGGCGCCGCCACCAACGAACAGTCACACGGTTCTTCGCAGATTGCCCGGGCGACGACGCGGCTGAACGAGATTACACATGAGATTAACTCGGCCGTGGAAGAACAGGCGTCAGGAGCGCAGGCGGTTGTGAAGGCGATGGAGCGGATGCGGGAACTGGTGCAGCAGTCCACCTCCGGCTCGACCGAACTGGCGGCTTCCGCGGAGCAGATGACCAAGATGTCGCGCGGCCTGCTGGACTTTATGGACCGGTTTGCGCTGGATGAATCGGTCGCCGAGAGACGAGCGCCGGCGGAACATGAGCGGCCGCCGAATGCGCGGCGGGCTACGGCGGGATCCCGGCACTAGGACTTGCCATGAGTCGCGAACTTCATGTCGTCGGTTTTCAGGTGGGGCGCGAGACGTATGGCGTGCCGATTACATCTCTGCACGAAATCGTTCGCGTGCCGGAGATCACGGCCGTGCCGGACGCCCCGGAATATCTGGAGGGAGTGATCAACCTGCGCGGCAAGATCGTCTCGGTGATGGATTTGCGAAAGCGCTTTGGCATCCGGCAGGCTGGACTGAAAAAAGGAAACCGGATTCTGGTGGTGGAGCATTCCGGCAAGCTGGCGGGGCTGATCGTCGATTCGGCCTCCGAAGTGGTAAAGATTCCCTGCGAGGATGTGGAAGCGCCGCCCGCGGTATTTCAGGAAGGCGGGCTGAACTGCGTGACGGGATTGGGAAAGGTTCGGGGAAGGTTGATCGTGCTGCTCGATATGAGCCGGCTGCTGGCTCCGGCCAGCCTGCTGCAAAGCGCGGCAACGGCTGAGACGAAGGCTCCTGCGGTACGGGGAGCGGCGGCGAAATGAAGGGCTTTCTGAAACGACGGGACAATTCATGAGTACATTTGGAGCTGCACCGGCTCCGGTCTTAACGGAAGCGGAACTTCGGCTGCTGCAGGCGCTCGTGTATCAGGAGTGCGGCATGCATTTCGACGATCGCCGTACACACTTTTTACAGGACCGTTTGGTGCGCCGTTTGAGGGAGTGCAAGGTCGATTCGTTCTACGGCTATTACCGGCTGCTGATTAGTCCGGCGGGCAAAGCAGAACTCGCGAAACTGGTGGAAAACCTGACGGTCAATGAAACCAGCTTCTTCCGGCACAAGGCGCAGCTCGATCTTTTTCAGAAATATGTGCTCGAGGAAATGCTGAAAAAGAAGCAGGCGCACCGGGAATATTCCATTCGCATCTGGAGCGCGGGATGTTCGACCGGACAAGAGCCCTACACGCTGGGCATTATGGCCGCCGACTCAATGGCTTATTACTATTTGCGCAACCCGTTGCCGGTGGAGATTGCGTTGCCGAAGCCGTTGATTCCGCCGCCCTGGCGGGTGGAAATACTGGCCAGCGATCTGAGTTATTCGGTGCTGCGCACCGGGCAGGAAGGCGCTTATAACGAACATCAGATGGCGGGAGTCGATTACGGATTCCGGCTGCGCTACTTCGACAAGGTCGGTGACCGCTATGCGGTGAAGAAGGCGCTGAAGGAGATCATTCACTTCGATTTTCATAATCTGAAGACGGAATATCTGCCGCAGCGGAATGACGTGATCTTTTGCCGGAACGTGATGATGTACTTCGACGAGGCGGAACAAAAACGGTTGATCGAAAAATTCTACCGCTGCCTGAACCCGGGCGGCTATTTGTTTGTGGGCCACGCGGAGAGCCTGCTGGGGCTGACCGAAAAGTTTCAGATGGTGCATCGCGATAGCGGGACGGCATACCAGCGGATCGAGGTGCGCGAGTGACGGATTCGTCCGACGATCGTGGAGCGGAGATGCGAGAGCTGTTTTTCGAGACCTCGCAGGAGTTGCTGCAGGCGCTGAACGAAGAATCCCTGAAGCTGGAGAAAAATCCCGGCGAGGAAGAGATTGTGCGCACGATCCGGCGGACGGTGCATACGCTGAAGGGCGATTCGGCGGCTTGCGGGCTGCGAGAACTGAGCGAACTGGCTCACCATTTCGAAGACGCATTGTCCATGGAAAGCGCGGCGGTGCACGGAGCGCTCGCGGAAATTTGCTTTCTCACCGCGGACGTCTTCGCAGCCATGCTTGTTTCTTATCACCGCGGCGGACCGATGCCGGAAACCGCCGCTCTGCGCATAAGAATTGACGAGCTTACGTCGGGAAAGACGGCCAAGAAAGCGCGGAAGAAAAGTTCCGCCGCGGAATTGGCGAAGTCGGGAAAAGACTGGTCCGAGAGCGAAAAGCTCGGGATCGCCAGAGCGCAGGCTGCGGGCCTGGCGATCTATGACGTTCTGGTAAAAATCGATGTGCATTGCAGCATGCCGATTGCCGCTCGCCAGTTGATTCATAACGCGATCGGAGAAGTTGGGCAAGTCCTGGCGATGCGGCCGGAGGCAAAAACCCCAGCCGCGAGCAAGCAGGCGGAATTCGTGATTGGCAGTTCGTACTCGGTAGAACAAATTTCGACGAAATGCCGGATTCCAACCATTTCCTCCGATGTGAACGTTTTACTGATATCCGCCGCGCCTTTGAAGAAAGCGTCTCACGAGAAGGAACCTGCCGAGAACAGCGCGCCGGAGCCATTACCAGTCTGTGAGAGGTCGGATGCGGAAGGCAGCACTCCGCGTTGTGAAACCAAAGCTGCGGACGAAGAAGCTCCAGCAAACCCAGTTGCAATGCACGAAGTGCCCGCAAGTTCTTTGGCTTCGGCGGGAGGCCCGCAGGTTCGGGCTTCTGAAAGCTCGGGGCAACCGACGGCGGAAAACATTCTGCGCGTAGAAGCCGGACGGATCGATAACGTTCTGAACCTGGTGGGCGAGTTGATCATTGGTAAATCGATGTTGCAGCAGGCGCTGAATGAATTGGGAAAGCGCTATCCGAAAGAGCCGCTGCGCGGGAAGTTCGCCGATGCGATGGCGTTTCAGGCGCGGGTGTTGAACGATCTGCAGCGGTCCGTAATGAAAATTCGCATGATACCTGTGGAGCAATTGTTCCGGCGCTTCCCCCGCATTGTGCGGGATGTGGCGCGGCAATGCGGGCGCGAAGTGGATTTGGAATTGAGCGGACAGGAAACTGACCTCGACAAAGGCATCCTGGACGCCATTGCCGAACCGCTAACGCATCTGGTGCGAAATGCCGTGAGCCACGGAATCGAGCCGGTGGAGCAACGCCGGGCGGCCGGGAAACCGCCGCGCGGAAAGATCCGGATGAACGCTTTTCACCAGGGCAATCAGGTGATCGTCGAGATTAGTGACGATGGGCGCGGAATCGATGCGCAAAAAATTCGCATGAAGGCGGTCGAATCGGGACTCATTACCGCGGAAGAAGCGTCTCGCTTGAGTGACGGAGAATGCCTGGATCTCATTTTTCGCCCGGGGTTCAGCACGGCCGAGGTCGTGACCGAGGTATCCGGCCGCGGTGTTGGCATGGATGTGGTGCAAAGCGTTGTTTACCGGCTGAAAGCTACCATTCACATCGAGACTCGCGTAGGCCAAGGCACAACTTTCCGGCTGAAGCTGCCGCTAACGCTGGCGATCATCAAGGCCCTGATGTTCTGGGTGGAGCACCACCTGTACGCCATTCCTCTGAATGCCGTAAGCCAGATTGCGCGATCGACGGAAGCGGACGTTCACCAGGTGGATAATTACGAAGTTTTGCAGTTGCGGAATCAAGTACTGCCACTGCTTCGCCTGGGGCGAGGCGCAGCGATGGACATCGACCGGAAATCGACCAAGCTCTTCGTCTTAGTCATCACGGTGGGCGAAAAAAAGTACGGTTTAATCGTCGATAAGTTAGAAGGCGAGGAAGAATTGGTGATCAAGGCATTGGACGATCAGACCTTTGTCACCGATTTAGTCAACGGGGCTTCGATCCTGGGGGATGGGAAAGTCGTGCTGATTCTTAATTTGCCCGCCGTTGTGGAACATGTAGCCAAAGCGCGTCCTACGGCCATCGGCGTCACCAACACCGGACTTCTGTTGAATCAGGCCGACAGGACCAGATTGACGGAAAGCGCGGGAGGCCGGGCGTGACAAAAGCAAGAGTCCTGGTGGTGGACGATTCCGCGCTGATGCGCAAGCTGATTCCGCAGATGCTGGCGGCGGATCCTTCCATCGAGGTTGTAGGAACGGCAATCGACGGAAATTTCTGTTTAAGAAAAATAGAAGAGTTAAAGCCGAATGTGGTGACGCTTGATTTGCAAATGCCGGGAATGAACGGCATCGAGACCTTAAAAGAGATCATGCGGCGCAATCCATTGCCGGTGATTGTGGTCAGCTCGCATTCCACCGAGGGTGCATCGATTACCTTCAAAGCGCTTGGGCTGGGAGCGTTCGATTTTGTTACAAAACCGCAGGCTGCAACCGCGCACACGGATGTAACCGCCCGTGCACTAATTGCGAAGATCAAGGCGGCGGTCGATTGCAAAGTGGTTCGTCCAGCCAGCTTGATGGGAACGACAACGCGGGTCGAGAAGCTTTCGCCGGCGCATCCGGCTCAGGCTCCGGACAAGTTGGTTGCGATTGGAGTTTCGACCGGGGGACCGCAGGCGCTCGAGTTCCTGCTGGCGCTGTTGCCGCCGGATTTCCCGGGAACGATTCTGGTTGTCCAACATATGCCCGAGGGCTTTACCGACATGTTTGCGCGCCGCTTGGATGAGTTAAGCGCACTGCGAGTGAAGGAAGCGCAATCGGGCGACATCCTGCAGGCAGGCCGGGTGTTGATTTGCCCGGGAAGCCGCCACATGAAAGTAAAGCGTCTGCCCATGGGGGACGTTGCGGTGCTGAATGACGAGGGGTTGGTCAATGGGCACCGTCCGAGCGTGGATGTTCTGTTTCATAGCGTGGCGCAGGAGTTTGGCAAACATGCCATTGCGGTATTGATGACCGGAATGGGCGACGACGGGGCGGAAGGACTGGGCGCGGTGCAGAGGGCTGGCGGCATGACGATCGCTCAAAGCGAGCAATCGTGCGTAGTCTACGGCATGCCGAAAGTTGCCATCGAGCGTGGTTACGCCACGCGCATCGTCTCGTTGGAGGGGCTCTCCGCGACATTGCAGGCGCTATGCGGACGCAACGACCGCAACGCCTCAAGCGGAATATCCGGGAACGCCTTTCACGCGAAACCGTAATTTCAGACGGCAGATTCGATGACTTGAGTAACTGGATGGTGGGGTACAGCGGTGATGAAATAGAACGGGAGGTTGTTATGGAGCAGTTCGCAGCAGTAAAACGAAGCAAGGATGGTCAACCGGTGCGCTACTTGATCGTGGACGATTCAGTGTTCGCGCGCAAGAATCTGACCCGGATGATCGAAACCTTTGGCGGACAAGTGGCGGCCGAAGCGGGCGACGGCCTCACCGCAATCAGCGAGTTCGATCGCACTCATCCTGACATCGTTCTCATGGATATCACCATGCCGCAGATGGAAGGAATTGAGGCGGCGGAGAAAATTGTGCAGGCGCATCCGGAAGCGCGCGTGGTGATGGTTTCCTCGGTAGGCTACCAGGAAAATATCGTGGCCGCACTGCAGCGCGGAGCCCGGCATTTTGTGCAGAAGCCGGTGAAACCGGAAGTACTCTACGAAGTGATCAAGTACGTGATGGGAGAAGATGGATTGGTGGCGAACGCGGCTGGAGCAGGAGTGTAATCGAATGAAAATGGAGCTCATCCAGCCTTTCATCAACGCGGCGGATGCCGTATTGTCGCAAGGCCTTTCGGGAACCACGAAGGTCGGCCACCTCTCGATGGAAGAGGAAGGCTACCGCTGCCAGGGTGTGGCTGGAATGGTGGCGCTTACGGGCGACATCGAGGGCCGCATCATTCTGGATATGGAGCCGCAGACTGCCGTACGAGTAGCCAGCCACTATGCCGGCGCCGATTTACCCGAATCCGATGGACTTATCAAGGAAACTATTTTTGAGCTGGCGAACCAGGTGGTGGGCAATGCAGTGTGCGCACTGAACGATCAGGGATTTCATTTTCGCGTACACCCCCCACTGCTGTTGAGTTCCGCCGAGGGCGATAAAAGCAGCGAAGACGTGGAAGCTCTGATGATTTGCTTCGAAACTTCCCTGGGCAACGTATTCATGAATGTCGCATTGCGATACAACAAGCAGCGCATGTCGGAACACGCGGCGGCGGGACGCTAAGCTCGCAACGGCAACTGCAGGGTCGCATTCTCCCCGGCTTCATCCTCCGGATCGGCAAGCTTTCTGAGTTCAGGGTATTTTTGCAACAGCGTCGGCGGAGCCAGTACCCGCTTGCCACCGATCATCGCCTTCAGCTCCAGCGCGTTTACTCCGGCTTTGCTTTCAAAATGATTGTTGGTGATCACGTAAGTCTTCTGCGCGCGTGAGGCGACACTCCTAATTCTGTCTTTCCAACCTTCGAGTTCTTTTTCGCTATAGAGATAGTTATAGCGGTCATTGCGATTGTCAGAATCGAACCATTGCTCGTAGTTGCGTCCGTGAAGGCGAACGTAACCGATGGGGCCGGTGACGTGTTCGGTTGGCGCCAGAGACCGCCCCAGCAAAGGCTGATCGATGTTGCAGAATCCCACGTCTTTTTGCGCGAATGCAGCCAGGGTCGCGGGATCATTCCAACTGGAATGCCGCACTTCGACCACTCGCGGATACTCGATGAATTGGCGCAGCAGGCGGTCCAGATACTCACGATTCAATGAAGTGTTCTTGAAGGAAATGGGGAACTGGATGAGCAGCGCCCCGAACCGTCCTTCATTGGCAAGGGCGTCGAGTCCTTCGCGGGTGCGGCTTTCGTCGTCGTCACTCGGGCGTATGCTGGCCGCGGAAGTCGGCTCCATGATCGACAGAGGCGAATGGGTGAATGCTCGATACAGCTTGGCGGTGAAGAGAAAATTCTTGTTCACGGCTGCCACTTTGCGGCACCACAGCTTGGCCAGTTCAGGCTTCAGCGGACCGTAGAACGAAGTATTGATCTCCGTGGTGTCGAAAAAGCGCGCCAGGTACTCGAGCGCATGCTGTTTTCGGCGCTGCATCCCTGATGGGTAGAAGATGCCGTCCCAGTCTTTGTAAGACCAGCCGGCCGTGCCGATGCGGATGTTGTCCGGTGGGAACGAATTGGAGGGGGCATCGGGCAAAGGTTCCATGGACACCGCAATCGGAGGGCAAAACAAAAGGTTAGCACTGGTCCGGAGAATTGTCGCACTACTCGACGAACGGGGCGGCTTTCGCGCTGAACAACCTAACGGATGGCCGCTCCAAGTTCGAGGCGAGGTGAATTTGCATTCTTGTGCTCTGACGCTTTAGTCCAGCGACAACACCACCCAGTACGCGCCTGTGAGATGCGTTTGGGTGCGAGCGTAGCACGCCCCAACGGAGAAGCTCCGTAGATTGCGGCTGGCGAGCGCCTGATCCGCACCTTGCGGAAGCGTTTCCGGATGCAAGCTGGTATAAGTCAGCACGGTATAACGTTGGGCAAGCTGATGCACCGGGGAGGTGTCCAGTTTGTCGGCATGGGCCATGGAGCAAGCGGCATCGTCGGCTACGGTAAGGTCCCGTCGCGGAAGTTGCGCTTGTCCTGTCTGGTGCCGCGAACGCGCGACAGCGTCAGCGATGCTCGCTTTCGCCTCTGTCACGGAATAGGTGGGGAGGGCATGGCCGAAATCCTGCACGATATAGAGGCGTTCGCCGCTGCGAATCACGCCCAGACCGACTACGTTATAGTTCGCGTTAAGCAGGTTGGCGCGGTGCGGAGGAGATAGCATCAGATGTCGCTGCGCTTCTGCGGGGTCGTAATCGAGAGCGACGTTTTCCCCTTCCTGATCGAGTTGCGTGCGCGTGGCTGCTGCGAGCCGCTGCGGCAGGGAGGGTTCCCCTTCAAACTGGTGCGAAAGCTGTCGCTCCGCAAACATGGCTTGCGCATGTTCCCTGGCGGCGGCAGAGAGGCCGGCATCAAGGGTTAGAAGCGGCGCCCCAGCTTGCGCTCTCGCTTGATTCGCCAGCAGCAGCAATTGCTGTTCCGCTTGCGAATCGTATTCGATAAAAGGAATACCGGGGGAACTGGCCGAGGCTGGTTTTAGAGTTGCGTGCGAAGACGAATTACCGGTGGAATCCGAATCTCCCCCGGAAGAAGCCTTCACTCGTTTAGAAAGCGGAGCGGAGCTGGCGCTCATAACGAGCAAAACCACCATCGCGATCCTTCGTCCGATTCTCTTAGGAGCCCTTAGCATTCGGTGTGCCTGCTCTAGCTCGATCCTCTGTTCGAAGTTCGAGTGGGGAAGGGCTCGAAGCAAATTTGCTGCTGGTGCTACGCTAGAGGCTCAAATCCAGCTGGAGAAGTTACCTTCGCTATGGAACTAGGCGTCAGTGGGGTCATTGGCCTGTTGTTTGGCAGTGTGATTGCATGGCTTGCGCTGCGCTCGCGCACCGCGGGACTGAGCGCCCGTTTGTCGTTCATGGAGAAGGAAATAGCGGCTGAAAAGGCAGAACTGGCGCGGCTTCAGGGGGATTACACCGAGCTTGTGGCGGGCAAAGCCAGGCTGGAATCGGCGCTGGAAGGGGAACGAAAGACCAGCAACGAAAAGATCGAATTAGTGACCCGCGCCAGTGAGGAGTTGCGGAACGCCTTCAAAGCCATGGCTGCCGACGCATTGAAGAGCAATCATTCGTCTTTCCTGTTAATTGCTCAGGAAACGCTGAAGCGCTTTCAGAGCGAAGCCCGCGGCGATCTGGACGCGCGGCAAAAAGCCGTGGCGGATATGGTGGCGCCGGTGCGCGAATCGCTCACCAAAGTCGACGAAAAAATCCAGCAGATGGAGGTGGCGCGCGGGGATGCCTACGGAGAATTGCGCGCTCAGGTGCAGTCGCTGATTACCACCCAGAAGGAATTGCAATCGGAGACCGGGAATCTGGTGCGGGCTCTGCGAACGCCCAACGTGCGGGGCCGCTGGGGAGAGATTCAGTTGCGGCGCGTGGTGGAGATCGCGGGTATGCTCTCGTACTGCGATTTTACCGAGCAGGAATCGGTGAATACCGAGAGTGGAAGGCTGCGTCCGGATCTTGTGGTGAAATTGCCCGGCGGCAAGCACGTAGTGGTGGATGCCAAGACGCCATTGCAGGCGTTCCTCGATGCCTTTGAAACCACGGACGAGGATGCGCGCCGCGTCTGCCTGGCGAACCATGCGCGGCAGGTTCGCGACCACATGAATACGCTCAGTGGCAAAAAGTATTGGGAACAATTTGAAGCCACGCCCGAATTCGTGGTGATGTTTCTGCCGGGGGAGACGTTCTTCAGCGCGGCGCTGGAACAAGATCCCGGGTTAATCGAGCATGGGGTTCTGAGCCGTGTCATTCCCGCATCGCCCACAACCCTGATCGCATTGCTGAAAGCCGTGGCTTACGGGTGGAATCAGGAGAAACTGGCGCGCAATGCGCAGCAGATCAGCGCCCTGGGCAAAGAACTTCACGACCGCCTACGAAATCTTGCGCAGCACATTACGTCGGTCGGAACGGGCCTGGATCGTGCCGTCGAGTGCTACAACAAAGCCGTGGGATCGCTCGAAAGCCGGGTGTTGGTATCGGCGCGGAAGTTCGCCGAACTTGGGGCGTCGGTGGCCGAAGATATTCCGCAGCTCGAGCCGATTGAAACTACATCGCGCGCGCTCTCGTTCGAGTGGGACGAGGACGACAGCGCGCAGACCGCTGGCCCCGATACGCGTAAGGCTGGGTAAGCCCTGGCGAAGGTAGAGCCGATCCGCATTGCATTCCTGCCGCCGTTGCGCTGGAATTCGCCTGTGAGACTGCACCGAGAGTACAGTGATCGACCGTACAGTCTCGTCCTTCTTTTGGCATCATCCGTCCAGATTTGTAGCCTCAAGAGCAGGCCACCTCTGCCGATAGCCTAACCATGAGGCGTCCTCGGCACTCCAGCATGCCGTGCACTCCATTATCGCGTCGGCTCGCCGTGGAGTGCGCGACAACCCCGGGGGAAGGATTCGATGACCATGGCTCAGACAGCAGCAACTCGCGCCGCTGACTCAGCAATCTTCAGTCTGCCGGCGGCAGAGGCCCGGGAACGCCTGGCGGCCATTGTTGACTCATGCGATGACGCCATCATCAGCAAAACGCTGGACGGAGTAATCACAGCGTGGAATGGCGGAGCCGAGAAGATATTCGGCTACGTCTCCTCAGAGGTGGTCGGCAAGCCAATGTTGATGTTGTTTCCCGCCGACCGTGCCGACGAGGAAAGCGACATTTTGCGGCGCATCGGGCAGGGTAAGAACGTGGATACTTTTGAGACGGTCCGCATTCGCAAGGACGGCAGCAGCATTGACGTTTCGGTAACCATTTCTCCGATTCGAGACGAGCGCGGCATCGTAATTGGAGCGTCGAAAATTGCCCGCGACATCACCGCCCGGAAACAGGCGGAAAAGCGGCTGGCTCAGCAAGCCGAGGAGCTCACGCGAAGAATGGCGGAATTGGCGCGCTCCAATGCGGACCTCGAGCAGTTCGCGTACGTCGCATCGCACGACTTGCAAGAACCGTTGCGGATGGTGACTGCCTATACCCAGCTACTAGCCGAACGGTATCGCGGCAAACTCGACGCGAACGCCGATCGTTTCATGGGTTACGCGATTGAGGGTGCGCAGCGCATGCAGGTCCTGATCCAGGATCTCCTGGCTTTTTCGCGAGTGGGCAAACAGGACCTTTACCGGCAGAAGGTCGATTGCGGCTCGGTCATGAAAGATGTACTTCGGGCCTTGGCGCCCTCGGTCGCCGAAAGTGCGGCAGTGGTGAGTTACGGCGTACTACCGGTGTTATGGGCCGACCGCACGCTCCTGGCGCAGGTTTTTCAGAACCTCATCGGCAACGCCATCAAATTCCGGCGGCAAATGCCGCCCGTAATCACCGTGACAGCGGAAAGCAACCCGCGCGAATGGCGGTTCCGCGTCAGCGATAACGGAATTGGCATTGCGGCGGAGCATGCGGAAAATATTTTCGCCGTGTTCCAGCGTTTGCACGCCCGTTCGGAGTATCCCGGCAACGGTATCGGCCTTTCCATTTGCAAGAAAATTGTCGAGCGTTACGGGGGCAGAATTTGGGTTAAGTCTGAGATCGGTATCGGTTCCACGTTTGTCTTCACAATCCCTTCTCACGACCATGGAACCAAAGAGGTTTCGAAAGCATGAATTCGCGCCTGGTAGTGCTGGTGGTGGATGACAATCCTGCCGATATAGTTCTTGCCCGCGAAGCTCTAGCCGGCAGTTCGATCCACAGCGAAATAGCGGACTGCGCGGACGGAGAAGAGGCTCTGGAGTTTTTGCACAAGAGGCAAAAGTACGTGAATGCGATGCGCCCCGACCTCGTGATCCTGGACCTTAAGCTTCCGAAGAAAGATGGACTGTCGGTGTTAGCGGCGGTGAAGTCAGATCCTGACCTGAAGCAAATTCCGGTGGTGATCTTCAGCACCTCGCAATTGCACCAGGATATTATGCGCAGCTACGAACTCGGAGCGAACTGTTATGTAAGCAAGCCGGGGAACCTCAACGATTTCTTTTCCGCGGTGAAGTCGATCGAAGAATTCTGGTTCGGCGTGGTCCGATTGCCGCCGCAAGGAGAATGAAATGGTACCCCACACCACGCAAGTATTGCTGATCGAAGATAATCCCGGGGATGCGGACCTGGTGCGGCTGAGGCTCGTCGAAGGCGACTCGCCGGTAAGCGTGAATTGCGTAGGCCGGTTGTCGGAGGGACTGGCATCCCTGACCAGCGAAACCCCATCCGTGGTGCTGCTGGATTTGAACTTGCCCGACAGCCACGGCGCGGAGACCTTTCGCCGGGTTCGCGATCATTCTCCAAACGTGCCCATCGTGGTGCTTTCCGGCCAGGACGATCAAGCGCTCGCGGAAAGAGCGGTTAACAATGGCGTCCAGGACTATCTGGTCAAGGGCGATATCTCGAGCAAGCATCTTGAGCGGGCGATCCGTTACGCAGTGGAACGCCAGGCTTTGCTGCGCGCCCTGGAGATCACCCAAAAGCAGCAACTCGATTTCAAGAACGAATTCTTGTCCCATGTATCGCACGAATTGCGAACGCCGCTTACCTGCATCCACCAGTACGTGACTCTTCTTCTCGATGGCCTTGCCGGACCCATGTTGCCCGACCAGTGCGATCACTTGAAGACTGTGTTGAAGAGTGTGAATCAGTTGCACGCCATGCTTCGCGATTTGCTGGAAGCCACTCGCGCGGAGACCGGGAAAATGCGCGTCGAGCCGCGGTGTGTCGCCATGGAGGATCTAATCCATCAAACCATCGCGATGATGCGGCCGGCGTCGGATGCCAAGGGAATTAGTGTGGAGGTCGGAATCGATGTCAAACTTCCTCTGGCATACGCCGACCCGGACCGCATTCTGGAAGTCCTCATCAACCTGGTGGATAACGCGATCAAATTCACTCCGGGCGGGGGGGCGATTATCGTGCAAGCCTGCCTGGTCGAAGCTGATCCGGCCACCGTCTACATCTCCGTAAGCGATACCGGCCGCGGAATCAATTCTGCCACCAAAGCTTTGATCTTCGAGCGGCTTTACCAGGATCCCGATTCGGTTGACAACAACCGTTCCGGACTAGGGCTGGGACTATTCATCTGCCGAGAGATCGTTCGGTTGCACCAGGGTCGAATCTCCGTCTCAAGTGAGCCCGGACAAGGCAGCACATTTACTTTCACGCTGCCCGTCTATTCTTTGCCGAAGCTGCTTGCCCCGGTCATCGTACAGGAAGATCGCTTGCGTCCCTCGTTTGTACTTGTGCGGGTTCAACTGACGCCGCAGTGCAATCCGGCTCGGGGGAATTGGAAAGAAACCGCGCGGAGTTGTTTGGAAATCGTGCAGCGGTGCGTCTATCTCGACAAAGATCTTGTGCTTCCCCCAATGGGCCTATCGGGATCGGGCGAGATGGTTTTCATCGCTGCCTCCACGGATCTGGAGAGGTCTGCAATCATGACCCAACGCATCCGGGAGCAGTTGGCCCGCGTGCCTGACTTCGATACGAAATGCAAAGTCGCGATCCTGGCCGCTCAAGTAGGTCTTCCTTCCGATATTTCGCAGCTTCCGCTCGATCGGCAGATTGTTTCCGTGGCTGACACTCTGACCGAAATGATTAAAGCAAGCATGGAAAAACGCGGCTCGGAGCGGAAAAATGGCTCCATCTCCGCTGAAAACAAGAATTCTTAGTTTGTTCAAGCAAACCGTTCAATCAATCCAAAAGGAGCATGCAATGCAAAAACCGAAGATACTGGTGGTGGACGACGATCCTGATCTAGTGCGGGCCTTAAGGCTTCGCTTGCGCGCCAACAACTATGAAGTTGCGACAGCATCCGACGGTTACAGCGCGGTCGCCTCTGCCCAAAAAGAACGTCCGGCGCTGATCGTGCTTGATCTGGGTTTGCCTGTGGGCGACGGTTTCGTGGTGTTAGAACGTCTGCAAAACATCGATTCCCTGGCGAGCGTGCCAGTGATCGTGCTCAGCGCCCGCGATCCTCAGAGCAATGAGCGGCGTGCTTTGGATGCGGGTGCGGCGGCATTTTTTCAGAAGCCCGCCGACAACGAAGAACTAATGAACGCGATTCAGCTGAATCTGTCGCCAGGACAAGCTCACACCGCGCATTGGCCGTCTTAACGTTTTGGACTTTGACTAGTAGCGCTCAACGGGAACGTGGGGGGCGGACGTGTTGGCCGAGAACCTGGCGGGCGAAAAGTTTTGACCTTCCCGTAACTGCTTACGAGGCAGGGACATACCAAATTTCACAGAACCATCCAGAAAACTGTAACCGCTGTTCCAGAATCCGTCTATAATCGCGCAAGTGTGGCATTTGCTTCACTTAGCATTCCCAAGGACGGAACAGACTTGGCAGCGAACTTGCTCATTGATGATCGGCTGGACGTAATCCCCTCGTCCGTCCAGACTGTGAAGAGTCCTGGACCGCCGCAGAAGTCAATGAATCGGGAAAGCCAAGTTCGCTTTGTTGCCGTCCTTTTGTTCTTGCTGACGGTTGCGGCTGTTGTGTTTGCCGGCTTGAACTTTCAGGCGGAGTTGAAGTCCGCTGTTCCCGAGGACGGCGTGTGGTGGGTGGAGCAGGCTGGCAAGCTCACGGCGGATCGCGTCGATCCTTCCGGCCCGGGCGCCAAAAGTGGCATTAAGCCTGGCGATCAACTCGTTTCCATTAACGGTCAAGAGATCCACAGCGCCTCGGGATTGGAGCGCGAACTCTATCGCGACGGTGTCTGGTCCAAGGCCGCCTATTCTTTGCTGCGGCATTCCGTTCCTCTCGATTCCAGTGTAATTCTGGTTCCAGCCGAGCGCTCTCTAAACAATTGGCTCCGGCTGATTGCCCTCATCTATCTCAGCATTGGCCTTTATGTTTTGCTGCGGCGCTGGACCGCACCCGGTTCCACGCATTTCTACATCTTCTGCCTGGTCTCATTTATCGCTTATTCGTTCAAGTACACCGGCAAGTTGAACGACTTCGATTGGACCATTTATTGGGGAAACATTGCGGCCGGAATGTTGCAGCCGGCGCTGTTTTTGCATTTCGTTCTCACATTTCCCGAGAAACGTGAATTCGTAAAGAAACATCCCTGGATGCTGTCCCTGGTGTATGTGCCGGGAGCCATCCTGCTGGCGATTCATGTGAGCGCGATTCGCTGGCTGCAGGCCAGCGAGCGGCTGCGCTGGAATCTCGACCGCATGGAAATGTCATACGGATCGCTTTTTTTCCTGGCGGCGGCGACGGTGCTCTGGTACAGCTATCGGCGAGCCAGCACAACCATCCTGCGGCAGCAATTGAAGTGGGTCACACGCGGCACAATTCTCGCCATTATTCCCTATTCCCTGCTCTATGTTGTCCCCTATCTGATGGGATCGCTGCCCGATTCGGCGATGAAGATTTCCGCATTGTCGCTGGCGTTACTGCCGTTGACCTTCGGCTACGCCATCTTCCGTTACCGCCTGATGGACGTGGACCTGATCTTCAAGCGCGGCGTGGTCTACACGCTGGCAGCGGCCATTGTCGTGGGATTGTATTTTGGACTGGTTGCCGGCGTAGCCGAATTAGTTCAAATGCGAAAACCCGGCAGCGGCCCTGCGGGACTGATTCTCGCGGTCGTGGTGACTGCCCTGCTGTTCGATCCGGTTCGCAAATGGATTCAGGATCGAGTCGACCAATTCTTCTATCGCACTCGGTACGATTACCGCCGCACGCTCCTCGAATTCGGACGCGACCTCAGCTCTGAGACAAATCTTGACGCGATGCTTTCCTCGCTTATGGACCGGCTCTCGCACACGCTCGCCGTGGACCGCATGGCGATTTTCCTGGCGACCGACGGGCCCACCCGTTTCTCGCTGGCGAAATCTTTCGGTCTGTCATCCACTGACGGTCTTGATCTCTCATTTCTCGGGGCACCGCGCCCAGAGCACGCCGGTCATTTGTTTTTCGAGAACACTCACCAGGTGCCGCGAGAGAGTTCCGCCGCCCAGCAGGCGATTGCGCGGCTTGATCTGAATTACTACATTCCCTGTCACGCGCAGCAGAAGACCATCGCGGTGCTCGGATTGGGCAAGACTGCCCAAGGCGACTTTCTTTCCAGCGAAGACATGGAATTGCTGGAGACACTCGGCGGCTATCTGGGCATCGCCATCCAGAACGGGCAACTCTACGCATCGCTGCAGCAGAAAGCGGCGGAGTACGAGCGTCTGAAAGACTTCAATGAAAATATCGTCGAATCCATCAATGTTGGCGTGATGGCGCTCGATATGGAAGACCGCATCGAGAGCTGGAATGCGCAAATGGAGGTGATGTACGCGGTGCCGCGCTGGCAGACTTTGACGCAACCGCTGAAATCAATCTTTCCGCCGGAGTTCGTCGAAGAGTTCGATCGGATTCGGCGGATTCCAGGCATTCACAACCTTTACAAGTTCCGCCTGAAGACGCCCGCCGGAGAAGTTCGCACGGTGAATGCGGCCATCGCGCCTCTGGTGACCCGCAAGTTCCAGGTCATCGGCCGGCTGGTCATCATGGACGACATTACCGAGCGCGTCGGACTGGAAGCTCAACTTTCGCAATCGGATAAGCTTTCATCGATCGGTCTTCTGGCCGCTGGCGTCGCTCATGAAGTTAATACGCCATTGGCCGTCATCTCCTCCTATACGCAAATGCTCTCGAAACAACTACAGGGCGATCCGCAGAAGTCCGGTCTGCTGGAGAAGATTACCCGCCAAACCTTCCGCGCTTCCGAGATCGTGAACAACTTGCTGAATTTCTCGCGTACCAGCGGCAGCGAGGTGGGCGATGTGGACGTGAACAAAGTTATCTCGGAAACTCTGGCTTTGCTGGAACACCAATTCAAAGTTGCACGGGTGGATGTTGAGAACGCGCTTTCGCCGAAGCTTCCCGCCATCCAGGGAAATCCCGGACGCCTGCAACAGGTATTTCTAAATCTTTTCTTGAATGCCAAGGATGCCATGCCCGGCGGAGGGAAATTGCGCGTGGCCACCATGAACGGAGAGAACGTCAGTGTTTCCGTTTCCGATACCGGTTCCGGCATTGCGCCAGAGCACATTCAGCGCATTTACGATCCATTCTTCACCACCAAGACTTCGGCGCGAGAGGGCCAGCCGCGCGGCACCGGTCTTGGCCTTTCGGTTTCCTACGGAATTATTCAGGAACATGCGGGAAAAATACGCGTGGAAAGCAATCCGGGGTCTGGAACGACCTTTATTCTGGATTTTCCGCTCAGCAAGAAGCCGGTACACGCGTAGCGTGGACTGAATGCCAGCCGGCGACGTTGAAGCCGAGAACTTAAAGCGCAATGCGGCAATGATTCACAAGGATTTATATGTCTGAGGCAGCAGTGATTTCGAACGGGATGGTCAGGGGAAATTCCGGGATGGCGGGCGCAGTACTCATCATTGACGACGAGGCCGGGATTCGCGAGTCCCTGCAGACCTTGCTCGAAATGGAAGGCTTCGCTGTTGAAACGGCGCCCAGCGGAGAAGCCGGCTTGCAGCGCATCGGCGAGCATCCTTTCGATCTGATCCTGTTGGACCTTACCTTGCCGGGACGCAACGGCATGGAAATTCTGAACGAAATTCGTTCTCATGAAACGGGCCTACCCGTCATCATGATCACCGCCTTCGGCACGGTGGAAAATGCTGTGCGTGCCATGCAGGGTGGCGCAGTCAATTTTGTGCAAAAACCCTGGGATAACGAAAAACTTCTGGCGGATGTGCGGGCCGCAGTGGGCTGGCGGCGCGCGGAAGCCGAGAACGTTCAACTCAAGCGCGCTCTGAAGCAGCGCTATAACTTCGAAAACATCGTCGGCAAGAGCGAGCCGATGTTGAAGATCTTCGATTTGGTTGCGCAGGTCGCAAACAGCCGCTCCACCGTACTTTTACAAGGCGAGAGCGGGACCGGCAAAGAGATTATTGCGAAGGCCCTGCACCTGAATTCGCCGCGCCATGACCGGCCCTTCGTTCCCGTCAACACGGGCTCTATGCCAACCGACTTGCTGGAATCCACGCTCTTCGGCCACGTGAAAGGTGCGTTTACCAGCGCCATCGCCTCCAAAAAGGGTTTGTTCGAAATGGCGGATCGTGGCACGTTGTTCCTGGACGAGATCGCCACCATGAGCCTGGAAACCCAGGCCAAAATCCTGCGGGTGCTGCAAGACCGCCGCTTCATGCATCTTGGCGGTGTTCAGGAAGTTCAGGTGGATGTCCGCATTATCGCCGCCACTAACATCGATCTCCGCCAGTTGGTGCGCGAAGGCCGCTTCCGCGAGGATTTGTTCTATCGCTTGAACGTGATCACCATCGAACTGCCGCCGCTTCGTCAACGCCGGGAAGACATTCCGTTGTTGGTTCAATTCTTTCTGAAAAAGTATTCCGAAGAAAATGACCGTCCGGTGCAACGCATAACCCCGGAAGCCCTGCGGCCGTTGATGACCTATTCCTGGCCCGGCAATGTGCGGGAACTGGAAAATCTAGTCGAGCGCGCGGTTGTTCTGTCCTCTGGCCCGGATATCACCATCGACCTGCTTCCCGACAACATCCTTGGGAGGGGATCCTTATTAACCTTGCACGATCCACCTACCGACGCATCGTTGTTTGAAATAGTGGAGGATGTCGAAAAACGAATCATCGGCGACATGCTTGAGAAGTGCAATTGGAACCAGACCGAAGCCGCCGAACGCTTCAAGGTGCCGCTCTCCACCCTTAATCAGAAAATCCGACGGCTCAATATCGAGATCAAGAAGAAGACAAGGGGATGACGAGCAGCAGAACCCTTCTCCGAGTTCTGCTCGCTCACTCTCTGCTATAGTTCGGAAAAGCGAGGTGCGGTCTGCCCCGCCCTCCAAACTGCATGGAACTGATCTCGCCCAGCGATCTCGCCAAAGAAAAAGTTCAGACCGTACAGGATTACGTTCTGTTCTGCGTTCATGCCCTGGCCAATCTTTTCCGCAAGCCTTTGTATTTCTATGACATGGTGCAGCAGGCGGACGCCATCGGCGTAGGTTCTCTGCCCATCGTGGTGCTCACCGGATTCTTCACTGGTGCCGTGCTCGCGCTGCAAGCCTCCAACACCTTGGAACGCTTTGGGTCGATCACCCTGGTCGGCCAACTTGTTTCCACGTCCATGGTGCGCGAACTTGGCCCCGTCCTTACCAGCCTGATGGTCGCCGGGCGGAATTCATCGGGCATGGCGAGCGAACTGGGATCGATGGTGGTGACCGAGCAGATCGATGCCATGCGCGCGCTGGGCACCGACCCGATGAAAAAACTTGTGACGCCTCGCGTGGTTGCCACAGTCTTTATGCTGTTTTTTCTGGCTATCATTTCCGATCTTGTAGGCCTGGTTGGAGGGCTCGCGATCGCGAAATTGCTGCTGCGCCTCGATGCCCGGCAATACTGGTCGAATGCGTGGCAGACGCTGGTGTTTCAAGACGTGTTTATGGGACTCATCAAGCCGGTGATCTTTGGCTTTATCATCGCCACCGTCGGCTGCTTTTACGGCATGAATGCGCGCGGAGGAACCCAGGGAGTAGGCCGCGCCACAACCCAAGCCATGGTAGCCGCGTCCGTTCTGATTCTGGCGATGGATTTGATCATCACGCGCTTCCTGATGGCTACGCTCTCCTATCGGTGATTGCATGTGCACCCCAACCGTTCCCGTTGAATCCGCAGGCGCCGGCACAACGCAGGATTCCTCCCCTGCCATCGTGTTTGAAAATGTCGTGATGGGATTTGGCGGGAACCCAGTGCTGCGCGAAGTTTCTTTCCATCTGCCTCGAGGCGAGACAAAGGCTATATTCGGCGTCGCTGGCTCCGGCAAAAGCCTGATCCTGAAATTAGCGCTCGGACTGATTCGGCCAGATTCAGGCCGCATTATCGTCCTGGGGCAAGATATTACCCAGATGCCGGAAGACGAACTTTTCAAATTGCGCGGGAAAATTGGCATGGTCTTCCAGGAGAGCGCCCTATTCGATTCGCTCAGCGTTCGCGAAAACGTCGCCTACCGGCTGACCGAGGAGCACGGCGTATACGACGATGAGATTGACCGCCGCGTGCGCGAAGCACTGCGTTTCGTGGAACTGGAGCACACGCTCGATCTCGATCCCGCCGAACTCTCCGGAGGCATGCGGCGCCGCGTGGCCATTGCCCGAGCCATCATTACGCACCCCGAACTGCTGCTCTATGATTCGCCGACCGGAGGTCTCGATCCAGTCACTTCCAACACCATCATCGAATTGATTATGAAGCAGCGGGACGTGTATAAAACCAGCGCACTGTTAGTGACGCACCGCCTGCAAGACGCATTCACTTTGGCCACGCATGAGTTCGACCAAAAATCCAACCGCATGGTTCCGCTGCCCGCGGGGAAACAGTGCCAAGTACCGTTGAGTTTTCTGATTCTCCGTGACGGCAAAATAACCTTTGACGGAGACCTTCACGAATTGGCTCACACCCAGGATGAATACATAAAGGAATACATTTCTTAGCAACGCCCCGTTGTTCCGAAGAGCGGAGTTTACACGCCGACGGGAAATGGCTTGGAATGCGATTCAGCGCTCAATCCCACTCCGCTGAAGCGCCCCTGCAGCAGCGACATCAATCCGGTGTACCAGTAGCCGACAACAAAAAGCAGCAAGAATGGGATAGTCACGTAATTCTCATTTTCCACGGCGTAGAGAACGGTGAGCGCAAAATAGGCGCCGATCACCAGTTCGATCCAGGGGATCCATCCCAGCCGCCTGCGATATTTAGCGGTGCGAACTTTGTCTTTCTTCGATTCAACGTGGTATTTCGGAGTGCGCGCGAAGGCGCTTTCCTTGCCTAACAGGGCTTCGATTACAGCCTTGGTGTTGGTGATACTCAACCCAACACCAAGCGCCATGAGGAATGGTAAATACAGGAATGCCTTCGGCCAGGTCTTGGGAAATAGCTCGCGTTGCGAAACCAGATAAAAACTTGAGATGGAAAAAGTTGAAGCCATGAACAGGGGCAGATCGATGAACAGCATCTGAAACCATCCCTGATAAAAGCGAATGATCATGGCGGGCAGCATCAACACCGAAAGCATAATCATAAGCGGATAGCTGAGATTGGCGGTGAGGTGATACCAGGCTTCGATCTTGGTATGCAGCGGGGCGTCGCTGCGCATCACTCGTGGCAAAATCTTTTTGCCGGTCTGGATTAAGCCCTTCGCCCAGCGTGCCTGTTGGGTTTTAAATGCGGTCATCTCCACGGGCAGTTCCGCGGGACACTCGACATCCTGAAGGTAAATAAATTTCCATCCCTTGAGCTGCGCGCGGTAGGAGAGATCGGTGTCCTCGGTGAGCGTGTCATGCTGCCAGCCGCCAGCTTCATCAATGGCGGAGCGGCGCCAAACTCCGGCCGTGCCGTTGAAATTAAAAAACACTCCGCTGCGCGCACGCCCGGAGTGCTCGAGCACGAAGTGGCCATCGAGCAGAATGGCCTCGACCTGAGTGAGAAAAGAATAATTGCGGTTGATATGCGTCCAGCGCGTCTGCACCATGCCCACCTTCAGTTCGGTGAAGTGGTGGATGGTACGCAGGAGAAAATCTTCCGGAGGAGTGAAGTCAGCATCGAAGATGGCGACGAACTCACCTTTCGCCGTCTTCAAGCCCTCGGCCAACGCGCCCGCTTTAAACCCTTCGCGGTTGGTGCGATGGTGGTAGCTGATGGGATGCCCCAGGGCCGCGTACCGCTCGACCAGATTGCCGGCGACCGCGACGGTTTCGTCGGTGGAATCGTCAAGCACCTGAATATCGAGTTTCTCTCTGGGATATTTCAGTTTGCAAATGGATTCCAGCAATCGCTCGATGACATATTGCTCGTTGTAAATTGGCAATTGCACGGTCACGTACGGCAGATCGCTAAAGTGCGCAGGCGGTTCTGTCGTCCGGTTTTTCTTGTGCTTGTAATAGAGATAAACCAATACGTACCGGTGCATGCCATAACCGGCGAGTAGCACCAAGACAATGAAATAAGGAATCAGCAGCGCGCGGTCGAATGTGTCGGTGTGGTATAGGCCCTGAAAAGTTTTATCCAGCAGATGCTGGCGGAGATAGGGCCCAATGCCTTTGGGGGCGGCCCATACCGCTGGAGCACAGGAATGCATGAGATCGGAAACGAGCAAATGGGTAAGCTGAAAACTCTTATTCTACTCGAATCGCAAAAGGTTCACGAAGAGAGAGCCGCGAATGAAACGGTTGAAGTCAGAAACTTGCAGACTCTTCGCCGCTTTTACCTGGGATACTTTGCACGGACCGATGAACGCAGTTCTCGGCTTTTTCCATCAGAATTTCCAGATCAAGCGAGAAGTTCCTGCGGTTTTGGGCTTGCAACCGCCATTGATCCTGAAGAGGCGAGCACACGCGAGGAATGAGTTTTTCGAAATGTTCAACAGCTCGCTTGAAGTAGTCAACGTCCTTCTCTAGTAGTCGAAGGAATTCTGCGTCAATCGTAGCGGACATCAAACACCTCCGAGACGCTTTTAGTAAAGCAATTCTCGTGCCAAGGCAACTTCCCAAATCACAGCCAGAGCCAACTAATTTATTTTCTGTGAGTTACCGTGCCAGATATTCAAAAGCCTCCCTGAAGGCACGCGTCTCCGGGACGTTGGCTCGTGTAAGATTTTCTGCCGTTTACATGAGCTTGATGTTCGGGGGAAGATGAGTTGTTTTGAACATCTCCACATTGCCGGAAATGTCCTTTGATTGCGTTGCTAACGATTGCGTCGTTAACGCCGCCGGGCCCAAGTCACGCCATCAGGCTCGTGGCCGGCATCGATCCGTCCAACCATTGCCAACGAATGGAGATCGATGACTGCAACGTAGTTGTCTGGAGAGCATGAGACGAAAGCGAACGCGCCATCGGGCTGCACAACGATCCCTGCAGACCCATGGCCCACCGCGATTCGTTTGATTGTCTTTCTCGACGCCACATCGATGACGCTCACGTCCGTTCCCCGCAGAGTGGAGACCAGTGCTAGCTTTCCATCAGGAGTGAACTTCAGTCGATTCGCTCCTGGCACATCGGCGGCAAGTGTTTGTTTCACTTGCCTGGTCACAACGTCGATGATCGAGATGGTTCCATCGCCAGCGTTAGCCACCCAAATCTCGCGACCATCGGGAGTGATGTCGAATCCTTCGGAACCATTGCCCACCTTGACTACAGTCTCGTTCCAATCACTTCTGCCAGAAGCCGCCGTACCACCGGGACCAGAGCGAACCATAGTTTGTTCAATCACACTGACCGTGCCCGAACTGACGTTGGTGGTGACGATCAATTTTGAATCGGGCGAAACGTAGATCATGTGGGTACGGTTCTGGCCGGTCCCAAGGATCCAATCAACTTTATTCGCGGAGGGGTCGAAACGGCCGATGGCTTTGGCGGCCTCGGCGGTGAACCATACCTTGCCATCCACATAAACCAATCCGTGCGGGCCGCGCAGAGGTCCCAGATCGACGGAAGGGAGGGCTTTTTGTGCGATCAGATCTACTACGGCGAGTGTGTTGTAAGCACCAAATCCGTAGTTTGAAACGAAAGCCATTTTCCCGTCGGAGGAAGCGGTCACTTCGTGCGGGTCATTCCCGACCGGTATTCGCGCAATTACCTGCAGGCTGGAAGGATCTACGATAGCCAGCATACTGTCGTGTTTGGCAAGAACCAGCAATACATTGGCGGGCGTTTCCTGAGCATGAGCGGCACTGCCAAGCAGCGCCGCCAGTACCACGCAAGCAAGGAAAAGTGATTTCATAATTCCAAAGCTTACGCCATTTTGGCCAACAACAAAGTTCGTTGGATTTCGTTCGATAAAGTTATGGCTCGTCTTCAGAAGCGGGAAGCACGTTTAGCTGCACACTGGCATGTTCTCCTGCTTTGATATGCAGCGGCTTCCCTTGAGATTCGTAGACCTTGAGAAATTCTGGGTTGAGGTAAGCTTCCCCATCCATGTCTTGCCAGGCGAAGAGGATGTAATCGCCTGGAGGCAAGCCACGCAGAGCAAAGCGTCCGCTCTGATCGGAGTCCGATTTGCGATAGCGTTCGGGATGACTGCGAAAGCGCTCCTCCGGAACGGCGACAACCAGAGCGTCAGGAGCCGGTTCGCTTTTCGAATTTGTCACCACGCCCTCGATTGCCGCTCCACTATCGCTGGCCACAAGATCGAGCACGGTACCGCCACTGCTAACACGAAAGCTTGATTCGGAGACATCATGCCCGCCAGCAAGCACAGACTTCAAAAACAGATCCGGCATCGCGCTCGCATCGGAGATCTGCACCACGTAACGCCCTGCTGGCACGTCTTTCCATTCGAAGCTTCCATCTTGATGGACTTGAGCCAGTGTCGCGGAGTTGTCTCCAAGATGGAACGCGCTATAGGCGTCATCCTCATCGTCGCCGGAGAGCAGGAGCAGGAATAATTGGCTTGCATCCTGCCTGGTTGCGCTGCTCGTTTCGAGGCGCAGACGTCCGCGGATCGTGCCTCCCACTTGCGGCGACAGGCGTATTCCCTCGACATTGGTGGACGCAAGCTGGAGCGACTGGCGAGCCGTCATCGGGGACTGGGCGTTATCGACGCGCGCCAAGATCGTATAGCTTCCGGGAGCGACATCGCGAATCTCGAAGGTGCCGTCTTTGTGCATCTCGGCGCCATTCATCACTACGCTGTCTCTGGATTGCAAGGTGATGGTAGCCGTTAAACCGGGAGGCAGGTTCCCCACCGACCCACGAATGATGAGGCTGGGACTTGGAGTAAGGGAGAAATTTGCCGAAAAGTCATCTCCAGCATGCAACTGAATCGGCGCTGCCTGCTCACGATCTCTGGTGCCCGGATAATAGTTTGTTTGATACGTTGAATGAGCTTTGTCTGGAATGGCGGGTACGGGATTCGCCGCGCTGCCATTGGCTTCAATCAAACTCCTGAAATCGGGCGGCGGGGTTACTGATACGAAGTAATTCCCTGCTCTGAGTCCCGCGATACGATATTCACCCAAGTCATTGGTGCGCTCGGCACCTGCCTGCTCCCAGTGGCTGCGTCCGGCAACATAGGTTTGGTGCAGCACGGCGACTTGCGCTTCTGGCATGGGATCGCCATCCTCATCGGTAACCCGCCCTTCGACTACGGCCGCTGATTGTAATCGAATGATGAAATCTTTCACTTCCTGCCCGGCGCGGAGCGATAGCAAGTGTCCGTCGGTGGCGCGGTGGTTCTTATCCGTTTCCTGATAGCCGGTGCGCTCAACGAAGAACCGGTAACGCCCCGGCACGATGTTTTCAATTTGAAAGCTGCCATCGGCGCCGCTGACCGCCGTATAGTTAGCGCCGTCGCTCTGGCTTTCCGCAATCAGCTCAATCACAGCTTTTTTGATGGGCTCGCTACCGGGATCTTTAATGACAATTCCTTGCAGCGAAGCCAGATGGGCGCCAGCCGAATCTCCTTGCGGCGAAGCAATCTGCGCTCTGCTCATTGCCGCAAGCGAGAGCAACGCTGTGGCTACTAAAAGTATCGTCGTGAAGCGTCGGGATCTACGTTGCATCTAGGATCGACTGCCTGTTGGGAGTGCTTGTTTCTTCAATTCGTATCAATCATGTCTATGTAGATCGCACGCATGCGCTCAAGCAACCGTGGGGAACGGCTAAGGGAGGTGCTCCCATATTCTATCTGGCGCTGCTTGGTTACCCAAGAAGAAAGTGGGGGGAGTTCACACGAAGAGAAGTTTGCATGTTGAAGGGTCGGAAGTTTTACACTGGCAAGGCAATCGCAAAACTATGGGGCGCACATCTGGATCGTAAGGAGAACGCAGCATGAAACTGACGTGGATGTTGGCGATGCTTCTGATGACAGTAACCTCTATAGCGAAAGCTCAGGATGTGACTGGCGACTGGCAGGGGACGCTGCACGCCGGTTCAGCGGATTTACATCTGGTCTTGCACATCACCAAGGGAGATGCAGGCGCTCTTAAAGCGACGCTCGATAGCGTGGATCAAGCGGCTAATGGAATCCCGGTGAGTTCTATTTCATTTAAGAGTCCAACGCTGACTTTGGGGGTGGAAGCGGTCCACGGAAGCTACGACGGCACGGTTTCCAGCGATGGTGGAACCATCACGGGGACATGGACGCAAGGTCAGGCGCTGCCTCTTGTATTCAAGCGCGCTGCCGCGCCGGCAAAACCAGCCAAGCCGAGCGATATCGATGGAACGTGGCTTGGAACGCTGGAGACAGGAACGCTGAAGTTGCGGGTTGTATTTCACATCACCAATACCGCCAACGGGCTGGTTTCTACCATGGATAGTCCGGACCAGGGAGCGAATGGGCTGCCCACGGCGAAGACAACCCGCGAAGGCACATCCTTGAAGATTGAAGCGCCATCCGTGGGCGGAGTGTTTGAAGGCAAAATTTCCGCGGACGTGAATTCGATCGACGGCACTTGGACGCAGGGCGGCGCCAGCCTGCCGCTCGTGCTACGCCGCGTGAAAAATCAGGCGGAACTGGAGCGGAAGCGTCCGCAGAACCCAACCAAACCTTACCCCTACCGGGATGAAGAAGTGTCTTACGAGAACAAAGTTCAGAATGTCACGCTGGCCGCGACTCTCACCATTCCTCAAGGGAAGGGGCCGTTTCCTGCAGTGGTCCTGATCACAGGGTCGGGCCCGCAGGATCGGGACGAAAGCCTGATGGGACACAAGCCGTTCCTGGTTCTTTCCGACTACCTCACGCGCAGAGGGATTGCGGTGCTGCGGGCCGACGACCGGGGAACGGGAAAGTCCAGCGGCGACTTCAAGACCGCGACTACAGCGGATTTTGCCACCGACACCGAAGCCGCCATCGCGTACCTGAAAACCCAGCCCGAGATCGATCCGCACAAGATTGGTTTGATCGGCCACAGTGAAGGAGGAATCATCGCACCGATGGTGGCCGCGCGTAATCCTGACGTGGCATTCATTGTGATGATGGCGGGGTCCGGCGTTCCGGGCGATCAGATTTTGCCGGCTCAATTGCAGGCGATTGAAGAAGCCAACGGCAAAACTCATGAAGAAGCCGCCAAAGACGCCGCCAAGGAACGAGGGGTGATTGCGCTGGTTGAAACGGAAAAAAATCCCGTCGTGTTGGAAAAAGAATTGAAGGAAAAAATGAATGGGGATATGCCCGAGGCGCAGCTTGGAGCGCAGATCAAAGTTCTAACCTCGCCGTGGTTTCGTTATTTTATGACGTACGATCCTGCCATCGCGTTGCGCAAAGTCTCCTGCCCGGTGCTGGCGATCAATGGTGCGAACGATAAACAAGTGCTGCCTTCGCAGAATCTGCCGGCCATCCGCAGCGCGCTGGAAGAGGGTGGCAACAAGCACTTCGAAGTTGTAGAACTCCCCGGCCTCAATCATTTATTTCAGACCGCAAAGACTGGCTCGCCCAACGAGTATGCGGAGATCGAGGAGACAATTTCGCCGGTGGCGCTGGAGAAGATGACGGTGTGGATTTTGAAGCAGTAGGGGGCTTCTAAGCTTCCCCTAAAGGCCTCGACTCTCTTGCCTCGTGAAACTCGGCAGGCCCGCCTCTAACCAGATCAATCTGGATTTAAAAAAATACAGATCAAACTTCTAAATCTTTGGGGAATAAGGACTTGCGGCTTCGTGTCTCGGCTTGATCTGGGTAAAATCTTGGATCTAAAGAACTTGTCCGCAAAATACGTGATTCAAAGGGCTTAGGTGTGCGAGTGTGCGCGTTACGCTTGAAACCGGCGGCAGCAAAGCTCGGTTCTTCCTGTCGAGATATTTTCAAAGACCTGATTCATTCGCGTTTGGACGCGAAGGTTCTCGAAGCTTAGTTCAGAAGATGGGACAAAGGATGTGACAAGTGAACAGCGGAGGCTGTGGAAAGAGAGATGATTCGGGCGGGCACATTGGAGGTGTTTTAGCGCGGATTGCAAGAATATACGCCAGCGGTGTGAAGTCTTTCCCAAAACGAAACCCTGCTTCAATAAATGCATGCGAGGGATGCGAAGCGTTAGCGTAACTGAAGTAAGCTTTGGTTCGTGCCTGTGGTGTATGGCGGCACAGTTCCTTGCCAAGGTACGGGTGAGGGTTCGAATCCCTCCAGGTCCATTCCTCTTTGATGGAGGATGTCTCTCAGGGGCAGTGGAGGGTCGGTAGGGCAAGGTGCGACCCGCCTTGAAGTAACTTGATTTACAGCCGGATTCTTTCGATAATAAATAAAGTTACCTTGGCAGGGAACGAGTTATCAGCTGTCGCAAACGGCCTCGGAGGTTTCCGGGGCCGTTTGCAATTTCAGGCGCCGGCGAAATCGAGGGCGGCCTTGGAACCCCAACGCACATTCTCGCAAAAAGGTTAGGGTAGGCCGGATGATTACGCGAACGACTCGGCAATGCCATCCGTTATTGGCCGACTTTTGCGGATTGAGTTAACGGCACGCGCTCAAGGAACGTATCTAATTGAGGGAGATCAGAGTAGTGCTGGAGTAAAATTCCGTTCGTGGATGCCAGTTCCTCGGCGGATGTCGTGTACGTGTTGTTTGTAACAACCGCCCCATAGTTCGCCTGCTCGTGTGTTCGGCCAGCAACGATTTCCTGCACCGCCTTATTACCAACCGGGTTGGAATAGAGTTTGCATTGCAGGACTACCCGTACGTCTCCCTTTTGCGCTATTACGTCCACGCCTTGGTCACGGCTGGCCTGCGTTACTCGCGCACTCCAGCCTGCCTCTTGAAGTTGCTCAGCACAGAAAATCTCAAATTCCGAGGGACGCATGGAAGCCGTGAACGCCTCAAAGGCGGCCCGCTTGGGAACTAACTCGTCGATGCGTGCGGCAACTAACGGGAAGAACTCCATACGACCGCCGTCCAGAATCAATTGCTCATGCGCTGCGAGAGAAGGGCGTATGTGCTGGGCTGTGAAGTGGTCTATCTCGGCGCGCCACTTATCCAGGACTGGTTTACCGTATGCGTCCTCGCGAACCAGCTGCGCCCGCCTTCGTGCCAACTGGTCTGCATGCTCCTGAATAATCTGATCCGCTTTTTCAACAATGGCTCGGCGGCGGCGGGCGGGCAAGATGAATCTCTTGGCGATAACAACCGCCCCGGCAATAATCCCCACTAGCAGGACAAGCGAAAGCTCATGTTGGATGACCCAAACGCAAGAAGCTATTGCAGCCACCACAAGTAACATCTGTACCGGCAACGCGACGGCGTTTTTGTTTTTGTGACGTGCCACAAGTATGCGCCCCCAGGTATCCGCGCCGAGCAATGGGGTGAACTACCATTGGCCCGCTTACACGGGGTCCCATTGTGGCGCTCCATTGTGGGTCGGGCAAGGTTACTGCGGTCATACCCCCCGCGGGTGGGCCTCTAGTTGAGGAAGTGCTGCCGATACAGCGTATCCCTCTGCGCAGATTCTGAATCGTGTGTCGCGCGACCCCAGGGGCTGAAGCCGGATTCCTTCTTGTTCTGGCTTGCGGCACGACTGAACGTCGTGCCCTTCCCGGTTTGTGAAGAATACAGAACGGGTGCGGCGGGACAGCGTCAAGGTCAACGTCAAAATCAAAGGCAACGGACAGGAGCGTCCGTTTCCACACGAGACTCTTTAGCTAAAGGCAAACAGCAGATTCATCACCGGGCTAACGCCCGGTTCGGAATGACAAGGAGTTCAGGTGCTTTCTACGGAGTTCCGGTGCTTTCTACGGATCGACTTAATTCAGGAAGTACTGCCGATAGAGAGAATCGCGTTGGGCTGGGCGGAAGCCGGCATCCCGGATGATGCGGCGCAGCTCTTCTTCGGTGGTGCAGTTGGTCACGCCCGCGGCGCGGACTACGTTTTCTTCGAGCATGACCGAGCCGACGTCATTGCCGCCGAAACGCAATCCCATCTGGCACACTTTGAGGCCTTGGGTGACCCAACTCGATTGCACGTTCAAAACATTGGAGAGAAATAAACGCGAGATCGCTAACACTTTGAGATACTCGACCGCCGTGGCTTCGTCCCAGTGGCGTCCGCCGAGAGCGGTGTTTTGTGGCTGAAAGCTCCACGGGATAAACGCGGTGAATCCGCCGGTCTCTTCCTGAAGGTTGTAAAGCTCCTGCAAATGGTTGATGCGATTTTCGTAATTTTCACCGACGCCGAACATCATGGTGGCGGTGGTGCGCATGCCAATTTGGTGGGCGGTGCGGTGGACGTTGATCCAGTCGTTGGTGAGGCACTTGAGGCGGGCGATTTTGTAGCGAACTTCGTCGTCGAGAATCTCGGCGCCGCCACCGGGGATTGAATCGAGTCCGGCGTCACGCAAGCGGAGGATCGTATCGCGAATGCTCAGGCTGCTGTATTCCGCGATGGCGATAATTTCGGAGGCGGAATAGCAGTGGAGATGAACCTGCGGAAAGCGGTCTTTGATTCCACGCAGCATTTTTTCGTGCCAGTCGATTTTGAGATCGGGATGCAGCCCGCCCTGCATCAGCACGCCGGTACCGCCGAGTTCGACGGTTTCGCGGATTTTCTCGTAGATCGTCTCGAACTCCAGAATGTAACCTTCTTTCGCCGCAGGCCCTTTCAAAGGGCGGTAAAAGGCGCAGAAGGTGCAGTATTCCGTGCAAAAGTTGGTGTAGTTAATGTTGCGGTCAATGATGTAGGTTACGGTGCCCTCGGGATGAAGCTGGCGGCGCACCGCGTCAGCTTCCATGCCGATGCCGATTAGATCATCGGACTCAAACATTTCAAGAGCTTGTTGCTTGGTTAAGGTCATGGCTACGCTCAGTCAGTATTAATTTTATCGGAGTCTCACCGATTACCCAAATTGATCGAACAGACGGGCTTTTAAGGCATGCGGCCCGCACCGGCAAAAGTTGCGAACAATGCCTCTAGGCGGGCTTTTTTCTCGTCCGGAAATATTGGATGATGGTCATCACGGTTCCGAACACGGCCAGGCCAATCAGTATCCCGAGCGCTGGTTTGTAGTACTGGGAAAAGAAACGCAGGATGGCGGTACCGTAATGAAAACCCAGGAAGGCCGCGATCGAATAGCGGACCGCGCGGCCCAGCGTTAAAGCGCTAACGAATTTTGCCCGCGAGTATTGCATAGCGCCGGCAGCCACCAGAAATGGAACAAACGGAAACGGAGGCGGCAGGAGAGCGGGAATGGCGACCCCGGCGAATCCCCAGCGTTCAAGCGCTTTGGAGACCTGCCGAACGCGCCGTTTAGAGAGCTTCCGCTCCATGGTTTCCTTGCCGCCCTTGTGCGCAAGTTCATAAGTAATGTAGCCGCCAATCACCGCGCCGAGAGTAGCCATCAGTGCGTAATACGGCCACGGCTGCCGATGGCGGGCAGCGAGCCAGATCGTAAGGACGTCCATGCTGCCGGTTAGCGGGACGATGGAGTTGTCGGCGATGCCAAGCAGTACCAGTCCTGGCCCGCCCATACGGCGAAGGTGCCGCCACACAGACATAGCTAATAAAGGATGAAAGTGTGCAAAAAGCATTCGCGTTGTAGGAGTTTACAGGGTGCGCGCGGATTTAGGCTATACAGGGTTTGGCAGAGTTCAGGAAGTGTATGCCGGGGGAAACGGGTAATGCGCCGATTTCAGCGGCATAGCGATAGAACAACTGCAGCCCCGCCAAACAGTCGGTGTCGAGGTAGTAGTGAATATTTTGGGTCAGGTAAGAACGAACGTCGGTTTCAGGAATGCCCAAGCGCGGCGCCCACTGGTGGGTGATGTGGTCGAGGTTTGTGGATTCGAGTCCATGGTCGCGAGATTGCTGGAAAACTTCAGCCAGATCGTGGGACGCCGCGTCCGTAGCGGCTACGCTTCGGACCGCCCAGAAAGCGAAGACGAACGGTTTGCCGGTGTAGCGGATCCATTCCTCGGCGAGATCAAGAGTTCGATAACGCGAACGGTCAATCTGCAGCGCGGGATCTCCGATCACCAATGCAGCGTCGTGAAGCGCGAGCATCTTTTCTATCTCCGGGGACATAGATGCGTAAGATCGGGCGCCACCGAGAAACTTTTGAAAAAGAATCTTGGTGAGGGCCACGGAGGTCATTGAAGAATCGTCGAGCGCTACGGTTCGGATCTGTTCTATCGGCAATTTACTTACCAGCAAAATCGAACGCACTGCGCGGCGCGAAGCGATCGCGACACCGGGCAGTATCATCAATCCGGAAATTTGTGTGTAAGCAGCAGCGGGAATAATTCCGATATCGGCGGCACCGGCTTCCAGCGCGCGAGCACAAGCCGAGGGCAAGGTATAGGAGATATCGAAGCGGCCTCCGACGTCAGTGTGTTCGAAATCCCACATCAATGGAGCGGTATTCAGGTAGGAAATCGCGGAAATGCGAAGAGGCTTCATTCCTTTTTTGATTCTAGCAAAGCGCTGGATGACGCATTTTGTGACTGCTTTCCTTGACACCCTCATCCGGGAATGACTACAGTCCGCCCAGTCAGCAAACACCTGGAGCTCCCTTTTGCCAAACGCAGTGGCAGGATCAGCAACTCACATCTTGGAATGGCTGGCGATTTCTCTCACCCAGGGCCTGGGGCCGACCAAGGCACGAAAACTGGTGGAACATTTCGGCAGCGCCGAAGCCGTATTCCATGCCTCTCTGACAGAACTTGAAAGCACGGGAATACAAGCGGTTTCGGCGCAATCAATCGCCACTGGAAAATCGGCGGAGTTGGCGCGCGAAGAAATCGCCAAAGCGGCAGCGGCTGAAGTGACTGTGCTTTCCGGCGAAGACCCTTGTTACCCGGCCCGTTTGAAAGAGATCTATGACCCGCCTTTGGTCTTATATGTTCGCGGCAATCCCGAGGTGCTGAGACAACCTGGAATCGCGGTGGTGGGCACGCGTCATCCCACGCCTTACGGTTCAGGCATGGCGGAGCGATTGTCTTACGACCTGGCAGCGCAAGGATTGGTCATCATTAGCGGGATGGCTCGCGGAGTCGATACTGCCGGACACCGCGGCGCGATTAGCGCCAAGGGCAAGACCGTGGCGGTGTTTGGGACCGGCGTGGACGTAATTTATCCGAAGGAAAATTCGCGCCTCTCGGAGCAGATTGTCGCGCTCGGAGGCGCGCTGATCTCGGAATTCGCTATGGGGACCTTTGCCGCGCCCCAAAACTTTCCTATCCGCAATCGCATCATCAGCGGGATGTCCGTCGGCGTGCTGGTGGTTGAAGCGGCGGAGTACTCCGGGACGCGCATTACGGCGCGATGCGCCCTGGAGCAAAATCGCGATGTCTTCGCAGTTCCCGGCAACGTTACGAACAAGAATTCATGGGGACCGAACACACTGATCAAGCAAGGCGCCAAGCTGGTGGCGACGTGGGAAGATGTGTGGGAAGATTTGCCTCCGGAGGTGAAGCTGGCGCTCACGCCGCCGGCGTCGCCTGAATCCGGCGCTGGGACTTCCGCATCTCTATTCCCGGACGATGGGCTTCCGCCGCACGAACGGAAGATCCTAAGCCTGCTCAAAGCGGATGAGGCTACGCACATTGACGAGTTGGTAGAGCAGTTGGAAAGCGCGATGTCATCGTCGGAAATCTTCGCAGCACTTTTCGAACTCGAGCTTACGGGCAAAATACGGCAGATGGCTGGGAAGAATTTTGTGAAAAGCTTTTAGCCCATTAGCTATTAGCCTTTAGCTCGACGGATTTTGAGGATGGCATGAGAAATTATAAGGACTTAGCAGTCTGGGAAAAAGCTCACCGGCTGACATTGGCGGTCTACAAAACTACGTTGGATTTTCCCGCGGGCGCGCGTTTCGGATTAACAAGCCAAGTTCGGCGAGCATCTGCGTCAATCGCCGCGAATCTCGCGGAGGGTTGCGGCAGACCTTCGGACGGCGAGATGGCACGTTTTGTCAGATTGCTATGGGGTCGGGAGCCGAACTGTCCTACCATTTCTTGTTGGCGCGGGACCTGGGACTGATGCGAGCTGCCGAATATGAAGTCCTAACAGCGAACATCAGTGAAATTATGCGAATGTTGTCGGCCCTATCCGCAAAGCTCAAGGCTGCACGCGGCGTGGGCGTTTGAAGCCAATAGCTAAAGGCTAAGAGCTAAGAGCTTTTACCCGTAACTTGTTGTCTTTGTCCCATTCGTGCTAGCTTCGAGACGAATTCTTACAGAACTGAGGGTACTTTGTTAAAAAGTTTAGTCATTGTCGAATCGCCGACCAAGGCGAAGACCATCCAGAAATATCTGGGAAAGGGATTCACCGTAGAAGCCTCGTTCGGCCACGTCAAGGATCTGCCGAAGAGCACGCTGGGCGTGGATACCGATGACAACTTCGAGACCGATTACGTAGTAATCCCTGGGAAAGAAAAAGTTCTGGCCAAGCTGAAGAAGCTGGCGGGGCCGATGGACGCGATTTATCTGGCGCCTGACCCGGATCGCGAAGGCGAGGCGATAGCCGCGCACCTGGCGTTTGAGCTGGATACCAACGGCGATGGCAAGAAGAGCAAGGGCAAGAAGAAAAAGAAAAAAGAAGATACAGATGGCCCTCCACGAATTCAGCGGGTCACCTTCAATGAAATTACAAAACGCGCGGTACAGGCGGCGTTCGAGCATCCTCGGGCCATCGATCAAAATTTGGTAGACGCGCAGCAGGCGAGGCGCGTGCTCGACCGGCTGGTCGGGTATCAGGTATCTCCGTTGTTGTGGGATAAGGTTCGGCGCGGGCTTTCCGCCGGGCGTGTCCAGACGGTTGCGCTTCGACTGATTGTGGAGCGCGAACGCGAGATCAAGGCGTTCGAGAAAAAAGAATATTGGACGATCGATGCGCACTTAGCCGCGAACAAACCTCCCGCATTCGATGCACGGTTCGTGGGTAAGGGTGAGGAGAAGGTCGAAGTCACTAACGGCGAGGATGCGGAAAAGATTCGCGTGGCTCTGGAAGAAGCGAATTGGCTGGTGCGTTCCGTCGACAAGAAAGAGCGCCGCCGGAATGCTGCGCCGCCCTTCACTACCAGCAAGCTGCAGCAGGATTCTTCCCGCAAATTGCGCTTCAGCGTGAAGCGCACCATGATGATCGCACAACGTTTGTATGAAGGCGTGGAACTGGGCGAGGAAGGCCTGGTCGGTCTGGTTACCTACATGCGTACCGACTCGACCCGGGTTGCGCCCGAAGCCATTGCGGAAGTGCGCGAATATGTGGGGAAGGAATACGGCGCAGCCTATCTGCCGGAAACTCCGAACACATTTAAAGAGAAGAAGGATGCGCAGGGCGCGCACGAAGCCATTCGGCCTACTTCTGCGATGCGCCATCCCGATCAGATGAAGCAGTACTTAAAAGAAGATGAGTTCAAAGTTTATAAGCTAATCTGGCAGCGCTTCGTAGCCTCGCAGATTATGCCTGCGGTTTTCGACCAGACCACGGTCGATATCGATGCGAAATCGAAGAACGGTGATGCGTACTGGTTCCGCGTGACCGGGTCGGTTCTTAAGTTCGACGGCTTCCTGCGAGTGTACGAAGAGTCGAAGGAAGGCAAGGACGAGGAAGACGAGGAATTGAAGCACAAGCTGCCGGCGCTGGAAGCGGGACAGAAACTCACGCTGAAGGAACTAAAGCCGGAGCAGCACTTCACCGAGCCGCCTCCGCGCTACAACGAAGCATCTTTGGTCAAAGAGCTGGAAGAACGCGGCATTGGGCGGCCTTCCACCTACTCTGCGATTCTTTCAACCATTCAAGAACGGCAGTACGTGCAAAAGCTGGGCGGAAAATTTACCCCGACCGAGATTGGATTGGTGGTTACCGATCTTTTGGTGGAGAACTTTCGCGACATTTTCGATATCGCCTACACTGCGCGCCTGGAAGAAGAACTCGACAACATTGAAGAGGGCAAGGAGAAGTGGACTGACGCCCTTGCCGAGTTCTACAAGAAGTTCACAAAAGATCTCAAATATGCCGAAAAGCATATGGAGAACATCAAGCGGATGGAGAAGCCCACCGACGAGAAGTGCGAGCGTTGTGGAGCGCCGCTGGTAATCAAGTGGGGCAAGCATGGTTCGTTTTATGCGTGCAGCACCTACGACAAAGAGAATAAAGACACCTGCACGTTCACCAAAGAAAATCCGATCAACCTGCCGGATCTGGATACAGCCGACGTACAGGAGACGCAGCAGGAGGAATATTGTGAAAACTGCGGCAGGGTGATGGTGTTGAAGCGGGGGCGGTTCGGCCAGTTCATGGCTTGCACCGGCTATCCCGATTGCAAAACTACGCGCCGCCTGGATCAAGGCAAGAAAGTTCCGGATATTCCACTCGATGAACTATGCCCCAAGTGCGGCCGCAACATGATGATTCGCCACGGGCGCTTCGGGGAGTTCACAACCTGCAGCGGATATCCCGAGTGCAAGTATGTGAAACAAAACTTTATCGGCGTGAAGTGTCCGGAATGCAAAGATGGAGAACTGGTTGAGAAGCGCGCGCGTAAGGGCAACACGTTCTACGGTTGCGGGAATTATCCCAACTGTAAATTCACGTCCGCGCACAAGCCAATTCCGGAAAAGTGTCCAACCTGCGGAAGCGCGTTCCTGGTCGAGAAGAACTTGAAGGCCGGCCCGGTGATCGCTTGCCCAAACAAGGAATGTGACTACGAACGGGAAGCGCCTCCAGCGGAAGCGGCAGCGACAACAGCATAGAGAAAATCTGAAATTTGGTAATTGACTATCCGGCTACTTGAAATCTCCGATGCTGCAACGTCGCGGACAAATTTAAAATGACTAAATTACTCGATTACAAATTTTCTTGAGGAGCTTTTATGTCGAAGAAACCGACCTCCGCAGACGCTCAACTGATCCTTCAGCTCTATGACCTTCGCCGCGAACCGGAACTGCGCAAAGCGCGCAACTGGATGCTCTCTGAGTTCTGGCCGCAGAGTGCGGACGATTACCTTAAGATCGGCATGGCCATGGGCACACAGGAAAACGCATGGCTTCGCCAGGTTGGCAGCTATTGGAATATGGCTGCGTCGTTCGCGTTAAGCGGCGCACTCAATGCCGATCTGTTTTTGCAGCCCTCCGTCAGCGGAGAAATGTTCTTCCTCTTCGCCAAGGTTCATCCATTTCTCAAGGAATTGCGCGGCAAACTCGGCGATCCGCAGTCCTTCGCCAACATCGAAAAGTTGATTGCCAGTTCGAAACCCGCTCGCGAACGCCTCAAACTTACACTGCAGCGCGTCCAGTTGCTGCGCGAGAAAAGGTCCACTGCAAAAGCCGTTTAGCGCTCCGCTCATCTGTTATCCTAATTCGTTGTGCGGATGATCTGGTGGTTTCTGATCCTGGGTGTGAGCACGCTGCTTGTAGTGTGCGTGGCGATCGCCCTTTTCATGCGTTTGCGGCGACATTTGCAAGCCGCGCATCCAGCCCCGGGCGCGGAACCCGGTATCATCAAGATCGAACCCAGTTCGAGTGACGTCGAACCATAACGGGTGTACGCGTCGGAGGCTCTCCCATGGAAAAATCTGCCGTACCGGCGTTAAATGCTGCGGCTGATCGAGGTTTCGCTGATCGAGGTTTTGCTTCGGAACTAGCGCGTCAAGCCGCGCTGGTTGTCGGTGGCAGTCTGATCGTGGCCTTGTGCGCTCATATCACCATTCCATTGCCCTTCACTCCAGTACCGTTAACGGTACAGAATTTTGGAGTCCTGCTGGTGGGATTGATGCTCGGCAGCCGTCGTGGTTTTGCCGCGTTGGCGCTCTATCTGGCGGAAGGCGCCGCAGGAATGCCGGTTTTCAGCCCTTTAGGTCCCGGTGGCATCGCACAATTGATCGGGCCGACCGGAGGTTTTTTGATTGCCTATCCGCTGGTCGCCTGGATCGCAGGCTATGTAATGGAACACGGACGAAAAAGTTTTGCGCGCGCTGCGATTGGCGGATTGCTTGGCGAAATCGTTCTGTTCGCCGGAGGCTTGGGATGGCTTGCCGTCCTCACGCATTCCTTGGCGCAGGCGTTCCGCTGGGGTCTCTACTGGTTCGTATTTGCGGAAGTGATCAAGATAATGGCCGCCGCCGGAATTGCCTCGCGATGGCAGCAACGCCATACTTCAAAAAACGAGCCAGCACAAATCTAGCTGAAGTTTGGAAGTGAGCAGATGACGGTATCGTCGGAGAAACCATTGGAGCAGCCATTCAAACGTCCGAGCGAATCGCAGGTGCGCGAAATTTCCATCGCGCACAGTCCCGATTCCGACGATGCTTTTATGTTTTACGGCCTCGCCACGAATAAAGTGCGAGTGCCGGGATTACGATTTACACATACGCTTTGCGACATTGAAACCCTGAACCAAAAAGCCCGGGACGCCGTCTACGATGTGACCGCCATCTCGTTCCATGCTTACCCGTATATTCAGGATTTGTACGCCCTGATGTCCTGCGGCGGCAGCGTTGGTGAAGGTTATGGCCCCATGATCGTTTCTCCGCGAGCATTCACCCAGGATGAGATCAAAGAAAAGCGCATCGCCATTCCCGGCACGCTCACCACCGCGTACCTTGCTTTGCAGTTGTTCGCTCCCGGAATCGCGACCGAAGTCGTTCCCTTCGACCAAATTATTCCGCAGGTGCTCGAAGGCAAGTATGAAGCTGGACTCATCATTCATGAAGGCCAGTTAACTTACGACAAGGCCGGACTCCACCGCATTGTGGATCTCGGCCGCTGGTGGCAGAAGATGACCGGCTTGCCCCTGCCACTAGGCGGCAATGCAATTCGCCGCGCCCTTGGCCCTGAGCTCATCTCTGCGGTTAACACTGCATTGCGCGACAGCATTCAGTATGCGCTGGACCATCGCGAGGAAGCTTTGTCCTATGCCATGCAGTTTGCGCGCGATCTCGACAGCCAGACCGCCGACCGGTTCGTCGGTATGTATGTCAACGAGCGCACACTCGACTACGGTCCGGAAGGCCGCGAGGGCGTTACGCGTCTGCTGAACATGGGTCATAAGGCAGGAATCATTGGCCCTGAGGCGCGCTTGGATTGGGTGGCGTAGGAAGCTTTTAGCCGTTAGCTCGAATCGTTGATCCTCGTTGAAGTTTGCATTTACTTTGATGACAACGCGAATTTCATAATCGAAACTCCCTCAATGCCATTTAGCTAAAAGCCAAGAGCTAAAAGCTTGCCTCCTCAAACCCTCCTCATCGACGCCGACGACACGCTCTGGGAAAATAACATCTACTTCGAGCGGGCGATCGAGAAATTCATTTCGTTTCTCAATCATCACGAATTTTCTTCCGAGCAGGTGCGCGCAGTTCTGAACGATGTGGAGCGCGAATGCATTGCGACCCACGGTTACGGCTTGCACAGCTTTGCGCATGCGCTGGTACAGACGTTCGAGCGGCTCAGCGTAAATCCGGTTACGCCTGAGTTGCACGCTCAAATCCAGAGCTTGGCCCACACCATCGCCGATCATCCAATGGAATTTCTTCCCGAGGTACCGGAAACCCTGCAATATCTAGCGTCGCGGCACAAACTGATTCTAATGACCAAGGGCGCGGTGGTTGAGCAAACCGGAAAGATCGAACGCTCGGAATTGAAAACGCATTTCGCGGCCACAGAAATCGTCGCCGAAAAAGACGCGACGGCCTACGAAAATATCGTTCAGAAGTTCGGCCTGGAACACCGCTCGACCTGGATGATTGGCAACAGTCCTAAATCTGACATTAATCCCGCGCTTTCCACCGGCCTGAATGCAGTCTTCATTCCTCACGGCAACACCTGGGTGTTGGAGCACGACGAATTGAATGCGGCTTCTCCGCCGCAGCGCCTGCTCATCGTTGGAAGGTTCTCGGAATTGCGCGAGCATTTCTGACTTCCAATTATCGGCTGAATCGAATTTGCAATTGGTTTAAACCCGCGTCCTGATTGCACCAAACTAACCAACAACATCACTTCGCCGGCGGCAATCCTGCATGTTAGGCTCGTTCTGTTTAACTTAGGCAAGCCATCGTGGCCGTGGAGACCAATCATTTCCGCAGGCTGTTGCGCACAGTGGAAGCTCTTTCCGATCTCGGACCGGAGCTCACATCCGAGCGCGAATTTACACAAACATCGCGCCGCATGCTGTCCGCCGTCATGGAAGCCGCAGGCGCCCGCGAAGGTGCGCTCTTCATCTTCAACGAGAAGCCTACAATGCTCACTTCGGTGGCAGGCGAGGGCTTCGCGATGCTGCCAGAGCCGGCCTTCATCCCGCTGCTGCCGAAACATGCGCATGCCCTCGCTTCCGCCCGCGGGCCCATCGTTCTGAACGCGTCCACTTACTCCGTGTTTCTGAGTTCGAATGGGAACGTCGCTCCCGAATTATTCAAGTGCATCGCACCGCTTAAATCGGGAGGCAAGCTCGCAGGAGTGATAGCGCTCGGGCGTCGCCCCGGCGACGCTCCCTATGTCGATGCGGAACTCGAAGCCATGGCCCTGCTCTGCAGTTACATTGGGCTCGCGGTTCATAACCATTCGTTGACTCAAACGCTCGCTCAACGGGTAACAGAGAATCTTCGCTTGATGGCTTCCTTGCACGGATTCTATGACAGCGCGCTCGAGGCCTTCGCCACTGCTATCGATGTGAAGCACGTAAATATTCACGGACATTCTCTGCGCGTGGGCCGCTATGCGGCGGCGATTGGTGAATCCATGGGAGCGGAGCCGGGTGAAGTTGCGGCGTTGCGCAGCGCGGGATATTTGCACGACATCGGCAAAGTCGCGGTCGACCGTCGACTCTTCGCCAAAGCGGAAGCGCTCAACCCAGAGGAGTTTCGGGAGATGGCGGACCACACCGTAGTGGGTCATCAGATTGTGAGCAGCGTGGAATTTCCGTGGCCGAAGATTCATGAGACAGTACGCTGGCACCACGAGCGCTGTGATGGGTCGGGATATCCCGACAAAATTGCCGGCGATGACTTGCCAATGGCGGTGCGCGTGATGGCCCTGGCCGACACGTTCGACGCCATGACCAGCGCGCGTCCTTACCGTCAGCCTCTTTCGCTCGGAGTCGCCCTAAGCGATCTGGTGCGCCTCGCTCCGGAAAAATACGATCCCAACGCCGTGCAGGCGTTGCTTATCCAGGTGCGTCGTGACGCGGTTGGAAGCAATCGAACTCCGCTTCTGGCCGATCATATGTCCATCAACATTGCACCCACCGACGTCGACCAATTGGCGGCAACGCTGCAGCACAAAATGTCGCGCGGCAAAGCCTACCTGACTTAACTCCAGCTGCCAGTTCGATACGCTTGAAATAAAGCCTTTTCTTTCAGCGTCTTTGGTAACTATTCGCCGGAAACTTTTCTTCTTACGCTGGGTTGATAATAGAAGGGCCGCTGTCTTTCTCCGACCTGGAGCTTCCGATGGGCCGAGCCGTATCGAAATACGCCGTCTTCATTATTGTTATCAGCCTGGCGTGTGCCGTCCCGCCGCTGATGGCTCGGAAGAAAGATCGGGACAAGGAGAAAAACGCCTCCACCGCGATCGATCAGCGGCGCGCGGTGCAGGCACTCAATCGCCTTACGTTCGGTCCGCGCCCGGGCGACGTTCAGCGAGCGCTGGCGATGGGCGTCGACCAGTGGATCGATCTTCAACTGCATCCCGAAAAGATTGATGACAGCGTTCTCGACGCGCGGCTTGCGCCTTTGCGTACCGTACGCATGAGCACCAAAGAGCTGCCGGAAAACTTTCCCGATAACCCGCTGATCAACCAGGTAAAAAATGGCAAAAGACCCATGCCATCGGACCCCGCGCTGCGAATGATCTATGAAGCGCAAATCGCCCGGCTGGAAGAAAAGAAACAGCTCAAGGAAGCCACAAAAAACGCGAACGCCGCTGCTCCGTCAGCAAGCAATGCGGCGATGAATACCACCATGCCAGGAAGCGATTCTTCGCAGAACGCCGAAACCAAAACAATCTCCGAGGGCAATGATTCAATCGCTACGGCGGCAACTCCCGCCAAGCTGACTGCTCAAGAAGAGGCGGACGCCAGCGTTCGGGAAGAGCAACTCTACGCCGATCTTGAGATTGAGCAACTGCCGGGACTTTCCCCCGATCAACGTTTCAAAAAAGTTCTCAGCCTATCGCCCTCATCCCAGCTCGCTTTCGCGGATAAGATTCGTGGGGGCAAAGGTCAGGAGTTTCTTGACGGCCTTACTCCAAAGCAAAAAGAAATCCTCGTCGCCATGAACAACCCCACGGGCGTGGTCACCGGCGAATTAATGCAAGCCAAGCTTCTTCGAGCAATCTACAGTGAACGGCAACTTGATGAAGTGATGACCGACTTCTGGTTCAACCACTTCAACGTCTTTATAGAAAAAGGTTTGGATAAGCTGCTCGTCACCAGTTATGAACGCGACGTAATTCGCCCGCACGCGCTGGGTAAGTTCGAAGACCTACTGGTGGCCACAGCGAAAAGCCCGGCGATGCTTTTCTATCTGGATAACTTTCTGAGCGTTGGTCCGAACTCGGCTCAGGCACTGGGCATTCCAGCGCATCCTTCCGGACCTTACAACCGCTACCCCGCGCGGCCCCGACCGAACCCGAGCAAACGTCCCAGCGGGTTGAATGAAAACTATGGGCGCGAGTTACTCGAACTGCATACTCTGAGCGTGAACGGTGGTTATTCGCAGCGTGACGTCACCGAAGTTGCGAAAGTCTTTACCGGGTGGACCATCGATAAGCCCGCCGACGGCGCCAGCTTCAAATTTGACCCCCGTATGCACGAGCCTGGACCAAAGTTCGTTCTCGGACACAAGATCAAACCTAAAGGCGAGGCGGAAGGCTTGGAGGTGTTGCACAGGCTCGCCACCAGTCCGCAGACCGCGCATTTTATCTCGCTGAAGCTGGCGGAACGTTTCGTCTCGGATGATCCGCCTCCGGCTCTGGTCAATCGCATGGCGAAGACATTTTTGAAGAAAAAAGGAGACATCCGCGAGGTGCTGACTGTACTGTTTCATTCGCCCGAGTTCTGGGACGATGCAACGTATCGCGCAAAGGTAAAAACTCCTCTTGAGTTCGTTGCCTCCGCCGTGCGCGCAACGGGCGGCGACATTACGGACGCTCAGCCGCTCACGCGCCAGCTCTTTCAAATGGGTATGCCGCTCTATGGTGCGCAGCCGCCGACCGGATATTCCATGAAGGCCGAGACTTGGGTGAGTTCTACCGCGCTGCTCACGCGCATGAATTTCGCGCTGGCCCTCGTGAATGGAAAAATTAAAGGGACGAAGGTAGACGTGGCTCCGTTGGCCGGGAATATCGCTCCCGGCTCTGCAACACAAAATTCAGCGGAGATGCTTTCTGCGCTCGAAAGCACTCTGCTTGACGGCGACGTATCGAAGCAGACGCACGATTCGATTGCGGCGCAGCAAAAGTCGGATAGCAAGATGATCGCAGGCCTGCTATTAGGGTCGCCAGAATTTCAGAAAAGATAGCGATTAGCCTTTAGCTCTTGGCTTTTAGCTTGCACCATGTAACGCCGAGGGCAGGCGGAGTTTTAGCGACACATAAGCACAGAAGTTAAGAGCTAAAGGCTAAGAGCTAAGAACTAAGAACTGCATTTATGTCCATTACTCGACGAGTTTTCCTTCGCAATAGCGCACTGGCCGTCGTCGGCACCGCGGCTGTGCCCAGCTTTCTGTCGCGCGCCGCCATGGGCGCGGCTTTGCCGGGCGCACGCCCAAAGCGTTTGGTCGTGATTTTTCAGCGTGGAGCCGCCGACGGCCTCAACATTGTTATCCCGCACGCCGAGCCACAGTATTACGCCATGCGCCCCAGCATCAACATTCCGCGCAATGCGGTGCTCGAACTGGATGGCTTCTTCGGCCTGCATCCATCACTCGCGCCGTTTCAACCTTTATGGCAGCAGCGCCATCTTGCCATTGTGCATGCCGCCGGCTCGCCCGATCCCAACCGCTCGCACTTCGACGCACAGGATTTCATGGAATCCGGAACGCCCGGCGTCAAGTCCACCGATGACGGCTGGCTGAATCGCGCACTACGCAATCTTCCGCAGGCGCAGCAAAAAACGGCCTTTGAAGCCATCGCCATGGGTCCGTCGATTCCGCGCATTCTGAGCGGACTCCAGCCAGCAATTGCCATTAACAACATCAACGATTTTTCGGTCGGGGGTCGAAATCCCAAAGCGTCGCCCGTCGCTAGCGCCTTCGAGGCAATGTACGACCATTCTCTTGACACGGTCATGCACGGCACTGGCGAAGAGACCTTCGATGCGGTCAAGATGCTGAAGTCCGTAGATTCCTCGAAGTACAAACCCGCTGCCGGCGCAGACTATCCTAAGGGACGCTTCGGCGA
>Ga0182015_10000411_pt1 | contig 61358 bp, 58 predicted proteins | sample 712P3MmetaG_FD_120478 | JGI IMG/M metagenome (GOLD analysis project Ga0182015, IMG submission 120478) | Permafrost microbial communities from Stordalen Mire, Sweden - 712P3M metaG | ecosystem: Environmental > Terrestrial > Soil > Wetlands > Permafrost | place: Sweden: Stordalen | collected...
CGAGTTAGTCGACCCGAACGCGTGGTACGAGCGAGTGACGAACTCGCCGCTGGCCTAGGACTCTTCTTCGTACCCGAGGTTCCACTCGACGAGCAGGTTCTCTCGTTCGGCGTCGCGGTTCACCCGCTCACGGTTGCGTCGGAACTGCGGATCGTGTGGTGGCAAGAAACGCAACCGGGCGTCCACGCGGTCGACGAAGGCCTGGATCTGCTCTTCGTCGCCGAAGACCATGCGGCACTCCCAGTGGGGCGCCACGGGGCCGAGGTAGATGACCTGCACGTGGCCGACCGGGTCGACGACTTCGGTGATCTCCGGGGTTGGGATCTGGCTCACGGTGCTCCTTTTGGCGTTCCGATCGAAACGAAAGTCCAGTCTAATGACTGATTCTGGAGCGTTCCTCGGGCCGTTGTCTTTGAAAGGGCTTACAACGCTCTGTGAGGAGTATGGTAACCATCGGCTTGTGAACATTTGAGCCTTTCGTTATCAGTTCGTCACACAAAGTGTCGCTACTGTGACATATAGAAGCGACCAATGGGGGTGGCGATGAGTACCGAATGGATGGCAGACGGTAAGTGCCGCGAATATCCTGCGGGGACGTTCTTTCCGCGAGATGGCGTCGGGGTGATCATCGCGCAACGCATCTGCGCCACCTGTCCCGTCGCCAGCCAGTGCCTCGAGTACGCCCTTGAGAATCACGTGGACCACGGCATCTGGGGCGGCTGCTCCGAGCGCGAGCGCCGTCGCATCCTTCGCGAGCGTCGTCGTCGGCGCGTCTTCAACGCTGACAATTCGTAGTACCCCACTCGCGTGTTCGAGTGCGTCATCAATATCTCCGAGGGCCGCAACCTGGATCGCCTCGACGATCTTCACGACAAGGCCGGTCCCTCCTTACGTGACCTGCACGCCGACCCGTTCCACAATCGCTCGGTCTTCACGCTCATCAACGATCCCGAGCCACTGGTCCGAGACGTTCACGCCCTGATCGGCGCCGCCTTCGAAACCTTGAATCTCCAGGCCCACGAGGGCGTGCACCCGCGCTTCGGGGTCGTCGACGTCGTGCCCTTCGTCGCCTTGGACCCCGACACACCGTCTCGCGCACTCGAACTGCGTGACGAGACGGCCCGATGGATCAGCGAATCCTTCGACGTCCCAGTCTTCCTCTACGGCGCAGTGGACGGCGCCACTCGTTCGCTGCCCGAGGTTCGCCAGCACGCGTTCGCGGAACTCTCGCCGGACTTCGGTCCGAGTGAGCCGGCGCCCGCACTCGGCGCTGTCGCGGTGGGCGCCCGAGCGATTCTGGTGGCGTGGAACATCTGGCTCACGAATGTCTCGAGGGACGAAGCGCGCACGATCGCCAAGGCGGTTCGACGCCGCGAGGTGCGATCCCTCGCCCTGCGGGCGGGTGAGCACATGCAGGTCAGCTGCAACCTGGTCGAGCCGATGGTGATCGGACCGGGACGCGTCTTCGACGAGGTCGCGGCGTTGCTACCCGAGGGTGGCGAAATCGATCGAGCCGAACTCGTGGGGCTGGTGCCGCGAGCGGTTCTCGACGCCGAGGACCGACGTCGGTGGGGCCAACTCGGCCTGAGTGACGATCAGACGATTGAGAGCCGGCTCTAGATCAGCTGGCCTGGGCTCGACGCTCGATCGCGCGGGCCCGGCGCAGGCGGCGGCGTTCGCGTTCGCTCATGCCACCCCAGATGCCGAACTTCTCACCGTTGTCGAGGGCATACTCCAGGCAGTCCTCGCGGGCGACGCAGCCCCGGCAGACCTCTTTGGCCTCACGGGTCGAGGCGCCGCGCTCCGGGAAGAAGAGATCGGGGTCGACTCCCATGCAGTTCGCTCGTGCCTGCCAACCACGATCTTCCATGCCGCTCATCAATTCGACGATTTCCACGTTCAATCCTTCCCCCAATGACTGACGCCATTGCTGTAATTACATCAATGTCATTGTGACGGTAAACGTGACAAAAAGCAAATGGGAATGTGTAATTACCTGATGGTGGGGTTAAAAATACTTCGCGCTAACCGGCGCGGCGGTGCGTCACGAAGTCATCGAGGGCGTAGGAGCCGAGGTCGTCGACGTCGGTGTAGAAGAGCCGTCCCCCGTTGACCTTGGCGATCTGTTCCACGAATGGGAACTGACTTCGTTCGATATCGAGGGCGAAGGTGTTGATGGTGATGTCGGCCTTCGTGCAGCGAAGGACCTCGGCCATGGTCTTTTCCAGGGTCTCGCGCACCGGCGGCCAGGCGAAGAAGGGCTCGCCGTTGGCGAGCAGGTGGGCCGTCGGTTCCCCGTCGGTCACGACCACGATCTGGCGCTCGCCTCGTTCGTTGCGCATGAGGTGGCGACTGAGGGCCAAGGCGTGCTGGAGGTTGGTGCCGTAGGCGTAGTCAATGGTGAGCGCGGGGATGTCTTCGATCTTGAGTTGCTGGGCCGTCTCGCCGAAGCCGACGACGGCGACGAAGTCGCGCGGGAACTTCGAACGGATCAGCGACGTGAGCGCCAGCACCATCTTCTTGGCCGGTACGAGATTGCTGCGCATCGCCATCGAGAGCGAGAGGTCGATCGCGAAGACCGTGGCCGAGTGGCGCGTCGATTCGAACTCTTCGACCTCGAAGTCGTCGGCGTGCAACTTGACGGGCGTGCCCGGGCCCTGTCGCAGTACGGCGTTGCGCAGGGTCTTGGGCAGGTTAAGCGCGAACGGCTCGCCCGGCGCCCAGGGCTTGGAGGTCTCCTCGCGGTCTCCCCCGCGCGAGACGCTCGCGACGCGGTGCAGTCCAAGCGTCGGTGAGTCGCGCAACTGCGCGAAGAGGTCGCGCAGGGCCTGTTGGCCGATCTGGCGTACGCCCTTCGGCGTGAGGTGTAGCCGCCTACCCTGACGGTCCACGAAGCCCTGGTCCTTCAGCCCCTGGAGGGCCTTTTGGAGTCGCACCACGTGGCGCGCGGCGTCATCGCCCAGGTTGCGGCGAACCGCTTCGACGTCGACTTCGGGCAGACCCTGGGCGGCGTTGGCTTGGCCGAGGAACTCCTCGAGACCCTTCAACTGGCCCAGTTGCTCGGCCACCGAGGCGGCGTCGGCGAAGGGCGATCCGTCGTCGCCGCGCATCCGGTGCGCGCGGTTCCAGTCGATGTCGGGCGTCGCCATGCGCAGGTTCGACACCAGTCGGTTGAGGGAGAAGTTGAGCTCCATGTTCTCCATCATCCCGGCGAACATCGAACGCAGTTCGCTCTGTTGATCGGGTGACAGCGAGTTGAACATCGCCTCGGCCGCGGCGGCGCGTTCGGCCATCATGCGGATGACGTCCTCGAGACTCTCGGCGCCGGGGAAGAAGTCACCGAACTTCTCCATGAAGTCCTGGAAGGTCGGATCGAGGTCCTCACCGCGACGATCCTGTTCGATCATCGTGGAGAGCGCGTCCATCATGTCGCGCATGCGCGCCAACTCCTCGGAGTCGGGGCGGCCCATCATCTCCTTGCTCTTCTCGAAGTACGTGTTGAGCACGTCTCGTTCCAACTCGGCCATGAGCTCTTCGAACTGTTCACGCGCCTCGCTCGAGACGAACTCGTAGTTCTGGTACTCACCGAGTCGTTCGCCGATGCGGTCGCTCATGAGATCGCGTTGCATCTTCTTCTGATCGACGAGGTCACGGGTGACCTCCTTGCGCCGTTCGTCGACGGAGGCCTCGGCCTCGGCGAGGAGCGATTCCAGTTCGGCGTCCTCGGTCGCCTCGATCTCGTCCAGCCAGTCGCGGTAGCGCTGCATCTCGCCGTCGGGGTCGGCCTGTTGCTCGAGTTCGCGACGCTTGGCCCTCGCCTGTTCGAGCAGGTCGCGAAGTCCCTCGATGCGTTCACCGTCGGCCGTCGTGTAACCCTCGCGCAGCAGTCGGTCCATCGCCTCTTCGAGGTCGCCGTTCTCCATGAAGTCGTCGGCCAGCATGCGCAGCATCTCTTCGACGTCGAGGTCGTTGAAGTCGTCGCCTTCGCCGAAGCGGCGATAGCCGTAGCGAACGGGCACTAACGGTTCCTCGAGCGATAGAGCGCGCGCGCTCCTGAGGCGTCCTTCGCCAGTCGCTTGGTCAGATAGAGACCCTCGAGGATGAACTCGATCGCCGAGGCGAGTTCGCCGTCGTTGGCGTTGGGCCCGGCGATGCGCCGCGCCGGCTCATCGAGCGAGGGCATGGCGGCCATGACCGCGAGGTAGTCGCGGTCGGGCAGGTCGTCACCGGTGTGCACCAGCGCCTCGGTGTTGAACGCTTCGACGATCGCCGGTCCCTCTTCGAGCAGCACGTGCTCGGCGAAGCATTGGCGAACCGCAAGCGAGACCAGCGCCGCGATGACCTGGTCCGAATCACTGTCGTCCATCGTGTCGAACTCGATCTTTCCCTGCGTCGATTGCACCATGGCACTCAGGTCGCTCACGCGCGGCACGACGGCGTCGTCGTGCGTGCGCAGCGTCCGGCGCAGCGCGTTCGCGACGACGATCTCGTAGTTCGCGATCGAGAGTCGCACCGACACGCCGGAGCTTTGCGAGATCACGTGACTCTTGCGCGCGACGTGGCTCACGCGCGCGACGATGTCGTTGATGAACCAGGGGACCGTGATCGGCACTGGCGACGCCGGCAGCTTCGCCTCTTGGTGCATGATCGCGATCTCGGTCGTCAACTCAAACGGGTAGTGCGTGCGGATCTGCGAGCCGAACCGGTCCTTCAACGGCGTGATCAGACGCCCCCGGTTCGTGTAGTCCTCGGGGTTCGCCGTCGCCACGACCATGACGTCGAGGTCGAGGCGCACCAGGTGGCCCCGGATCTGCACGTCGCGCTCCTCGAGCACGTTGAGCAGGCCGACCTGGATACGTTCGGCGAGGTCGGGCAGTTCGTTCATCGCGAAGATGCCGCGATTCGACTTGGGCACGAGGCCGTAGGAGAGCGCCTTGGGGTCGTCCAAGAACAGTCCGCCGGCGACCTTGATGGGGTCGACCTCGCCGATCAAGTCGGCCATGGAGGTGTCGGGCGACGCGAGTTTCTCGGCGAAGCGACGCGAGCGGTGCAGCCACGCGACCGGCGTGTCGTCTCCCCTTTCGGCGACCAGTTCGATGGCGAAGGCCGAGATCGGCGCGAAGGGGTCGTCGCGGATCTCGGAACCCTCGACGATCGGCAGCCACTCGTCCAAGAGATCGACCAGCGAGCGGATCATGCGGGTCTTGGCCTGTCCGCGCTCGCCGAGCAAGATGATGTCGTGCCCCGCCAGCAACGCCGTCTCGAGCTGGGGCAAGACGGTGTCCTCGTAGCCGAGGACGTCCGAGGCGAGCGGCAACCCGTCGGCGAGGCGCTGCTCGAGGTTCGCGCGGATCTCTTCGCGAACCGACTTCGGCTGGTAGTTCGACGCGCGGAGCGCTCCGAGTGTGGCGGGCAGGTCGGTCGGGGCGAGGGGGGTTGGCACGTATCTCACTTTACGGGTTCGCTAAGACGCGCCGAGCCTGTGAAGGCCTCTGCGTTCGCGAGCTTCGCTCAGAACTGCAGGTACATGATGTCGAGTCCGACTCGTCCGAGCGTGGCGTGCTCGAAGGCACCGGGGACCGTGCCGATAGTGACGAAACCCAGCTTCCGATAGAGCGCAGTGGCGTAGATGTTGGTCGAGACGACCGCGTTGAACTGCATCCCGGCGTAGCCGTTCTCCTTCGCCCAGGCGATCGCGTATTCGCACATCGAGCGACCGACCCCTGATCCGCGCGCCTCCCGCGAGACCATGAAGCTGGCCGTCGAGATGTGCGATCCTCGGCCCGGACGATTCGGCCCAAAAGTAGCGGTGCCGAGGATCACGTCGTCGCGTAGCGCGACGACGGTCTCAGCGGGTGGTGCAGCGATCCACAACGACCGGGCCGCCTCGGACGTGACGTTCTCGCGATAGGCGTACGTCTCGCCTTCGGCGACGACCGCACTGAAGATCGCGTAGACCGCGTCCCAGTCGCCCTCAGTAATTGGTCGCACGACGTTCGTCACGCGCCGATCACCTGACGCACGAGCGACGTCCCCGGTCGGTACGCCAGATGGGCGGCGCGCGGCGCGTCGAGGATTACGACGTCGGCCCTCGCCCCGACGCCCAGGTGACCGACGTCGTCGCGCCGAAGCGCGGTCGCTCCCCCGAGCGTGGCGGACCACAGCGCGTCATCGAAGTCCATGTGCATGTCGCGCACGGCGATCGCCAACACGAAGCCCATGCTCGTGACGTAGGACGTGCCGGGGTTGCAGTCCGTCGCCAGAGCTATCACCGCGCCGCGCTCACGCAGCCGCGTCGCCGAGGAGTAGTCGGCGCGCGTCGAGAAGTCCGCTCCGGGCAGGAGCGTCGCGACGGTTCGCGACGCGCAGAGTCGATCGATGTCGTGGTCACTGAGATAGTTACAGTGATCGACGCTCGCGGCGTCGAGCTCCACGGCGAGCGCGACACCACCCGTCTCCCCGAGCTGGTTGCCGTGGACCCGCAGCTGCAGTCCAGACGACTTCGCGGCGCTCAGGACCGCGCGCGACTCGTCGACGTCGAAGGCGCCGCGGTCGCAGAACACGTCGGCCCACTTGGACTTCGGGGCGCACGCCTCGAGCATCGCTCCGCGCACGAGGTCCACGTAGCCGTCACGGTCGTTGAAGTACTCCGGCGGCACGACGTGCGCACCGAGGTACGTGACCTCGTCGCTGAACTCGCGGGCGACGTCGATGAGTCGTGACTCGCCCTCGACGTTGAGCGCGTAGCCCGACTTGATCTCGACGGTCGTCACGCCCCCGGAGCGAAGTTCTTGTAACCGCTTCGCCGTGGCGCCGCGCAGTTCGTCCTTCGGGGCCCTTCGCGTCGCGGTGACGGTCGAGGAGATGCCGCCCCCGTCGTAGCGCGCGCCGCTCATGCGCGCCTCGAACTCTTCGGAGCGCTCGCCGACGAAGACCAGGTGCGTGTGCGAATCGACGAATCCCGGGATGACGGCCGAGTCGTGCGCGTCGATCATCTCGTCGGCGTCGGGCGCGCTCGCATTCGGACCGACCCACAGCACGCGTTCGTCGCCGATGACGATCGCGGCGTCGTGCAGACGTCCGGTGATTCCGGCACCGAGTGAGGGATCGTTCGTCGTCAGCTCGCTGATGTTCTTGATGACCACCGAGATGGTCATTACTGCTCGCGCATCGGAATGCGGACGCCTCGCTCTTCGGCGGTGTGCTCGGCGATCTCATAACCCGCGTCGACGTGGCGGATGACACCCGTGCCGGGATCGTTCGTGAGGACCCGTGCGAGTTTCTGCGCCGAGAGCTCCGTGCCGTCGGCCACGCACACCTGACCGGCGTGGATCGAGCGACCGATGCCGACGCCGCCGCCGTGGTGGATCGAGACCCACGTCGCGCCCGAGGCCGTGTTGACGAGCGCGTTCAACAGGGGCCAGTCGGCGATGGCGTCCGATCCGTCGAGCATCGACTCGGTCTCGCGATAGGGCGACGCGACCGAACCGCTGTCGAGGTGGTCGCGACCGATGACGATCGGCGCCGAGAGCTCGCCCGAGGCGACGAGTTCGTTAAAGGCGAGTCCTGCGCGGTCGCGTTCGCCGTACCCGAGCCAACAGATCCGCGCCGGGAGTCCCTGGAAGGCGACGCGCTCTTGCGCCCTCGTGATCCAGCGTCGCAGGGGATCGTTCTCGGGGAAGAGATCGAGGACCGCCTGATCGGTGCGCGCGATGTCCATGGGGTCGCCCGACAACGCCGCCCATCGAAACGGTCCCTTGCCCTCGCAGAAGAGCGGTCGCAGGTACTCCGGCACGAAGCCCGGAAAGGAGAACGCGCGCTCGTAGCCGCCGAGTTGGGCCTCGCCGCGAATCGAGTTGCCGTAGTCGAAGACCTCGGCGCCGCGGTCCTGGAAACCGACCATCGCCTCGACCTGCGTGGCCATCGACTGGCGTGCGCGCTCGGTGAACTCCTCCGGTTTCTTCTCGGCGTAGTCGTGCCAATCGGCGAGTTCGACGCCCTCGGGCAGGTAACTCAGTGGATCGTGCGCCGAGGTCTGGTCGGTCACGATGTCGACGTCGACGCCGCGGCGAAGGAGCTCCACGAAGATCGTGGCGGCGTTCCCCACCAATCCGACGCTGAGGGCCGCGCCGTCGTGCTTGGCCGCTTCGACGCGCGCGAGCGCCGCCTCGAGGTCCGCCGTCCACTCATCGAGGTAGCGCTGGTCGACGCGTCGCTGCAGCCTCGAGGGATCGACGTCGACGCAGAGACACACGCCGTCGTTCATCGTGACGGCGAGCGGCTGGGCCCCGCCCATGCCGCCGCAGCCCCCGGTCAGGGTCAACGTGCCCTTCAGCGTGCCGCCGAAGTGTCGCTCGGCGACCGCCGAAAACGTCTCGTAGGTGCCCTGGAGGATACCCTGCGTGCCGATGTAAATCCACGACCCGGCCGTCATCTGCCCGTACATCGTGAGACCGAGCGCCTCGAGTCGACGGAACTCCGGCCACGTCGCCCAGTCGCCCACGAGGTTCGAGTTGGCGATCAAGACGCGGGGCGCCCACTCGTGCGTGGTGAAGACGCCGACCGGCCTGCCCGACTGCACCAGCATCGTCTCGTCACCCTTAAGCGTGCGTAGGGTTCGCACCAGCGCGTCGAAACTCCGCCAGTCGCGTGCCGCGCGCCCGGTGCCGCCGTAGACGACGAGGTCGTCCGGTCGTTCGGCGACCTCAGGGTCCAGGTTGTTCTGCAGCATGCGCAGCGCGCCCTCTTGGGGCCAGCCCCGCGTCGAGAGCGTCGTGCCGCGGGCCGCTCGAACCGGTCGCGCGCCTTCCATCAGTCGCCCCTCATTACTACGACAGTGCCACGTGGGCGAGCGCGATGTCCAGCAGTTCGCCGCTGCGCACCAGTTCGCCCACCGCGGCGATCTCCGGCGAGAGCCAGCGGTCGTGACCGGGGCCACCGCTCACCGCGTTGACGCGACGCGCAACCGCGGCCGTGGCCGGCGAAGGGGTGAGCGGTTCTCGCAGCGCGAGCGCGCGCGCGGCCGTGAGGAGCTCGATGGCGATCACGTCGGCGAAGGCGTCCAGTGACTTGCGCAGCTTGCGCGCCGCGTGCCAGCCCATGGACACGTGGTCCTCTTGCATGCCCGAGGACGGAATCGAGTCGACGCTCGCCGGCGTCGCCAGGCGCTTCATCTCCGAGACCAACGCGGCCTGCGCGTACTGCGCGATCATCAGACCCGAGTCGACCCCGGCCTGTGCGGCGAGGAACGGGGGTAGTCCGAAACTGCGAGACACGTCGAGCATCCGATCGGTGCGACGCTCGGACATCGAGGCGACGTCGGCCACCGCGATGGCGAGGAAGTCCAGCGCGTAACCGACGGGCGCACCGTGGAAGTTCCCGTTGGAGGCGAGCGTCCCGTCGGCCAGCACCGAAGGGTTGTCGATGCCCGACGCCAATTCGACGTCGGCGACGTGCGTGGCGAAGCCGAAGGTGTCGCGCGCGGCGCCGTGCACCTGGGGCGCGCAGCGCAGCGAGTACGCGTCTTGCACCTGGGTGACGTCGTCCAGGTGGGAACTGACGATGACCGAGTCGGCCAAGAGCGCCAGCAGGTTCGCCGCGCTCGCCATCTGACCGGCGTGGGGTCGAAGGGCGTGAATCTCGGCGAGGAAGACCTGGTCGGTACCGCGCAACGCCTGGATCGACATCGCGGCCGCGACGTCCACCAGTTGCATCAACGCGGCGCCGTCGTGAATCGCGAGGATCAACTGTCCGAGCATGCCGTCGGTGCCGTTGATGAGCGCGAGTCCCTCCTTCTCGGCGAGCACGACCGGCTCGAGCCCACTCTCGCGCAGCGCCGCGGCGGCGCTGACCCGTTGGCCGCCGCGGTCGCGCACGTCGCCCTCGCCCATCAAGGCGAGCGCCACGTGCGCCAGTGGGGCGAGGTCACCGGAGCAACCCAATGATCCGAACTCGTGCACGATCGGCGTGACGCCGGCGTTCAACAGTGCGCAGTACGCCACGGCCGTTGAGGGGCGCACCCCGGAGACGCCGCTGCAGAGGTTGCTAAGACGCGACACCATCATCGCGCGCACGACTTCGGTCTCGACTTCGGCGCCGACGCCGGCGGCGTGCGAGCGGATCAGGGACCGTTGGAGGTCGCGCCGCTCCTCGGGCGAGATGAACGTCGTCGCCAGCGAACCGAACCCGGTCGAGAGCCCGTAGACCGGCGCGCCGCTCTCCACGAGCGCGTCGATCGCGGAACGTTGGCGATCCAGTCCGGCGAGGACCTCGTCGCTCAGCGTGACGGTCTCGAAGCCCCGCGCGACCGACACGAGTTGGGCCCGGGTGAGGCTCTCGACGCCGATCTCTACGGCCACTGCGCTCTCCTTCGCACGCCCGCGAGCGTTTCGAGCACCAGCAGCGCCGCGAGGCGAACGGTGCGCTGGTCGGCGCTGTCGCGCTCCACGTCGATCTCGGTGATGTCGATGGCGACGACGCCGTGCTGCACCGACACGGCGCGCACGAATCGTCGCAGCTCGTCGGCGCTCAGTCCTCCCGGGGCCGCCGCCGGGCAGGCCGGCACGACCGCTCGGTCCGCGGCGTCCATGTCGACGTCGACGTAGACGTGTCGTCCGCCGGCCCCGGCGATCGCGACGGCCCGGCGGGCCGCCTCTTCGACCGGCTCGTGACGTAAAACGTCGCGCGAGATCACCGTGACACCGGCGTCGTGGGCGCGCTGCGCGTACGCCGGTGAGTTCGAGAAGTCGGCCAGTCCGACCTGCACCACGTGATGTCCGTCGAGTCCCTCTTCGAGCAGTTGACGCACCGGCGAACCGTTGGAGACGCCGTCGCGCATGTCGAGGTGCGCGTCAAGCGTCACGAGACCGAAGTTCGAGTAGTCGCCGCCGCTGATCGCGCGCAGCGCCAACCACGTCGCGGCGTTGTCGCCGCCCAGGATCAGTCGCAGCGCGACGTCGGGGTCCCATCCGGCCAGGGCCTGGGCGACGCGCTCGACGCCACCCTCGCCGTCCGGGGACGAGACGTCACCGAAGTCGACCAACGCCACGGACGCCGCGAGGTCGTGCGCCTCGCTGAAGGACCACGTGGAGTATCTCTCGAGCGCGACGCGGATCGCCGCCGGTGTGCTCGTCGCCGAGCGTTCGCTGAGCGACGAGGCGTAGGTGGATATCCCGATCAGACCGACGTTTCGTCGGCCCTCGACGGGGCGTTCGACGAGCAACGTGGCGGCCGAGGGCCAGTTCGGATCGTTCGAAGTCGCCACGTTGCCCATGTTACGCACGGCCCCTTCGACGAGGACTTACGCGGGGTCGATCGCCGTCAAGGTTGTGGCGTTTGTGGGGAGGCGTTGGCCCTCGTTGACGCTCGGGCGGCCCTTCGCAACGGTAGTGAGCTCAGACGAACGATTCGGTGCCTAGCGATCGACGACCCGTACGCCGCTGTCGCCGGTCTCGTCGGCCTCTTCGTGGATGTAGGTCGGCACGACGGCCGCCGCGAGGTGGCTCGGCACGTCGTCCACGTAGCGCGGCGACGGCGTCGCGGTGTACTCGCCCTCGGCGGTGCGTTCGACGACGTTTGGTACCTTGCGTCGACCGCCGCCCTTCACCGCTTGGAGCTCGTGACAGATCCGGTACGTGATCGGGAACGCCAGGATCGGCACGATCACGGTCAGGTAGCGCATCGAGACGAGCACGGTGTTGAGCGACACGTTGAAGAACTTCGCCAGCACGTCGGTGGAACTGGCGATGAAGAGCATGCCCAAGAAGGCGAGCATCGTGACGCCGGCGGCGGTGCGCTTGGGCCGGTTGCTCGGTCGATCGAGCAGGTTGTGGATCTCGTTGTCCTTCGAGACCTTGCGCTCGATCATCGGCCAGACGAAGACGATGTTGAAGATCAGGCCGGGCAAGAGCACGGCCGGCACCAAGACCTCGAACGGGATCGTATGGCCCCAATCATGGAACGACCACGACGGCCATATTCGCAGCGCGCCGTCGAGGAAGCCCATGTACCAGTCGGGTTGGACGGCGTAGGAGATCCGCGCCGCGTCGTACGGTCCGAACTGCCAGATCGGGTTGACCTGGGCGAAGGCGCCGAGCAGCGCCGTGATGCCGCCGACGATGAACAGAAATCCCGTCGTCTTGGCCATGAAGACCGGGAACATCGGCGAGCCGACGACGTTCTTCTCGGTGCGACCGTGGCCCGGGAACTGCGTGTGCTTCTGGCGCACGAGCAAGAAGAGGTGCGCACTCACGAGACCGATGATGATGAGCGGCACGATCAGACAGTGCAAGATGAAGAAGCGCGGGATGATCGTGGTGCCCGGGAAGTTGCCGCCGAAGACCCAGAACGCCAGGTAGGTGCCGACCAACGGGATCGAGAGGATGATCGAGTAGGCGATGCGGATGCCGGTCCCCGAGACGAGGTCGTCCGGGAGCGAGTAGCCGAGGAAGCCGTTCACGATCGCCAGGATCAAGAGCGTCGATCCGATGATCCAGTTCAGTTCGCGGGGCTTGCGGAAGGCACCCGTGAAGAAGACCCGCGCCATGTGGATGACGATCGCGCCGACGAAGATGTCGCAGGCCCAGTGGTGCATCTGTCGCATCAACAGGCCACCGCGCACGGCGAAGGAGAGGTTCACGGTCGACTCGAAGGCCTGGGTCATCTTCTGACCGTCGAGCGGCTTGTAGGCGCCGTGGTAGACCACGATGGCCGAACTGGGGATGAAGTACAGCGTCAAGAAGATGCCGGTCACGAGCAGGATCAGGAACGAATACAGCGCGATCTCACCGAGCATGAACGACCAGTGGTCGGGAAAGATCTTGTCCATAAACGTGCGCCCGCCGCGCGCGACGCCCAAGCGGTCGTCGAGCTCGTCCAGTGACTTGCCGACGCGCCCGTAGGGGCCGAGGGCCTGCTTCTTCGCGCGCTTGGTGTTGATGACGTCGCTCACGCGCGCTCCCAGAATCCCGGACCGACGGCCTCGTGGTAGTCGCTCTGACTACGCAAGAACCCCTGGGCGTCGACGTAGAGCGGCAGCTGGGGCAGCGGACGCGGCGCCGGCCCGAACTGCGGCACCGCACCGTTGGTGACGTTGAACATCGACTGGTGACACGGACAGACCAGCAGCTGCAGCTCTTGTTCGTAGAGCCCGACCGGGCATCCCAGGTGTGTGCAGACCTTGGAGTAGGCGACGTAGCCGTGCGGGGCCCAGGTCTCTCGGCCCTTCATCGTGGTGAAGGCCTCGTTGGAGACGCGGATCAGCACCGTCTGATCGACGGCCTGGCCGCGGTCGGTGTTCTCTCGCCCCTCGGGAAAGACCGTCTCGATCGATCCCACCCCGAGGTCGCCCACCTGCACGCGACGTCCCGTCTGTTCGACGACGTAGGAGCCGGCGCGCCAGTCGGTGTGCTGAAGCGTGTCCTTAGGCAACGGTCCGAGGCTGCGCAGCAGCGGGAACATCGCCGCGATGGTGAAGAGCCCCAACCCGCCGCCCAGCAGTCCGCCGAGGAGCTTGCGTCGCTGCATGACCCCGCCGCCTCGTTCGACGATGGCCGCGGCGAAGGCCTGGCGATCGGCCTCGGAGTTGGCGAGCGTGTGTCGCTCTTCCACGAACGGTCCGCGCGGCATGAGGTACTTGCCCCACGCGACCAGTCCGATTCCGAGGAACAGCAGACCGCCGCCGAGCGTGGCGCCGAGCTTCCACGCCTGCGAGTCGATCCAGTAGCAGGCCACGAAGCCGACCATGCACAGCGCGCCGACGACGAAACAGACGCTGATGACCTTTTCGACCAGCTCGGGGTTACGCGCCGCGGGCTGCAGGTGCGGATCGTCAGCGGGCAGTCCCGAGATCGAGACCGGGGCGCGGTGTTCGTCAGTCATCGCGCTCACCCACCCAGAATCCGAACAGGGCCAGGACGCCGACGCCGAAGGCCAGGCCGACGAAGCCCTCGGCGACCGGTCCGAGTCCACCGAGTCCGAACCCGCCGGGGTTGTTGGGGTGCTGGATCTCGGTCGTCACGTACTTCACGATGTCGTTCACCTGGGCGTCACTGAGGTTCCCGGTGAAGCGCGGCATGTCGCCGGGACCGGTGCGAATCGCCTCGGCCACCTCGATCGAAGGGATCTTGCGCAGCGACGGTGAGAACGTGCTCATCGCGAGTGCGTCGCCGTCACCTTCGATCGTGTGACACGACGCGCAGTTCAGTGCGAAGAGGGCGGCGCCGTCCGAGACGTTCGCGTTCTTCAGGTGCGGATAGGGAATGAGGGGGTAGCCCGGCGACAGTGAGTCCACCCACGCCGACACCGCGAGCGCCTGGTCGTGGGTCAGTCGCGGCACGCGACGGTTCGCTTCGATCGCGCGGGGGTTCGCGGCCGGCATGCGGCCCGAATCGACCCAGAAGTTGATCGTCGCCGGCCCGAGTCCCACGAGGTCAGGAAAGGCGCCGGCGGTGCCGTTCGCCGGGACGCCGTTGGCCTGGGTGCCGTGGCACGACGCGCAGTTCTGCTGGAAGAGGGCGTCGCCCAGCGTGACCAACGCCGCGGACGGCGCGCGGTAGGTGATCGAGGAGTTGCCGTAGGCGATGATGACGCCGTCGCCGTTCTTCTTCACGTACGTCGAGTTCGGCGTGCCGGCGTTCTTGCGCGTGGTCTGGTACGGCGTCGATTTGTACGACGCCTGCGCGCCGCCGGCGAAGAGTATCGCCGGTGCGAGGGTGACGAGACCGACGACCGATAGTGCGAAGAGGCGCTTGAGGAGGGCTGACGTCACGCCATTTCCTATTTCAGCAAGAACAGGGCCGAGTAGAGCCCGATCCATACGACGTCGACGAAGTGCCAGTAGTAGCTCACCCCTTGGAACGTGGACAGCTCACCGGGGTCGCCTTCGGTGCCGCGCATGCGAAAGAGCAGGAACGCCATGGCGACGATCCCCAAGATGACGTGCAGACCGTGCAGCCCGGTGGTGATGAAGAAGATCGAGCCGTAGGAGTTCGTGTACCACCGCGTCGCGAGATGCGTCCACTCGTAGGCCTGGTTGGACACGAAGAGCGTGCCCATGATCATCGTGATGATGATCCAACGTCGGGCCTCGGCGCGACGACGATGTTCGATGAGCCACACGGCCCACTGCATCGTGAAGGACGACGCGATCAAGATGAGGGTGAAGACGCCCGACTGCAAGACGTCGAGGTGCGTACCGACGGGGGGCCACGACGCCAGGTGGGCGCGAATGGTAAACAAAGCGGCGAAGAGTCCCGAGAAGAACATCAGCTCGCTGCCGAGCCAGATCATCACGCCGATGGCCAGCATCGGCGGACGATCGTGGACGATCTTCTCTTGCTTCGCCAGGCTATCGGGGGAAATCGCCTGACTCACGGCTACATTTCTAGCGGAAATTCTGACCCCGGTGCGTCAAGCGACCGATTTGGGTTACGGCAATGTTTCGGGAAGTGGCTCGACCGCCACGATCGCGAGTCGTCGCGTCGGACGAGTCATCGCGACGTAGAGCGTGCGCAGTCCGCGAGCCGTGATCGTGGCGGCGCCGCGAGCACCGCGCGTGGCGATTTGGCTCGGTTCGACGACGACGACCCCGTCGAATTCCAGGCCGTTGGCCCCTTCGGCCGAGAGCACGATGAGATCGGCACCGAGCCCCTTGGACTCATGGTCGCGCGGATCAATGGCGTCCAGTCCCTTCGAGCGCAGGATGGACACGATCTCTTGGACGCGCTCGCCGGACACGATCACCGCGACGCGGCCCGGGGAAAGGGCCTCGACCTCTCGACGGGTGACCTCGGCGAGGGTCGCGACGAACTCTTCTCGGCTCACCTGGACGACGCTCGGCGCGTGTCCGGCACGACGCACCGGTCGCGGCGGCGTGAGGTCGGGCGCGGCCGCGCGCAACGTCGGCGCCGCAAAATCCAGGACCTCCTCGGGCGTGCGGTAGCTGACCGTGAGGTCCACGCGCGTCGGCTCTCGACGGGGTTCCAGGACTTCCAGGACGGCGTTCCAGGAGGCCGAGGACGAGGCCGTCGTGGCCTGGCCCATGTCCCCCACGATGGTCATCGAGCCGGTCAGGTCGCGACGCTTCAAGACGCGCAACTCCATGGGCGAGAGGTCTTGGGCCTCGTCGATCACGATGTGTCCGTAGGTGACGAACTCCGCTTCATCGAGTTCGTTGCTCAGCACCGGCGCGTTGCGCTGGGCCTCACGCAGGGCGGCCGCGCGCACGTCGCCGGCGTAGGCGTCGAGGTCGATACCCTCGAGGATGCCGTTGTCGCCCACCTTGGCGACGGGGCGTGGACGACGCAGCGGACCGAGGAGTACCCGCGCCTCGTCGATCAACGCGGCGTCGGCCTTCGTCCACTGCACCTCGTCGATCGACGCCGAACGGGCCCGGTACAAGAGCGACAACTCCTCGTCGCTCACGAATCCGTGTCCGGCCGCGCGCAGTAGTGCCGGGGCACCAAAGAGGTCGTGCAACAACTCTTGTCCCGAGAGGCGCGGCCACATCCGCTCCAGCGCCCACTTGAACTGGGGCGTGGCGCGAATCAGGTCGGCCAGTTCGCCCACGGCGTTCACCTCGTCGACGCCCTCGCGCACGAATCGTTCGTAGTACTCATTGGCGAGCCGATTCGCCAACTCGCGTCCCACGGCCGATCGCCGTTGATTGTGGTTGCCGGGACGGCGCCGCGCACGCTCCACGGTCTCTTGGGTGTAGCGCGCCTTCAACACCACGATCGCTCGACCGATGGGGATCTCGACGTCGTCTTTGAGCGGCCGTTGACGCGTGCGCAAGGCGCGCGCCAATAGTCGCGCCATTCGCAAGTCGCCCTTTAGTTCGTCGACGGGCTCGGCGTCGCGGCCGCGGATCTCCACGTTGGTCACGAGGCCCGAGATCGTCGAGAGCGTCACGCCGGATTCACCGAGCGAAGGCAGCACGTTCTCGATGTAGTTCAAGAACAGCGGATTCGGTCCGACGACGAGCACGCCCTGTCGCTCGAGCGTCGCGCGGTGCGTGAACAAGAGGTACGCCGCGCGGTGCAGCGCCACCGCCGTCTTGCCGGTGCCCGGTCCGCCTTGCACGAGAAGTACGCCGGCCAGCGGGTTGCGGATGATGCGGTCCTGCTCGCCCTGGATGGTGGCGACGATGTCGCCCATCCGACCGGTGCGCGCGCGCCCGAGAGCGGCGAGCAGCGCTCCCGGTCCGCCCAGCGCGAGGCCGCCATCGACGAGACCCTCTTCGGTCGCCGCGCGCACGTCGTCTTCGGGCAACGCCAACTCGCCGTTCGCGTCGGCGAAGTATTCGTCTTCGACGCCCGTCACGTCGTGACCGTGGATGGCCACGTGGCGGCGACGCGCCAGGCCCAGTGGCTCGACTCCCGTCGCGCGGTAGAACGCCTCGGCGACCGGCGCGCGCCAGTCGATCACGAGAGGATTCAGTTCTTCGTCCGACACGGCCAGTCGACCGACGTGATAGTCGTCGGCGCGACCCATCTCATCGGGTGCGTAGTCGATGCGTCCGAAGAAGAGCGGTTGGTCGCCGATCGCCAGTTGGTCCAGGCGGTGCAGTGCGGTGCCCATCACGACGTCACGCTCGACGAGGTCGCCGGCGCCGCGCATATTCGCCACCGCCGCGCTGTCGCGAAGCGAACGGGCCTCGTCGCGCATGTGATCAAGGGCCGTGAGAGCGAGATCGAGGAAGAGCTGTTCCTCTTTGATCTCACGCTCGTGGGCCATCTCGTCCTCGTTTCATTTCTCAAAATTGAGAAATTTCAAGTCTAGGGCAACCACGCCGGGCCAGTTCAAACCGCCCGGCGAGCCCGCTCACCTAGATTGAAGTGGATACCAAGGAGTGGAGTGAGCGAGCCAGTATTTCTTCGGGCCTGTCGCGGCGAAAGTGTCTCACACGTTCCGGTGTGGTTCATGCGCCAGGCCGGCAGGTCGCTTCCCGAGTACCGAGAACTTCGCGGGACCGGTTCACTACTCGACGCCATCGCTGATCCCGTCATCGCCTGTGAGGTGACGATGCAACCGGTTCGTCGTTACGGCGTCGACGCCGCGATCCTCTTCAGCGACATCATCGTGCCCTACCACGCGATCGGCTTCGGGGTGGACGTCGTGCCCGGACGAGGGCCCGTGATCGCCCAACCGTTCGCGAGCGCCGCCGACCTGGAGCGACTGCGCGAGGTGAGCGACGTCGACATCGCCCACGTCACCCAGACCATCGACCTGGTGGTGAAGGAACTCGAATCGACCGACACGCCCTTGATCGGATTCGCCGGCGCTCCGTTCACCGTGGCGAGTTATCTCGTCGAGGGCGGACCGTCGAGAGAGTTCGCGCTCATCAAGACCTTGATGCACACCGAGCCGCTGCTCTTCGACCTACTCCTGGAGCGACTCTCGGACATCACCGTCTCGTTCCTTCGAGCCCAGGTCGCCCACGGCGCGCGGGCGCTGCAGCTCTTCGACTCCTGGGCCGGAGCGCTGACGCGTGACGAGTACCGCCGCTTCGCCCTGCCCGCCACCGAGCGCGTGATCGCGAGCGTCGCCGATCTCGGCGTCCCGACGATCCTGTTCGGGGTCGGCACCGGCGAACTGCTCGACCTCATGAGCTCGGCGAACAGCACGGTGATGGGGATCGACTGGCACGTGGACCTCGACGAGGGGCGCCGTCGCGTGGGCGGGCGTGCCGTTCAGGGCAATCTCGACCCGGCGCGTTGTGTCGGTGGCGTCAACGTCGCGGTACAAGGCGCCCGCGACGTGTTGGCCCGGGCGGGCGCGGACGCGGGCCACATCTTCAACCTCGGCCACGGTGTGCTGCCGTCGACCGATCCCGCCACGCTCGAAGCGGTGGTTCGCGTCGTGCACGAAGAGGGAAGGGCGGGCGTCGCGTGACGATCGGGGTGCTCGTCATGGCCTACGGGACGCCCACGACGCCAAGTGACGTCGAGGCGTACTACACCCGGATCCGTCACGGCCGCGCACCGAGCCCCGAACAGCTCGCGGACCTAAAGCGCCGCTACAACGCCATCGGCGGTACGTCACCGCTGACCCAACGCAGCACCGACCAGGTCGCCGGCATCGCCGCGGCGCTCGAGCGCCACGAGCCCGGCGGCTTCGACGTGCGCTTCGGCTCCAAGTACGAACCGCCGCTTCTCGAAGCGACGGCGGAATCGTTCCGTGACGACGGCTTCGACGTTGTCGTCGGCCTGGTCCTCGCACCGCACTCGTCCTCGATGTCCACGGACCAGTACATGGCGCGCGCGAAAGAGGCGCTCGGCGATGGCGTAAGGTTCATCGAGATCGGCGCATGGTGGGATTTCCCCGGTTTCCTCGAGATCATCGCCCGACAAGTGAACGACGCCTTGTCGAAGGTCCCCGAAGGTCGCCACGACACCACCGAAGTCATCTTCTCGGCCCACTCGTTGCCCGAGAAGATCCTGGCGACCGGCGACACCTACCCGGAACAGCTTCGCGAGAGTGCCGAGCGCGCGGCCGCGTTCGCCGGCGTCGAACGTTGGGACGTCGCCTGGCAGTCGGCCGGTCGCACGCCCGACCCGTGGATCGGTCCCGACATCTTGCAGGTCTTGCGCGACAAGCGCGCCCTCGGCGTGACCGACGTCGTTTCATGTCCAATCGGGTTCGTCAGCGATCACCTCGAGGTGCTGTTCGATATCGACATCGAAGCGCAGGGCGTCGCTCGTGACGTCGGGCTGAATCTCATTCGAACCGCCTCGCTGAACGACGACGCCGCGTTCATGACGTTGTTGGGCGACGTCGTCGTGGCCAGCGTCGCGTGAGTCGCGGTTCCATCGTCGTCGTCGGCGGTGGCATCAGTGGACTGAGTGCCGCGTGGGAACTCTCCGGTGGCGCGAATGGACCGAGCGACGCCACCCCACGAGTCGAACTGATCGAAGACGGCGCCATCGTCGGCGGGTCGCTCGCCACCACGCAGTTCGCCGATCGAACGATCGACCTCGGTGCCGACGGCTTCCTCGCGCGACGACCTGAAGCGCTCGACCTGGTGCACGAATTGGGATGTGACGATGATCTCGAGGCGATCGACGGGAGTGGTGCGTCGCTGTGGTTGCGGGGCGCGCTCGACGAACTGCCCGCGGGTCTCGTGCTCGGAATACCGACGTCATCAGGCCAGTTGCGTAATGTCCGGGGGCTCTCGTGGCGGGCACGACTTGACGCCCAGCGCGACGAACACGCGCCGGTGCGAATGAAGATCGGCGACGACGCCACCATCGGTGACATCGTGCGAACCAAGCTCGGACGAGAACTCTGTTACCAATTCGTTGAACCGATGCTGGGCGGAATCCAGGCCGGTCGCATCGACGAACTCTCGGCGAAGTCGGTCTTCCCCGCGTTGTTGGAAGCCGCTCGCAAGGGCGGGTCGCTCATGCGTGCGATGCGTGCGAGTCCCCTCACACCGGGTCCCACGACGACGGCCACCACCAGCGGACCCATCTTCTACTCGCTCCTCGAGGGCGTCGGATCGCTGCCCCTCGAGATCGCCCGACAACTGCGTGAGCGCGGCGTCGTCATACGCACGGGCGTCGCGGTCACGGCTCTGCGACGCACGCCTTCGGGCAACTACCCCTGGGAGGTCGACACGGACGCCACCACGACGCCGGCCGACGCCGTCGTCATGGCGTCGCCGGCGACCGTGACCGCCCGACTCCTGGGCGCCCACGACCCGGCGTTGTCGTATCTCTCGAACGTGCGCAGCGCGGGCGCGGCGATGATCACCTTCAGCATCGCGCGAAGGGCCGTCACGCTGCCCGCCATCGGCACCGGCGTCCTCGTGCCTCTCGCCACGCAGTGGTCGGGCGACGGATCGATGATGACCACGGCGATCACCTTCCTTGACCGCAAGTGGCCGCACCTGCGACGCGAGAACGACGTGTTGCTACGCGTGCACGTCGGGCGCATCGACGACCTGCGTTGGGACGAGATGAGTGACGAACAACTCGTGGCCCGCGCGAACGCCGAACTCCAGGTGCTGCTGTCGACCACCGCAGCGCCCAACGACGCGCTCGTGCAGCGCTGGCCCGACGGACTGCCCCAGTACTACATCGGGCACGAATCCATGGTGAAGAGAGCGAGAGCCGCCGCGACGTCGATCGGGGCAACGCTGTGCGGGAACAGCTACGACGGCGTGGGAATCCCGGCCAGCGTCGGATCCGGTCGACGGGCCGGTCGTGACGCGCTCGAGTTACTGCACTTCAGTTATCACTGAGCGGATCAGAGGTAGTAGCCGGAGTGGATGTAGATGCACGGCACGCCTTCGCTGACGTACATCGCGTGGTTCTTCGGGTCGTCGTCGAGCGCGAGGCGGATTTCGAAGCCCGCTTGGACGAGGTCGCGCAGCGCGCCACGTTTGAACTCGTCGACGCCGGAGTAGTCGCCGTACTCGCGCATGATCAAGAGGTCCCACCGAAGTCCATAGCGCTCGAGCCACGCGACCGTGTGGGGCTGCACCCGTCGCGGACGTCCCGTCAAGAGCACGACCTTGAGTGACGAATCGAGCAGCTCGAGCAGGCGTTCGATCTCTTCGATGATCGGGTCGTCGCCGCACGCGTCGAAGAACCGCTTCCAGTCGCCCCAATCGAGGTAGTGCTGGCGACCCGCCGCGTCGGCCACCACTCCGTCAATGTCGAAGATGACGGCCCGTCCGGCACCCGAAGAACCCTCTCGCCAGTGCCAATTCTCGCGCGCGTACTCCGAACTCATCGTCCGTTAAGGCTAACGGCGTATCCGCGAGCGATGTCTGCGAGACTGGTCACCGTGGGCTGTACCGAGCGTCAAACGCTGCCAATTCCTTTCGGCCATCACGTCTACGTGGTGAGCGACCTTTCGCTCTCTCCCTCGACCGACGTCAACTGTCGTCCGGTGCAGGAACTGGTGAACCTGCTGGGCGACATTGACGACGCGGCCGTGGTCGTCGTCGCCGGCAACCTCTTCCATCCCGAGCCCACCTCGGACTTGGTCCGGTTCATCGACGCGACGTTGGACGCGCTGCCGGCGTTACGCGACCAAGTCGTGGCCTTCACCTCGAACATCCGACACCGATTCATCGTGCTGCCGGGTAGTGACGACCATGAACTGTCACACAACCAACCGGCGCGCGAGCGACTGGAACAGCTCGGCGTCACCCTGGCGAGCGACCTGATCCTGCAGGTCGCCACGGCCAACGGCGTGCGCGACCTCGCGGTCGCGGCCGGCAACTGCACCATCGACATCAAGCGAGCCGACTTCGATGACCGCAGTGATGCCCACCGCCTCGAAGACCCCCACGCGCTCCCGCGTTTCGTCGCGTCTCGCGTCCTCTATCGCCGACTGGGTGGATGGGTCTGGTTCCCCGTCATCACGTTGTTGGTCTTTGACGTCTTGACGTCACTGAACGCGATCTTCTATCACTTCACCCGCCATCACGTTCGCGTCCACACGCCCCACACCGGCAGCTTCTGGGGCAATCTCGTGCTCAACCTGCTGATTCTGGCCGTGCTCGAGGCGATCGTGGTCTGCTGCGCGGGACTCGTCGTGCGTCGGAGATTCGACCGTGACGCCCGACGGGCGGCGCCGACCGAACTGAGCGAGCCCCTCGCGCTCACGTTCGTCGACGACGTCGACGCCTTGGAGTTCGCGCGTCGCAACGCGGAGCGCGGTGGTGCCGGCGCGGTCGTCGGAGGGGCCCCGCGACCGGCGCTCGCCTTCCTCGACCGGGGGGTGTGCGCCGCGCCGGGCCCGTCGAGGACCGTGATCGTCGAACGCCGTGGTCGCTTCGGTCTCCCGCCGGTCTTCACCTCGGTCGAGCGTCTCGGCGTCGTCGAGATCGAGGCGGCGAGCGCGGTACAGGTACGCCTCTACGCGGGCGAGACGCGACGCGCGCGCGAACGACTTCTCGAAGAGATCGTCGCGAACACCTACGTGCAGCCAGCGCCCTCGGAGGCGACCTCGACGGTCGGTTCATGGCCGACCGGCAACCCCTTCCCCGTCACCATCGAGCGCCTCAAGGAACAACGTCGACAACGAACGGTCCGACGTCTGGCGAGCGGACTGCTCTTCCTCGACGGACTGGTCAACGTCATCGTCACGGCGACGCCGCCACTGCGCAACCGTCTCCACGAGGTCCAGTCGTTCTTCCCCCTCGGCGTCGCCCAGTCGGCGGCCGCGTTAACGGCCGTCGCCGGCATCGCGATGATCATGATGGCTCGGGGAATCCGACGCGGGCAGCGCCGGGCGTGGTTCGTCGCGTGCGTGGTGCTCGCGATCACCGTCTTCGCCCACTTGCTGCGCGGCGGCACCCTGGTTGCCTCCGCCATCGCCGCGTCGATCTTGACGCTGTTGGTCGTGGAACGTCGCTACTTCCAAGCGACGACCGACCGCTCGAGCGCTCGCGCGGCCATGCCGCGACTCGGACTCATCGCCCTGGTCTCGGTCGTCGCCGCGACAATCGGCATCGAGGTCTCATCGGGCCGCCATCACCTCCCGACCCTCGGTGTCATCGTGATGGCGTGCGTCGAACGGTTCATCGGACAGAACAACATCGCCCTGCCGGACCGTGCCGCCGACTTCGTCGACCCGTCGCTCTTGGCCGTGGGGGTCTCGCTGTTCGTGTCGTCGCTGTACCTCCTGACCCGACCCGTCGTGGACCGCCGACTCTCGATGACCGGGCGCGGCACCGAGCGGCGCCTGGCCGAGTTGCGCGCCCGAGAGATCGTGCGCCGACACGGTCGCGGCACGCTGGACTACTTCGCGCTGCGCGACGACAAACAGTTCTTCTTCTTCCGGGACTCGCTCGTCGCTTACGCCGTCTACGGCGGCGTCGCGCTGGTGTCGCCCGACCCCATCGGGCCCGAAGCGGAACGTTCCGAGGCGTTCAGCGCCTTTCGCGCCTACGCCGAGGGACGCGGCTGGACGATTGGCGTCATCGGCGCGAGTGTGGAGTGGCTCCCGATCTACGGAACGGCCGGACTCCATCACCTCTACATGGGAGACGAGGCGATCGTGGACTGCCCCACGTTCAGCCTGGCCGGCGGCAAGATGAAGGGGCTCCGCCAAGCGACGACGCGTCTGGCTCGTCACGGGTACACGGTCGAGTTCCTCGATCCTTCGAACATCGATCCCAGTCGCGTCACGGATATCGTCGATTTGATTTCGATGTTGCGCCGCGGCGAGGCCGAGCGGGGATTCTCGATGATGCTCGGCCGGCTGTTCAATCCCAAGGACAAGGGTCTTCTCCTCACCATCGTGCACGGACCGGACGGAAAGCCGGTCGCGGTCTGTCAGTTCGTGCCCTCGCCCGCCATCAACGGCTACTCGCTCGACCTCATGCGTCGAGATCCCGGTGAGCACCCCAACGGACTCATCGACTTCGCGCTGTGCTCGACGATCGAGCACCTCCGTGACACCGGGGCCCGCGGTCTGAGTTTGAACTTCGCGGCGTTCCGATCGGTGCTCGACGGGGAGCGCGGCGAGGGAACCTTCACGCGTGTCGAGCGATGGGCCCTGAAGCGGCTCTCGGGGATATTCCCGATCGAGTCGCTGTGGACCTTCAACGCGAAGTACAACCCCTCGTGGTTGCCCCGTTACCTGATCTATCCGGCGGCGGAGAGTTTCGTGCCCGTGGCGGCGGCCGTGCTGCGCGCCGAGTCGCTCACGGAGCTGCCGGTACTCGGACGATTCCTCGTGAGCGATCCGTCGAACCGACCGGGCACCGTCGTTCCCGCCGAAGTCCTCGCGGCCGCGAAGCGCGTCGACGAGCGCGTACTGCACTGATCGGACGTCACCGACGAGCTGGTGATTCTTCCAGCGCGGTCGCGACTCGATAGGTAAGGTGTGGCTGCCTGACTATCAAAGGAGCCCGATGCCCGAATTTCCGACCATCACTCACGTCGCGCTGACGGTGCGTGATTTGAACCAGAGTGTCCCGTGGTACCAGCGACTCTTTGACGCCGAGCCGGTGCTCGACGAGGACACGGGACCGTTCCGTCACGTCGTGTGGTTGGTCGGCGGCCAGACCCTGGTCGGACTGCACCAGTTTCCCGATCTGGCCGACGACTCGGCCTTCAACGAGCGGCGACTGGGTCTCGACCACCTAGCCTTTCAGTGTGCCAACCGCGACGAGTTGGCCCAGTGGGAGGACCGACTCAACGATCTCGGCATCGCCCACGGCGGTATCGTCGACGCCGGCTACGGCTCGGGTCTCTCCTTCCGTGATCCTGACAACATCGCGCTGGAGTTCTTCGCCCCACCGTCGTAGTCGCGACTCCTCCGTCTCGTTGGCGAACGTCACACGCGCCACGTATTCTCGTCGCGTGACTGAGTTCGTCGACGCCGACCTGAGTGGTGCGCGTTTCGAGAACGTCGAATTGAACGGTGCCGATTTTCACGGCGTCCAACTCTCTGACGCGCGGTTTCGAAGCGTCGACTTCAGTCGTGTTGAGATGCGCGGCGTCGACCTCATCGACGTCGACATCTCTGGTGAGGTAGAGAATCTGGTAATCAACGGTGTCGACGTGACGCCCCTCATCGAATCCGAACTGGATCGACGCCATCCCGATCGAGTGAAGATGCGCCCCACGGACCCTGACGGCTTCCGTGAGGCGTGGCACGTCCTGGACCGTCTCTGGGGAGGGACCATCGACCGCGCCCGCCGATTCACTCCTGATCAGCTTCGCGAATCGGTCAATGGTGAATGGTCGTTCATCGATACCCTGCGACACCTGAGCTTCGCCACGGACAGCTGGGTCCGTCGAGCGATTCTCGGAGAACCGTCGCCCTGGGACGCGCTCGGCCTGCCGTTCGCGGAGTTCCGCGACGGCCCGGCGTTCTCACGTGCCATCGACGCGCGACCTTCGCTCGACGAGGTGCTCGCGTTGCGAAGAGATCGAACCTCGACCGTCCGCGACTTCCTCGAGCACCTCACGAGCGAAACACTCGAAAGTTTCACGACGCCCGTGGTAGCTCCCGGTTGGCCGCCGCCCGAGAGTTTTCCGGTGCGCAAATGCCTGCGGATTGTCCTCAACGAGGAGTGGCAGCACCGTCTCTACGCCGAACGTGATTTCGACATCCTGGACGATCGCTGAAACGCAGCGCCCGGTCGTCGATACGAACGTTGCTACTGGTCGTGGACGCCGGGCGGGTCCTCTCCGACGACACCGTCGATCGATTCGCGTATGAGGTCGGCGTGACCCACGTGCCGGGCGTACTCCTCGATGAGATCGACGAAGGTCCGTCGCAGGCTCGGCGCACGACCATCGAGCCACTTCAGAGCCATGCGCTGATCCAATCCTCCAGTGGCGAGTGCCTCCGCGACCGACCGCCTCGACTGATCCACGTTGGTCTGCCAGAGTGCGTAGAGAGTCTCCGGCGTGTCGTGCGGCGCCCACGTCCAGTCCCAACTTGGATCGGCGTCCCAGTCGATGGTGTTGAACGGCGCTGACGGATCACGTCCCCACAGTCGGACTGAGAAGTGGTAGTCCTCGACGAGGGCCAAGTGCTTCAGCAGGCCGCCGAGCGTGACGCTCGAGGAGCCCATCGAGACTTGAAGTCTCTCGGCGTCGAGTCCGCCCGCCTTCCAGGCGAATGTCGCACGCTGGCGATCGAGCGAACCGATCAGGGTCGCGGCTTCGTCGCCGTCGATCGGCGGTTCGGGCCACGTGTCGAGTCCGCCGTACATGGAGCACCTCTTCTCGCGCATCCAATCTGGATCCGTTACTCGGGGATTCAGTCGTCGCTGTCCGCTTGGAACTTGACGTCGGCGGTGGGCACGACGCCGCCCCGGCGTCCCGGCGCCTCCTGCCACTCCCAGTAGAGGTTCGTGTGCGCGATGACCTTGTCCGGCGACGGCGCGCCGTACTCACTGAGGTCCTCGGTGGTGTGCGCGTCCGCGACCAACGTCACGTCGTAGCCGCGAGTGAAGCCGCCGTGCATCGTCGAGCGGATGCACGCGTCGGTTTGAGCGCCGGTCACGACGAGTCGACCGACACCGCGTTCCGCGAGCAGGTCCTCGAGGTTCGTGTCCTCGAAGGAGTCGCCGTACAGTTTGGGCACCAGCGGTTCGGAGTCGTCGCGTGCCAACTCGGGAACGTACGCCCATTGATCGCTGTCGATCGGAAGGTCCTCACTGGAGTGCTGTACCCAGATGACCGGGACGTCCTCACTGCGCGCGCGCTCGACCAAGGTGTTGATGTTCGCGATCACGCCGTCGCGGTCGTGGGCGTTCGCCACCACGCCGTTCTGGACGTCGATGACGAGCAGTGCAGTATTCGGGCGATCCATTAATGTCGTCACGGTTGTCTCCTCCTACGGTCGAACGGTGGTTCGAAACCCAGAGTAGGTCGGCCCCTGTGACATCTCAAGGGGTCGGGCCCCATCGCACGACGGTTGTCGACAACGTGTCGACGGGGCTGGAGTTGCTTCATTGGCACCGCTCCCCGACACCGGTTCGCCTAGATTCACCCAATGGACAGTGCGTTCGCTCAACACTTCGCCGCCCAGTGGCTCGACGCGTGGAACGCTCATGACCTCAATGCCATTCTCGGTCACTTCGACGACGAGGTCGTCTTCACGTCGCCACTCGCGATTCGAATGGTTGAGGAATCCGACGGCGTCATCCGCGGCAAGGCGGAACTTCGTGCGTACTGGAGCGAAGGACTTCGACGAAACCCCGACCTCCACTTCGAGATCGAGAACCTGTACCTCGGCGTCTCGACCATCGTCATCCACTACCGCAACCACACCGGTGGTCTCGTGAATGAAGTCCTCACGTTCGACGGCCCGCTCGTCATCGAGGGGCACGCGACGTATCTAGTGGCGTGACGCCCCCGTCGGGGAATCGCACTTGGCTTGATACGCGGCGCTACCGGGTTGCAAGGCCTGGCCGGAGTTGGGAGAGATCATCAAGCACGATTCGTCGACGGCCACGAACTGATTCGCCGGGATGGCCTTGAGCTGGTCGACCTCGGTGTAGGTCCAACGGGTGTCGGCCGTTCCCTGGAAGTACCAGTTGCTGCCGTTGTCCGCGAGGATCAGTCCGTAGGTCTTCATGGTCGTGAGCACCGTCTGGCAGAAGGCCGCACACTGCGCTGCGGGCAACGTGAAGGATGCGTTCAATCGGAACCGTGCCCCCATCGGCGGACACGACGAATCGTCCTGGCCGGCCTCGTGGCGCGCCGGCCAGAGGTACGACTCCTGGGTGCAGTCCGCGGTGAAGCGAATGGCGTGATCCATCGAGTGTGACGCGACCTCGTTGTAGTTGACGAGACCGGGCAGGATCGGCAGACCGGCGGCGTCGGCCGAGGTGAAACTGGCCGGGCGAAGCGCGTTCGATCGGAGATTCCAGGTCGCACCCGACCCGGCCGTCGATCGACCATTCGGGTGGTAGTTCGTGTCGAACGTCTCGAAGAGCGTGCACGGGGCCGAGGACGCCGAGCGATACGGGTCGAGCATCAATGCGTGTCGGTCTGATCCCCCCTCGATGGGCGTGGACGCCGTCAGCGGGTATGGCCGGCGATTGCTCTGGGAGGCGTAGTCGAACGTCACGCGCGTGAACACCGTGTTCTTGCGGTCCACCGTCCACGGGATCCCGTAGGGCGCGCGAGGATTGCCCGACGGCCCGTAGTCCGGGTGCACGTACGTCGTCGCCGACGACATTGAGGCGAGCCAGGTGGCACTGTTTGCGTCGACCGGTAGCGACGTGATCGGCGTGTTCCACACGTTGTCTGCCGGGAAGGCCGGGCAGTTGGTACCGGGAAACGTCGGACCGCCAGTGTGGCTCGACTCGCTCGTCGACGGAGGGCTGGAACGCGCCGTGGCGTTGGAGACCACCGGCGTGGCGACGAGCACCAGCCCCACAACCGTCATGAGGACGCCGACCATCCCGATTCGACGTGATCGTTCTCGAAGTCGATTACGAGCCATTCAGACGGTCTACTTCGTGTTCGCGACCGCACGAACACGATTGTCCAAGAATTGTTCGACGTCGTGAATTGACAACATTGTCTGTCGCACCAGCGCCGAAATCCGTTTTCGTAGAATGTACGGATGTCGCGCTTCGACCTGGTGATCTTCGACTGCGATGGGGTCCTGATCGACAGCGAGCGAATCGCCGTTCGTACCGAGTCCCAGATCCTCACCGAACTGGGATGGCCGCTCACCGAAGACGAGGTCATCGAACTCTTCGTCGGCCGTTCGTCGATTTACATGCAATCAGTCATCGAGGAGAAATTGGGCCGACCCGTCAATTGGAAGGTCGAGTTCGAGCTTCGTGTCCGCGCCGTGAGCGAACGCGAACTCGTTCCCGTCGAAGGAGTAGTCGCGGTGTTGGACGGACTCTCGGTACCCACTTGCGTGGCATCCAGCAGCGGTCACGAGATGTTGAATTTTAAACTCGGCCTCACCGGACTCGCCGAGCGATTCGCGGGCCGCGTCTTCAGCGCCGATGACGTGGCCCACGGCAAGCCCGATCCAGCGGTATTTCTGTTTGCCGCGGCTTCGATGGGCGTTGCCCCAGCTCGCTGTGCAGTGATTGAAGACAGTGTTTCGGGTGTGGAAGCCGGGCTTGCGGCCGGCATGACCGTCTACGCCTTTAGTGGCGGCGTGACGAGTGCCCAGCAACTGGAACGAGACGGCGTCGTCCTCTTTGACTCGATGAAGGTTCTACCGAATCTCCTGGCGAGTCCTTGGTGACCGTCCCTGGACTCTGAACTGATCCGATTCCCGAAGACATCGCAACCATTGTGCGATGTGAAGGTCATCGGTCTGCATCGCCGGAAATTCGGGCCACGAAGTACCTAAGGGGACCCTCGGTTGCATTGTGAGGCAAGCCGGACTTGAGAGGAAACCACGATGACAGAGTTCACCATCGTCATTGAGGATGCCGGTTCGAACTGCGTGGCATACGCCCCTGACGTGCCTGGTTGCATTGCCACGGGCGCGAGCGTTGACGAGGTGACGTCAACGCTTCGTGAGGCCATCGCCGAGCACTTAGAGATTCTTCGTGGCATGGGCGAAGAGATTCCCGTCCCTCGTTCTCACGCCGCTGTCATCCAAATCGCGTCGTAATTCCTTCGGTTCGTCTCAGCCGACGTGCTGCAGGACAATCTCGACAATCAGTCGAGTCGTGCACGAATGGCCTCGGCCAGACGTCGCGGCGCCCGGTCGTCGTACGCGAGGAAGAGCGACGGCTCGACGAGTTCGAGTTCCATGATGGCCCAGCCTTCCGAGGTCATCACGAGGTCCACGCGGCCGTAGAGGATCCCGCGGAAGGTCTCCTCATCCATCACGGCCTCACCGAAGGCCACGGCGTCGGGCTCCGCCTTGGCCACCGACATCTGACGGCGACGAAAGGCCGCGTCGCGAACCTCGGCGGGCGTATTGAGCATCGCGGCCTTGGTCATCGCGTGGGAGAATTTCCCGTCGATGAAGACCAGCGCGCGCTCGCCGTCGTGATCGATCGACGATATGTAGGGCTGGATCATCACGTCACAACCGCTCGCGTGCAGCAGTCGCACGTGCGCGACGGCGCGCTCGTCATCGCCGGGTGCGTACTTCTCGGCGCCGATCGCACCCCGGCCGACCGTCGGTTTCACGACGAACGGGCCATCCGGGAACACGGGTTCCTGGCCCACGTCACAGAACGTCGTCGGCACGATGCGATGCGAGCGTCGCGCCAGATCACCGAGGTAGTGCTTGTCCGTCGAATACTCGATGATCGGATAAGGATTCAGGAGGCGCGCGATCCCTCGGGCCCACGCCAAATAACCCGCTAGGTCGTCGGTGTAATCCCACGTCGAGCGGATGACCGTGAGATCGAAACCCGACCACTCCACCGACGCGTCATTCCAGACGCACATCGAGCCGTCGAGGTCGGCGAGGGCGAGGGCGTCGAGAAGGATCTGGCCGTCGGGATCGAATTGGACGTCGTCAAAGTTCGCCGTGGCGATCGCGACGCGCCTCACGGCGTGAAGAGGACCGTCGCGTGCTGGGCCAGGGTCACGAGCGGGCCCGGCCAGATGCCGAAGACCAGCGTGAGCGCTACCCCGAAACCGATAACGATGCCGGTGAGGCGCGGCACCGCGATCCGGGTGCCCTCGGCGCCGTCATCGGAGTACAGCGCCATCGCCCAGCGCAGGTAGAAGAAGGCGGCGATCGCGGCGCTGATCAACGCGATCAGCGCCAACGCTCCCCCGCCGGCGTCGACGACCGAGGCGAGCACCGCGAACTTGGCGTAGAAGCCGGTCGTGAGCGGCGCCCCGAGTTGGCTGAGCAGCAGCACCGCGAGCGCGGCGCCCAGCCAGGGCTGGCGCCGAGCCAGTCCCTGGTAGCGCTCGATCGAGTGGTGCTCGTCACCGACCCCGCCGATCAAGGTCACGACCGCGAAGGTCGCCACGACGATCGGCGCGTAGGTGATGACGTAGAACAGCGTCGCCGCGGTGCCGCGGATCGTGCCGGCCCAGACGCCGAGCAAGATGAAGCCGGCGTGGTTGATCGAGGAGTACGCGAGCATCCGCTTCACGTTGCGCTGCACGACGGCGAGTGACGCCCCGACCAGGGTCGTCAAGACGATGAGGATCCACAGGATCGGTCGCCACGTGTCGAGCTGGGTGCCGAGCGCCGAGATGAGGACGCGGATCAACGCGGCGAAGGCGCCGACCTTGACGATCGAGGCCATCAACCCGGTCACCGGCGTCGGCGCGCCCTCGTAGACGTCGGGCGACCAGAGGTGGAACGGCACGGCGGCGATCTTGAAGGCGAAGCCGACGAGCAACAGGGCGCCGCCGGCGTAGAGGAGACCGGGGTGGAGCAACACGTTCGCGCCCAAGAAGTACGAGATGGTCGACAGGTTCGTCGAACCGGTCGCGCCGTACATCAAGGCCGCGCCGTAGATGAAGATCGCCGAGGCGAAACCGCCGAGCAAGAAGTACTTGAGCGCGGCCTCTGAGGAGGTCGAACGGTGCCGGTCGAAGGCGACCAGCACGTAGAGCCCGATCGAGAGGATCTCGAGGCCCAAGAAGATGACGATGAGGTCGTTGGCCTGGGTCATGACGATCGCCCCGGCCGAAGAGGCGAGCGCGAGGATGTGGAACTCGACGCCGGAGACGTGTTCGCGGACCGCCCAGTCGTGCGCCACGAGCGCGGTCATGATCACGCTGAGGGCGATCACGCCGGAGGCCACGACCGAGAAGTCATCCAACACGATCGCGTGCGCGATCGTGACCGAGGCGCCGGCGCGCGCGACGCAGCGCCACTGCCAGACGTTGACGACGATGCTCGCCGTGGCGGCCGCGACGACCGTCGAGGTGGCGATGATGAGCGGGACCTTGCCGCGCGCGAGCGCCGAGGCGAGCACGAGCGCCAGCGCCGCGCCGAAGAAGATCAGCACCGGCAGGATCGCCAGGTAGTGGATCGACGGGATCACGAGCTTCACTTGTTCAACCCCGCGGGCGCGACGTGGTGGATGAGTTGCTGGACCGAGGGCGTGATGCGGTCGAGCACCGGCTTCGGGAAGACGCCGAGGACGACGATCAGCACGACGACCGGTACGAGCACCCACTGCTCTTTGGGCGTCGCGTCGGCGATCGCGGCGTTGGGACCTTCGGCGCGACCGTGGAAGACGCGCTGGTAGGCCCAGAGCAGATACACCGCGGCGGCGACCACGCCGAAGGTGGCCACGACGGCCCACCACGAGTGGGTGGCGAAGGTGCCGATGAGGATCAGGTACTCACTCACGAAGCCCGAGAGACCGGGCAGTCCGATCGAGGCCAGCATCACGACGGTGAAGAGCCCGGCCATGATCGGCGCCGGACCCTGGAGACCCCGGAGGTCCTTGATCTCGATCGAACCGCGGCGCTGCTCGATGAACCCGATGATCAAGAAGAAGCCGATCGTGATGACCCCGTGGTTGAACATCAACAACACGGCGCCGACGGTACCGATGGTGGATCCGGACACGACGCCCAGGGTGATGAAGCCCATCTGGGCGAGCGAGGAGTACGCGACGAAGCGCTTCAGGTCCGGCGTGGTGCAGGCCAGCATCGAGCCGTAGAGGATCCCGATGACCGCGAGCGTCATCACGACCGGGCGCATGTCGACCAACGCCAGCGGGAACAGCCCGACGGCGAAACGCAGCAGTCCGTAGGTGCCGAGCTTGGCGAGCAGCGCCGACATCTCGATCGACCCGGCGGTCGGCGCCTCGGCGTAGGTGATGGGCGACCAGGTGTGGAAGGGCCAGATCGGCGCTTTCACCGCGAAGGCGATCGCGAAGGCGATGAACAGCCACACCGCGGTGCCCTGGGTCATCGCCGTCGAGGATAGGGCGCTGTAGGAGAACGTGAGCGCGGAACCGGTGACTTGGTGCTGGTGCGCGAAACCGAGGTACAAGATGCCGACGAACAAGAACGCCGAGCCGGTGAAGGTGTAGATGAAGAACTTGAGCGCGGCCTTGGAGCGTTCGCGGCCACCCCACTGGGCGATGATGAAGTAACACGGGATCAAGGTCAACTCGAAGAAGATGAAGAACTCGAGCAGGTCGTGGCTGATGAAGCTGCCCATCGTGAAGCACGTCAACAGCAGCATCCACGCCACGAAGGCCGGCTCCTGGCGCCGGTCGCGCGCGCCGAGCAGGGCCAAGAGCACCGTGAGCGCCGTCAGGACCACCATCAGCAACGAGATGCCGTCGAGTGACACGTCGTAGGCGAGTCCGAAGGGCGCGGCCAGCACGTGTCGGGTGGCGAAGTCGAACGTCTGGGCGCCCACGACGTGGTCGTTGTAGAGACACGCGACGACCAGTGAGAGTACGAGCTCGAGCGCGGAGGCCGCGATGGCGACGACGTAGGCACGACCCTCGACCTTGCGCGTCAGGGCCGCGCCAAGGGCCCCGAGGAGCGGGACGACCAGCAAGAAGGTGAGCCACAGCGACGAGTGCATGACTAGATGACCCGCGCCACGAGGAAGACGATGATGACCGCGACACCGAGGACGGTCGCCAGCGCGTAGTGGCGCACGAAGCCGGACTGGACCTTCCGCAGTCCGTCACCACTGCGGCGCACGCTGACGGCGAGTCCGGTGACCGCGCCGTCGATGACCTTGGGTTCGATGACGTCCTCTTCGAACTGGGCCGTGGTCGTGAGGGGTCGACCGATGGTGGCGTCATAGAAGTCGTCCCAGTGCCACACGTGCTCGAGGAACGACGACTCGTACTTCGACGACTCCGAGATGTCGCGCCAGATGGAATAAGCCGCGAGCAGACCAATCACGGCCGCGGCGACGTCGACCAGGGCGAGTCCCCACTGGGCCAGCGTGCCGGCCCGCGCGCCGGCCGCCACGTACCCGAAGGTCGGCGCGAGGAATCCGGCCAGGGAGTCGTGATGGACCCACGGCAGGTCGAGGACGCCGCCCACGACCGAGAGCACGGCGAGGATGACGAGCGGCGCCGTCATCACCCACGGCGATTCGTGCGGGTCGTGACCCCCGGTGTCCTCGCGGAAGCGTTCGGTCCCGCGGAAGGTCAGCACGAAGAGTCGGCACATGTAGTAGCCGGTCAAGATCGCGGTCAAGACGCCGAGCACCCAGAGCGCCTTGTCCTGATCGAAGACGTGGGTGAGGACGTCACCCTTCGACCAGAAGCCGGCGAAGGGCGGGATGCCCGAGATCGTCAGCCAGCCGATCAGGAACGTCGGGAACGTGAGGGGCAGGTACTTCTGGAGGCCGCCCATCTTTCGCATGTCCTGTTCGCCGTTGAGCGAGTGGATGACCGAACCCGAGCCCAAGAAGAGCAGCGCCTTGAAGAAGGCGTGGCTGATCATCAAGAAGATCGCGGCGGAGTAGGCGCCGACGCCGACGGCGAGCACCATGTACCCGATCTGGGAGACCGTCGAGAAGGCCAACACCTTCTTGATGTCCTTCTGGGACGTCGCGATGGTCGCGGCGACGAACGCCGTCACTCCCCCGATGATGGCGATGGTCAGGCGTCCCGAGTGCGAGAGCGCCAAGACCGGCGACATCCGCACGAGCAGGTAGACGCCGGCCGTCACCATGGTCGCGGCGTGGATCAAGGCCGAGACCGGCGTCGGGCCCTCCATCGCGTCGGGCAGCCAGTTGAAGAGCGGGATCTGGGCGCTCTTGCCGGTCGCGCCCAGCAGCAGCGCCAGCACGATCAACGTCGCGACCGTCGGGCTCAGCGTGCCGGCGCGCTCGAAGATCGTGTGGTAGGTCAGCGTGTGCAGGCGCGAGAAGATCAAGAACATCGCGACCAACATGCCGACGTCACCGACGCGGTTGTAGATGAAGGCCTTCTTACCGGCCGACGCGGCCGCGTCGCGTTCGAAGTAGTAGCTCACGAGCCAGTAGGAGCACAGACCGACGCCCTCCCATCCGACGAAGGTCAGCACCAGGTTGTTCGCGAGGACCAACAACAGCATCGAGAAGACGAAGAGGTTCAGGTAGAGGAAGAACTTGCGGAAGTCCTTCTCCCCGTGCATGTAACCGGTCGAGTACAGGTGGATCAGCGCCGAGATGCCGGTGACGAACAGGCACATCGTGATCGACAAGGGGTCGACGAGCAGCGCCGCCGGGACGTGCAACGTCCCAACCGTGATCCACGAGAAGAGATTGACCGTCACCTCGCGTGATGAGTGGTGGAGCAACATGACGAAGCAGATCACCGACAGGACGAAACTCACGGTGACGACACCGGTACCGACGACGCCGACCTGCCTCTCGCTCAGGTAACGCCCGAGGAGTAAGACGGCGACGAAGCCGAAGAGCGGCGCGATCAGTATCCAGGTTGCGACGACGGCCATCTCAGCCCTTCAACTCGGAGAGCTCGTCGACCGAGGTCGACGAGCGCCGGCGAAAGACCGAGACGACGATCCCCAGGCCGACGGTGACCTCGGCGGCCGCGACGACCATCACGAAGAAGACGATGGCCTGCCCACTGATGTCGTTCAACGTCCTCGAGAAGGTGACGAAGGTGAGGTTGACGGCGTTCAGCATCAGTTCGATGCACATGAACATGATGAGCGCCGAGCGCCGGGTCAAGAGTCCGAAGGCGCCGATGCCGAAGAGCCCGGCGGCCAAGATGAGATACCACGCGGCGGGGACGTTCACGCAGCCTCCTCACTGGCGACCGGTCGCTCGCGACGCGCCAGCAGGACCGCGCCGACGACGGCGATGATCAGGAGCGCCGCGGTCACCTCGAAGGCGAAGAGGTACGTCGTGAAGACGGCGGTGCCGAGCTGGCGCACGTTGCCGTTACCCGCGGAAAGTTTGGTCGTGACCGACGAGGCACCACTCACCCAGTGCGAGCGTGCCATCAACGCGATCAGCCCGCCGATCGTGATCGCCACGCCGACCCCGGCGAAGGCGCGCTGACCGACCAGGGGTTCGAAGTGGATGTGCTCGCGACGATCGACGCCGAGGAACATGATGACGAACAAGAACAGCACGACGATGGCGCCGGCGTAGACGATGATCTGCACCGCGGCCAAGAAGTCGGCCGACTGGGCGACGAAGGCGACGGCGACGCCGATCAGCGTCATGATCAAGCACAGCGCCGCGTGCACGGGGTTCTTCACCGAGATGACGCCGATCGCGCCGATGAGGATCAGCAACGCCGAGGTCACGAACACCAGCGTCGGCACGGTGTGGATAACGGCGATCACGGTTTGGCCTTGCGTCGGCGCTTGGGCATCTTCGCGCGTGCCTCGTTCAACTTTCCCTGTAGTCCCAGGAACTGCAGCGGCACGTCCTCGGGCTCGAAGTGCTTGGGGAAGATGTTGCGGATCTGCTTCGATCCGGTCGCCTCGTCGTCGCGAACGCCCGACTGGCCGGCCTCGGCGGCGCGCACGCCAGCCCCGAGATCGGCGGTCCACTGCACGACGCCCTCGTAGGCGGCGTCGCCGTTCGGCGAGGCGGCGCGCATCCACCCGCCGGTCATCGCGGCTTCACCGTCGCGCCAGTCCTCCCACGGCAGGCGCTGCGGGAAGCCCTGGTCGTCCACGAGCAGTTCGGCCTTGGTGTAGATCGCGTCGGCCCGGTTGGTGAAGGAGAACTCGAACATCTTGGACTCGGTGATCGCCTGGGTCGGGCAGGCCTCGACGCACAGGTCGCAGTGGATGCAGCGCAGATAGTTGATCTCGTAGATGTAGCCGTAGCGCTCGCCCGGGCTGACCGGGTGGTCCGGCGGGTTGTCGAGGCCGCGCACGTAGATGCAGTTCACCGGACACACCCCGGCGCAGAGTTCGCAGCCGATGCACTTCTCCATGCCGTCCTCGTAGCGGTTCAACACGTGTCGACCGTGCTGGCGCGGCTGTTTGGGCCGCTTCGACTTCGGGTAGCTCGTGGTCACCGTGGGTCGGGTGAGGTGCTGGAAGGTCAACTTGAAGCCGCCGAAGAAATCGAGCGCGCCCATCAGTCCTCCTCCTCGTCGGTCGAGGAGCGAAGCACGTCACCGGGCAGCGGGCGGGCACCGACGACCGGCAGGACCGAGTCGGCGCCGACCTCGCGGGTCTGACCCAGCGCGAAGGCGCGCCCCAGTACCGAGTACGCGACCAACACGACGGCGGCCATCAGGAAGCCCCAACCCTTGGCGACGAGGAAGCCGGCGACGACCAACATCCAACCGAGGCTCAGCGGGATCAACCGTTTCCAGCCGAGATCCATGAGTTGGTCGTAGCGAAAGCGCGGCAACGAGGCCCGGAACCAGATGTAACAGAACGCGAAGCCGATCGTCTTGAGGAGGAACCACGCGATCGGGAAGAGCCACTTCAGGTGCGCCACGTTCGGCGCCCAGCCGGCCGGTCCCCCGAGGAAGAGCGTCACGATGATCGCCGACATGGTGATCGTGTTCATGTACTCGGCGAGGAAGAAGATGGCGAAGCGGAACGACGAGTACTCGGTGTGGAATCCCCCGACCAGTTCGCTCTCGGCTTCGACGACGTCGAAGGGCGGTCGGTTCAACTCGGCGGTGATCGCGATGACGAAGACGACGAAGGGCACGAGGCCCAGCCGGATCAGGTTCCAGTGCCAGATGCCGTCGGCCTGGGACGTCACGATGCTGTGCACCGAGAGCGAGCCGGTCACGAGCACGACCGTCACGATCGTCATGCCGAGGGCCGCCTCGTAACTGATCATCTGGGCACTCGCGCGCACCGAGGAGAGCAACGGGTACTTCGAGCCCGAGGACCACCCGGCGAGCATCACGCCGTAGACCGAGATGCCCGACATGGCGAGCAACAGCAGGATCCCCATCGGGGGATTGGCGACCTGGAGCAGGACCTTGTGGCCGGCGATCGTCATCTCGCCGCCGATCGGCACGAGACCGAAGGTGATGATGGCCGGCACGAGCACGAGGAACGGGGCCAACTTGAAGACGGTGCGATCGGCCTCGGAGGGAATGAGGTCTTCCTTCAGTATCAACTTCAGGCCGTCGGCGAGGGTCTGGAGCAGACCGAACGGACCCCAGCGCTGAGGTCCGATGCGACTCTGCATGTCCGAGATCGCCTTGCGCTCGAACCAGATCATCAGGATCACCGAGGTCATCAAGAGTCCCAGACCCAGCAGCATCTTGACCACGACAATGACGATGATGGCGAGGCCCACGTGCCCGCTGTTCGTGAACAGCGGATCGGTCGTGGCGAGCCAGCTCACGCGCTCTCCAAGCGAACCTGGGCGATGACGTCGCCGCCGTCAAGCATCGGTCGCACGATGTCGAGCCCGTCGTCGTCCAGTGAGCCGAAGGCGATCTCGACCACCCCGCGCGGAACCGCGTCGTCCAGCGCGACCACCAGACGAATCGATCCGCGCGGACCGCTCACGCCGACGACGTCGCCGGTGACGACGCCCAGTCGGTCGAGGTCGAAGTGATTGAGGTGCAACACGCTCACGGCCTTCAGTGTGGCCAATGACGGCGAGCCCTGCACGGCGATGCCGTTGTCGTACAGGCGGTGGCTGAGATTGACCCGCAACGAGTAGGCGTCGGCCAAAGGGACCTCGAGCTTGACGCCGTCATCGAGGTCACCGAGCGTCGCGGCCGAGGTCGGGGTCGACGACGCCACGTCGGCCAGGAACGTGGTGCCCGCGTTGGCCCCCAAACCGACGGCCTCGGTCGATCGGATGCCCGGGAAGGCCATCGGGTCGAGCGGGCGACGCGCGGAACGCTCCGCGACGTCGCCGACGACGACGCCGTCGCTCGTCGAGTCGTTCATGACCGACAGCGCCGGGTAGCCCGTCGTCTCTTCGATGGTCTGGGCGGTTCGCTCGACCGACGACAGCCCGAGGCTCTGGCCGAGCTCTTCGGCCAGCTCCGAGGCGATGGCGAGGTCCGGCCACGCCGAACCGGGAGCGACGATCTTCGGCGCGACCGCGGTGACGCGCCCTTCGATGTTGGTGACCGTCCCGAGGCGTTCGTGCTGCACCGCGGCCGGTAAGACCACGTCGGCGTACGCCAGCCCCGCTCCCCCGTGACCGGTGACGATGACGACGTCGGCGGTGTCGAGGGCCTCGCGCGCACCGACGACGTCGAGCACGTTGCCGAGGAGGCCTCCGCCGAGCATCAAGATCGCGCTCTGTTCTCCGGCGCGAACTGCTTCGAACTGGGCCAGGGTGTCACGCCCGGCGCTCTCGGCGTCGTAGCCGCGACCGGGACGAAGCTTGGGACCCAGTCCCATGTCGAGGGCGCCCATGACGTTGCTACGGCGCAGCGCCGGCAAGAACGTGGCCTGCGGGAAGTTCGTCGCCAAGAGTCGAATCGCGTGCTCGATGACCTGTGACGACTCGGCGATGTTTGCTCGACCGACCACGAAGACCACGCCCTCGCCGGTTTCGTGAATCAGGTCGCGGGCGTCGTGGAGATCGCCCTCACTGAAGACAACGCCCTGGGGAAGCACGCCGTCGGCCAGTGCTTGAGCGACGAGGTGGGCCTCGCCCGGTCGTACGGGCAGCGACACGTTGGCGACCGGACGCAGCGCGCTGGCCCCGAAGGCCAACTCGACGAGCGGACGCCCGTAACGAACGACCCGCTCACGCAGTCGCAGGAACAAGATCGGGAGCTCCTCGCGAAGGTCGCCGCACAGCGTCACGACGACGCCGGCCTTCGCCGCCTCGTCGATGGTCGCGCGCGGCAGCGCCTGGAGCAGCGCGCCGTCGAGACCGTCGCCGTACTGGGCGTCGACGTGCTCGGTACGCAGCACGCCCCGGAGCAAACGCTCCCAGGCGAAGGCGCCCTCGTTGGTGAGCGCCGCTCCGCCAATGGCGCCGAGTCCGCCGGGAGTCGTCGAGGCCGCTCGCAACAGGTCCGCCGCTTCGGCGAGGGCCTCGCCCCAACTCACGGCGACGAGGGTGCCGTTTCGTCGGACCAATGGCTCGGTGATCCGGGTGGCGGCGTCCAACGGGTCAGAGGAGCCTTCGTTGCCGTCGATCGACTCGAGCGTGAAGCGGCCCTTGTCGCAGAGCCACCCGTGATTCACCGGCTCGCTGTCGACGCCCAGCACGCGCGTCAGGCGGTTGCCCGAGGACTGCACCGCGACCCGACAGCCCACGGCGCAGGTCGTGCAGGTGCTCTCGATCTGCTCTAAGTCCCACGGTCGGGCGTTGAATCGATAGGGCTTGGCGGTCAGGGCGCCGACGGGACAGATCTGCACCGTGTTGCCCGAGAAGACGGAATCGAACGGCTGGGTCGGCGACGTCGCCACCTCGATGAGATCACCTCGGCCGGCGAAGGCGATCTGGGCATCGCCCGCCACGTCGGCCGCGAACCGGGTGCAGCGCGCGCACTGGATGCAACGCTCGCGGTCCAGCAGGACCAGCGCACCGATCTCGACGGGCTTGACGAAGTGACGCTTCTCCTCGATGAATCGCGTCTCGCCCGACCCGTGCGCCAACGTCTGATCCTGCAGCGGGCATTCGCCGCCCTTGTCACAGACCGGGCAGTCGAGGGGGTGATTCGCCAGCAGGAACTCAAGCACGCCGTCCTGGGCCTTCTTCACCTTCTCCGAGTCAGTGATGACGTTCATGCCGTCGTTGACCTTCAAGTAGCACGCCGGTTGCAGGGTCGCGCCGCGCGGGGAATCGACTTCTACCAGGCACATTCGACAGATCCCGACCGGTTCCATCCGCGGGTGATAACAGAATCGCGGCACGTAGGTCCCGGCGCGCTCAGCCGCTTCGATGAGGAGTTCCCCGGGATTGGCCTCGAACGCGCGGCCGTTCAGCGTGATCGTGACCGTCGATCGGATGACGTCAGTCATACGGGCACCCGCCAGTGGTCACGTGCTCGACGAAGTCGTCGCGGAACATCTTTATCGCCGAATGCACCGACGAGGGAATGGACGGTCCGAGCACGCAGATCGTCGTTTGCTGCGGCGGCCAGGTGAGGCCCGGCGCGATGTTGTCGCAGAGGTCGACGAGGAGGTCGATGTCCTCCATGCGACCGCCGCCGTGTTCGATGCGATACATGGCGCGCTCGATCCACCCAGAGCCTTCACGGCACGGCGTGCACTGTCCGCAGGACTCGCGCGCGAAGAACTTCGCGATCCGCCACGCCGCGCGCACGACGCACGACGTCTCGTCAAAGACGACGATGGAACCGGAGCCGAGCATCGATCCCTTTTCGGCGACTTCGTCTTGACCGATGGGCAGGTCCAGCAGATCGGGACCGAACCACGGGGCCGAGACGCCGCCGGGAATGATCGCCTTGACCTTTTTGTCATCGATCACGCCACCGCCGAGTTGAGGGTCGTAGATGAGGTCGCGAAACGTGTACTTCACCATCTCGATCTCGAAGACGCCGGGATTGTTCACTCGCCCCGCCAGCGCGAACAGGCGGGTCCCGGTCGAACGACCGCCGCCCAACGCGGCGAAGGCCGCGCCGCCGTGGTTGATGATCCACGGCAGGTTCGACATGGTCTCGACGTTGTTGACGATGGTCGGCTCGCCGTAGAGGCCGGCGACCGCCGGGAAGAACGGTGGCTTGATCCGGGGGAATCCGCGCTTGCCCTCGAGGGCCTCGATCAACGCCGTCTCTTCGCCGCAGATGTACGCGCCCGCGCCCGGGTGCACGACGATGTCGATCGAGAACTCCGAGCCGAAGATCTTCTTGCCCAAAGCCCCGTGCTCGTAGGCGTCGTTGACGGCCTGTTGGACCCGCTCGAGACCGAGGGCGAACTCGCCGCGCACGAAGATGTAGACCGCCGAGACCTGCAGGGCGTAGGCCGCGATGATGACACCCTCGACCAACTGGTGCGGATCGCGCTCGACTAGTAGGTGGTCCTTGAACGTGGCCGGCTCGGACTCGTCACCGTTGACGACGAGATACGAAATCGGCGCCTTGCGCAACATTGACCACTTGCGTCCGGCCGGGAAACCGGCGCCACCACGACCGAGCAGCGACGCCTGATCGACTTCGCTCGCGACCGCTTCGGGGAACATCGTGAGCGCCTTTCGCAGCCCCTCGTACCCGCCGGTCGCGAGGAAGCGCGACAGTGTGTGCGAGTCGGCGTGGTCCAGGCGCGACAGGACGATTCGCGGAGCGCTCAGCGTCGCCACTACGTCGTCTCCTTGGGCGTGCGTTCTTCACGCGCCGCCAAGGCTGCGGCGCGTTCCGCCGCGACGTCGCTGCGCGTCGCGTGCAGTCCGCCGGCGCGGCGAACGCGGATCAGGGTGCCGTGATATGGCACGTCGTGGTCGATCTTTCCAGCGCGCAGTGACGCGACGACGGCATCGAAGGCGTCGGACGTGGTCGTTCGAACGTAGCGATGATTCACCTGCACGCACGGCGCGAAGTCACAGTCGGCGAGGCACTCGGCCTCTTCCAGCGTGAAGAGTCCGTCACTCGACGTGGAACCGACCGGGCACCCGAGCGTCTCACTCGCGTGCTCGAGCAACTCGTCACCTCCGGCGATCAGGCAGGCGATATTCGTGCAGACGCTCACGACGTAGCGACCGACCGGCTCGAGGTGGAACATGTCGTAAAAGAGTGCGGTGCCGCGCACGTCGGCCGGCGTCGTTGCGGTCAACTCGGCGACCTCCGCGATGCCCTCGTCACTGAGGTAGCCATCTTGTTCTTGCGCTAGGTGCAGCAACGGCAGCATCGCCGAGCGCGGCCGCGGATAGAGCGCGAGCACTTCTTCGGCGCGCTGGCGAATGTCGATGCGAAAGTGACTCACCGGTCGACCTCACCCATGACCGGGTCGATGGTGGAGATCACCGTGATCGTGTCGGACATCGATCCGCCGCGCATCAACAGCGAGACCGCTTGGAGATTCACGAAGCTCGGACCGCGCACGTGCAGTCGGTAGGGTTTGGCCGTGCCATCGGAGACGATGTAGCAACCCAGTTCGCCGCGCGGCGATTCGACCGGCAAGTAGACCTCGCCCGGCGGCACCTGGAAACCCTCGGTGAAGAGCTTGAAGTGGTGAATCAGCGCCTCCATCGACTCACCGATGCGCGCCCTCGGCGGCGGCGTCACCTTGGGGTCCTGGCTGCGATAGTCGCCGCTCGGCATCTTCTCGATGCACTGGCGAACGATGCGAATCGATTCGCGGATCTCGTTCAGGCGTATCGCGTAGCGATCGAAGTTGTCGCCAAAGGTGCCCACGATGACGTCAAACTCGACTTCGTCGTAGGCGAGGTACGGCATCGCGCGGCGCAGGTCCCACGCGACGCCGGTCGAGCGCAGCAGTGGTCCCGTCACCCCGAGCGCCAGCGCCTCCTCGGCCGCCAGTGGCGCGACGCCGATCATGCGGTTGCGGAAGATCGGCTGGCCGGTCAACAGCTCGTCGTACTCGAAGGTGCGCGCGTAGATGGTGTCACAGATGACGAGCACGTCGTCCTGCCATCCGTCGGGCAAGTCGGCCGCGACGCCGCCCGGGCGCACGTAGTTCAGGTTCAGCCGCAGCCCCGCCGTCTTCTCGAAGAAGGCGAGGATCAACTCGCGCTCGCGCAGTCCGTAGATCATCATCGACGAAGCGCCGAGGTCCATGCCGTTGGTCGCCATCCACACCAGGTGCGATGACATGCGGTTGAGTTCGCTCATCAGCATGCGGATCCACGTCGCGCGCTCGGGGATCTCGATGCCCAACAGCTTCTCCACGGCCATCGAGTAACAGAGTTCGTTGATCACCGGGCTGAGGTAGTCCATGCGCGTCACGTTCGTCGCGCCCTGGATGTAGCTCAACTCCTCGCCGGTCTTCTCCATGCCCGTGTGCAGGTAGCCGATGACCGGCTTCGTGCGGAGCACGAACTCCCCGTCGAGTTCGAGCATCAGTCGCAGGACGCCGTGGGTCGAGGGGTGCGACGGACCCATGTTGATGATCATCGTCTCGTCGTCGCGCCGGTCGACGTCGATCGACGTGGGGTCGAGGGTCAGTCCGGGAAGACGGAGGACGGCCCCGACCTCACGACCGAGTTCGTCGACGTTCGTCGAGGCGCGGCGCTGGAGTTCTTGGGCACCCTCGGAGGTCTCGGCGCCGAGGAGTTCGATGCGTTCGGCGGCGCGCACGCTCGGATCGCTCATCGCGGCCCCGGGGACTCTTTGAACTGCACCGGGACCCGACCGGCGCCGTAGTCCTTGCGCAGTGGATGACCCTCCCACTCCTCGGGCATCAAGATGCGCGTCAGGTCGGGGTGGTTGGTGAAGAGGATCCCGAAGAGGTCGAAGGCCTCACGTTCCATCGCTTCGGTCCCGGGATAGAGCGCGAACAGCGTGTCGACCTCCGGTCGTTCGTCACCGGCCTGGACGCGCAGACGCACGCGCTCCTTCTTCGACAGGCTGAGCAGGTTGACCACGACCTCGAAGCGCGTGGGCTCGACGCCCTCGGGCAGCCACCGATCGAAGTGCTCGAGGTAGTCCACGCCGCAGACGTCGACGCACATCTCGAAACCGTCGTCGCGAAACGACGCGACGAGGTCGACGTACTGCTCGCGCGTGGGAAAGCAGCACAGGTCCGCGGCGAGTCCCTCGCTGGTTACTACGCCCGGGGGGGCCGTCGACGACAGGGAGGTCACTTCGGGGTGCCTACCCTCACCGCGACGGGGACCTCGGGAGTCCAGAGTTCGGGAGTGCCGTCGAGGTGCACCGGGCGACCCTCGTGACGGCGCTTCATGATCTCACCGGTGCGAATCTGCTCGTGCAGCGTGAGGATCGAGTGCATCAGCGTCTCGGGGCTCGGCGGACAGCCCGGCGCGTACACGTCGACCGGCACGATCTGGTCGACGCCCTGGACGATGGCGTAGTTGTTGAACAGTCCCCCGGTCGACGCGCACACGCCCATCGAGATGACCCACTTGGGCTCCATCATCTGGTCGTAGACTTGGCGCAGGACCGGCGCCATCTTTTGACTGACCCGACCGGCGACGATCATGAGGTCGGCCTGACGCGGCGAGTTGCGAAAGACCTCCATGCCGTAGCGCGCGAGGTCGAAGTCGGCGCCGCCGGTCGCCATCATCTCGATGGCGCAACAGGCCAGACCGAAGGAGGCCGGCCACACCGAGGCGCGTCGCGCCCAGCGAACGATGTCCTCTAACGGACCCGTGAGGAAGTTGTGTTGCAGGTCTTCCAGGGCCACGCCTAGGCCGCCTGATCCGAGTCGGAGTTGATGCGAAGGATCGTCGAGGAGCTGGTGCGTGAGGGCATCCCGGCGACCAGGTGCTTCACCGGACCCCAGGAGAGCGCGCCCTCGGCGACCAAGAAGAGCAACGCTGCGAAAACGGTGAGTGAAAAGACCAGGACCTCGACCAGTCCGAAGAGGCCGAGCTGGCGAAAGACGACGGCGAAGGGGTACATGAAGACGACTTCGATGTCGAAGATCACGAAGATCATGGCGACCAGATAGAACCGAACGGGGAAACGCTGTGGGGGCTCGATTTCGGGGACAATCCCGCACTCGTACGGTGCCAACTTCGCGTCAGAGGGCCGCTTCCGAGGGGCCAGCATCGCTGACATCACAAGCGAACCCGCACCGAAGAGCACTCCGAGAATCAGGAGCCCCAGTATTGGTAAGTACTGGTCCACGGACATCATTTCTACCAGACGCCATCGACCCCTTCGGTCGAAGGGCGTCGAGGTGAAACTCGTAGGCTGTACCGGTGACGAGTCTGCGCGAAGTCGTATCGAAACCGACCGTCTACGACGTCGTGATCGTCGGCGCGGGCCCGAGCGGTTCGGCCTGCGCGTACTGGTTGGCCGAGGCCGGCTGGTCGGTCTGTGTAATCGAGAAGAAACATTTCCCGCGTGAAAAGACCTGCGGCGACGGACTGACGCCTCGCTCGGTCTATCAACTCCAGCAGATGGGCCTCAAAGACACCGTCGCGCAGAACGGACACAAATTCAACGGACTGCGGGCCTTCGGTTTCGGCGCCACGCTCGAGATGAACTGGCCCGAACACCCTATTTTTCCTGGCTACGGCTACACGATCACCCGATTCAACCTCGACGGACTAGTCGCCGAGCGCGCCGAAAGCTTGGGTGCCACGTTGCTGGGAGGCGTCGAGGCGGTGGCGCTGCTCGAGCCGACCGGGCCCACGGACGGTTCGCTGAAGGGCGCCGCCGGCGTGCTCGTGAAGGGTAAGGACGACGAGACGGCCGAGATCCGCGCGCGCTACCTCGTGGTCGGCGACGGCCAGAACTCGCGGCTCGGACGTGAGCTCGGCGCGGTGCGCAACAAGTCCTGGCCGATGGGCATGGCGCTTCGCGGGTACTACACCAGTGATCGCCACGACGAACCGTGGATCGATTCGCACCTCGACATCCGCGACCCCAAGGGCGACGTCGTCCCGGGCTACGGATGGATCTTCCCGCTCGGTGACGGGCGCGTCAACGTGGGCGTGGGACTGCTCTCGACCGGCGGCGCGTGGAAGGGCGTCAACACGACCAAGCTCCAGGAGTACTTCGTCTGCCAGACCGCCGACGCGTGGGGACTCAACGACGAGACCTCCTGTGGTCCAGCGACCGGCGGGCGTCTCCCGATGGGACTGGCTCTCGGTCCGCGCAGCGGTCCCAACACACTCACGATCGGCGACGCCGCGGGCACGGTGAACCCCTTCAACGGCGAAGGTATCGCCTACGGCTACGAGACCGGTCGGATCGCCGCCGCGGTCCTCGCCGAAGCGCTGCTCGCCAACGACTCTACGCTCCTCGGTCTCTACGACGAACGCCTCGATGCGGCCTACGGCGACTACTTCAAGGTCGCGCGCGCGTTCGTGCGCGTCATCTCCGAGCCGAGGATCCTCGCGGCCTGCGTGGGCGTCGGAATGCGCATCGAGCCACTGATGAACGAACTGCTCGCCATCATGGCGAACCTCATGCGCAACGACAAGAAGGGCCCGGCCGAGATCGGCTATCGCGCGCTCCTTCGACTGTCCGACGTCATCCCCGAACGCGCCTACGCGATGCTCCTGAGCGACAGATCGAAAGGGTGACGATTCACCCGGGTTGATCCACGTCGGTGAGTATTCGTCGCCGTGGCGCGGCCTATACCGGTTTGGACGACGGCGACACCATGCGCGACAGCAGCGTACCGGTCAGGTTCGAGACGAACGTCTCGGACGTGGGCCACCGGTTGACCAGCACGCCGAGGGTCACCTCGTAGTGACCGCCGGTGATCACGACCATGATCAGGTGCGGACTACCGGGCACGTTCGGCAGCGTCATCGTGGCTTCACCACCTCGCGACCATCCGCGCAGGAACGTCGTCGGCCGGTAGTTCGTGCCGAGGTTCGTCGTCGGGACCTTCACGCCGAGGACCGCGCGCACCAACGCGATGTTCGACGTCACGAAACAAGAGCCGAAGTTCGCTCGTGACATCTCGGCGGTGTCGCGATGCACCATCGTGGTCGTGTGGTAGTACTGCGTCGTCGACACCACTTCGATTCCGCCGAAGGATGGTGACGCGAAGATCTTGGACGACACCTGATAGTCGGGTTGTTGTCCCGCCGCGCCGTACACGCGGTCACGACGGGCCGTGACGCCGATGCACTGCTCGAAGACCGTCGAGACCTTCGCCCACACCGAGTTCTTCTTCGGCAGCGTCGTCGGCGTCGTCGAGAGCTTCACGACCTTGCCCGGCGCCGTGAAGAGATAGGACAGCACCGACGTGTCGGGGGCGAGCGCCGGGTACCAGCCCGTCGGCAGGTCCTTCATGGTCAGGTTCACGTTGCGCACGTCGGCGATTTCGCGAGTACCCGACGAGTTGCGATAGAGCCACGAGCCGATACCGCCGGCGAGTGCGGCGATCAACACGATCACCGCGACGCTGTAGACCCCGGCGCGCCGGCGGTGTCGCGCCACGACACCGCCGTGGGCGACGACGACCGCGCGCAACGCCTCGAAGTCGGCCCGGCTGGGATTGCGCCAGCAGTAGCGCACGTCGGCGGCCGTCGCGAAGAGCGCCATGCCTCGCGCGAAGCGCACGATCTGAATGTTGGACAGTTCGCTCCACGGTGTCTGCCAGGCCACGGCCGGATCGCCGGCCAACTGGGTGAGGGCGTCGTCGTCGGCGAGGAGCGTGACGGGAGCGACGGCGCCGTTGGGCACGAAACTCGGTCGTACCGACCAGCCTTCGCTGCGAAGCGCTGTACTCATGATCTCGCGACGACCTCCGCGACCTCGGCCGCTTTGGAGACCGTTGCGGCGAGATCGTCGGCGCTGTGCGCGAGCGAGACGAAGAGGATCTCGTAGGCGCCGGGCGCGAGCGCGACGCCGCGCGCGAGCATCGCGTGAAAGAACTCTCGGTACAGTCCGTTCTCACACAGTAACTTGGCTTCGCCGAAGTTGCGTGGCGCTTCGAAGGGTTCTCGAGCGAGGTAGAGCCCCATCAACGGCCCCTGGGTGGGACAACGTCCGAACAGACCGCTCGAATCGATCGCCACTTCCAGATCGTGCGCGAAGGCGGAGACTCGTTGCGACAGATTCTCGTAGTCCGCCGGTGTCACGAGATTCAAGACGGTCGTGCCCGCGACGGTCGCGAGCGGATTACCCGACAGGGTGCCCGCCTGGTACACCGGACCGAGGGGCGCGAGCGACGACATGATCTCCGTCGATCCGCCGAACGCGCCGACGGGCAGACCACCGCCGATGACCTTGCCGAAGCACCAGAGGTCCGGGCGCACGCCGTAATACTCCTGTGCGCCAGAAAAGGCGAGACGAAATCCCGTGATGACCTCGTCGAAGATCAACAACGCACCGACGCGGGTGCACTCGGCGCGCAGTGCCGCCAAGAAATCGGCCGACGGCGCGACGAGGTTCATGTTCGCCGCCGCTGGCTCCACGAGCACCGCGGCGACGTGTTCGTCGAGTGAAGGTACTTCGTTATACGGAGCGACGATGGTGTCGCCCACGGCGCCGGCCGTGACGCCAGCCGAACCGGGCAGTCCCATTTGGGCCACGCCACTGCCGCCGGCCACCAACAACGCGTCGGAGTGCCCGTGATAGCAACCGTCGAACTTCACGATCTTGTCGCGACGGGTGACGCCGCGCGCGAGTCGAACGGCGCTCATCAGCGCTTCGGTGCCCGAAGAGACGAGTCGTACCTGTTCGAGTCCGCTCACGCGCGCCGTCATCGCCTCACCCAGCAAGACCTCGCCGGGCGTCGGGGCACCGAACGTCGTACCCTCACCCACCGCGTCGCGCAGCGCCTTCACCACGTCCGGGTGCGCGTGACCGAGCAGTGACGCGCCGTAGGACTGGACGTAGTCGAGATAGCGCGTGCCGTCCACGTCTTCAACGTAGGCGCCGCTGCCTCGAACGACCGTGTAGGGGACTCCCCCGACCGAGCGAAACGAGCGCACCGGCGAGTCGACGCCACCCGGCAAGACGCGCTCGGCCCGAGTGAACCACTCGTCATTCAGTGAGGTCAACGCGCGAGCTCCGTGGCGATCTCGCGAGCGAAGTAGGTGAGCACGAAGTCGGCCCCGGCGCGTCGAACGGCCGTCAACTGCTCGAGCGCGACCGCGAGTCCGTCGAGCCAACCCTTGTCGGCCGCCGCCATCACCATCGAGTACTCGCCACTGACGTGATAGGCGCAGAGCGGCACGTCGAGTTCTCGACGCAGGTCGCTCAGCACGTCGAGGTACGGCATGGCCGGCTTCACCATGACGATGTCGGCGCCCTGTTCGACGTCGGCGCGCGCCTCGCGCAATGCCTCGCGCCGGTTCCGGTAGTCCTGCTGGTAGCCCCGGCGGTCACCGCCCTCGATGATCTCGACGCCGACCGCGTCGCGGAACGGTCCGTAGAGACCACTGGCGTACTTCGCGGCGTAGGCCAGGATGATCGTCTCATCGAATCCCCCTACGTCGAGGGCGCCGCGTATGGCGCCGACCTGGCCGTCCATCATTCCGCTCGGCGCGACGACCGACGCACCGGCGTCGGCCTGGGCCAACGCGACGCGTCCGTAGAGTTCGAGCGTCGCGTCGTTGTCGACCGTGCCGTCGGAGCGCAGCACGCCGCAGTGCCCGTGGCGGGTGTACTCATCGAGACAGAGATCGGCCATCAAGACGAGCTCGTCACCGTAGTCGTCGTGCAGTGCTCGCAGTGCCACTTGCGCGATACCGCGGGGATCCCAGGCGCCGCTCCCGAGTTCGTCCTTCGTTGACGGCACGCCGAAGAGGATCACGCCGCCGACACCGACGCGAACCAACTCCTCGACCTCCTTGCGTAGGGAGTCGACCGTGTGCTGGAACTGGCCCGGCAGCGAGGGGATCTCTCGCGCCTCACGCACGCCTTCGGCGACGAAGAGCGGTGCGACGAAGTCGTGGGGCGCCAGGTGGGTCTCGGCGACGAGTCGGCGAAGGGCCGGCGTGCGCCGGAGCCGGCGGGGTCGTTCGGTGGGAAACACGGACCCAGCCTAGGACAGAGCGTGGTCCGCCCTTCGGGCTAGGACGCCAGTTCCGCGAGTTGCGTCACCAGGTGCGGGCCCCAGCCTTCAATCACGGGCGGATGATCGGCGCGCACGACCGCACCGGTCGTCGTGCCCGGGACGACGACCCACGCGTCGTCGGAGACGTGTTCGCGCGCCAGCGCCCAGGCCGAGGGCGCGCCGACGAAGAGGACGTCGGCGTCACGGAGCGCTTGCGTGTCACTCGCGCTGAGTGACACGCCGTTGGTCTCGTAACACGCGATCGTCACCACCTCGAAACCCTTCGCGCGCAACGCCGTGGCCAGTTCTTCACGCATCACCTTCGCGCCGAGCAACAGGACCGGACTTCGCGAGATCTGGGCAGCGAGCGTGGCCGCCGAGCCTTCGCCGTTCGCGAGAACGTGCACGCCGAGCGACGTCAACGCCGCGGCGGTCGTCGGACCAACGCCATAGACCTCGACGTCGAGCGTGGACGACTTGAGGGCCGACTCGACGAACCTCGCGCTGCGCTCGCTCGTCACGACGAGTGTGCGATACATACCGTGCGCCCGTGACTTTGCGAGCGCCTCGCGCACGTCGTTGGCATCGAAGTAGGTCGTGGTCGTGAGGGGCACTTCGCGCACCGTCGCCCCCGCCGGGAGCCATGACCGCAGTGGGTCGTTCTTGCCGGCTTCTCGGGTCAGGACGATGTTCACGGTGATCGTTGCCAACCCGCCAGCGCGCCGCCACCCTTCTCGTCGCGAAGTTCGAGCGCGAGCGCGCGCCCCAGGGCGTCGGGGTCGTCACCGTCGCGTACGCCGCGCACGCTTCGGCTGCCGTCGACGCTCACCATGACGCCCCGAAGTGAGATCGAATGACCGGACACGGTTGCGTAGGCCCCGCAGGGGACCGAACATCCGGCGCCCAGTTCGCTGAGGAAAGCTCGTTCGGCCAGCAAGGCCGACATCGCGTCGGGTTCGTTGAGCACCGCGAGGAGGCTCGTCGTCGCGGCATCACCGTAGCGCACTTCGAGCGCCAGGGCTCCCTGGCCGACCTGGGGCACGAACCACTCGGGGTCGAGTCGTTCGGCGATCAGATCGTTCTCGCCCAAACGGTCCAACGCGGCGGCGGCCACGACGACCGCGTCCACGCCGCCCTGTACCGCGGCGAAGCGTGTGGCCATATTGCCGCGCAGACCGACGACGCGGAGGTCGGGTCGGCGCTCGAGGAGGAGTGCCCTGCGGCGTGGCGATCCGGTCGCGACCGTCGCGCCCGGTCCCAGTCCGGCCAGCGCGCGGCCGATCAGCACGTCGGCGGCGTCGAGCCGTTGCGGGACGCAGGTCAAGACGAGACCGTCCGGCGTCGTGCTCGGAAGGTCCTTGGCGCTATGAATCGCGACGTCGGCGTCGCCGTTCACGACGGCGCGTTGGATCTCAACCGCGAAGACGCCCTGCGCACCGAGTTCATCGAGCGAGACATCCGCGCTGCGGTCGCCCCGGGTCTCGAGTTGCACCAACACCGACGACGTGCCGAGGTTCGCCAGGCGGCGTTGCACGAACGACGCCTGAACCAGGGCCAGGGGCGAGCGACGAGTCGCGAGGCGCAGCTCGCTCATAGATCGAAGAGCGTGCGCGTGGCCTCGCTCAGTCGCGTCCCTTGATCGGTTCCGGCCGCCTCTTTCAGTACCACCGTCGGGCGATGTGCGATCTTGGCGACGACCGAGCGCAGAATCGAGGCGACTCGTTCTCGCTGTTCGGGTGTCAGGCCCTGGAGGTCACCGTCGCGACGGGCCATCTCACCGGCCACGACGTCGTCGAAGTACTCGCGCAACTCACTGACGATTGCCGACGCGCCGCGAGCGCGTTGGTCGTTGAGGTACTTCTCGACGTCGTCCGAGACGATCCGCTGCGCGTCATCGACGGCCTCTCGGCGATCGCCCATTGCCTGGCCGACCCGTTCACGAAGGTCACCGATGTCGATGCGGCGAACCTTGCCCAGTCCCGACACGTCACTCGCCACGGCCCGTGGGAGTCCGAGGTCGACGAACAGCACGTCCTGTTGACAGCGTTCGAGGTCACCTCGAGTGATGACCGGTGCGGCCACTTCCACCGCGGCCACGACCAGGCTCGCGGTGGTGATGAGCGTCGAGACGTCCTCGAGCGTGCCGACGACGACCCGAGGATCGGACAGGTCGTCGCGGAGGCGTTCGCCCCGCACGGTCGTTCGATTGCAGATCGTCATCTGGCGAAGTTTCGCCGGGCGCTCGAGCAGCGCGCGCGCGATGCCGCTCGCCAACTGTCCCGCGCCGATGATGACCACGTCCGATCCCTCGAGGTTCACGCCGAGGTCATCGGTCGCCATCATGACCGACGCCTGGGCGAAGCTGGTGCTCCCGCGCGCGATCGGTGTTTCGATGCGTACTCGTCGGCCCGACGCGATCGCGCGTTGGAAGAGCTCCGTGACCTCCGGTCCGGCGGTCTGTTCCTCGATCGCGAGCTCCAGTGCGCGACGCAACTGTCCGAGTACCTCGAACTCCCCGGGCACGACGGATTTCAGTCCGGCCGCGACACTGAAGAGGTGGGTCGCGACGCCGCGGTCGAAGTTCACCGTGAGGTGATCGGCGAACTCACTCGGTGCCAGGTCCGTCGCCTCGGCCAGCGTGTGCGTGATCTCTTCGATCGCGCCGTGGAAGCGGTCGATGACGGCCACGACCTCGGTGCGCAGGCACGTCGAGACGAAGACCGCCTCGTGGATGTTGCGCTGACTCATCAGGGTCCGAAGAACCTTGCTCCACTCGTGTTCCGGCACGCTCGCGCGTTCGAGGAGATCGAGGGAGGCGTGTTCGTGGTCGATACCGACCGATATCACCGCCACGACGCGACCTCGTCTCTCATAACGCGCCGCGCATCGGCGTCGGCGTCGTGATCCCGAGCGAGTGCAGTAGTCCCCCGCCCAGCGGACCCGTGCCGTTGTTGAGGTGATACATGAGAATCTGCAGTTCGATCGAGAAGTCCACGTAGTGCACGGCCGTGCCGATGGGCACGTTGAGGACCTGCGGGGCGAAATTCAACAACGCGTGTATTCCCGCGCTCACGAGACGGTCCGCGACGGCCTGAGCCGCCTCCGGCGGCACGCAGATGACGGCGACCGTCGCCGGGACGATCGGGTCCTCCAGGGATTTGACCACGTGGCCCGCGATCCGCGTGCCGACGACGTCGGGGTCGGTGTCGTACAGAGCGGCCAGTTGGGCGCCGCGGATCAAGAAGCTCGTCGAGTTGACGAGCGCGCGACCGAGGTTGCCGATGCCGACCACGATCACGTCGTACTGGCGGTCGTGGCCGAGCGCCTCGGCGATGCGCTCATTCAGCACCTGGACGTCGTAGCCGGCGCCTCGCGTCCCGAAGGATCCGAGTCCCGCGAGGTCGCGGCGCACGGTCGTCGCGGTCACGCCGGCCAACTCACCGATCTGTCGCGAGTCGATGCGATTCAGCCCGCGCAACGACCAACTCTCGGCGATGCGTTGGTAGACCGGCAGGCGCGCGATGGTCGGCTCGGAGAGTTTCCTCGTTCGAAGACGCGGGGTCGCCATGTCGTTACGTTACTTGTGCGCTCAGCGACCCATTTGGCGAGAGCGCTCCGCGGCGGCGGCCACGGCGTCGATGAAGGCCGAGCGAACGGCGCGGCTCTCGAGCGTGCGCAGTCCGGCCGCGGTGGTGCCGCCCGGTGAGGTGACTTGGTGGCGGAGCACTTCCGGTGATTCACCGGTCGCCACGAGCAGCGCGGCCGATCCCTCGAAGGTGCCCACGACGAGCTTCTCGGCCACGTCGCGCGAGAGGCCCTGGTGCACCCCGGCCTCGATCAAGGCCTCGACGACCAGGTAGAGGTAGGCCGGCATCGGACCGGACAGGCCGGACACGGCGTCGATGTTGCGCTCCGTGACGCGAACGACCGTGCCGACGGCGCCCAGGATCGATTCGGCCCAGTCGAGGTCGTCCTTGGTGACGTGCGCCCCGCCGGCGATCGCACTCACGCCCTTTCGCACGAGCACTGGCGTGTTCGGCATCGAGCGGATTACGGCGACGGGGACCGACAACGTCGCCTCGATGCGCGCGGTCGACAGACCGGCGACGACCGACAGGATGCGCGTGGCGCCCATCGCGCCGGACAATCGAGCGACGGCTTCGGCGTGCTCGGGCTTCACGCAGATGACGACGCCGCTGGCGTCGTCCACGTGCTCGATCTCGAGAGATGAAAGGACCTCGACGCCCGAGAGGCGTTGCTCCAGCACGGCACGTTGTTCGACGGAGGTCTCGACGACGGCGAGCTTGCCCGGGGGACACCACTTCGCGTCGATCAGGCCTTCGGCGAGGGCCGAGCCCATTCGTCCGCCGCCCACGATGATCAGTTTGAAGGCCACGAATCAACGCTACAAGGTGGCGGCTAGGTCTTCCTGCGGCGGCGATAGAACGCCGGGAGTCCCATCGACATGGCCGTCGGATAGATCTCCTCGACGTAGGTGAGCGTCGCGCCGACGACCTCGTCCAGTCGCTCGACGGTCACTTCGAGGATCGGAATCTGTGCCATCAGATAGATGCCGTCCTCGGGGCCGATGGCGAGGTGGAGTTCGCGCAGCTCGGCGTTCTTCACCAGGAGGTAGTGATAGAGCACCTCGCGCTCGGTTTCCGGCGCCGGGGTCACTTCGGTCTCCACGTGCACCGTGCGCTGTCGAAGCGAGAGCCACAGGGTGATGACGTCCTTCTCTTCACCCTTCAAACGGATCAGCCAGTGGAAGTGTCCGCGGTCGTCGGGGAGCGGTTGGTGTTCGACGCCCAAGAGGGCGCTGGCGTGCCACTGGGCGGCCCACGATGAGACGGTCGCGTCGAGGTGTCGAGCCGAGTTCGCGTCACCGAGGGGGGCGCGTTCGCTCAACAGCGAACGAGCCCCGAGAGCGCCAACTCCTCGGAGAGCTCGGCGAGTGACTTCGCGGCCGAACGCCAGGTGTAGCGCCGGGCGAGCAGGACCGCGGCGTTGGACATCGTCGTCGAGATCTGGGGATCGAGCGTGACCTCCACGGCGTCCGCCCACGCCCGGGGGTCGCGCTCATCGACCAAGAAGCCGGTCACCCCGGGATCGATCAGCGTCATCAGACCGCCGACGTCACTCGCCACGACCGGCGTCCCGCAGGCCGATGACTCGAGTGCCACCAGTCCGAAGCTCTCGGTGCGTGACGGTACGAGCATGACGTCGGACGCGCGCATCCACGTCGAGAGCAACTGGTGCGACTGGGGCGCCACGAAGCTCACGTGTTCGATCACGCCGGCCTCTTCGACGCGGCGGTGCAGTTGCGCGAGCGTGTCGCGGCCGTCCGGTCCCGACGGTCCCCCGACGATGGCCAACATCGCGTTTCGACCGCGCTCGCGAAGCTCGATCAAGGTCTCTAGGGCCAGGTCCACTCCCTTGAGGGCCTGGAGTCGACCGACGAAGAGCAGCATCGAGTCCTCGCCCTTGATGCCCAGGGCCCGACGGGCCTGAGGTCGGTAGCCGGGCGCGAAGAAGGCGTGCTCGACGCCGAGGGGCACGATGTGCACCCGCGCGGGATCGGCGCTGTAGAAGCGCACGAACTGTTCGGCCTCCACCTCACAACTCGCCAGGACGGCGTCGGCGCAGGCGAAGATCGCCGCCTCCTGGAAGGCGCGGTCCTCGGACTCCCCTTCGTAGTGGTCGGCCTTCACGCGCTCGAGCGTGTGAAAGGTCATGATCAAGGGGATGCTCAGTTCGTGCTTCAACCGGTGACCGGCGAGTCCGCTGAGCCAGTAGTTCGCGTGGATGGCGTCGGGCGTCCCGTGACAGCGAAAGAGCGTCGCGACCGAGTCGGTGAACTCCGCGACGTGATCGGTGAGTCCTTCGCGGTCGAGCGACGTCGCCGGTCCGGCCGTGACGTAGTGGACGCGGAATCCCGGCTCGACGTGCACGGAGTCGCGCACCTGGGTGTTGTCGCGACGGGTGTAAACGTCCACCTCGTGCCCGAGGCGCGCCAGGGCGCTCGAGAGCTCGCGCACGTAGACGTTCATCCCCCCACCGTCACCCGTTCCGGGCTGGGCGAGGGGCGACGTGTGATAGGAGAGGACCGCGAGTCGAGCCACGGTGGCATCCTACCGGCGTAAAACCTGATTCAGAGGGGGAATTCCCCTAGGACGCCGAGGGCGAGAGCACGATGTATGCGACGTCGCGGGCGTCGACGAGTCCGAAATCGCGCGAATCGGTCGAGGCCGCCGCGTTGTCGCCCCGTAGGTCGAGGCGTCTGCCGACGCGCCCGACGCAACGTTTCAACAGCCATCGATTGGCGTCGCGCGGGTCGCGCACGACAACGACGTCACCCGTACGTATCGGTCGCCAGCGCCGCAGCGCCGTGAGTCGTTCGCCCGGGAGGTACGTCGGGGCCATCGATGAGCCCTCGACGGTCACGCGTCGAAGGAAGAACTCAACCAAACGGTCCATTTCAGTGAACGATAGTTGAGGGCCGTGACTAACCTTCGGTTGGAAATATGGTTTGTGCCGACACCACAACGAACGACAACCGAAAGGCGAAGCCATGACGCTTCTGACACGTATTAATGCACTACTGGACGCGACGACCACCCCGCTGGTCGCGTCCGCGCACTGCGACCTACCCTGTGGCGTCTACGACCCGGCCCAAGCCCGGATCGAAGCGCAGTCGGTGAAGGCCTGCATGGAGAAGTACAACGCGTCGAGCGACGAGGACTTCAAGGTTCGCGCGACGTTCATCAAAGAGGAGCGCGCCGACCTGGTGAAGCACCACCTCTGGGTGCTCTGGACCGACTACTTCAAGGTCGAGCACCTCAAGGCCTACCCGAACCTCCACGACCTCTTCTGGATGGCGACCAAGAGCGCCGGTGAGGCGAAGAAAACGAACGACGTCACGGTCGCCGATCGACTGCTGAGCGAGATCGACGCCATCGCCGAGCTGTTCTGGGCCACGAAGAAGTAGCGCCGAAGTCATGAGTCCCGGTGGCCTCGGCCACCGGGACTCATGACGTCAGAGCCCTAGGCCAGTTCGGGGTGGGCCGGACAGTTGGCCAGCAACGGGTTCGCCACGAGCGCGTTCTCGTCGATCGTCGTGTGGCAGACCTGACACGTGCGGTACGTGCCGCTGCGTAAGCGTTCGAGGGCGCGGTCGACGTCATTGAGCGTCGATTCAATCGCGCTGACACTTTCGTTGGCGAAATCGGACATGACCACAACTTACCGGGCCGCCCGTATTCGTTGAACTGCCTCACTCCTCGCGCAACACCAAAGCGGTCGATGTCCCGGCGGCCATCCTTCCCGGCACTGCCGCGATGACGTTGGCGAGCAGTAGCGCGCCAACACCGATAAGCACAATGACGAGCGTCGGCACACTCGACACCGGCACGGCGTCTATCTCGCGCGCGAAGAGGTTCCACAGTACGCGACCCAGCACGATACCCATCGGCACCCCGATCACCACGCCAATCGCGACGGCGATGCTCGCTTGCCACGCCACGGCCGACGCGAGCTGACGGCGAACGAATCCCAACGTCTTCAAGAGTGCGAGTTCGCGGCGCCGTCTTCGAACCGAGGCTACGAGCGTGAGCGCCAGTGCGGACACGGCACCGAGTGCCAATCCGCCGCCGAGGAATGCCGGTATCGTGCCCATCGCTCGATAGTTGGCGATCTGGGCCGGTCGTAGATGCGCGACTAATCCGCCCGCCGAGGAGGGATCGCCGTGAACGTGGTTCAACTTGTAGATGATCTCGTGAATGCTGCGAAGAGCTGCCTTGGTGTTGGCGCCGGTTCGGAGTCGAATGAGGACCACCTGGGGACCCGAAATCGAACTCTCCTGGGTGTTCAGCAACGCCGCCGGAATGATGCTCGTGGCAACGAGTGCGCCGGTACCCATCTCAAGGCCCTTGGTGATCGGCGTCATGGTGGCCGTGCCGACGATGGTCAATGTGGTCGACTTCGTCTTGCCGTTGAAGAAGGTGACCGTGTCGCCGATTCGCTTGTGCAGTGCGGCCAGTGTCGCGTCGCCCAGGACCACTTGATTCGCGGCGTCCAAACCGTGTCCCGACAACACTGGGGGTGCCACTTTCGACCCGGGCGCCTCGACCATCGTAGGAACCGTTTGACCGTCTAACTCGCCCGAGGTGAAATTGGCTCCCGACCACGACGAAACGTAATGATCGTGATTGAACAACGTGGCGACCTGAGGGCCGGGCAAGTTCTCCTGACCGGCGAATCCCGAGAGAAGTGCGTAGTCCCAGTTCCACCCGTACAACGAAGGATGCGAGACGAGGTTGTTCAGACTGGCTCCAAAGGTGACCGTCGTGACGAGGACGACCACCGCGAGGACGGCGCCCAAGATGGCCGATCGAACCGGGGCGGCGTTTGTTCCGCGACCCGATTTCAACGCAAAGCGAAGTCCCGTAGCCAGTGAAAGCGGGACGCCCGACGCCACCGTCATTCGTGTGACCCAGGAGTTTTCCTCTCGGTATTCCACTCGCCGACCTAGACGTACACGACGTAATTCGCGACGCGCGAGCACGAGAGCGATCCATCCGAGCGTAACGACGAGCGCCGCGACACCAAACCCGAGCACCGTCCAGTCGAACGAGACCCCCCGGTACGGATAGACGAAACGCACGGGTCCCAGTGGAGCGAGTGGCGACAATGAGACGGCCAGCGCGACGGCCAGGATCGCTCCCGTGGCCACGGCGAGGGCCACACCGATCAATTCGGTCCAGAGCGCCATCGAGGTGTTCGCGCCCAGCGCCTGGAGCGTGCGCATCTCGGCGGCACCGCTTCGCAAAATTCGACCAATGCTCAGCCCGCCAATTAGGAGCGCCGCCATGCCCGCAATGAGTCCGAACACCCCGAGGGCAATAGCTTCGGGCTTAATCTCCTGTTGCCCTTGAGCGATGGCTTGTGCCGGACTCCCACCTCCGGTGATCCCGAACTTGGAGAGCGGGTCAAACTTGGCAACCTCCGCGCGGAAACGCTTCACGTTGGCCGCCCCGCCGCGTAACTGGACCGCCGTTCCTGTGTAATACGCACAGCAGTTTTCCAACTGCTTGGTCAGCCTCGGTGACATAAACACGATGCTGGAGCCGAGTGCGTTGATTTCGTCTTGAATCACGGTGCTGTTAATCACGATTTCGCCGACGATGGTTATCTTCGGAGACATGTACGGCGGACCGTTGTACGTCGAGCTCGCAGTTTCCTTATCGGTATAGAACGGGACCTGGACCACAGAGCCGATGTGAACTCCCAACTCTAAAAGGGCCTGCGCATCGACGACCGCCTCGTCGGGTCGATTCGGGTTGAACCAATGACCTGCAATGAGCGTCGCCTTATCGAGTGTGAGGTATTCGGAGCCACCGATGACCGTTGCCGGCGTCTCGCCGGCTGTCGCGTGAGGGTGCAGTCCCTTCACGGCATTCAGATTGATGTTCCCATCGAAACCAACCGAGATGGCGCTCTTCTCTACGAGTGGGAGACTCGCGATCTCTCGATTGATCTTTGCGTTGTAGCCACTGGTTTGGCCCAATGCCGAATCGTCAAAACCCGTGAGGACTGTGGTCGTTTGAAGATCGGTGCTGGCCGCGTAAACCGGAAAAGAGGAGTCTGTTCGCCGGGCACCGGCGATTGACGCCATTGAAAGACCGCCTACCAACGCGATCAAGAGCATGAGACTTAGGTAACTGCCCCATCGACGACCGAACGTCGCGCGGAAGCGATACGAGGCAACCCTGAGTATCTGCTTCATCGCGTTGAATCCCCCACCGTGGCGTTTCGTTCGATGCTGCCACGACCAACCCGAGAATCACAGGTAGTTGGCAACACTTTCCCGCTTCGTACTAACACCTCGGAATCACATACCGCTGCCGGAGCCGAGCAATCCAAGTCTCACCGAAGTGGATCAGTGGCAACGAAACTCTTCTGAAGTGCACTTGTCTCGGTTCACCCTCACTCCGAGAGTGTTAGTAGGCTCCCTTGAGCCAAGATTCAAAGACCTGATGTTTCGTTCGGGAGTCAGCTTCGAAAACTGTTGCTATCTTCGAAGCGCTATATCAGATGGTTGAACATCGGGCCGCTAGCTCATCGGGAAGAGCAGGGGACTTTTAATCCCAAGGTGCCGGGATCGAGACCCGGGCGGCCCACTAGTAAAACAAAGGAATTTTGAGTGTTCTTGGTAAGTCAGTTCAAGTAAATCCCACCGATTTCCCACGCGAGCCTCTCCAGGGCGTAGTGTTTCGATCATGAGCGGAAGTCTGCGACAAAAGACGAAAGGGGTGTGGGAAGTCCGATTCGATGGGGGGCGTGACCCATTAACCGGAAGGCGACGCCAGATAAGTCGGAGTGTCCGCGGAAGCAAACGCGATGCACAGCAGGTTATGAATGCCCTGGTCGCCGAGGCTGACGCTGGAGGATTCATTGGAACTTCAACAACCTTTGAACAGCTCTGCATCCAGTGGCTGGCCC
>Ga0182015_10000412_pt1 | contig 61349 bp, 45 predicted proteins | sample 712P3MmetaG_FD_120478 | JGI IMG/M metagenome (GOLD analysis project Ga0182015, IMG submission 120478) | Permafrost microbial communities from Stordalen Mire, Sweden - 712P3M metaG | ecosystem: Environmental > Terrestrial > Soil > Wetlands > Permafrost | place: Sweden: Stordalen | collected...
ACGTAGTCAATGCAGTTGTCCGGATTCGCGAAGTAAACAATCGCTTCTTGAAGGCTCTTAGGTTCGTGTTCCATGACTGAAATGTATCAAAAACAGGTGGGCGAGTCAAGTAAATTCTTGCCCTAAATTGAGGCTGTGGGACGCCGTGGGCGAAGATGATCAAGATATTACTGGTTGAAGACAGCAAGTTTCTGAGACTGGCGACGGAGCGGGCACTGACGCGCGCGGGTTATGAAGTCAGCATCGCGGTTGACGGCTCCGAAGCTTTGCTGGTGGCGCGGGAAAAATTGCCGAATCTGATTCTTCTGGATATGTTGTTACCCAAGATGAGCGGCCCCGATGTGCTCAAAGCGCTGAAAAACGATCCGGTTACTCAGGCGATCCCGGTCGTAGTCATGACCGGCCTGTCCCAGAAGAATGCCGCGCGGCTGGGAGAAGACGGAGCGATTGCGTTCCTGGAAAAAGGTGATCTTGGGTTGGATAAAGGATCGGAAAAGCTACTGATTGCGCTCCAGGATATTTTGAAAAAACTTTCAAACGAATCCGCACGCGCGACAACAGCATAGACCATCAGGGGCCAAAGGCCGCATTCCTTGCGGTCCGGCACGGCAACGCGTGCCCTCCCCACCTAAACTCCTGATGAGGAGCATGGTCACTCTCCGCGATTACCAGTCCTATGTTATGGAAAAATAAATGACTTACAGGCGGGAACCTGGGACTCATGCTCGGAGTCTATGCTGAGTAGAGGATGTACCCGGGCGGCCCGGGGCAGGGTCGGCAATTTTTCGGTTCGGAATGGGGTGGGGAATCCTATAATTAAGGGAGCGCCGAGAGAAATGGCGGGAGCGACCACCTTGGGAGATCTGGCAAGCGCGATTGGAGCACGGGCGGAGGAAGCGACGATTGTCGCGGACCTGAAGGCCGGCTCGGAAGAAGCATACGCGTGGCTGATTGGTGAATTTCAACGTCCGGTGTACGGGCTGGTCTATCGCATAGTGAGCGACCCGTCTGACGCGGCCGATACTACGCAGGACGTGTTTCTGAAGGTGTTCCGCGGGATGAAGCACTTTCATGGTGAATCCAGTTTGAAGACGTGGATTTACCGGATTGCGTTGCATGAGGCGGCGAACCGGAAGCGATGGTGGTTCCGGCATAAGGCGCACGAGACCTCGATTGAGCCGGCGGAATCCGAAGGAATGGCGGGCGGGGATGGGTTTACGCAGAACGAAGCGATGCAAAACGCTCTGACTGACCGGCACGAGTCGCCGTTCGACAGTGTAGCGCAGCGGGAAGTGCAGCAGCGGGTAGACGCGGAACTGCGGCAGGTGGCGGAGCCTTATCGCACGACGCTGATTTTGCGCGACCTGGAAGAGATGTCCTACGAAGAGATCGCAGAGATTCTGCAGATTTCGCTGGGAACGGTGAAGTCCAGATTGACGCGCGGCCGGCAGTCGCTGAAGCAGCGACTGGCGCCTTATGTGCGCGAGGTAGGGGGCGAACTGGGGCTCACCATTCCTGGGGAACACGCGACGAGTTTGCGGCAACAGGTGGCTGGAGGGGGTAGAAGGGTCGAGGTGATGCCATGAAATATATGGCCATGAAATGTCTGGAAGCGAATCGGTTGTTGTCGCCGTATCTGGATGGAGCGGTCACAGGAACCGAGATGCAAAGTTTGCGGGAGCATCTGGACGCCTGCCCGGCGTGCTTGGAGGAGTACACGCTGTTGCGGGGAACGCAACAATTGCTGATGAGCACGGGCCGCCCGAAAGAGCCGGCGGACTTGGGATTGAAGCTGCGTCTGGCCATTTCGCGGGAGGCTGCGGCGACGCGGAGGCCATACGAAGGCTTGCGAGTGCGGCTGGAAAATACGCTGAACGCGTTCATGGTGCCGGCGACTGCGGGACTCGCGTGCGCCGTGCTGATTTTTGGCCTGGTGGCGGCGATCCTGGCGATTCCGGGACAGTTGCAGGCGAACAACACTGAAGATGTGCCGCTCATGTTGAATACGGGACCGGAATTGCAGCAGAGCGCGTTCGGCACGATGAGCACGATCAACGCGGAGTCGCTGGTTATTGAAGCCTACGTGGACAAAGACGGGCGGGTGCAGGATTACAAAATTCTTTCCGATCCTGGCGCCTCTCAGGATCTTCTGCCGCAGGTTAAGCGGATGCTGATCTTTACGACCTTCCGTCCGGCGATGTCTATGGGACGGCCCATCTCATCGCGCGCGGTACTGTCGTTTTCGAGGATCAGCGTGCAGGGGTAGGATCGGGCTTCGGCTTTCGGGCTTCGGGCTTCGGCAAATGAAACATCTTTTGAGGCTGGGGCCGCCTGCCAAATCGTTCTAATGTTCCAACTGGAACATTTCAAAATCACAAAAACTTTTAGCGTAAGTTATTGATTTATCGAGTGCGCCGGAAGGCGCACCCATGGATTCAAATGGATTCAAGGAGTTAGGCTGTGGAAGAAACGTCTACTTTCGAGGACGTTGGATGCCTACTAAAGTGGACTTGACGGGAGTGATGTACTTTATGTCGTGAGTGACCTCGGTTACTCGTAAAACTACTGGTAACCTTCCCTCTCACTCGCTCCTGCGCAACCCTAGGCCCATGGCCTTCATTAGTCTTAGCGACCCAAAGATAACTGCTCCTTACTTATCGGCAATTGATTGCACGCTGGATGGCGGAAAGGCTATCTATTGCAGCTCCGAATTAACCTCTGGACGCCGTTTGTACAATGCGTTGCGCGCTCGCGGTGTAACCTCCGAGGATGAGTTAAAAGAAAGACTCGGCAAGGAGCTGTACAAAGAATGGCGTCAGAAGAACGTTGTGAATGTTAACAACAGCTGGGCGAGTAAATTCGCGACCTTCGTTCGTCACAGTCAGAATGATGGGACTCTAGTTATCAATCCGGGGCCGCTGTCGGATCCGAGATGGGGCCAAGATGAGTACCTGGCATTTTGGGAAGAGCTGATACGTACACGAGTGACGGAGGTCCGATTTAACCAGAACTGGCAATTTAGCAACGGTTGTACCTTTGAATTTGCAGTGGCGTTGGATGCCAGCATTCCAACCCTAGACTCTCACGAATACGAGCTTGGTGCCGACGAGGCGGTCGAGTCCGTGGAAAAAGCCGCAGCAAAACTCGAAGGAGAAGGCTTCAGTATCCCAAAACTGCGAGCCAACCTTGATCGACTGCGATCACTGACGAATCTACTGCCAGCTAACCACGCAAGGCCCCTCCCCGACCGCACGAACGGGAACGGGAACGGTTTGTCGGCGAGATAAGTGAGTAGGAGGCGCCCTCAACGGAAGTTAAGCCACGCTGGGCCGACGTTGCAGCACGCGCCAAGTGCGTGGGAGTCGCTCCGGGTAAGCTGGGGTCGTTGCCCTGCATAAATAAAGGCTGCCAACAGAAGTGGCGGTTCGCAATCTGGCATGTCCAACCTTTTGCAAAATGGCGAAGGATGGGCCAACCCGCGACCTTAACTAGGAAAAAGATGCGGGAATCAATTTCGCTTAAGTCTTAGGTCTTCTACTCTGTCAAGCCTGTCGCCCAGTATTCCGCTTAACTCCTGATACTTTCCTGTGTTCTCGCCGTCTTCGAGCCATTGGACGATTTTTTTTTCTTCTTCCGCGTTTACCGCGTAGAGCGATAAAGAGAACTTATCCGTAGCGCCGTCCTCGTATACTGTGCTTTCCCAAATTCCGCCCCCCGGGGGCACATGCACTTCGCGCTCTTTCGGCCAGAAGTGATTGTTCGCCTCGACTACCAGCCAAAGGTGCGTTTGCGGTCCGACCCCTGTAGCCTTGCCTTGACATATAAATGTTCGTCGAGTTACGGTTTCGCCCTTTCTTGGTATGGCGATCGACCCATCGAGAATTGGCACGGTAGGCGGGATAACGAAAGTCGCGCTAAATAGTACAGATCCGAGTAGACCTACAGTAAAAGCTGGTATCCAGATGAGGTAGTTGGGGGCAGGTCTGCGATCAATCCACTTTCTCACACCCAGAGTGCTCAAGGTCCCAGCTCCGACGGTAAACCTGCTCCAGAAACTTGAGACTGCGCTCTTAAGCCAATAAGGCAAGGTCTGGAAAGGTTGAGTTCCCCGAACCGCTGCGAATGAGAGGATGAGAACTACTAACGCGACCGACGCGAAGAGAATAAAAATGACGTCAAGGGGAGTGGGATTATTTCTAATCGAGGACCGAGACGAGGCGTCGGCATCAGGATTCGGCGATACCGTCGATGCTATGCTCGTCACCTGTGCGACGCGCCTCTCTCCGGAGCGGCCGGGTTCGTCATTGGGAGTATCGTCTTTGAGCGGCGGTATTTTGGGGTTGGATTGGCTAGCCATACGTGGGGTCCTCAAGCTCAAATAGGGGGGTATCCGGAAATCCGCCACCTCAGGATCGCGGGAGGGAAGGGCGCGGCGTTCTCCATTCGGTGACAGCAGCATTATCCGCCCAGATCCACGATTGTCAAGGGCAAAATGAAGGGACGTTCCCGCTCCCCTTCCCGGTTTGACCCTCCGGGCTGAAGTCCTTACACTTGAGGGTGTTCTCCGCTTGGCGCACTGCTAATTCGGTGGAGGGTTTCCTGACGTTGCGATTGCGAAGTACGTTGTTGGCGGCCCTGTTGGGGCTGCTGGCGTCGTTGTGTGCGGGGCAGGACCCGCTTTCCCCGAGCCAAGCGCCGCAGAATCAGCCTGCGCAGGACCAAGCTCAACCGAATCAATCGTCCTCAAAAGACCAGCCTTCGCCGGATCAGCCGCCAAACGTGCCGCAACCGAAGGCGACTCCACCGAAGGCTCCGCAGAATCCGTTTCCACAGGAGCGGTCTCCGATCGCGCTCGATAGCAGCGAGACGCTTTTTTCCGTGCTGACCGCGCTCAACACCTGCGGCTATGACCAGGACTTGACCATTTCGGACGCGACCCGTAGCAATGTGCGGGCGGAAGTGCAAAGGGTTTTAGCGGAGTCGGAGGATGCTGAGACCACCCGGACCGCACTGTGCGACTTCTACCAAACGCACACGGTGGAGAGAAATACCAACCGGAGTCTGTCTCCCTATATTTCGCTGGCGTTGTACATGGATGGTCCGCCGCATTTTGCGCCGCGTGTGAAAGAAGATGACTTGCCCCCGGATGCAGCCGTGATTACGGGTTTCGGAACGTTGCTGGAGCACTTCTACGAAAAGGTAGGATTGCACTCAATCTGGGAGCGGCACCGCAAAGACTACGCGGCGCTGATGAATCGTTATCACGAACCGCTGGCCAAAATGGTGTTCGACACCGAGATCTATTTGAAGCAGCCTTCGTCGCAATACCTGGGGCGGAGGTTCACGATTTATCTGGACTTCATGGGTTCGCCGAATGAAACGGATGCGCGGAACTATGGCACAGACTACTTTGTGATCGTGTTTCCCGCGCCGAACAGCAATTCTGGTGCGGCCCCGCAGTCGGCGCTGAAGATGGACCAGATTCGCCATACATTTCTGCACTACGAGTTGGATCCACTGGCGGATAAGCATCCCAGCGCCATCAAGCGGCTGGAACCGCTGCTGCAATCGGTAAAGCGATCTCCGATGGAAGAGAGTTTTAAGACTGACATCTCGCTGCTGGTGACCGAATGCCTGGTACGGGCCATGGAGATCCACATGAGCGGCAACAAGCAGACAGCGGAGGCGATGCGAGCGCAGGCAGTGGACGATGCGGTAAAGCAAGGGTATATTCTGACGCGGTCCTTCTACGACGAGGTGGTGGCTTTTGAAAAGGACCCGGTGGGCATTCGCGGAGCGTATGGCGATTTCCTGGACAATGTGGACCTGAAGAAAGAAGAGAAAGCAGCATCGGAAGTTCAGTTCGCCAATTCGACGGCGCCGGAGTTGCTGCGGTTTTCGCGTCCGGAGGAGCGGCGGATGCTGGTAACGGCAGAAAACCGGCTGGCGGCCGGCGATTCCAAAGGCGCGCAAGAATTGGCGCAGCAGGCGTTGGACAAGAAAATCGGAGACCAGGGCCGGGCGCTGTTCATTCTGGCGGAAGTGGCGGTAGCCAATAAGAACCGGGATGGGGCGCAGGATAATTTTCAAAAAGCCATTGAATCGTCGAAAGATCCCAAGGTGGTTGGCTGGTCGCATGTATATTTGGGCAGGATTCTGGATATGAAAGAGGAGCGCGAGGCGGCATTACAGGAATACCGGGCCGCGTTGAGCGCGGGCGCAGGTTTGCCCGAGATCAAAGCCGCGGCGCAAAGAGGGTTGGAGCAGGCGTACGAACCTCCGGCTAAGCCGCAATCGCAATAGCAAGGAACTCCCAGGCGGTTACAATGTGATGTGCAGTTGCAATACACCGCAGATCGCGGTTGTGGAAGTCGAATGAGGGCATCGCAATTCAAGGAGAACGCATGAAGCGAACAGCAATCATTATTGCAGTGCTGGGAATATCGGCCTGGAGTTTTGGCCAAGACAAGCCTGCGGCCCAGACGGCACCGGCCGGGCAGGCGGCGGGACAAACGGCGGCCCCTGCTGGGAAGCGTCCGCCACAGGCCAAGACACAAGATGAGTTTGCCGCGTACAAGGCGGCGATGGCATTGACCGATCCCGCAGCGCAGGAAAAGGCGGTGGACGACTTCGCGACGAAGTTTCCGGAGAGCGAGTTGCGGCCGCTGCTCTACAAGGCGGTGATGCACGGCTACCAGCAGGCCAACAACGCCGACAAGATGATGGCTATGGCGCAGAAGGTTTTAACCTTCGATGCGGACGATCCGGAAGCGCTACTGGGCGTGGCGCAAGTGTTGGCCGAGCGCACGCGCGACACCGACCTGGACAAGGATCAGCGGCTGGCGGAAGCCAGAAAAGATGCCCAGCACGCGCTCGAAACAGTGGATACCGACGTACCCAGTTCGGGCTATCCTCCGGAGCAACTGACGGCGTTTAAGGGCTACCTGCGCTCCGAGGCTTATGCGATTTTAGGAACACTGGATTTCAATGCGAAAGCATGGGCGAATGCGGAAGGAAATTTAAGGAAGTCGATTGATGCCTTCCCGCAGCAGCCGGATGCGATCGCGATTTTCCGGCTGTCCGTGGCTCTGGATATGCAGAACAAATATCCTGAAGCGCTGAAGTATGCCAACCAAGCGGTGGACCTGACGAAGGCAGGCACGAATGCCGGAGATGCGGCGCGCAAGGAGAAGGACCGTCTCATCCAGTTGATCGGCGGCATCCCCGACACGCCCGCGAAGAATTGATAAAGAAGCGAGCCAAATGCGCGATTGTTGGGTCGAAAAAAACGCGGCCCTTCGGCACACTGCGCTTGCTCAGGGCAGGTTCCTTCGCGCGGCTCGCCCAGATTCCCTCGGCAAGGTTGGGACAGGCTCTTCGCTGTGCAAAAACGCTTGCTCAGGATGACAATTGAACTGCGCGGCAGTGCAATCATGAAGGAACGGGAAATCACCGCGCTCGAAACGGCTTTGGGTTATTGCTTCCAGCGCCGGGAAGTGATCGAGCAGGCGCTTACCCATAGCTCGCAAGCGCGAGAGCAGGAGGCGCAGCAAACCGGCGAGAACAAGTCCACGGTCAACGACAACGAGCAGTTGGAATTTCTGGGCGATGCGATTCTGGCGCTGGTCACCAGTGAGGAATTGTTTCACCGTTTTCCGCAGTTTCGTGAGGGCGAACTCTCAAAACTGCGCGCTCATGTCGTGAGTGAGCGTCATCTGATCCAGGTGGCGCAACGACTGGAACTGGGACACTATCTCCGCCTGGGACGGGGTGAAGAGAAAAGTGGCGGACGGAGCAAGACGGCACTGCTGGTAGACGCACTGGAAGCGATCCTGGCGGCGATCTACCTGGATGGCGGAATGGAGCCGGCCCGCACATTCATCGTGCGGGAAATTCTGTCGCCCGAACTGGAGCGGATGGAGCGCGAAGGCGGCACGCTGCCGATGACTGATTTCAAGTCGGCCCTGCAGGAAGCTTTGCAGGGATTGGGAATGCCACAGCCGTCCTATGTGCTGGTGCAGGAAGCGGGACCGGAACACAGCAAGACGTTTACGGTGGAAGTCCGTCTGAACCCGAAGAACGGTGAAGGCCGTGCAGAATTCGTGGGACGCGCGCAGGGTTCCACCAAGAAGACAGCGGAGCAGGACGCGGCGCGGCAGTTGCTGTCCTATCTGGCTTCGCGGCCGCAATCGGCGGGAGCCAAGCTGGCGCGGCCGTTGCGATCCTCGGATCGGTAAAGTGGACAAAGTGAGTGAATGAGTTTCCCAGACGATCATTCCCCGGCGGATCAAGTCCCAGCGGATCAGGTCCAAGCAGATCGCATCCCGGCAGATCAAGGAACTGCATGGGGCATTGGGACGGACGTGACCGGCTCGTTGCAGTCGCTGCTGGGAACCGTGGTGGTCGCGGTGTTTGTAATCACGTTCATCGTCCAGGCGTTTCAGATTCCCTCCCCGTCCATGGAGAATACGCTGCTGGTTGGCGACTACCTGCTGGTCGACAAGCTTTGTTACGGGAGAGGCAGCATCGGCGACTACGTCATGCCTTACCGCCGGGTACAGCGCGGCGACATCGTCGTGTTTAATTATCCGGTAGACCCGGCGCAGCATTTCGTAAAGCGTGTGATTGGCTTGCCTGGAGACCGGGTGCGGTTGATCAACAAGCAGGTGTTTGTGAATGGATCGCCATTGAAAGAACCTTACGTACACTTCAGCCGCCCCGCGGACGATTTGTTCCGGGATAATTTTCCCCGGCTGGATGTTATCTCGGGCCCCACTCCGGAGTGGTGGGTACAGTTGCGCAAACTGGTCGAAGACGGACAGCTCATTGTTCCCGAGGGACATTACTTCGTAATGGGAGACAATCGGGACAACAGCTCTGATAGCAGGTACTGGGGATTTGTGCCGCAAGCCAACATTATTGGGCGGCCACTCCTGATTTACTGGTCGGTGCAAGATGAAGAGGACGGGACCACGCCGTCTTCAGTGAGTGGTAAGCTATATCACTTTGCGTACGCGGTAACCCATATCTTCCAGATCACGCGTTGGCATCGCACTCCGAGGCTGGTGAATTGAGCTTGTGCGGCTAAGAACCAGAGTCATGGCGCCGCACTGAAAAACTTAAGGACGGATCGATCACAGTGGCGAAAAAAGATAGCAAAACGAAGAACGACGTCGAAGAAAAACCGCGAGAGACCACGGTGGAGTTTTTGTCTTCGCTGGCCGCAGTGCTGGTGACAGGATTGTTCATCATCACATTTGTGGTGCAGGCGTTCGAGATCCCTTCCAGTTCGATGGAGAACACGCTGCTGATTGGCGATCACGTATTTGTGAACCGCATTCAGTTCGCGCCAAAGACTGACTGGATGGGGCCACTGCTTCCGTATCGCCAGATACGGCGCGGCGATATCGTGGTGTTTCTGGCGCCGTGCGAGCCGGGGTTGTATGTGGTGAAGCGCGTCATGGGCGTGCCCGGCGATCACATTCACCTGCGCAACGGCGTGGTGTACCGCAATGGCGAAGCGTTGAAAGAGCCTTACGTGATTCATACGCAGGATTCGGCTTCATTCCCAAATCCCTACCGCGACAACTTTCCCGCCGTGCCTCCGTCGGAAAGCTATAACGTCTACCCGTGCTGGGAATCGGAGTTGCCGACGCACATCCAGGGGGATGATCTGGTCGTGCCACCCGGTCATTTTTTCGGAATGGGCGACAATCGCGATGTGAGTCTGGACAGCCGCTACTGGGGCTTTATTCCACAGGAAAACGTGATCGGACGCCCCATGTTTATTTACTGGTCGTTTGAAACGCCGGGCGACCAATACCGCAAAACCGATTTTGGAGACCGCATTGGTTTTCTGGTGCACGTAGTATTGCACTTCTTCGACGAGACGCGGTGGCGGCGAACGCTGAAAGTGGTGCGGTGAAGCTCTTCTCTTCCAAGCGGTGGGTTGTGACCGCGGCAGTGGTGATTCTGCTGGGCCTGTTCCTCCTGCATCCGGGGGCCTCGCGCTTGAAGGCTCGCATAACGAACTCTATCAGGCGTGCGGTAGAGCGTACCGTAGAGATTGGTTCGGTCCACCTTCGATTCCTGCCGCAGCCCGGGTTCGACTTGGAGAACGTGGTCATCTATGAAGACCCGGCGTTCGGCGTGGAGCCCATGCTGCGGGCACCGGAGGTCACGGCCGTGGTGCGGCTGACATCGCTGTTGCGAGGACGGCTGGACATTGCACGCCTGGAACTGACCGAGCCTAGCTTGAATCTGGTGCGCAAGGGGGACGGGCAGTGGAACTGGGAAGCTCTGCTGGAACGTACGGCGCGCACGCCGCTGGCACCCACGGCGAAATCGAAGTTGGAAACGCGCCCAGGTTTTCCCTACATCGAGGCCAGTTCAGGCCGCATCAATTTCAAATCCGGGCAGGAAAAAAAGCCATACACGCTGCTGAATGCGGACTTCGCGTTGTGGCAGGAATCGGAAAATACATGGGGAGCACGGCTGAAAGCAGAACCGCTGCGCACCGATATGAGTTTGAGCGACACCGGCCTGTTGCAGATGAACGGAACATGGCAGCGCGCAGGCAGCCTGCGCGAAACACCGCTGCGGTTCAGTGTGGAATGGGATCACGCGCAGCTGGGACAGCTGACCAAGCTGGTATCGGGAAATGACAAGGGTTGGCGGGGAGACGTTCGGTTGGACGCAACGCTGAGCGGTACCCCGGCGGCAATGCAGATAACAACCGATTCATCCATTCAGGATTTCCACCGCTACGACATATCGAGCACTGACGGAGTTCGGCTGGCCGCGCACTGTGAGGGCACGTACAGCTCAGTGGAAAGAGTGATGCACGAAGTCTTCTGCAGCGCGCCCGTGGGCGATGGCATGATCACTCTGCATGGCGATGCCGGACTGCCTGGAATGCACCAGCTAAATCTATCCTTGAACGTCGAAGGCGTTCCCGTAAGCACGGTGGCGCGGCTCGCTCGACGAGCCAAGAAAGATCTACCGGCGGATCTGGCGTCCGCGGGAAGCGTGCAAGGCAACTTCGCAGTGAAAGAAGATGGGCCATCCCCATTGGGACCAGAGTTTCGGGGCCGCGGCGAGATTACCAACCTTCGGCTGCAATCGACAACCACTAAAGCGGAATTCGCTCCGGGGAGCATACCGTTTGTGCTGCGCTCGGACCGGGCGAACGCTTACGCTCCATCCAAGGCTAAATCTGTTCACCCGCTCGATGCTGGACTTTTGCCGGCTCCAGATGAACTGCATGTCGAGTACGGCCCTTTCCCGGTCGCGCTGGGGCGTCCTGTACCGGCGCAGGCACGAGGTTGGGTGGCGCGGTCGGGCTATGGCATGGTTATCCGTGGAGATGGGGAAGTATCGCACACTTTGCGCTTGGCAACTTTGCTTGGCCTGCCGGCAGCGAAGGCCAACGTCGAAGGCGTGGCCCAGATGGAATTGCAGATCGCCGGATCGTGGGCGGGAAATGTATCTGGAACTGCCTCCGGGTTTTCTTTGCCGGCAGTAACCGGAAAGGTGCAACTGCACAACGTGCGTGCCTTGTTGCGAGGAGTGAATGGACCGATTGAAATCTCCTCCGCGGAACTGCAACTCGCACAAGATGGAGTGCGAGTGGAAAAATTGAACGCGCGAGCCGCCGGTGCGCACTGGACGGGATCTGTGGCTTTGCCGCGCGGTTGCGGAATGCCGGGAGCGTGCCTGGTCCGCTTCAATTTGAACACCGAAGAGCTTGGGCTAAGCGAACTCTCGGAATGGCTGAGTTCGCAACCGGGCGAGCGCCGATGGTACCAAATGCTGACGTCTGCCGAACCCACGGCGCCGACATTTCTGGAAAACCTGCGGGCATCGGGCAGGGTGAGTGCCGGACACTTGCAGATTCGCAACCTGGTCGCGGACCAGGTTTCCGCTTCGCTTGACCTGGAACGCGGGAAATTGAAGATTTCGGAACTGCGCGCGGATTTGCTGGGGGGAAAGCATCGCGGCGATTGGCAGGCGGATTTCACCGCGGGTTCTCCGGTTTTCACCGGGAGCGGAACGCTGACCGGGATTTCGCTGCAGCAGATGGCCGATGCCATGCGCGATCCGTGGATTTCAGGAATCGCCGGGGGGACTTATCAGCTCACGGCATCCGGCGCCGATTCCACGGCGTTCTGGGAATCGGCCGAGGGTGAACTGCAATTCGATCTACGCGACGGAGTCTTGTCCCACATCTCGCTGGCGAGCGATGAGGGACCAATGCGGATCGCGCGCTGGCAGGGTCTTGCGCATCTGCGCGGCGGGAAGATCGAGATCGATAAAGGAAAGCTAGTCTCTCCCGCGGAAACGTATGAGATCAGCGGCACTGCTTCGCTGGTACGGGTATTGAACATCAAAATAAGCCGAGGCGCAGATGTGAAACCGACGCGTGCAGGTGCGCTCGTCTACAGCATCACGGGCACCGTGGCGGAACCGCGCGTAGCGCTGACTTCGGCACCGGAGACACAGGCGCGGCTGAAGCCGTAGGCGGCTGCTCAGCGCTATGGCACGAAGCCAGCGCCGCGCAAAACTTTTCCCGGCAGCGCTCCCGTCATTTTCCTCTGGTCGATTACGGGGACACCATTCACCAGAACGTAGTCCATCCCCTCCGAAAGTTGATTCGGATTGTCGAACGTGGCCAGATCGCGCACGGTCGCGGGATCGAAGATGACGATGTCGGCCCACATGCCGGCCTTGAGAACACCGCGATCGGTCAGACGCAGGCGCTGAGCCGGCAGCGCGGAAAATTTGCGGATGGCGTCTTCCAGAGTCAAAACGTTTTCTTCGCGAACATACTTGCGTAGGATGCGCGGGAAGGTTCCATAGGCGCGCGGATGAGGATGCTCCTGGCCCAGAATGCCTTCCGGTGAAGTACCGGAAGAGTCATTGTCGATCGCAACCCAGGGCTGCTGCAGCGCGAGCGTTACATCGGGTTGTGACATGCCGAAGACGGCGACGCCGGCATACGGATCTTCGATGAGGAAATCGAAGAGTGTATCGATCGGATCTTTGTTCCAAAGCTTGGCGATCTCGGAGAGCCTCTTGCCCTGAAGCGGAAGCATCTTCGGATTCTGCACGACTCCGATCATGATGGCATCGGGGCCGGGAATCTCCTGCCATTCGTTGTCCCAGTCTTTCGATGGAGTGAGCATATCCTTGCGCATGCGCTCGCGCGTGGCGGGGTCTTTCAGCCGCTCAATCAGCTTTGCCGTTCCACCATCGTGCGCCCAGGGCGGAACGAAAGCCGAGAAATCGTTGAACCATGCGGTGTAAGCGTAAGTGTCGGCCGTGACATCGGCGCCGCTGGCGCGTGCGGCGTTAATTTTAGCGACGACTTCGGGCATGCGTCCCCAGTTATCTTTACCGGCGACCTTGATGTGCCAGATTTCCACCGGGACATGCGCTTCGCGACCGATGCGCAGGGCTTCGTCGATGGCTTCGAGTACGGAATTGCTTTCGTCGCGCATGTGAGTCGAGTAAATGCCACCAAACTTGCCGCCCTCCGCAACGAGCGCGATCAGTTCGTCAGTTTTCGCGTAGGGCGCAGGAGCGTATTCTAGTGCGGTGGAAACGCCGACCGCGCCGTCTTTCATGGCATCGCGCACCAGCGCTTTCATTTGCTCAAGTTGCTCGGGCGAAGGCTGCCGGTTGTCGTCTCCGAGCACCATGCGGCGGACCTGCGTGGCCCCGACATAGCTGGCCAGGTTGATGCCCATGCCCTGCCTTTCGAGACGAGCGAAATACTGGCGGAAGGTACGCCAGTCGGGAGTGACGTGGTAGTGATCGTAGCTGGGCCGATCGGCCTGAATGATGGCATCGTTGAGCGGCGCGATGGATCCGCCTTCACCGGTGATCTCCGTGGTAATGCCCTGGTAGATTTTCGAAGGCAGGCGCGGTTCGACGAGGATGGAGAGTTCGGACTGGCCGAGCATGTCGATGAAGCCCGGCGCGACGACCTTACCGGCGGCGTCGATGGTGCGCTTGCGCGGCGCGTTGGAAAGGTTGCCAATGTCGGCGACCTTTCCGTCCCGGACGCCGAGATCGCCGGAGTACCAGGGAGAACCTGTGCCGTCGATGATGTGGCCGTTGGTGATGACAAGATCAAAAGCGGCAGTTGTCGACTGCGCCGACACGAAGCAACTTACGGCGAATATTAACGTGACCGCCAGTAAGGCATTCAGCCTGCGAACCTTCATCGCATTTCCTTTCTTTAGAGCTGAAATCTTTCGATCTGTCAGTTCTCAACGACCGCGCGTCGCCTAGCGAGCGCACCCAGCACAATCCAAATCCCGAGGGCCAGCCATTCGTACAGCGTGAAATGGCCGGGTATCGCCGGGACAACTTTCATCAACAACATCGCGATGGCCACGAGCAATCCAAAGCTTGCAACAAACCATTCGCCTGCCGACAACTTCGACTGGCCCGGCAATGAACCGGTGCGTCCCATACTAAGGTAAGCGGCGCACGTCGCTGCCCATCCTATCGCACAGGCGACCGAGCCAACTTCCGTGATCGGCACCAGAATCGCATCTCCCAGGAGCATACACGCGGCCGTGGCCAGTCCGATGCAGAGAACCGCGGCTGACGGCGTCTGGTGTTGAGGATGAATCCTACCCGCGCGTGTATCGATCAGGCCGCGGCGCCCCAGAGCAAACAACAGGCGGCTGGCGGCTACGAAATTCCCGTTGAAACACTTGAACAGCGACAGCAACGCCGCCGCCAGAATTATGTTGACGATCCAGCGCGAGCCTACCGCGCGCTGGAAGGCGACCGCGGTCATGAACTTTTCGCCGGTCAACTCATGCCAAGGAGCTACTAACGCGACCGCAGCGATCACGATCGTGTAAAAGAGAATACCCACCAGAACAGCCATCCATATGGCTTTAAGAAATCCACGGCTGCGAAACCCGGAAGTGGATTCTTCCGCGGCCTTACTCACGGATTCGAATCCAGTCATGAAATACGGGACAATCTGAAGCACAAGCAGGAACGAAACCAGCGGCGCATGAGTAAACAGAGGCGGAAAGTTGTGCGGCGATCCTTTGCTTACGCCGAGCGCGACGAAAACAATAAAGAGAGCCAGCGTTCCGAACGATGTCCAGTTCTGGAAGGTCGCGCTGAGACGGATACCGCGGTAGTTTAGCGTGGTGAGCAGCGCTGTAAGGCCGAGACCGATAATGAGGTGCGGAAGATAGACCGGACGTCCGGCGATGCGGTAGATCTCGGTCGAATCGAGTGCAGGAAAAATGTAGCCCGCAATGCTGCCCACCGCCACGGCCTCCCATGGGCAAACGATAAAGTAGGCCAGCATCATCACCCATCCGGTGGGGAAGCTGATCGACCGGGAAAAAGCTGCCGCAGTGTAGGCGATCTCGCCCGCAGCGTCTGGCATGGCGGCCACCAGCCTGCCATAGACCCAGCCGATCGGAAAAAGCAGCGCGCCACCAATGGCGAAGCCTAATAGCGCGCCCAGCGCTCCGCCGCGCAGCAGCCAGTCGTCCATGACCACCAGCCAGCCGACACCGACCATGGTGCCCCAGGCCAGCGTGAAGTAGTCGGTGAGGCGGAGTTTGTGAGCGAGATGTGACATGCGGGCGAGTGCAATCCGGCGAGCGCGATGGAGGGCGAATTATAAAGCATCAATATTAGTTCAGCCTCGAAACCCGCGCCTTGCGTGGTAGTATCGACAATATTCTCGCATGATGATGCAACCTGTGAATTTGGGTGCCGTGGTTGCGTTGTGCCTCTTTTTTTTGCCACGACTCGTTGAAAACCGATGACGACTTCGACCAACTTGCGTAAACGCGTGCTCAGCGGCATGCGCTCCACCGGAAAACTGCATCTCGGCAACTACGTGGGCGCGCTCGACAACTGGGTGCGCATGCAAAATGAATACGAATGCTTCTTCGAGGTGGCCGATTGGCACGCGCTCACGACAGACTATGCCGACACTTCGCGGGTAAAACAAAACTCCCTGGAAGTGGCGCTGGACTGGCTGGCGGCGGGGCTTGATCCGGAAAAGTCCGTGATCTTCATCCAGTCGCACGTCCCAGCGCACGCCGAGCTGCACCTGCTCTTTTCCATGATCACCCCTTTGGGCTGGCTGGAGCGGGTTCCGACGTACAAAGAGCAGCGCGAGAATATTAAGGATAAAGATCTAGGCACGTATGGGTTTCTGGGGTATCCCGTGCTGCAATCGGCGGACATTTTGATTTACAAGGCCGATGTGGTTCCCGTCGGCGAAGATCAGGTCGCGCATGTGGAGCTCACGCGCGAGATTGCTCGGCGCTTTAACGGCTTTTATGGACAGCGCGGAAATGTCTTCCCCGAGCCGCAATCGCTGCTTACGCCCGCGCCTAAGCTGCCGGGCACCGATGGCCGCAAGATGTCGAAGTCGTATGGCAACACCATCCTGCTCACCGACCCGGAACCGGTGGTGCGGCAGAAGCTGAAGACGATGGTGACTGATCCGGCGCGGGTACGGCGCTCCGATCCCGGGAATCCGGATGTGTGCCCGGTAGGCGATCTGCACAAGATTTTCAGCGATCGCGCTACCATGGACAAAGTAAATATCGGCTGCCGGTCGGCGGGCATTGGGTGCATCGAGTGCAAGAGCTGGGCGGCCAATGCGCTAGTGCAACTGCTGAATCCGATGCAGGAGCGGCGCAAGAAATTCGAGGAGAATCCGCGGCTGGCTTGGGATATTCTTGAGGCTGGCAGTGAACGTGCGCATAAGGTCGCCGGTGCGACCATGGACGGCGTGCGCGACGCCATGGGAATGTCACTCGCTTATGAGCCACCGACGGGAGAAGATGGGCAGCAGCATGGAAAATAGAATCGTTGCTTCAGAGGACAATGCGCCGGAGTCACCGACGCCAGCGCTCGTCGCGATCCCGTCTACGCGCGCCAAGCTAGCGAAAGGCTCGGACGACAAATCGTCGGGAAAAGAAGAGAGCGATTCTCCATTTGCCGTTTCAGTCACTGATATCTACGAAGGCCCGCTGGACTTGCTGCTCGATCTGATTCGCAAGCAGGACATCGACATCTACGACATTCCGATTGCGCGCATCACCGCGCAGTATCTGGCTTACGTCGAGAAAATTCGCGAGCTGGATGTGAATGTGGCGGCCGACTTCATCTATATGGCCGCGGTGCTGATTCACATCAAGTCGAAGATGCTTCTGCCGCGTGATCCGTCGGCCAAGGCGGAGGAACTGGAGGATCCGCGAACGGAACTGGTGAACCGGCTGCTGGAGCATGAAAAGTTCAAGTCCGCGGCGCAGATGCTGTTGCAGAAGCAGCAGATCGAAGATGCGGTGCTTACGAATCCGGCGTTGAAAGAGTTCATGCATGACGAAGGCACCGAACCGGAGCTGGCCGCGGACGTAATCGATCTGGTGAAGACCTTCCAGCAAATTCTCGAACGGGTGCGCACCCGTCCTGTGATCAATGTGGATGAAGAAACCGTTACGGTAGGCCAGATGATCGACTACCTGCGGAGACGGCTGGTACTCGAATCGCGGCCCATCCGGCTGAAGCAGCTTCTCATGCGCGTGCCCTCGCGGCAGGCGTTGGTGTGCATGTTTCTGGCGTTGCTGGAAATGGTGCGGCTGCAAGCGATCCAGGTTCGGCAGGATCAAATATTCGGCGAGATTGCGGTGCGCAAACACACCGGGTTCGACGCCGTCATGGCAGAGCAGGCCGCCGTACGCGACGATTGGAAATAGAGGAAAACAACTGATCTCATGAGTTTGAAAGCTCAACTCGAAGCCATCATTTATGCGGCCGAGACGCCGGTCACGCTGGAGCAGATGGTCCAGCTCGTGAAGGAAAGCGTAGTCGCGGCGGGTACTGTCGATGATGCCGATGTGAAATCGCGCGTGCGCTCCAACCTGGAGGAATTGGTCGGCGAATATGGCGGTCCCGATCGCGGCATTGAGATTCGCCAGGTGGCGGGCGGCTATCGCATGTCCACCAAGCCCGAGCAACACGAAATGGTGCGCAGCTTCGCCAAGAGCTTGAAGCCGCCGATCCGGCTGTCGCTGCCGGCTCTGGAAACGCTGGCTGTGATCGCCTATAAGCAGCCCGCTACTGTGCCGGAAATAAGCGAGATTCGCGGGGTGGATTCAGGCGGCGTAATCGCTACTCTGCTCGATCGCAAGCTGATCACCACCGCCGGGCGCAAGCAGGTCATCGGACGACCGATTCTGTACAAGACGACCAAAGAATTCCTGATGCGCTTTGGATTGAAGGACGTCAACGAACTGCCCAGCATGGAAGAGTTCGAGAAGCTGGTAGCGGAATCGTTCCAGGGAGAGTTGATTCCGGCGGAAGACGCGGCGCAAGCGCAAGTTACCGGCTCTGACCAGCCGGAGGAGATCGCGGAATCCGCTGCTCAGGAAGAATAACCGTCCTTAGTTGCAACCTTGGATTGGGAACCTCATAACCATGCCTGCTGAACGCTTGCAAAAAATCATTGCCGCCGCTGGGATTGCTTCCCGTCGCAAAGCCGAAGAACTAATCAGTGCCGGCCATGTGAAGGTGAACGGGACTGTGGTGACGGAACTAGGAACGAAAGCCGACCCCGACACCGACCACATTCGCGTGGATGGAAAGCTACTCCAGGGCGCGCAGTTGCATGTCTACCTGCTGCTGAACAAACCGAAAGGCTACGTCACAACGGTAAGCGACCCGGAAAAGCGCCCCACGGTGATGCAACTGATCCGCGGCGTGAAGAAACGCGTGTATCCGGTGGGCCGTCTCGACTACGCCAGCGAGGGGCTTTTGCTTTTAACCAATGATGGCACACTCGCAAACAAATTGATGAAAGCGGCGTCGCAGGTTCCCAAGACCTACGTGGTAAAGGTTGCGGGGGCTCCGAGCAACGAAGCCCTAGAAAAGTTGCGCGGCGGAGTTTCGATCGCCACCGAAGATGGCCGCCGAGTGCGAACCGCGCCAGCGGGCATCCGCTTGATTAAGGAAGCGACCAACCCGTGGTATGAAGTCACCCTGATCGAAGGCCGCAATCGCGAGATCCGGCGCATGTTTGAGAAGGTTGGACACCACGTGGAAAAGATCAAGCGGGTGCGCTATGGCCCGCTCACCCTCGACGTTCCACCCGGGCAATTTCGTGCCCTGACTTCGCAAGAAGTCGATCGCCTGCGTACCGCCTGCAATAAACCGATGGCGGGAACAAAGCCTTCCATGGCATGATGAGCGGCAAGCATGAGCCGATTCTTCGATTTAGTCTCCATCTCAGCCCGCAACATGGTCTCTGTCAATGCTTCCAGCCCGACACCGTCGGCGCTGGAGCGCCGGTCACAGCTCATTAAACTCGATTCTAACGAGAGTCCCTTCGGACCTTCGGTGCTTGTTCTCGATGCCATGAGGCGCATGCTGAGCGCGGTGAACTCCTATCCTGACGACGATTGCAGCCAGTTGCGCCGCAAACTGGCCGCGCATCACAAGTTGCCGCCGGAGCAGGTGCTGGTGACCGCGGGCTCAACTGCCATGTTGAGCCTGCTCTGCCAAACACTGCTCGCGCCTGGGCTCAACGCGGTGACCAGCGAGCGTTCGTTCATCGTGTACTCGCTGGCCGTGCAGGCGGCGGGCGCACATCTGGTGGAAGCGCCCATGCGCTCTGGAGAAGACAGCTTCGACCTGGAAGCAATTCTCGCCGCCATTGACTCGAACACGCGCATTGTGTTTCTGGCCAATCCCAACAATCCCACGGGCACGATGCTGGAAGCGGCGGTGGTGGAACACTTTCTGGCGCGGCTTCCCTCCCATGTGGTCGTGGTTTTGGATGAGGCTTACTACGAGTTCGCACTGCGTTTCGCGGCGCTGCGTAAAATTAAGTATTCGAACTCGCTGGACTATATTCGACAGGGAGCAAGCGTAGTCGTGCTGCGAACATTTTCAAAAGCGCACGGACTCGCCGGCCTGCGTGTGGGCTATGGCCTGGGCCCCGCGGAATTGCTGGGCTATTGCGCGCGTATGCGCAATACATTTTCCGTGTCGTCGGTCGCGCAAGCGGCGGCGTTGGCGGCGCTCGACGACCACCATCACATTCAGCACGTGGTGGAGAATAACGAGATGCAATCGCGAATTCTCGTCCAGGGATTGTCGGCGATGGGATATCGCATCGTGCCGACCTCAGCGAATTTTGTGTTCTGCGATCTGGCAGAAGACGCCGCAGCATTTGCCAACCGTTTGCAAAATGAAGGCGTGGCCGTGCGTCCGCTGGGGCCATGGGGCGCGCCGAACTGTATTCGTGTGACGATTGGGACGGCGGAGCAGAATCAGGCTTTCTTGCAGGCGGCGCGGCGGCTGGGGTCGGGTAGTTCCACGGGCGGGCCTCGGGTTTCAAGTTTGGCGCGAGAAAGCTAGGAGGCATTTCACCGGCGCCGCTCGGCTATGGTATTCCGTTCACATGCTCACTCTAGATGACAATTTATGGAGCAACCTCACGGGTGGGTACAGAACCCGCTTCGATCCCCGTCAGCTACTTGCGAGACTAGAAGCTGACGAGGGCAGCGCCAAAACCTGGCACGAGATCTGGGGAGAACTCTACCACCAGGGAGATGTCGGCACAGCGTCGTACGCAGCTGTGCCGCACCTCGTAAGGATTCATCGAACGCTAGGGGTAGTTGACTGGAACACCTATGCGATCGTCTCTGCGATCGAACTTGCTCGCGACAAGCGAACAAATCCCGAAGTATTGAAGTCGCTGAAGGAGGATTATTTCCGCGCAATTCGGGAGCTAGCTGAGATCGGCGCTGCAGAAATCTTACGCACGGAGGAGCCGGAATCTGTCCGAGCCATTCTCAGCGTCATTGCACTGGCTAAGGGCCTTCGAATCCACGCTAGGTTCCTCGTTGAATATTCCGAGGACGAGTTATTGGAAATCGAATCCCCTGAATCATCTTAGACCGCTGTTCACCTGTGAATTCTAGCCGCCTAACACCGCCACCCGCGCAGCTCCATATAGCCCCGCATCGCTTCCCAGCAAAGCGCGCGTGATGATGGTCTTGCGTTCGCTGTGGCCTTCGGTCCGCGCCGATGCGCCTTCTTCTCTTCTTAAAGACTCACCGCGCAGAGGATCGACCGGAGCGGTTGCTGCATACACCAGCGATCGCTCCCGCAGCTCTTCGAACATGCTCGGCGCGTAAGCATCCCACGCGCTCGAAACGCCTCCGCCGAGGACGAACATATCGAGATTCAACACGTTGATCGCGCCGGCGAGCATGATGCCAAGGTAGCGGCCAAAAGTCCGGAAGATGCGCCGGGCGGCTTCGTCGCCCTGGATTGCGAGGTTGTAGATCGATTGCGCGCCGAACTCAGCGTCCGATGACGCAGCCTTGGCCAGCGAAGGCGCTTCACCGCTCACGATCACTTCGCGCGCCATGCGCATAATCGCGCTGGCGGAGGCATATTGCTCGGCGCATCCGTGGTTGCCGCAGCCACAGGGATAGCCTTCCGGTTCAATGGTGACGTGCCCAAACTCGCCCGCCATGCCGTTCATGCCGTGCCAGATTTTTCCGCCGAGTACGATGCCGCCACCGATGCCTGTGCCCAGCGTGACCACAGCCATATTCTCTACGCCGCGGGCAGCGCCCAGCCACTGCTCGCCGAGTGCGGCAACGTTGGCGTCGTTTTCGAGAACCACGCGTGCTCCCAGGCGGCGCTCGATTTCAGCACGCACCGGAAATTCTTCCCAACCCGGAAGGTTTGCCGACTTGCGCAGCATTCCGGTTTGCAGATCGACGATACCGGGAATGCCAATGCCCGCGCCCAGAAACTTTCCTGCCCCCATGTACTTGCCAGACAAAAGCTGGATCGCTTCGCACATCTGGTCGATGATCTGGTCTCGGCTCGGTGCGCTTTTGGAGCCAAGCGTAACTTTCTCGAGCATCTGTCCCTCGCCGCTCACAGCAGCGATGCGCAGGTTGGTACCGCCGAGATCGACTCCAATGGAGAAATCAGGCATGGCTGAGAAGATTATCAGAACCGCAGCGGAGCGTCCCTATTTCTGGCACCTCGGGCAGTAGTGGCTGCTGCGTCCGGCAATCACGATGCGCTTGATAGGCGTCTTGCAAACGAGGCAGGGCTCGCCTTCGCGGCCATAGACGCGGTGCTGCAATTGGAAGAAGCCTTCTTCGCCGTCGGCGTCCACATAATCTGAGATGGACGAGCCACCGAGAGCAATCGCTTCCCGAAGAACCTCTTTCACCGAAGCGAGCAGTGCAGCCAGTTGATCGCGGGTAATCGTTGAGGCGCGTCGGCGAGGGCGAATTCCAGCGCGAAACAGAGATTCATCGGCGTAAATGTTCCCCACGCCGCGCAGCAACTTCTGGTTGAGCAACGCACTCTTGATGGGAGTCTTGCGGCCATGAAACAGAACGAGGAAGCGGTCGAGATCGGCTTCCAGTGGCTCAATGCCGCCCGCTTCGAACTCCGCAGCGCGGGCAACGCTCAGCCGTCCGAAGCGGCGGGGATCCACAAATCGTAGTTCCCTGCCCGACGCCAGCTTCACAATCGCATGCGTGTGCTTCAGAACTTCTGACTGCGCTTCGCAGATTTGCAGGCGTCCGGTCATGCCCAGATGAACGATCCACTGCGCTCTGATTGGTGTGGAACCAGATCGCGCGGGCCCGACGCTGTTGTCTTCAAGGTCGAAAACAATATGCTTCCCCATTCGCCGTACAGTGGCGATAAGGCTGTGCTCGAGCACAGCCGCGATCTCCTGCGCCGAAGACTTCAGCGGCTCCGGCTTCTGTCCCAGCCAGACCGAATCGATCACGTCGCCGGAGACGCGCTTAGCTAGCCCACGAGCAATCGTTTCAACTTCCGGGAGTTCTGGCATGCCTCAATCAGTGTACCAAGGCAATTCCGCGAAGTGCTGCAGGTTGCGGCAATTTGAGGGATCGACTAATTGGCAGGAATTAAGAAGACGCGGATTTCAGCAGGCTCGGAGCGCCAGTTAGTCCTTCAGCGGCACCACGGCTCTCCCGTCGCGGCAGAACGTCGCAACTTTCTGTAGATCGCCGTTTGCCTGGGGCAGGGTCATAACCGGTCCGTAGCAGTAAACGGCGTGGCCGCTGGCGGCAAAGTACCAGCGTCCGGTCGTGGAGCGCCGCTCCAAAGTGCCCGACGGACGGCGCGCCGGCTGCGTCGGTTTCGCCACCGTCAGACTGAACAACAAGGCTAGGGTCAGGGCCTTCATTACTTGCAAGCTTTCCAAAACATCCGTGAGATGCGTGCTGCTGAAGCCTGGGAGTCAAATCGTACTCAAAACGCGACGTTGATCTCCTAAATCCGAAGCGGGCATGGGTGGAACCTGCGTCTCGGGTTTCGCGGTTTTTCTTGCCCCGCTATGGGAGTGGTGTTGCGGTACCGCCTGGGTTGACGGGGCCTGAGTTGACGGAGTCTGGGTAGACGGGGACTGAACTGACGAAGACTGCCCCTGGGTCAATGGGGCATGGGTCGATGGCGATTGGGTCGAGGAATCTTGTGCGCGGCTCTGCGCTCGTGCCTGAGCCACCTGATCACCGATGATCTTTCCTTTCATGGCCAACAGCTCGTTGCTGTCGCCGAGCAATCCCTGAATCAGATTGCGTTGCGCCTGAATGGTCGTGCCTTGCCAAACGATGAGCATGGTCATCAAGCCGTAAGAACAGAGGAACACCACCGTGAGCAACGGCATGAAGCTCCGCTTCTTCTTCGGAGCCGCAATCGGAATCACCGCTGTGTTACCGAACAAAGTCGTCAAGTGCCACCCCGGTCTTGCCCCGCAACGGCAGGCACATCGAGAGATTGCAGCTTGCCCGCCAATAGCGGGAGTGGCCGGAAAGCACTGAATTTACTTGGGTTAACAGCGGTTGGAGGCTACTTCAGGCCGGCCCTAAGTGCAACTCAATGCACATATTGAGCAATGGGAACTGACGATGCACGGCCCCCGGGGAGCGCCAGAACGCCCGCTGGAAGCCGTTCCCCGGCGGGCAGAAATTCAAACGTAAGGCGCAGCCAGGTCTATTTCCCGCCCAGCAAGAGTTTGGCGATGGTCGCCAACTGCATGTTGGACGTTCCCTCGTAGATCTTGCCGATCTTGGCGTCGCGCCAATATTTCTCCACAGGATAATCTTTGGTGAAGCCGTAACCGCCGTAAATTTCTATGGCGAGTGAAGTCACGCGCTCCGCCACCTGCGAGGCAAAGAGCTTAGTCATCGCCGCTTCCTTTACAAAGTTCACGCCCGCGTCCTTCATGCGGGCCGCGTTGTAGACCATCAGGCGAGCAGCTTCAATCTCGGTCGCCATCTGCGCAATCTGGAACTGGACGCCCTGAAACTCCGCTATGGCTTTACCGAATTGCTTGCGTTCCAGCGCATACTTCGCGGCAAATTCCCAGGCCCCGCGCGCCAGACCGATCATCTGCGCGCCAATGCCGATGCGGCCTTCATTTAGCGTTTCGATCGCAATCTTGTAACCTTTGCCCGGTTCGCCCAGCACGTTTTCTTTGGATATGCGGCAGTCTTCAAGAATCAGTTCGCAGGTCGAAGAGGCGCGAATGCCTAGCTTGTCCTCTTTCTTGCCCACGCTGAATCCCGGAAAATCCTTCTCCACCAGGAATGCCGTGATGCCTTTGTATCCCGCCGCAGGATCGATTGTGGCGAACAGCACAAACAGTCCGGCTTCCTTGGCGTTGGTGATCCACAGCTTGCGGCCGTTGAGCACATACTCGCTGCCTTTGAGTTCGGCGCGGGTCTGCAAGCCAAAGGCGTCGGAGCCGGAACCGGCCTCGCTCAACGCATAAGCGCCGACGGTATCCGCCGCCATCTTCGGTAGATAGCGCTTCTTCTGCTCCGCATTGCCCCATCGCAGCAGCGCATTGTTGACCAGCGTGTTTTGCACGTCCACCACCACGCCTGCGGATGCGTCGACCCGCGACAGTTCCTCTACGGCCAGGATTGCCTCGAAAAACTTGGCGCCGCCTCCGCCGTATTGCTCCGGAATTTCGATCCCCATCAGTCCGAGTTGGAAGAATTCGTGGAGAAGATCTTTCTCGAACACGCCCTTTTCGTCCATCTCCTTCACCAGCGGACGGATCTTGTCGTCGGCAAACTGGCGTATGTTGTCGCGGAAGAGAATCTCGTCCTCGGTAAGAGTGGTTAGCGGCGTGGGAACAGGGGATTGGAGGGTCTCGGGCATATCAATACCTTCAGGCGGAGGAATGGAAAACCTGTAATTCTAGCACCCTTCAAACAGTTGGAAGTCAGGAAGGTTTCAGCCGCGTCTGGTATGTACCAACTTCAGCGCGTCCGTCTGCAGAATGCGCTGGATCTGATTCCGCGCATGCACCGACCACGGCCCCGTGGTATCGAGCTTCACGTATGCCTGCCAGTGTTTCAGCGCCTTGCGCGGCTCGCGGGTTTTTTCGTAGGCGAGCGCGAGGTTGTAATGCGCGTCGGCATAAGTGGGAGCCAGTTGGACCGCCATCTTGTAGGTCTGAATGGCTTCTTGCACGCGTCCCGTTTCGTCGAGAACGTTGCCCAGATCGAAATACGCCAGCGCATAACGGGGGTCTGCTCCCAGCGCCGCCCGATAATGCTTTTCCGCCAGTGTGAAATCCTGGCGGTTGTAGTAAAGCGTACCCAGATTGATGTGCGCGGCTGCGTGCCCGGAATCAAAGTCGAGCACCTTCAGATACGCAGCCAAAGCCTCAGTCTGCGTAGCCGGATCTTCTTCCAGCGCGATGCCGCGAGCAAACCATACCGCAGCCTCGTTCTCTTGCGGACCGGGCTCAGGAGTTGGAATCGGCGTGCTGGTGACTACTTTTTCCCGCGTCGCAAAGTCCATCACAAACTGTCCCGCAATCGGCTCCAGCAGCCTGCCCTCATGACGAAAGGCAACCCGATGCTTATTCGTGTATGAGGTTCCGGCATCGAGCAACGGATTTCCCATCCCTGAGGCCTGCTTCTGCATGGCCTCGAGCGATTGCCGGATCACCGCCGGCCGCACCCGCATCGCGCACAAGTCGCGAACTTTCTTGATCTTCAGCAGGTCGGAAAAGGAATAGGTGGTGGAAGCAGCAATCAACTCTGCGCGCTCCCAGTTGGCCAACTGGCGCGGCGTGAGGTGAAGAATTCTAAGTAAATCGGTTCGACTGTACACGACTATACGCAACTTCCCGCGCCGGTCATGGCGCAAGAACAGTACGCGCCATTATCCGAAACTTACGGCTGGAAACGCAACAGCAAACGCCTGTGGAAATCTGTGGAGAACCTGGATGATTTACATGCAGCGGAAATGGTGCAACGCGCACGCGTGCGTCGAATGATGCAAATTACGCTGTCATTCCGAGCGAAGCGAGGAACCTTGGTTTCGCCTACACTACCACCGCGGCCTGATACTCCTCGTACGTTCCCTTGAAGTCCGTAATCTTGTGGTCGCTTTCGAAGTGCCAGATGCGCGTCGCCACCTCATCGATCAAGTCATGATCGTGCGATACGAGGAACACTGTCCCGTGATACCTCTGCAGGGAAATGTTCAGCGCATTGATCGCCTCAAGATCCAGGTGGTTCGTGGGCTCGTCGAGCACGAGCACGTTCGGCTTCTGCAACATCAGCTTGCAGAAGAGCAACCGCGCCGCTTCGCCACCGGAAAGAACGTTGGTGGATTTCGTCGCTTCCTCGCGGGCAAACAGCATCTGTCCCAGCAAGCCGCGAATTTCCTCGCCGACCGCAGCCGGATTCCACTGGTGCAACCACTCCAGCACCGTCGTGCCACCTTCGATCAGGCTGCGATGATCCTGCGCGAAATATCCAATCGAAGCCTCGTGTCCCCAGATCACTTTGCCCGCATCCACGAACGGACCGTCGTAGCCGCTGGTTTTGCGCAACTCCGCTTCCGGCGTGGTCGGCGAATTCGCCAACAGGGCGTTCACCAGCGTGGTCTTCCCCGCTCCATTGCGCCCCATCAGCGCGATTCTTTCTCCACGCGTAATGCTGGCCGTGAAGTCGCGTATGACCGGCTTGTCGCCATAAGCCTTGCCCAGGTGCTCGATTTCCAGAATGTGTTTTCCCGAGGGCCGCTTCTGCTCAAACTTGATGTAAGGTCGTTGAATATTCGACCGGGCCAGTTCCGTAACTTGCAGTCGCTCCACTTCTTTGCGCCGCGACTGCACCTGGCTCGACCGCGTGCCGGCGGCAAATCGCGCGATGAATTCGTTCAACTGCGAGATCTTCTTTTCGCGCTGCGCATTCTGCGATTCAATCTGAGAGCGCACCTGCGTCTTCGCCAATACCATCTCGTCGTACGATCCTGTGTAAGTGATGATGGTCTCGTAGTCGATGTCGGCGATGTGCGTGCAAATGCTGTTCAGAAAGTGCCGGTCGTGCGAGATCGCAATCACCACGCCGTCATATGCATTCAGAAATCCCTGCAGCCAGTGGATCGAATCCAAATCCAAATTGTTTGTAGGCTCATCCAGCAGCAGCGCCTGCGGATGCCCGAACAGCGCCTGCGCCAGCAGCACGCGGACTTTCTGCCCGCCCTGCAATTCGCTCATCTTGCGCGCATGCACTTCGTCTGGAATGTCCAACCCTTGCAACAGAATCGCCGCATCGCTCTCGGCCGTATAACCGTCTTCTTCGCCGACAATCCCTTCCAGTTCGCCCAGCTTCATGCCATCTTCGTCGGTCATGTCATGCTTGGCGTAAATCGCGTCGCGCTCCTGCATCGCAGCCCACAGCCGCTTGTTGCCCATGATGACGGTATCGATCGCCGTGTAGGCGTCAAAGGCAAACTGATCCTGGCTCAAAACTCCGAGCTTTCTCGGACGCACCACGGTGCCTTTTTGCGGATCCAGCTCCCCGCTCAGCAGCTTCATGAAAGTGGACTTGCCCGCGCCATTGGGCCCGGTCAATCCATAACGCTTGCCCGGCGTGAATGCCACCGAGACTTCATCAAACAAAATTTTGGCGCCGTAGCGCATGGAAACATTACTGACTGAAAGCATGGTTTCTGGTTTCTCTTCTTCTGCGCTTCTACTGGGAAGCTCTTCAGGAAGCGTTTTTCTGAAACTGCGGGGAATTTCCGCCAAAACGGTACGCAGCTGGAGTTTATAGAATATCATGCCGATCGCACCGATTTAGGCCCCGAGCGCCTGATGCTCGACTTCAGTGTCCCGCGCTCAACTCCCGCACAATCGCACCTACAAACTGCTTGGCGTCGCCGAAGAGCATCAGGGTGTTATTGAGGTAGTAAAGGGGATTGTCGATGCCGGCGAAGCCCGGACTCATGCCGCGTTTGATCACCATGACGGTGTGGGCTTTATCGACATCGAGGATGGGCATGCCGTAGATGGGGCTGGAGGCGTCGTTGCGGGCGGCGGGGTTGGTAACGTCATTGGCGCCGATTACCAGGGCTACATCGGTTTGGGGGAAATCGCCGTTGATTTCGTCCATTTCGATGAGGCGGTCGTAGGGGATGTCGGCTTCGGCGAGGAGGACGTTCATGTGGCCGGGCATGCGTCCGGCGACGGGATGGATGGCGAAGCGAACATCGACTCCCTTCTTGGTGAGGATGTCGTAGAGCTCGCGAACTTTGTGCTGCGCTTGCGCGACGGCCATGCCGTAGCCGGGGACGATCACAACACTCGACGCGGCTTCCAGGATGGCACTGGCTTCTTCCGGCGTCGCACTGCGCACGACCCGGTCTTCTTTAGCGGCGGCCGCGGACACCTGCACCTGTCCGAACGCTCCAAACATAACGTTCGCGAAGGAGCGGTTCATCGCCTTGCACATGATCACGGACAGGACGAAGCCAGAAGATCCGTCGAGAGCGCCCGCCACAACCAACACCTTACTATTCAGAACAAATCCCAGCAGGGCTGCCGAGAAACCTGCGTAGGAATTCAGCAGCGAGATGACCGTCGGCATGTCTGCGCCGCCAATGGGCGTGACCAGCAGCACGCCAAAAATCAGCGCCACAATCACCATGATCGGAAACAGCAACGTATGGGCGGGATTCACCACCAGCGCAACCGCCAACCCGAGGGCGCCTGCCAACGCGGAAAGGCTGACGATATTCTGGCCGCGATAGACGATGGGGCGCTGCGGCAGCAGTTCCTGTAACTTTCCGGCGGCAATCAGGCTGCCAGTAAACGTGAGTGAACCGATGATGACTTCCAGCGCGATCTCGCCCATTTCAAATCGCGTAACCGGCGCGGTGCCCACGTAGTACTCGGCGATGCCGATAATGGCTGCCGAAAGCGCGCCGAAAGCATGGCTCAAGGCCGTTCGCTGCGGCACAGCCGTCATCTGCACCAAGCCCAGAGGAATGCCGACTCCGGCGCCGATGATCAGTGTGATGAGGATCCACCTGTACTGCACCACCTCGGGATTGAAGAGGGTGGCGCTGACCGCCAGAGCTGCGCCGATCTCTCCCGCCAGAACGCCCCAGCGCGCGCGCGCCGGCGAACTCAGGAACTTGAGAGAAAGAATAAAGAGAACGACCGCGGCAATGTAGGCGAAATCGAGATACTGCTGAAGTGCCAGCGCACTCATGATTGTTTCGACCTGCCGGACTTGAACATGCGCAGCATGCGGTCGGTAATCAGGAATCCGCCCACCATATTGCTGAAAGATGCCGCCACCGCAACCGCACCCAGCACAGTGGTGAGTCGCGTCTCATGGCGGCCAGCGATGATGATGGCCGCCACCACCACGATCGCGTCGAGGGCGTTGGTCAGCGCCATGAGCGGCGTGTGGAGCAGCGGAGAAACACGCTTGATCAATTCAAACCCGACGAATCCCGCCAGGATGAAGACATAAAGATTAGAGATGAAATCCGTTGGCATGATTGCTCCTTTACATTCGTTCAGTACCCGGTTCGCCTAGTCATTTACAGCACAAATACGGTCGAGGTAACGCCATCAATAGATTTTCCGTTATCGGGCCAGCCGCCACAATGCGTAGCTCTGCCGCAATATCGATAACAGCAACCTGATCACTGACTACTGGCCGCGAGTGCCGGGAGTTTGAAAAATTCACGCACTCTCGTGTTTACAATTTCGCCACCTCGAGTGACCATCGTCTCGCGGATGATCTCGTCCTGCAGGTTGAGCTGCAGCTTACCTTCTTTCACTATGTAGGCGAGAAACGTGGCCACATTGCGGGCATACATCTGGCTGGCATGGTATGGAACGCTGCTGGCCAGATTGATGGCGCCGATAATCGTCACGCCGTGGTCCTTCACCGTTTCTCCGGTGCGGGTAAGTTCGCAATTGCCGCCGCGTTCGGAGGCAAGATCAACGATCACGGAGCCGGGAGCCATGCCTTTGACCATGTCCGCGGTGATCAGCACCGGCGACTTCTTACCGGGAATCACGGCAGCGGTGATGACCACATCGCTTTCCGCAACCACGCGGGTGAGGAGTTCGCGCTGCCGGGCGTAGAAAGTTTCGTCCTGCGCGGTGCCGTAGCCGCGGGCATCCTGCGCATCCTTGGCCTCGATGGGCAACTCGACGAAGCGGCCACCGAGGCTCTGCACCTGCTCTTTGGAGGCGGCGCGCATGTCGTACGCGGAGGCCACGGCTCCTAGCCTGCGCGCGGTGGAAATGGCTTGCAGTCCCGCCACTCCCGCGCCGATGACGAATACACGCGCCGGCGTGATGGTGCCCGCGGCTGTCGTCATCATGGGAAAGATTCTGATTGAGGTTTCAGCGGCCAGCAGCACCGCCTTGTAACCGCAGATCGTTCCCATGGAGGAAAGCGCGTCCATGCTTTGCGCGCGCGTGGTGCGCGGCACCAGTTCCACGGAGAATGAGGTGACGCCGGCCGCGGCAATCTGCTGGTTTACTTCGGCGGAACCGAAGGGGCGCAGAAACCCAATCAGCAACTGATCCCGACGCAGCAAGGGAAGATCGGCCTTGCCGGTGGCGTCATTGGAGCCGTAGCAAAGGACCTGCACAATAATGTCAGCGGCACTGAACACAGCGGCGCGATCGGCAAGAATCTTTCCGCCCTTGTCAGCGTAAGCCGAATCCGGATAACCTGCTTGCTCGCCAGCCCCCGGCTCCACGATCACTTCGAGTCCGGCCTTGGCTAGCGTGGGGATGACCGCCGGAACAAGCGCGACCCGGCGCTCTCCGGGATAACTTTCCTTCGGAACTCCAACAATCACGCGGTGGTCCTTTCCTCTGGAAGAAACAGCACCCGCTGTGGTTCAACTATAAATATTACAGATCGTAGCGCAGTCCGGCCGTGATGCTCGTCACATCCCGCCCATCTCTCCGCTCCTAGTGGACTCAAAACATTAGCAGAAAGCGAAGGCACTGAAAAGCGGCGCGCAAAGTGGTGAATGCCTGACACGGATGAGTCTACGGCATGCTCTGCACTGCGCTGGTTTCACTTCCAGAGTTCATCCGTATCAACAAAGCAAGCCGCGGAAATAGGAAGTGGCCGCCGGCATCGTCGATCACATTTACCTGACACGTATAAAAACCGGGCTTGAGCGATGTGAGCGGCACGTCCAGCTGGAAGACAGCAGCTTTCCGTTCGCGCGCATTCAATTCCGTCAGCTCGACCAAGGAACTCTCGTAGGCTTTGACTTTCCCCTGGAAGAACGCAACGTTGGTCAAAACTCGAATGCCAGGTTTGTTCTCTTTGTCGTTTCTAGAATCCGTGCTTCTTGCGGAATCCGTGGCAGCCGGCCGCGACGGATCGTAAACCTCATAATAAAGAAGCAAATGCTGTGCGGCCGAGAAAACGTGCGTAATGTTCGGGATGATCTCGGAGCCGTCGCGAACCAGCGGGTTCAGGTTCGCACCCTTCTTTGCCGGCTGCGTCTGGCTGGCCAGCACCACCGAACTCATCTTCAGAGGCTGCGTCTTCAAGTCGGGCACGTCAATGTCGGCTTCGAACGATCCCATGCGGCCGGTTTGATTCTCCCGCACAACAAATTTCAGGTGATACTTGCCGCTCAGCAGGCTCATCCCGGTGTCATACTGCACATTCTTTTTTTGCACCTCGGACGACGAGCTCACCGCGAGTTTCACGGTGTCGCGAATTCTATTCAAAGGATGGTGCTCGCTATCAAGCACCATCCCAATTACATCGAGCGTTGCCTTATCGCGGTCGCTGCTGCGGACGAATGGGATCTGCGATCCCGGCACGACCAGCGAGATGGGAACAAAAAACTTATTACCCTCCAGGCGGAAGTAGGCGACGCCCAGATACAGCGGCAAGTCCGTGGCCGGCAGTTCGGAACCCAGTTCCTCCTCGAGTTGCCGCTCCTTGTCGTCCTGCGTGGAATGCTTGAAATCCGCGGGCGCGTAATAGCCACGGCGGTAGTCGATCTTCACTCCGGGAACATTGCTCTTCACGACGATGCGCCGGTAATGCCCGTCGCGCGCCGGGTTCGTGCTGTGATAGCCGAGCAGATAGTAAGTCGAGGTGTCGTCCTGCACTCCCTTGAAAATCTTGCTGAAATCGTTGGAGTCGAGAAAAGCGCGGCCGCCGGTATCGCTGGCCAACGTCACCAGCGTTTCCTGCGTGGTGAAATTGGAATTCAAGGCATTCAGCGTTGACTGTCCGGAATACGCCGAAACGCCGCGCAGGCTGGCGTTTTGCGCTTCTCCACCCGCCACCAGCGCCTGCAGGCCGCGCATGTCCATGGTGTAAATCGCAACGTTGGAACGGACCGCCGCGTTTACAGCAGCACGTAGTTCCGACTGGTTCTCAATGCCGGTGCGGTCCATGCCGCTGGAGAAATAAATCAGGGATTTCTTCTGCTGGACGTGCGAAAGCTTCTCCGCCACCGATCGCAACGCCTCCAGACGCCGGTCGGTATTGAAGATGTTGTATTCCGTATCGTCGGCGGTAAAGGGCTGCCCCGTGTCGGGAGTGCCTTCGGTCGTGCCCGTAGTACCTTCCTCGAAACCCTGGCCACTGCCAGAACTGAATGCCTCCAACTGTTTTTTCAGCAGCGCGCGATCGGTAGTAAAGTCCTGATTCACCAACAGTGAACTTCCCAGCGAAACAATCGACACCAGGTCCGCGGGGGCCATTTGGGTATCGACGTAATGTTCGGCTGACGTAACCGCGTGGTCGATTTCGTCAGGTTCCATAGCAGAGAGATCAAAAAACAAAACAATCAGACGCTTGTCTTTGAACTCGGTCGCTGTACCAGCCGCGGAAGGCACCGGACTCTTCTGCTCAGGCGCCAGTTCCGGCAGCGGCTTCGCCTGGGTCACATCCAGCGGAGGCGGCACGGCATCTACGTTCTCCACGTCAAAGGAAACAACCTTCTGCGGTTTGTTGTCTTCGAGGATCGTGAAGTTTTCCGGTTTCAATCCCGGCACAAATTTTCCGTTCTTGTCTCGTACCGTCACATTCACTAGCACGAGATCCGATTGCACGTGAAGCAGATAGTCCGATTGCTGTTGTGAAGGCGAAGCGGCACACAGGAGCACAAGCACCAGCGCCACGGTGGCTGCTTTATCGGCAAATCGGTTTGCAGTGGAAGTCATGGCGATCCTCTTTGAGCGCGTCTCCCTCAGTCGCATCCTCCTCAGAAGCGAAAGCGTGCTGTCATCGTGAACTGCCGCATGGCGCCGGCTGCCGTAACTCGTCCAAAAGTGGGCGAGTTCACCGTGGTATCGATCGAGGAGTAGTTCGGCTTGTTGAAAATGTTGGTGGATTGCGCCCGGAATTCCAGCATGCGCGATTCTTTCAGGGGAACGACTTTCGTGAATGCCATGTCAAAAACCTTGCTGCCCGGACCGATAATGCTGTTGCGGCGTGTATCGCCGTATTGTCCTGAAGGTGGGGCAACGAATGCAGCGGTATTGAACCACTCCGCAATCGAGGGACTTGGTAGGCTCACCGATTGCCCAGGAACCAGATCCGGCCGCAGCGTTCCGTCCGTTCCCGAGTTCACATCATCAACATCACCCAACAGTCGCGGCGTAAACGGCAATCCCGAGGCAATCGTCCAATCGCCGCTCCATTGCCAGTCGCCAAGAATGGCGCGCCACGGAGTATTGCCCGTGAGCCAGCGCTTGTCATGACCAAAAGGGAGTTCCAATAAGTAGTCGGCTGTGAACTTCTGCGTCTGGTTGAAACTGGAGAGCCCGCGCTCCGCAGACAGATCGAAAGGATTCTGCGCAACGTTGGCCGCACCTCCCCCACTTGAAGACCCACCTCCGGCAGCGCCGGTACCACCCGCGCCCAGTCCAGGCGTATTCGCTCCCGAGGTTGCTCCCGCGCCAATGGAAGATGCGTCGTCCAGCGACTTGGAAAATGTGTAGAGACCACCGAGGGAAAATCCCTTCGCCAGCCGCTTGCGCAGCCGCACCGATCCCGCATTGGCCTCCGAATCCGCCACCGAGCTTTCGTAGGTGAAGGCATCAACCAGCTCGACATTGGATGGAATGCGAATCCCGGTCGCCGTGCGGTTCGGTGCTTCCAGAATGTCGAGGTCCGTTCCCTTGGTTCCGGTGTAGTCAATGTTCAACAGCAGAGTGGGACGAATCTGCTGTTGAATATCCAGATTGCGAATCTGCACATAGCCCAGCCGGTAATTCGGATTCACCGCATAATCGTTGGTGATGCCGGTAGGTGTCGGGAATCCGTTTTGCAGGGTCAGCTCTCCCGGAGCCGTCTGAATGTTGGTGGCTGTGGTGGAGAACGGCGGCTGATAGGCGAGTTGCTGCGCGATGCCCTGATACTGCGTTGTGTTGTAGTTGATGCCGTATCCACCGCGCACCACGGTTTTGGAAAACGGCTTCCAGGCGAAGCCGACGCGCGGCGCAAAGTTGTTGCGATCGGGACGCACCAGGCTCGCCGGCAAACTGCCGCTATTCGGTCCCCCGGGCTGAATCGGCGTTACCGGCATCACGCCCAGCGGAAGCGCCGGATCCAGCACTCCCGGAGAAAGCTCGAGGGTCGCGATGCGATTGTTCACTTCGGTGAGCGGCGAAACGTACTCGTAGCGCACTCCGAGATTGAGCGTCAGGTTGGCGCGCATCTTCCACTCATCCTGCGCATATAAATCCCAGAAGTTGCCGCGGAAGTGATTGTTCTGCCCGAACTGCTCGGAGGTTTGCTGCGCGTATCCCAGCAGAAAATCCGCAAAATCGTACCCGGTCCCGGCCACCTGATTTCCACTGCTATCGAGCTGCGCGGTATTGAAACCGGTGAAGACGAACGAACCGCGCGGATTGCTGTCCGTTTCTGTATTCACTTGCACGCGCCGGAAATCTCCGCCCCAGCGCCAGGTATGCTTGCCGTGGTTCCAGATCACATTGTCGGAGAAGGTGTAGGTTTGGGGTCGCGTTAGCGCCGGAGTCGTATCCTGAAGACTGGCGATGTCGGCAAAGGACAGATTCGGCAAGCCCCAGTCGAACGGATTCTGCGAAACTCCCTCGATTCCCAGCGCGCCTGTAATGTCGTTGTTGAAAGCGTACAGATTTTGGGTGTGCGTCCGGCTGCGGTTAAAATCCGCTTTAACAATGTTGGTCAGCTTGCCGATGCTGCGCGTGTAAGAGACCGGAACATCAAAGCTGCGGACTGTCGTGTTGCCGCCCACGCTTGGAAACGGATTCGTCAGGTTGGCGCTGGATCCGTGGTAGTGAAAGCCAAGCTGCAGGCTGTTGCGCGGAGCGTTGCGGCCTCCGCCCCGGCGTCCGCGCACGGGCGCCGCGCCAAAGCTGTGGTTTAGCCGAATGTTCAGATCGTCGCTGTCGCTCGTAGCGGAAGTCACGTAGTGAAAGTTTTGGAGACTTCCCGGCAAGTTCGGCAATGGAATGTATTGCAATAAGCCTTGGGCCACCGGGTTGATTTGCGGAATCTGGTCGCCGGGGTAAGGGGTATTTGTCGCAGGATTGAAAATCTCTATCGGCTGTCCCCCTACCGCTCCAGAGCTGCATATTTCCTGGGTGGCAAAGCATCCGGTTCGCTCCAACGGCGTCGGCACCGTCGAAAACTGATCGAAGGGATTTTCTCCGCGTTTGCCGTTGTAATTGATGAAATAAAAAGTCTTGCTCCCGCCGTGGTAGATATGGGGAATATTCAGCGGGCCGCCCACGGAGCCACCAAAGCTATTTTGCAGATACGCCGGCTTTTCTGTTGGCTGGCCGGTGAGCGAAAACGGCGATGCATTCAGAGCCGAATCGCCGACGCCGTAATAGAACGATCCATGCGGGCGATTGCTGTCAAAACCCCGCCGGCCAAATCCCCCGCCGCCAAACCCTCCCCCGCCGAACCCACCTCCGAGACCACCAAATCCTCCGCCACCGCCGAACCCTCCGCCCTGTTGTCGGGCATCATTGAAACGCTGCTGCATTTCGTCGGCACTCATCGCGTTGAACGAATTGGAAGTGTTGCCTGAAATCGCCACGGATTCCGTCGCACTGTCCGGCGCAATCCCGGGAACGGGCATACCAGAAGGAACAACGTCGCTGAGGGAACCACCAGCCGCATCCTGCCCACCTCCACTTTGAGATAGAGTGAGACTCTGAAAACCTCGCCCGCCGCTGTTCGCCCGCCGCTGTTCGTTTCCGGCCTCGCGTGCCCGCGACAGCAGCATCAGTTCAAAATTCGCCTGCACGTCCTGATGCGTTGCGTCCAAAACCACTTCCTGTGAATTCCCGGCAAACGCTGCCATCTGCACTCGGACGGTATAGTGCCCGTCGGCGGGAATCCGCAACCAGTAACTGCCGTCCACATCTGTCGACGTATTAATTTGTTCCTTTGTGGCCGCATTCGCCGCGGAAATTCCAGCGCCGGGAATCGGCATATTTCCCGATTTCACGACGCCGTGAACGGTTCGCCCCCCAGTGTTGGCGGTAGCAGCTTGCCCAACCGCCTGCCCCCGCGCTAGATGCGCGTGTAACACGACAAAATAAAACAAGAAGAGAAACTGCAAGACGAACTCAGGGCGCAGCCTGCCCTTGATCACGCGAGAGCCCAAGAAAAAAAGATCGAAACTTCTCATAGTGTCGCGCAGACGTTTGGCACCGTCTTGATCGGATCATACCGCCCCGCCCCATCTTGAACTGTAAAATTTTGTGGCGTTTCGTCTCGAGTCCCAAATCGCGGCCACGCTTCGTAAAGTTATGCAAAGATTGTTCAATTCATGGTTTCTGGCGCAACTTCGGGTTCATAATTCTGTTTACAGGTGTAGATAGATCGCTACAAAGAAGGAGACCTTTATGCTCAAGAAATATCTGCTCGTTCTCATGGCGGCCAGCGTCATCTCGATCGCCGCCCCTTTCGCGGCCGCTCAGGATAGTCCGTCCAACGAACAACAATCCCCGCCCTCGCAAGATAACGGTGGCCGGCACCACGGCCCGCCCGATCCCGCCCGGCGCACTGCGGAATTGACCAAACACCTCAATCTTACGTCCGATCAGCAACCGAAAGTACTGGCTGCTCTTCAGTCTGAGAGTTCTCAGATGGAGAGCGTGCACCAGGACACTTCACTTTCCCAGCAGGACCGCCATGCCAAAATGATGGAGATCCACAAGAGCACCGACGCGCAGATTCGCGGGCTTCTCGATTCTACCCAGCAGAAGAAGTGGGACGAGATGCAGGCCAAGCGTCAGGAAAGAATGCAGAACCGTCGCCAGGGTCCGCCTGATTCAGGCTCCGGCCCGCCGCCCCAGTAAGGGAATCGTGGAGTGGATGCGTTCGGGTTACGCCGTGATATCAGTGACGGGTAGTGGGGCAGTTGAGATTGCACCACTACCCCGAGGCTGGTGGTGAATCAGTTGGAGGACCAATCGCCAATCCCTTCCGGATTTCCCGCCAACCCGCCCAGTGACAGCCGTTTGGCAGTTGTGAGTGCTCTGGCGATTTTGCAATAGCTAACGAAAGAGAGATCGCCCCTCTTTCGACAGGTCGATGTAAGCGGTTCTCCCCCGGGTCCAGTCCACAGGGGCGTCCACACCCGGGCGAGTGTAGATTACTCGTGCCCCAAGCTCTTACCGCGGCCCGTTTCCCCTCAGTTGGCGGAGCGCGGGCAGTGCTGGTGTGCCTAAGGTGTGCTAGCGCCCCAGCCCACAATCGCCAGAGCGAGTGCTCCCACAGCAGCCCCTCCAAACAAATCGATCGCGTAATGCCATTCCAAGATCACAATCGCGAAGACCACAATGCAGTTGTAGGCGGCTAGAAGCCAGAAAACAGTATGCCAACGCCGCATGAACCACATCGCGATCACCGGCAATCCTACGTGCAAAGCGGGGAAGGAAATGGAGTACCCGCTCGCAAGGTACCGGCTCTTGTGCTGCGATACGGTTTGGAGACTTTGCATTCCCGACGTCTGAAAACGATACGCCGTGAGATAAGCGGGGAATTGTGCCGCATGTGTACCGCAGAAAACATAAGGACCATACGTGGGCCAGACGTAAAAAATCAGGAGCGCCAGATAGTAGGCGGTCAGGCAGGCCCCCACGAACTGCATGCCCCGCCTGTACGAACAGTAGGCGCTCATCAAAAGGCCCGCTCCGACGACGGCAAACATTTGAAAGTAAGCAAAATCCAAGAAGGTCAGCAATCTGACCGGCAGGATCGCACACATCGCGTGAGCGATCGAAGAAATACTTCGTCCCCACAAAATGCTAGCGTCAACCCGACTCAGGAAAGCGTCGTAGGAAAGCGGAAACCTGCCGGCAACAATGATGTCATTGTAAATAATCACCAGGGTAAGACCGGCGAACATGTAGGCTGCGGGAACGAATACCGCGATCGCTTTCCTGGGGAATGAGCCCGCTTGCGACTTGCTTCTTTCCGCCAATTCGATCACAAATAAGGCTTTGGCGGCGGACAGAATTGTGGTTGTGAACGGAAGCACACGATACAACAGGACCAGGAAAACCAACGCGAAAAGGATACGCAGTTTTTCTCTCCTGTAACGTGCCAAAAAGAGCCCAACACTCTGGCGCAGCGGGAAAGCCAAATCCGCAAAACACCATCGCATACAGGAGGGATCGGGATCCGAGAGCCACCCAGTAAAAGACTAAGTTGCCGCGCCAGTCGAGATGCGCGGGCAAGTGGAGATGTCGAATCAAAGGAACTGCCAGGATTGCGAGAAGAACCGTGCAAGCGTAATGAAGATTAGGAACGATCTTTCGCAACGTGGCGAGCATGATAGGGTAACCTGGTCTCAAGGCCTCCAAGCTAAACCACTGCCCGAAACCGCGAGCCTTGACAGTTCTCGTCGGTTCCGATTGAATGACTGACGGGTGCAAAGTGACCTAAGAATTCAGTTTACAGGTCCGGCTGCCTCTAAAGACACGACCGCCCGATGATCGTCAACTTCGCTGAGCGGGCGCACAACCACAACTGGGAACTGGACCCGGTTACCCGGTCCTTGCTCGATACCGATTTCTACAAGCTGCTGATGCTGCAGTTTGTCTGGAAGCATTTTCCAAAAACCCACGTCTCTTTCTCGCTCTTCAACCGCTCCTCGTCGGCCCCTCTCGCCGATCTGTTTTCCATCCACGACCTTACGGCGCAGATGGAGCACGTTCGGAAACTTCGCTTTCGAAAATCCGAACTGGTCTGGCTGGCGGGCAACACGTTCTATGGCCGCCGCGGGATTTTTGAACCCGCGTTTCTGGAATGGTTGGAACGGGATTTCAAATTGTCGGACTATCGGCTGTCGATCAAGGACGGTCAGTTTCATCTTTCCTTCGATGGCTTGTGGACTGACACCACGATGTGGGAACTCTATGCGCTCTCCATCCTCGACGAGTTGAGGACCAGGGCCAATTTGAAGAGACTCAACGAGTTTCATCTCGACATCTTGTACGCCAGGGCGAAGACCACTCTATGGAATAAGATCGAACGCCTGCGCGATGTTCCCGGTCTCAGCGTCGCCGATTTCGGAACCCGGCGCCGCCACAGCTTCCTGTGGCACGAATATGTGGTCAAGGCCATGGCTTCCAATCTTGGCAGCGGCTTTATTGGAACCTCCAACGCATTCCTCGCTCATAAACACGATCTGGAATCGATCGGCACCAATGCCCACGAAATTCCCATGGCTCTCGCGGCGCTTGCGCCGGATGACGAGGCCCTGAAAGCTTCTCAATACCGCGTTCTCGAACTGTGGCAGGACACTTACGAAGGCGCGCTGCGGATCATGCTGCCTGACACTTTCGGCACCACTCAATTCCTGGCAGGCGCGCCGAGTTGGGCAGCCGATTGGACCGGTCAGCGCATTGACAGCAAAAATCCCTACGTGGCCGGTGACGAATATATCGCATGGCTGAAAGCGCGTGGTGGAGAGCCGCAGGACAAACTCATCATCGCCTCCGACGCACTCGACGTCGACGACATACTCGGTCTGCATGCCTATTTCGGCGGGAAGTTTCAGGCGGGCGCCACTACCGCGGATCTTCGCGACGCTGCCGATTTCCTGGATCAGCGAAAGTGGAATCCTGGCCGCCGCATCCGGTTCAGCGCCGGTTGGGGCACTCTGCTCACCAACGATTTCCGCGGTTGCGATCCCAGCGGCGGCAGCGGATTTGATCCCATCAGTCTGATCTGCAAAGTGTCTACCGTTGAGGGCCGGCCGGCGGTCAAACTTTCCGACAATTACGCGAAGGCGCTCGGTCCGCCCGACGAAATCGAACGCTATCGGAAGGTGTTTGGCGCGGTGGGAGTCTCGAATGCACCGGTGGTCGCGTGAACCTGCGCAACTTCTTCGTACCGGTTTGAGTGCTTTATAGATATAATGCGGCGACTTCGCAGGCTTGCTCGCCAGCCATATCGGAGGCCCATTGCGCCTGTCGCTCGACACACGCAAGGTAGGACACGTCACCATTGTGCGCTGCAACGGGCGGATCGTTGCGGGGAGCGAGAGCGAGTCTCTGCGTGCCCACGTTACCTGGTTGTTGCGCGACCGCCGTGCTATTGTACTGCACCTGGGCGAGATCGAATTCATCGACAGCAGCGGCCTCGGCACCATAGTCCGCACCCTGACCAGCACCCGCCAGGCGCGAGGAGAACTGAAGCTCTGTAACGTGCCGGAACATGTCCGCAAAGTTCTGGAACTGTCCCACCTGACGAAGTTGTTCGACACCCACGACTCGGAGGAAATGGCAGTCGCTGCTTTTTACCGGCCCGGAGCCAGCGCCGAGACACCTGTCCGAACCGGCCGCAGCGTTCTGTGTCTTGACTCCGATGCCGACGTGCTTGCCTACCTGCGCGAAGTGATGTGCCGTGCCGGATATGACGTCCACACCAGTAGTCGGCTGGGCGATGCTCTGATTCTGATGCGCGTCACGCGTTTCGATCTCCTGCTGGTCGGCCCCGGCATAACCGCGTCCCCGTCCACGCAACAAGCCTTCCAGACCGCGTGCGCCAGCCTCCCGGTGATCGAACTAGGGAGCGAGTTTTCCACCCGAGATGCCGGGGAAGCCGGCGCTGGATTGCTGGAAAAGGTCGAGGCTCGACTCAACTCGAAGACCGCATGACGCGGAGCGCGAGTCCGCCCTTTTTATTGGGATACTTGGGTGCCGGCTGCGCGGGATTCTTACAACACGGTACTAACCTTCGGAGCCATTTCCCAGTAATTTCACTTTGATCTCTGTTGTGCGATCCATTTGTCCGTGCGGGCCTCAAGTAGATCAAGAGGGAGGGTCCCGCCGTCGAGCATCTCGTCGTGGAAGCTGCGGATGTCAAACTTGGGGCCCAATTCTTTCTGGGCGCGTTCGCGCAGTTCGCGGAACTTGAGCTGGCCCAGCTTGTAACTCAGGGCTTGCGCGGGCCACGCGATGTAGCGATCGGTCTCGGACTGGATGGTAGGCTCGTCGACCGCGCCGGACTTGCGGAAGAAGTCCACAACCTGATCGCGGGTCCATCCTTCCGAGTGGATTCCGGTGTCGACGACTAGACGTACCGCACGGAAGAGTTCAGAGGAAAGTCGGCCGTAGTCCGAGAAGGGATCCTGGTAGAAGCCAACCTCTTTGCCAAGTTGCTCCGCATACAAAGCCCAACCCTCGATATACGCGTTGAAGCCGAGACCATGGAGGCGAAACTTGGGCAGCCCGGTCAACTGCTGCTGCACGGATAGCTGCATGTGATGTCCGGGAATGCCTTCGTGGTAGGCAATCGCCTCGTCGTCGATCAGCGAGCGATCCGCGAAGTTGGAGGTGGCAACGACGACGCGGCCGGGCCGTTTGCCGTCTGGCGTGCCGGTGACATAGTGAGTGGCAGCGGCGGACTGGAACGCCGGTATGGCTTCGACTGTGACCGGCGACTTCGGAAGCAGGGTGAATAGCTGCGGAAGTTTGGGCTCCATCTGGGCGATGTAGCGACGGAAATCGTCGAGGATCTGTTCCGCGGAGGTCGGGATATATTTTGGATTGGTTTTGAGAGAAGCGCGGAAGGAAGCGAGATCGGCAAAGCCTTCCTTTTTGGCGATTGCCGTCATCTCCGCCTGGATGCGATTGATCTCGCGAAGACCGAGTTGGTGGATCTCGTCCGGAGTCATGTGAGTGGTAGTCCGGGCGTAGATGTCGTTTTGGTAGCGCTTCTCGCCATCCGGCAGAGAAGTAATAGAGAGCGTGGTGCGGCCTTGTGGAGCGTATTCCGTGCTGAGGAATGTGGCGAAAGTTTTGTAGGCGGGGACTACATCGCTGTTAATCGCGTCCGTGATCTGTTGGGTCAAGCGCTTCTGGTCTTCAAGGGAAATGCTCGCGGGATATTTCTTGGTTGGAAGGATAAAAGGGTCGGCGTCAATGATGCCCTGACACTGGACGGGAAGTTTCTCCAGAAGGAATCGGACGGGCATCAGCTTGTCTTTCATGCCCGCGCGAAGGACTTCGGTGGTCTGGCTGAGGACACGAGGAATCTGGTGAAGGCGGGCGATGTAGTCTTCGTAGTGCTTAACGGAGTCGAGGGGAACGGACAGCGGTAGATCCGCGAGCCCGGTGTGAATGCCATTCTGCTGATTGATCGGCATCTCGTATTCTTTCAGGTCGAAATCGGCGATGCGCTGCTGTAGGACACGCACGAGCAGGTCGTGGGAGAGTTGATCCTGATCGGAGAAGCCCGCACTCGGAATGGCTTCAAGCCGCGCGAGGAAGGCCTCGTCGGTCTTGTGGCGTTGAACGATGGCTTCGAGTGAATATTCGGCGAGTTTGTCGTTGTAGCGGTAGTCGCCGAAAGCGGTGGCGCGCTCAGGAAATTTGCGGAGATCGGACTCGTACTGCTCTTCGAAAAGCGCGTTCTGGGCGGCGAGGCGATCCGCAACTGGTTTAACGCTTTGAGCGAAGACACAACCGGCTAACGCGACCACGAATAACAAGGTCTGGAGGAGGCGCATAATCTATGCAGCGTACCAGAGGAAGGGTAATGGCGCGAAGAAAATGGCGCTCCACAGTTGGATGCGCCAAAGCCGACGACCACTTCAAACACACTCCCTTCTTCCAGTAAACTAGTTAGTCCCACGAGGCCTCTGTCACTTGCATAAACTCAAGTCCGGTATCCACCGCAGTATCATCACGCTCTTTCTTCTCTTGCTTGCCGCGTCAGCGATTGCTCAGTCCGTTCCTCCGGAGCTGGTGAATGGGCTCAAGTGGCGATTGATTGGACCATTCCGCGGCGGCCGGGCGGTTGCTGTGGCCGGCGTGCCGGGCGACTCCACTACATTTTATTTTGGTGCGGTTAATGGGGGCATTTGGAAAACCACCGATGCTGGAACTGTCTGGGCGCCAATCTTCGACAACCAGCCTGTCGGGTCGATCGGCGCGATTGCCGTGGCGACCTCTGACCCGAAAACTATCTACGCCGGAACCGGCGAATCCGACATTCGTTCCGATCTATCTTCCGGCAACGGTGTCTACAAATCCGTTGATAGCGGCTCTACCTGGATGCACATCGGCCTGGAGGACACGCGCCAGATCAGCCGGATCGTGATCGATCCGCAGAATGCGAACGTCGTTTACGTCGGCGCGCTCGGCCATGCTTATGGTCCAAACGAACAACGCGGTGTCTACAAATCCGTCGATGGAGGAACGCACTGGGCCAAGGTTCTCGATGAGGGATTCAGCATAGGCATTTCAGATCTGGCGATCTGTTCCGGCAACCCGCAGCTTTTGTTTGCCGGCGCATGGAATGCTCATCGTCCTCCGTGGAGCACATATGCCCCCATCGATGGACCCGGCGGCGGCCTCTACCGATCCCAAGATGCTGGTAAGACGTGGTCCCGGCTCAACGGCAACGGATTGCCCGAAGGCGATTGGGGACGCATCGGCATCGACGTTGCGCCAGATGGCAAGCGCGTCTACGCTCTCATTGAAGCGAAGAAGCCGGGACTGTATCGCTCCGACGACGGGGGCGATACTTGGACTCTGGAGAACGCTGACCCGCGTCTCACCAGCCGCGCCTGGTATTTCAATAGCATCACCATCGACGCACACAATCCTGACGTTATCTATATCCCAAACGTTGCTCTATACCGATCTGAAGACGGAGGGAAGACAATTTCGATTGTCCGCGGTGCACCGGGTGGTGACGATTACCACCAGATTTGGATCGATCCCAGGAACTCCTCCAATATGGTTCTCGGAACAGATCAAGGCACCACGGTCAGTCTCGATCGCGGCCAGACTTGGAGTACGTGGTACAACCAGCCCACGGCGCAGCTCTATCATGTGATTACTGACAACCAGTTCCCCTACGTTGTGTACGGCGCACAACAGGATAGCGGCAGCGCCGCTGTTCCCAGCCGCACCGATCACGGCCAAATCACTCCACGCGATTGGTTCCCGGCGGGTTCAAGCGAGAGCGGATACATGGCACCCGACCCCAAGGATGCGAACATTATTTATCTGAGCGGAACCTATGGTAGCGTTGACCGCTTCAACAAGCGGACCGGACTCAGCCAGGATATTACTCCGTGGCCGGCGCTGACGTTTGGTTCGGAGATCAGTCAGCGTAAATATAGGGACCCGTGGACTCCAGTTCTGCTTTTTTCCCCCGCCGACTCCACCACGCTCTATCTCGGAACACAATACGTGATGAAAACCGTCGATGGCGGCCTGCACTGGGAGATCATCAGCCCTGATCTCACGGGAGCAATGCAACAAACAATTGACAAAACGCAAGGACCAACAACGATCGAGAATGCAAAACAGCGAGGCTATGGCGTAGTCTTCACCATTGCGCCCTCAGCTCTCAACCGCGATCTGATCTGGGCCGGAAGCGACACGGGATTAATTCACCTCACCCGCGATGGCGGAAAAACCTGGAAAGACGTCACACCGCCAGGCCTCTCAGCTTGGAGCAAAGTCTCCTTCATCGAAGCTTCGCACTTCGATCCTGCGGTCGCCTATGCAGCCGTGGATCGCAGCCGCCTCGACGATCGCACACCCTATCTCTTTCGAACGCGCGACTACGGCGCTACCTGGCAACTGATTACGAATGGCATTCCGGCTTCCTCTTTTCTACGCGGCATTCGCGAAGATACTGAGAACAAGGGGCTGCTCTTCGCCGGAACCGAACTCGGGGTTTACACATCCTTCGATGGTGGTGACCACTGGCAATCCCTGCAACTCAACCTACCGGTCACTTCCGTTCGCGATCTAACAATTCACGGCGAAGATCTCGTAATTGCTACCCACGGCCGCTCCTTCTGGATTCTCGACAACATTACCCCTCTGCGCCAGGCGAGCGAAGCCAGAAAGGCGAACGCATTCTGGCTGTACCATCCCGCGCCAGCATTTCGCATTGATAACGATTCGTTCGCGGGCACTCCACTTCCACCTGAGGAACCAACCGCCGAGAATCCTTCCGCCGGAGCCATGATTGATTATTTCCTCAAGTCTTCAGCCGCCAACGTCAAGCTGGAAATTCTTGATGCGCATCAGAACCTCGTCCGTAAATTCTCCTCAGAAGATAAACGCCCGGAAAAGCATCCACTAGCTCCCATCGCAGAGCGTTGGTTCCCTAAGCCTGAAGTCTTGCGGAACACTCCTGGAATGCATCGTTTTGTCTGGAACCTGACCTGGAGCAGCTCTGGGGGCCCCAGCGCCGATGAAGATTCTGAGTACCGCAATCCCAGCGGTCCCAAGGTCGTGCCGGGAATCTATACAGTCCGCCTCACGGTTGACGGAGAAACGCAAACTCAACCCCTGAAAATCATCATGGATCCGCGCTCGCCCGCAACTCCTGAGATCCTTCAGCAGCAGTTGCAACTCGGTCAAGAGGTGTTCACCGAAACTCTCGAGGCACGCCGCGCTCTGGCCGAGATCAGCTCGGTACAGAAACAACTGGCTGACTCTGAACAGAAGCTTGGCGAAAAAACTTCAACCCTCAAGTCAGCTCTGGCCCACGCTCAATCGGAAATCTCAAAGATTCTTGTTAAGAAGGAAACTGCCCCAGGGCAACCAAGCGGGCTACAGGACTCCTATACCGATTTAGCCTCAGCGCTGCACGTTGTCGAAGGCGGGGATCGCGCTGTGCCTTCGCAAGCGATTGCCGTGTACAAAGAGTCGAGCCAGCAACTCAAAACCGCTATTGCGGAGTGGGCCGCATTCAAGCAAACGAAATTGCCCCGGCTAAATCAAGAATTGCACGAAGGCAGTCTTGCTCCGATCGCCATCTCGGAAATTGAACAGGAAATCCAATTTCTTATGTCACGCTAAGAACCACGAGCCCTCCGCTCGAAGAAGTCGGGTTCGCAAGCTCAGACATTACACGGACCTGCGAGCCAGTGCACCGTCTACTTATTTCCCGGCTGCGTGTCGGTTGACCGCACCACTCATGCTCGCAGCTTCACTCAGGCTGAAGTAAAATGTCGCCCCCTTGTTGGTTTCCGCTTCGGCCCAGATGCGTCCCCCATGCTTTCGGACGATGCGCTGTACCGTGGCGAGTCCCACCCCGGTGCCTTCAAACTCCTGATCGCTGTGAAGCCGCTGAAATGTTCCAAAAAGTTTGGCGGAATATTTCGGATCGAATCCTGCGCCGTTGTCCCGAACGAAAATCACCAGTTGGCCCTCGATTGTCGACTGCTCAATCTCAATGACTGCTCGTTCGCGTTGGCGGGTATATTTGACCGCATTGGATAGAAGGTTGGCGAACACCTGCTGGATCAGTCCGGGATCGCAATTGACAGAAGGCAGCGATCCCACACGCCAGTCAATCTTCCGGCCAGTGATTTCGGGTTCAAGGTCGCGGAGAACGTTCTCGACCAGTGAATTCAATGACGTCATCTGCAGAACCATGCTCCGGCGGTCCAGTCGCGCCAGATTGAGCAGATCGGCTATCATCCCGCCCATTTTCTGAGTACGTTCCTGAATGCGTTGCAGATGGCGCTGAGCTTCGGGCTCCAATTGAGGGCTATGTTCCTCAACCAACACGCGGGCGAATCCAGCGATATGCCGGAGAGGCGCTTGCAGATCATGCGAGACGGAGTAAGAAAAAGCTTCCAGTTCGCCATTGGCAGCTGCAAGCTGTGCGGTACGCTCTGCCACGCGACGCTCCAGGCTCTCATTAAGTCCTCTGATCTCTTCTTCAGCTCGTTGGCGCTCGCCCAGTTCAATCTGGAGTTGCTCGTTGGTTTGGGCAAGCTTAGCGGTGCGCTCGGCTACTCTGGCCTCCAGAGTTTCCTTCGCTTGCTCCAGCTCTCGTTGTTTGATTTCGAGTTCTTCATTGATCTGGATGGCGCCCTCGTAGGTCGAAATCAGTAAATCAAGAATCTGCTGTTTTTCCGCGGTGATGAAATGCGACTGCCCGCCAAGGTGGAGTTGTACGCCCACCTGCAACCGTTCCGTCTTTCGCAGTTCCACGTTCGTCAAGATGTATTCGACTCGCGATAGCAGATATTTTTCGTCGTAGGGCTTCCGGATGAAACTGTCCGCCCCGCACTCCAAACCCTTCACGATGTCCTGCGGTCTGGAAAGAGACGTTAATAGGACAATCGGAACGTTCTTGAAGGCCGCCAGAGATTTGATTTCCTTGCAGAGGGTGTAACCATCCATCTCCGGCATGACCACGTCGGTAATGACCATGGCGGGCTTATTTTGGAGAGCTGCAGCCAGCGCTTGCTTACCGTCTCTCGCGACGGTTACGGCATAACCCCGAGTGTTCAGGTATTCACTCAACCGCTCGGCCTGGGTTTGGCTGTCTTCTGCAATCAGTATTTCGGCCCCGCTGAAGAAATTCCCCTTGGTTCGGCCCATAGGTTCCCTGACTCTTTTCTCAGCTCCCAGAAAGACCACGTCCAAGAAAAACCCCGTCGATCTCTGAGGCACTGTCTTGTTTGTTTGCCACCGCTCGCTCGTTGTTTCCTACAGTCCTGGCGGTGAGGGTTGTCAACGCAAAGCAAATCTTTTCTGGCGGGAGAACGTAGGTTGCCCCTCCTAGCTTGATTGCTTCCCCTGGCATGCCGTGCACCACGGATGTCTCCCGGTCTTGGGCGATGGTCACCGCCCCTTGTTCCTTCATCAGCTTCAGCTCCCACGCCCCATCTTTTCCCATTCCAGTAAGCAGCACGCCGACCGCGCTCTCGCCATACACCTTCGCGACAGAACGAAACAGACAAGCGACAGATGGCCGAAGTCCGTTCTCGGGCTCATCTGATCTGAGTTGTATCCGGCCATCGGCCCCCACCGCCATGTGCAATCCATCCGGAGCTACGTACACTTGTCCAGCAAGAACAGATTGACCGTGCGCGGCTACATGAACTGGCAGACTTGACGATTGCGCCAGCCACTCCACAAGACCCTGCGTGAAACCCGACGCAATGTGCTGCACAATCAAGACGGGAACAGGAAAGTTTCTGGGCAACGCCGCCAGAATCAGCTGGAGTACCGGGGGCCCACCAGTGGAGGCCCCAATGGCTACGATCCTGGGTTGCGATTGAGTGGTCTGGAGCCGGATTCCCTTACAGAGTGAGGTCTCCGGTACAACCTCTGACGGTCGATTGCGCGCCCACCGCCGCACAACCTTCACTTCCGACATTACCTTTACGGTGCGAATTAACTCCGAGGTACTCTGTTCATGGTCCAGATAGCCCACGCTCGAAGGCTTGCGCAACACAGCCAGGGCGCCGGATTCTATGGCCCGGAAAGCTTTGGCCGTATCCGTAACGTCAGCCGCGCCACTCACGATGACAATCGGAGTGGGATGAGTTTCCATGATCCGCCGGGTTGCATCGAAGCCGTTCATCCTTGGCATGTGGACATCCATCGTAATGATGTCGGGGTTGGTGCGTTCCACGGCTTCGATCGCCTCTTCTCCGGTCTCCGCCGTCCCAACAACTTCGATCGCAGGATCAGAGGCGAATATCTGAAGCAGGAATTCCCGCACCGTCGGTGAGTCCTCGACAATCAGAACTCGAATCATCCCTTGCTCCTGATCATCACTTAAATCAACCTGCGAACAACTTCCAACAGGTTGCCCTGATCAAAACTGCCCTTCACGATGTATGCACTCGCTCCGACGTCAATCCCCCGCTCCCGGTCCTCGCGAGAATCCAGCGCCGTTACCAGCACCACGGGCAACTGGGCCAGCCTTTTGTCAGCCCTGATTCTCGCGGTCAGATCGAAGCCACTCATCCTGGGCATCTCGACATCTGACACCACTAAGTCAAAGCCTTCAGCCGCGAGAACGGTCAAAGCCTCAGCGCCGTCGACTGCTGTTTTGACCTTGTATCCGGCAAATTCAAGGATGTTCTTCAGCAGCGTCCGCGCCGTGATTGAGTCTTCTGCAACCAGGATGGACTTAGAAGTTTCTTGAGTCTCACGCGCCGTACTGAGGGGTGCCATTTTGATTGCGGATTGCATCAAGTCCGCGACGTTAAGCACAGGCAACACCTTGCCGGTTCCGAGGACCGTGGCGCCGGCAATGTTGCGCACGCGGGGAAGTTGTTTCCCCAGGTTCTTTACCAAAACCTCTTGCTCATCGAGAATCTCGTCCACCAGGAATCCAATTTGCTCGCCTGCCCAGGCAAGAACAAGCACGGGTATCTTGCGTTTCGGATCGGCTTCGGTGTTTGTCCGGGTAATCTCCAGAACATCACTTAGACGAACTGCCGAAGCGGCGCGGCCATTGATCTGGATGGTTTCGCGGTTTTCCGCACTCTTGATTTCTTCGCGGCTCACCCGGAGCACTCTTTGCACCAGTCGAGTTGGAAGCACAAACAGACTCTCGCCCACCCGGACCAGGATGCCTCGAAATCTGGCGAGAGTAAGGGGAAGAATGAGCCGAAACTCTGTCCCGCATCCTGGTTTGCTTTCCACTGATACCGCACCCCCAACTTTTTCGGCCTTCTCCCGCACAATGGCGAGTCCAAGCCCGCGTCCCGAGATTTCGGTGATCATCGAACTGGTGGAGACTCCAGACTTGAAGATGAGCGCTGCGGTTTGCTGTTCATCCATGATTTGAGCGTTTTCTTGAGAGACAAGTCCCAGCTTTAGCGAAGCCGCTTGCACCTTCTGGATATCGATGCCGGCACCGTCGTCAGAAACGACGATCTCAACCTTGTCAGAGTTTTTGGGAAGGATGGCGATGCGGATGGTTGCCCGCGGCGGTTTCCCTCTCTCTTCCCGCTGTTTTAGAGTCTCGATACCGTGATCAACGCAGTTTCTTACCAGATGAACCAACGGGTCTTTCATCTCCTCCAGGATTCGCCGATCGATTTCGATCTCGCCTCCAACAATTGTCAGTTCCGCATCCTTCCCGCAGTCCCGGCTGAGATCATGCACAAGCTTGGGAAAAGATTCGAGCAAGGTGGCAAATGGAAGCATCGATACCTGTTTCATCTCTTCCACGAGATCGTCCACTCTCCGCTCGAATGTACGCAGGTCGTATTCGAGCCGCTTGCCCAGGCCCGCGAGCTTTTGCTTGACCGAATTCAGTGCGTTTTCGTTCCGCTCCAGAAAGGCTGAAACCTTCACAATCTGGGATTGGGCCGCCGCATGTCCGTTTGACGAGGTGCTTCGTCCATTGGACCGGTGTTCCCCGTCAACCAACGAGGGCAAGGCGCGCGCCTGAGGTCGTATCTTCCTCCATTCTGTTTCCCACGAAACCAGTGTCTGGCTGATTTCACGTACCTCTGTCACTCGTTGGGCTGCTGTCGCCTTGGCCGGGATCAATTCCTCGGCTTGGCGAAGAAGCGCGTCGAGCTTGGATGCTGGCACTCTCAGGGTCTCGGATAAACCTTGCCTCTGGTCCCCCAAGCGCCCTGGCCCAGAAGCACTCTCGGGTCGAAAAATTGTCGATGGGCGGGCACTGACGTTTCCCTCGGTCGGCAACGCCGGTGGCCTTGCCTGCGGAACACTCACATTAAGAGGAGCCGAAGTTCCCGGTGGCAGAGGTCGGCGGGACTCATCGACTCGCGCGGTTCCCGTACCCTCGGCGGAAAGGAGCGGACCCAGGGCATCTACCATTTGATGAAGCTGATCGAAGAGCACTGGTGAGAGCGCTATTTCCTGGGCTTTGAGTTGCGCAAATAAGCTCTCCAGTGACTGGCAGGTGCCTTCGATTTTGACTAGATTGACGGCGCGCGCCGCGCCCTTCAGGCTGTGTGCTTCCCGGAAGATACTCTCGATCGTCTCCGTTTGTTTTTCAGGCGAGGACGCTCTCTCCAGTTCGACTAACCCTGAAGAAATGGCGGTCACGTGTTCTTCCGCTTCGACACTAAACGTTGCCAGAAGCCTTTTGAGAAGCTCTTTATCCTTAGGTCCCATTTCTATTCTCAGGAAGCCCGGGCTGCCATACTCCGCTCGTTGACGTTGACTTTGTACATGGCGACCAGTTCCGTGAGCTTTCGTCCCAGCTCTTGAATGTTCTTTGCCGCCGTCTCCGTCTGCTTGGTGCTGGCCACATTTTGCGTGCTCGCCGTCTTGATGCTCTCCATCGCCTGCACCACTTGGTCCATGCCAGCCATCTGCTGCTGGCTCGAAGCGGCAATCTGGGTGGCAGCCTGGGCCGCTTCCGCAATGCTTTCCCCGAGTTTCTGCACGGAGTCTCCGGCCTGCACGGACTGCTTTACTCCCGCCTCGACCGCTTTGCTGCCTTGCTCGGTCACCATCACGGCGGCGTTGGTCGCTTTTTGAATGTCGTTCAGGATGCCCCGGACCTGCACCGTCGCTTGTTTCGATTGCTCCGCAAGATTCCGCACCTCCTGCGCCACTACAGCAAAGCCTTTCCCTTGTTCCCCTGCCTTCGCCGCTTCGATCGAAGCATTCACCGCCAGCAGGTTCGACTGTTCGGCGAGGTCGTTGACGGTGAGCATGATTTCTCCAATCGCCTGCCCCTGCTCGCTCAGCCGGACAACGCTTTCCGCGATGGATTCCATCTGCTCCCGGATTTGCTTCATCGCGTCGATCGACTCCGCAGCCGACTTTTTCCCACTCTCGGAAATCTGCGTCGCGCGCTGAGCGCTCTCCGACACATATTTCGCTTTCTGCGTCGCGAGCTGCGCCGTCTGTTTCACCTCTTCTACGGTTGTGGTGGTTTCTGCGACAGCAGTTGCTGTCTCGGTTGCGGCGGAAGCCACCTGCGTGGTTGTGGCCACGATCTGCTGAGCGGAAGAAGAGAGAATACCAATCGACTGCTGTATTTCACCCGTAACCCGCCGAAGCTTCTCCACCATGACGGCAAAGGCTTTTCCCAGGACATCCTGATCCGATTTCGGTTTCACCTCGACCATAAGATCGCCGTCGGAGATCTGTTTGGCCATTTTGGCCATCTGTCCGAGCGATGCCGTCATCTCCGTGAAAGTCGCGGCCAAGACCCCGACCTCATCGCGCCGGCCATTGGAAATCACTTCAACCGACAAGTCTCCGCTGGCGATCTTCTGCGCCGCCACTGAAACTTCGCGCAGCGGGACGGCGATGTTGCGCGTGAGGAATATGCCGGCCAGGCTCAGGAGCACGAACGCGCCCAAGCTCCCCAGGATGATGGTCATCTCGGTCCGATGCGCGCGCTCTTTCTCCTCCGCGGAGCGTCTGGTCAATAACCCGGTCTCTTCCTCCTGCATCTCTCCCACCAGCTTTCGGATGGAGTCCATTGCATTTTTGCCTTTATCGGTGAGGACCTCCTGCGCTGCCGGTCCGAACCCTTTTGTCCTTCTCAGGTCGATGGTTTCCTGCAGTTCGGCAAACTTGCTGTTGATCAGAGGTTCCATGGCGGTGAGCCGCTGCTGCTGGATATGACTGTCGGCAGTCAATTCCCGCAGCGACTTCTGTTTCTGATCGACTATGTCGCGTGCTCCCTGATACGGTTCCAGATAGCGGGCTTCGCCGGTGATGACATATCCGCGTTGCCCCGTCTCCGCATCCTTCATTCCGGACAACAAGTCGTCGAGGCCGTTGAGTACCTCATGTGTGTGCCCGACCCACGCGGCGGAGTCGATCAGCTTGCGCGTGCTGTCATAAGAAACGGCCCCAACAATCGTCAGAGCAATCAAAGCGAGTCCAAAACCGCTTCCAATCTTTTTCCCAATCGACCACCTCATTGCAGTTCTCCCTTCGCGGAATCGCGGCACTCAAGTTCTGCTGTCCATCCCATCGTTCACCAGGATTTTCTCGTCGGAAAGGATCTTCTCCACGTCGAGCACCACCAACGAATCTTTTGTAATTCCCTTCAGATACTCGGCGCGGATACCGGTCAGGGTCGGAAGAGCTGGATGAAGCTCTTCCAGCGCAATGGATCGCATACCAATAATGGCATCGGCGAGAATGCCGAGTTCCATATGATCGGCGTGGACAATAATGACCCTGTTCAGGTCGGTCAGACCCTTTTCCGGCAGATCGAAAAGTTTCTTGATGTTGATGATCGAAAGAATTTGTCCTCGCACATTCACCAGCCCCAGGACAAAGGCGGGCGTGCATGGCAGCGGCGTGAATTCGCTGAGGGGATGGATTTCACGAATGTGACACGATTCAATGCCGTAGTGTTCAGGCCCCAGGACAAACTCCACAACTTCCAAGAGTAAGTGCGGAGACGTCGCTTCCGCTTTGCCACCCGCCGCCACCAACCGGGCGCGGACGTGGAGAATTTTCTGCTTTTCCTCCACGCTGGGAGTGAGTCTCCGCCTCAGAGCAGCACGGGATGCCTCCAGGCGACCGTGAATCTCGACCCAGTCAAACTCGGCTTCGCCTCTCACAGTGGAAGTAGGATTAGCTCGCAACTCCCGCGTTGTGATTTCTACGTTCATCGGCTTTTCGCCTGCTCCGCGTGAGGCTTGCCAGCGTGATGGAACATACGCGACAGATCAGGACCGGAGACGATTGGAACCACGCCACTGCGCTGCGAAACGATCACTTCTCTCAGCCTGCCCGCCGTGAGCCCCTCGGATTCCGGCACAATGTCTTCCGGTTCATACTGAGCCAGCAATAGCAGAACATTCTCGAAGTGCTTCTCGGATTCCCTTAGCTTTCCGCGATTCAAAGCCAAATTGCCTAAGGAGAAATGACCCAGTACAAACTGAGGCTCCGCGTAAACGGTTTGCTTAAACGCAAAGAGCGCCTCCGGCAAGGAACCTTGTTCCTGCAAAATTGTTGCCCGCAGATAATAGGCACGAGCAGCCATCTTGTCGGCCGCAATTGCCTTGTCACACCAGACCAGCGCCGCGGCCAGTTTGCCCTGGTTGGCATAAGCACGCGCCAGCAGAAGCATGGCTGGCGCATCATTGCCGTTTTGTGACAAAAGCGCGGCGATGACTTGCTGGGCATCCTCATAGCGCCCCAGTTCATGCAGCGCTAAGGCCAGTCCGTAGGAAGGCGCCGGTGGTTCCGCGTTTTCTGAAGGTATTTTGCGATCCTCGCTCTGCGGGCCTGTAGAGCAGTGTAGAGCCATCGCTGCTCCTGCATTCTCAAACCTTTGTTCGGTTAGCTGAGGGCTGAACCCGTTCGCAGCGCATACAACAGAAGGCAAAGTCAGTGTCTTCCGCGAGTGTGTGGCCGACTTCCGGTACAGGGTGACATCGCCAAAATCGACCCTGGCGAACTCAAAGAAAAGCTCGTGAGACGTTTCTGTGGGGCTCACGATCAACCATCCATCCGTCGCCAAAGAGCGGTGGAGCTGCCGGACGACCTTCCTCATGGCTTCAGGAGTCAGGTACATGAGCACATTCCGGCAGAAAATTACATCGAAGCCGTTGGTGCAGTTCGAAAGCGGCGGATAGACGTCATCCATCAAGTTGAGCGGCGCGAAGGTCACCATTTTCTGGATAGCTGGGGTGATGGCCCAACACTCATCCCCTACCGCGTCACAATATGCGCTTCGAACCCATGCCGGAGTACCGCGGAAAGACCACTCTCTGTAAATGCCCTCGACTGCTTTTTGCAGGGATTTGGCATTCAAGTCGGTCGCTAGAATCTCGACATTCCACTTCTTCAGGCCCATCAATTTCCTGAGCACGATCGCGACAGAATACGGTTCCTCGCCTGTGGCGCAACCTGCGCTCCAGATTCTGATTGCCCTGCCCAGCCCTGCACCCGACCGAATCAATTCCGGCACGATATCTCTTTCAAGAATTTCCAGACTACGTTTCTCCCGGAAGAAATAAGTCTCGCCGACTGTTAAGCGGCAGGCCAACCCCTCCAGCTGCCTTTGCGTCAAGGCAGGGGACAACAGTTCCTGGACGTAGCCATCTAAGCCGTGTCGACAACCGTATTCCTGAGCGGCAGCGTACAACCCGCGCTGAAGATCGGGCCAACGCTCCTTCGAAAAGTGCAAGCCGAAATGCGATGCCACAAACTCGCTGAGTTGAGAAAGCATCGAGTGTGAGATCTTTACGATCATCCTCTTCCTCCGGATTGCACCGGAAGACCGTCCAGTTGCTGCTCTTCCTTTTTCGAGAGGAAGTGCTCAAGGTTGTGAATGAATAAAATGCCGTCTTCCAATCGCGTGATGCCTTCCACGTATTGCGAACCCGGCACGATCTTTTCTGCCTCCGTAACGTCCTCCGCCGTCCGTGCTACAACTCCAGTGACGGAGTTCACGAGCAGTGCAACGCTCCGCGTAGCCGTGTCCGCCACGATGAGCTGGTCGCTCAAACTGGTTTCTGGTTCGGCCAAGCCGAATCGTTTTCGCATGCTCATGACCGGAATGATGGTTCCCTGTAAATCGATCACTCCGAGCACAATCTCCGGCGCCTTCGGCAACGGGGTTACTTCCACCACGCGCACCACCCGCTGGACGGCAGTCAATGGAAGGGCATAGCACTGTGCGTCAAGGGTGAAAACAACCAGTTGATTCATGACACTCTCGGGCTTTTCTGTCGCGGAGTCCATACTTAATGCCTAGTCGAAATCGGTTTGACATTCCACTGAGAACGCATAAGACAAACCCACTCCTGCAAGGGTTTAGTTCAAGAGGGAACAATTCCCAAAGCAGGAAACTCCAAATACCTAGCGGCTTGAAGGAAATCTCTTCAAGCTCAAACTTGGCAGCGTGCGGGCGCGCCGTCATTCTCCACGTTTCGCAGCGCGAGAAGATGGCAACGATGATGCAGAGGCGGCAAGGACCAGTGGGCTTGAGGTTGGAGCTAGAGGAACGAGTGCCATGATTTCGTTGTCAATCGTCCCCCAGCGCGATAGGTGGTCGAGTTTGATCAGAAGAGTCTGAGTGATTTCCTGTCCCTTGGCGGCCAACAACATTCCTCTGCCCAGAGTTCTAATCTCCTGCTGCAAAACCATGTCCGTCGTAAGCTTTGAAGCCGGGACCTTGCGCAACTCCATTTTGGCACTTTCGGGCTTGATGCCTGCCACTGCCTCAACCAGTTCTGGTCCGAACTCGCTGTGCCGGTCACGAAGCTTGGCAATCGCATCTTCGTCCGACAAACCCTTGATTCTGAGGTTATCGAAAGCAACCGCAAGTTTGAGCATTTTCGCTCCCAACACGATGTCTGCCGCCGATGAAACCAGCTCGCCAGGAGCTTCATGCACGGTTTTTTCGGTCAATTGTTGACTAATCATCCAGGCTATCGGTTCCAGCCTGGGAATCTTGCTGAGGAGGTCTTTCGCCACTTGAGGATGAGCAGCGAACCTGGCCTGATCTTCCGAGGAGAGGCTGTTGCCGAGGTACGCCGCCTGGATGAGTTCAGGATCAAGCGTAATGCAGCCCAACTGCGACAGCATGGCGGCCGCCTCGAAACGCCAGGGAGAAGGCAGATTGAACTTACCCACCAAGTGGCGGACAAGGTGCGCAATACGCATGGACCTTCCAAAAGCCTCCGGGCTGGCGGCGCTTAGGACGTCCGTCAGGACCTTTATGCTCCCCATGAGGGTCTTTTCGAGGAGATCCTTCTCGGCCGTTATCAGGCGGTACTGAACCAATCCGGTGGTAAGGGCTTTTGCCAGAACCTCCTTTCCGCATGGCTTAGTGAGAAATCGGAATATGTTTCCCTCATTCACCGCGTCCATGGCCGCGTTCAGGTCGGTATAGCCCGTCAACAACATTCTCACAGTGTCCGGCGTTGTCCCCCGCACCCGCGCTAAGAACTGCGCACCATTCATTTCAGGCATACGCATATCAGAAATCACGACTGCGTACGGGCCGTGTTCGTGGATAGCGGCCAAGCCCTGTTCTCCGCCCACGGCGGTGTCCACCTGGAACTCCCGGTGCAGCATTCGCTTGTAGCCATCCAGCACGGCGGGCTCGTCATCTACGAAAAGAATTCGGTCAGTCACGGTGCTCCCTCTAATAGCCCTCCATCGGCACAGCGCGCCGGATGCATCAATTACTTTCGATATTTCCCTATCGGAGAGAGCTAATCTTGCCGGCAGTCTGAAGTAAACCAGGTCTTGTGCCGATACCTGTCGTAGCCAAAGACAAATATCCTGGAATTCTGTAATTGGAGACGGAACCTGCGCGCGGCATCAGCGCGTCCGAATCCAGGGTGGAGATAAGACCTTGGAGTTCCTTAAGCCACTGTTTTCTTCCGACTTCATGCCGCTTGGCTCCTGCTATCAGTGGAACCCGTGGATTGTGTGGCTGCACGTGGTCTCGGATACCCTGATCACGCTTTCTTACTATTGCATTCCACTCGTGCTGATTTATTTCGCCCGCAAGCGGCGCGATCTTCCTTTCAACTGGATGTTCGTCATGTTCGGGATTTTCATTCTGGGTTGCGGAACAACACACCTCATGGAGATCTGGACGGTGTGGCACGCCGATTACCTCCTGTCGGGTTTCATCAAGGCTATTACCGCCGTGCTATCCGTGGCGACTGCGCTACTGCTCATGCCACTGGTTCCCACGGTACTGGCTCTGCCCAGTCCGTCAAACTTGCAGGCCATCAACGCCCAGCTTGAAACAGAGGTGGCAGAGCGCCAAAGGGCGCAAGAAGTCTTGCACCAGGCTCATAAAGATACGGAGGTCCTTCTGAATTCGGTTCCATCGCTATTGATTGCGCTGGACGCGAATGGTCACATTCAACAATGGAACAAGGCTGCAACCATGATTCTGGGGTGGCGGGAAGTCACCGTACCAGGCAAGACTCTGGACGAATGTGGAGTCAAGTGGCTCACGGCTGACATAAGTGCCCGAGTCGCCGCTCGCGCCCAGGACCCATCCGGCCGTAGTCTCGACGACATCAGGTTAGACAAGAACGGAGTAATTCGCTCTCTCGGTCTCAATGCCATTCGACTCAATACGGATGGCGCGGCCGGGATTCTCGTCGTCGGCGCCGATATAACCGAACGAATGATGCTTAAGGAACAACTTCTTCAGGCTCAGAAGCTGGAATCGATAGGGCAACTCGCAGCAGGAATCGCGCACGAGATCAATACCCCGACGCAGTACATCGGGGACAATGTGCGGTTCTTGAAAGATACCTTCCAGGAGATAAGCGGTTTGCTGACAAGCTACGGCCGCCTGTTGCTAGCGGCCAAAGGCAACACTCTTTCTGGCGAAACCGTGCAAGAGGTCTCGGCGGCGGTCGAGCACGCCGACGTCGGCTACCTGCTCGAAGAGATTCCCAAGGCCATCGAGCAAACCCTGGAGGGCGTAGCCCGAGTATCGAAGCTGGTGGGTGCGATGAAAGATTTCTCCCATCCCGGCTCGAAAGACAAAACTCCGCTGGACCTGAATCGCGCCATTGAAGGAACGATTACGGTCGCACGCAACGAGTGGAAATACGTGGCCGACCTGGAAACCGACTACGACTCCTCATTGCCCATGGTCTCGTGTCTGCCCGGTGAGCTCAACCAGGTAATTCTGAACCTGATCATCAACGCCGCGCATGCCATTGCCGACGTGGTCGGTAAAGAAGGTTCAACCAAGGGAAAAATTAAAGGTGCAAACGCGAAATTGTCCGGAGTGGGACGAGATCCGAATCCAAGACACCGGCTCGGGAATCCCCGAAAAAGTGCGAGCTCGAATTTTCGATCCTTTCTTCACTACCAAAGAAATCGGCAAGGGAACCGGGCAGGGCTTGGCCATCGCCCGCTCGGTGGTCGTCGACAAACACGGTGGAACCATTCACTTCGAAACCGAGGAGGGGAAGGGCACAACCTTTATCATTCGTCTCCCCCGGGATGGCAAAGCTCTTGCCGTCAGCGGAGCGTCCGCGTGAAACGCATCTTGTTCGTGGACGATGAGAGCAAGATTCTCGACGGCATCCGTCGTATGCTGCACTCCGAGCGGGAACGTTGGGACATGCAGTTTGCCGTCGGCGGCGAAGCCGCCTTGCATGCCTGCGAAGCAGGCGCCTTCGACGTGGTCATTTCCGATCTCCGGATGCCGGGAATGGATGGCGCCACACTGCTCGGTCACATTCGGGATCGCTTTCCCAGCACAGCCCGAATTGTCTTTTCTGGATATGCCGAAGTCGCGCTAGCCACCCGCTCCGTTCCCGTGGCACACCGCTTTCTCACCAAACCGTGCAATGCAGCCGAACTGCAAGCTACGATTGAGCGTGTCTGCACTCTACAGGACGTATTGTGCGCACCCGAGATCCGAAAAGTGGTTGGAGCCGTCGGGGAACTCCCTTCCCTTTCAAGCACGTACACCTCCCTTACGCAAGCACTGGGGAACTCGGACACTTCGATAAACCAAATTGCAGACATCATCGAGCGCGATGTCGCAATGTCAGCGAAAGTCTTGCAGCTCGTCAACAGCGCATTCTTCGGTTTGGCCCAGAGTGTCACCAGCCTGCGGGGCGCTGTCTCCTACCTGGGCATGGAAACCATTAAGAATCTAGCTTTAGCTACCGAGACTTTCAGGATTTTTGCGCCCGACTCACGGATTCCACAGTCAGTCTGCGAGAGCATCCAGCAACATGCTCATCGCACAGCCGCCATTGCCGGCAAGCTCCCCGGAGACCGGAAAACTCGCGAGGTTACCGTCGTGTCAGCACTTCTCCATGATGTTGGAAGACTCATCCTGGCCAGCAAAATGCCTGATATGTTCTGTTCCGTACTCTCTCGCGCGCGCGAGCACAAATGCGAGCCCTTCGAAGCGGAAGAAGAACTCCTGCATACCTCACACGCGGAGATAGGTGCCTACCTGCTCGGATTGTGGGGTATCCCCAACCTTGCGGTTGAAGCTATCGCTCACCATCATCATCCCGATCGCATTCCGCACTCTGGTTTTGACAGTTCAATCGCCGTCTATGTCGCTGACCTGTTGGCTCACGAGCAGGATGCCCACCCCCAGGGCCTCACAGGGTCTGAACTCGCAAAGTCCGATCGATCCTGCCTTGAGACGCTGGGAATTTTGCACCGCCTTCCCGAATTCCGTGAGCTTGCGCTCCAAAGTGGCAACTAAAATCGGGCCCCGGACGCAGCTTTACGATTTCGTCTAAGAGGTCACAACCACCTCACAACGCGGCTGCGGGGATTACATGACTTTAGGCAGTGACTGCGGGTGCTGTGTGCTTGTTGTGTCGATTGTGCCTTGATGTTCGGGCGGCGAACCACGACACCAACAGAGCGGCATTTCCGACGTTGAACATAAGAATGCGTAGGTGTTTCCCATGAGGAATGCCAGAAGCATAGAACTCGCAGCGATGACGATGCCGATGCGGTCAATGGGAGTAGTGTTCAACTTCTTTGACGCGAACTGAATCGATAGAAGGAACATCACAAAGGCGCTGGCAGAGATGGCGACCATGTAGAGTCTCGAGACGTGGTAGTGGTCAGCGACCAGAACCCCTGCCAAAGAGCGAAAGGCCCAATATCCGACGAAGCCAAAGAACCCCGCTGCCCAAAACTTCACGGTTGTGAACATTACTAGCCCGCATTATTCGTGAATGGGAAGAGATCGGAAGACAAAAGAAGCCTCCTCTGTTACAAACATGTTGACTAGACAATGTTTGAGCAACAAAAAAGGCTTCCTTAATGTCAGACGATA
>Ga0182015_10000413_pt1 | contig 61330 bp, 55 predicted proteins | sample 712P3MmetaG_FD_120478 | JGI IMG/M metagenome (GOLD analysis project Ga0182015, IMG submission 120478) | Permafrost microbial communities from Stordalen Mire, Sweden - 712P3M metaG | ecosystem: Environmental > Terrestrial > Soil > Wetlands > Permafrost | place: Sweden: Stordalen | collected...
GTCGCGGTGGCCGAGGGGAAGAAGGAGGCGGAGCCGGCGAGTGTCGCGGTGGCCGAGGGGAAGAAGGAGGCGGAGCCGGCGAGCGTCGCGGTGGCCGAGGGGAAGAAGCCCAAGCCCCCCGCGGCAAAGGCGCCCGCAAAGAAGCCCCGCGCGGCAGCCGCACCGGACGTGTCCGGCGCTTCCGAGTAGCCGGGCCCCCGCGCCCGTCTGCCATACTCCTTCGTCGCCATGCCGAAGATGAAGACCCATTCCGGCGCGAAGAAGCGCTTCAAGACGACCGCCACCGGCAAAGTCAAGGGCCGGCACGCCTTCACGAGCCACATCCTCGAGAAGAAGTCGCCCAAGCGCAAGCGTCATCTCGGCCAGGACGCGATCATCTCCGACCACGATTCGCCGCGCATCAAGAAGATGCTGGGGCTGGGGTCATGACACGCGTCAAGCGCTCACTTCACGCGAAGAAGAAGCGTCGCGCGACGCTCGAGCTGACGAAGGGCTTCCGCGGCGAGGCGAACTCGAACTACAAGCGCGCCAAGGAAGCGCTGATGAAGGCGGACGCCTACGCGTACCGCGACCGCCGCAACCGCAAGCGTGACTTCCGCCGCCTGTGGATCACGCGCATCAACGCTGCGGCGCGCGAGTGCGGCATGAGCTACTCACAGCTGATCCACGGCCTGGCGCTGGCCGGCATCACACTCGACCGCAAGGTGCTCTCAGACATCGCCGTGCGCGATCCCGAGACGTTCCGCCGATTTGCCGACGCCGCCCGCGAGGCTTCGGCTGCCTGATTCACCAACGCCGAAAGCAATCACCTCCCGGGCGCCGCTCCTCAAGGACGGCGCCCTTTTTTGTGCAATGACGATCACCTCCCCGACCAACCAGCATCTCACCGAAATTCGCAAGCTCTCGCGCGCGAGCGCACGCGCGCGCACCGGGCGCTTCGTGGTGGAGGGCGAGGATTTTCTAGCGGCGGCTGCCGCCGCCCGGATCTCACCGCTCTATGTGCTGTGCGCGCAAGGCCACGAATCCGCGCACGAGGCGGGCTGGCTGCAGGTGTCACCGGCGCTGCTCCACGGCGTCTCCGCGCTCGGCTCCGGCTCGCGCGTGATCGGCGTCTTCGAGCAACGCTGGAGCGAGCCGGCCGGTCCGCTCGCAGTAGCGCTGTGGGGGGTCGGCGATCCGGGCAACGTCGGCACGGTCGTGCGCGCCGCTCACGCCTTCGGCGCCTCGTGCGTGGCGATCGGTCCCCGCTGCGCGGACCCCTACGGCCCCAAGGCCGTCCGCGCCACGATGGGGGCGATCTTCGGGACGAAGGTCGCGCGCTTCTCCGCGATCGCCGAGTTGCCGGGGCGGATCGTCGCGCTGGTTCCCGCCGGCGGAGAACCGCTCCACGGTCCCTTTGATGGCGCCGTGACGCTGCTGGTGGGCGGCGAGCGCGACGCCCTGGCGCCGGAGGTCGTCGAGAGCTGCCATGACGTCCGCCACATCGCTCAGGTTTCCGGCGACTCGCTGAATGCCGCGATGGCCGCAACCGTGGCGTTGTATGAGGCGACTAGGATGGCCGCGGCATGAGCGCTCTGGAGCGGATTGCGGCGTTGCGCGCGGAGGCGGAGGCGGCGATCGCCGCCGCGCCCGACAGCGCCGCGCTGGAGGAGCTGAGGATCGCCTACCTTGGCCGCAAGGCCGAGCTGCCGCAACTGCTGCGCGGCGTCGCCGAACTGGAGCCCACGGAGCGCTCGGCCGTCGGCTCGGCCGCCAACGCGGCCCGCCAGGCGCTCGGTGAGCTGATCCACTCGCGCGAGTCGGCGCTCGCCGGCGCCGCACTCGACGCGAGCCTGCAGACCGACCGCATCGACGTCACGCTGCCCGGCGTTCCCGCCTTCGCGCGCGGCCACCTGCATCTGCTGACGCAAACCCGCCGCGATCTCGAGGACGTCTTCGTCGGGCTCGGCTTCCAGGTCGCGGAGGGACCGGAGATCGAGACGACGGCCTACAACTTCGACGCGCTCAACACCGATGCGACGCATCCGTCGCGGGCCCGCAGCGACACCTTCTACGTCAGCGACGAGGTCGTCCTCCGCACGCACACCTCGCCTGTGCAGGTCCGCTCGATGATGGCCTCACCGCCGCCGCTGTACGTGGTCGCCCCGGGGCGCGTGTTCCGCCTCGACCACGACGCCACGCACACGCCGCAGTTTCACCAGCTCGAGGGGCTCGCCGTCGACGAGGGGATCACGCTCGCGGATCTCAAGGGAACGCTGCTCGCATTCGCTCGCGCGATCTTCGGCGAGGCGCGCGAGGTGCAGCTGCGCCCGGACTTCTTCCCCTTCACCGAGCCGAGCGTCGAGGTCGACGTCTCGTGCTTTCACTGCAAGCAGGGCCACCTGCGCGACGGTTCGCGCTGCCCGCTGTGCAAGGGCTCGGGCTGGCTCGAGATCCTCGGCGCCGGGATGGTCGACCCCAACGTCTTCGCCTACGTGCGCGAGTACGGCTACGATCCCGAGCGCGTCACCGGCTTCGCCTTCGGGATGGGGATCGAGCGGATCGCGATGCTGCGCCACGGCATCCCGGACCTGCGCCTCTACTTCGAGAACGACGTGCGCTTCCTCGAGCAGTTCGGTGCCCGCTGATGCTCGTCCCGCTCGATTGGCTGCGCGAGTACTGCGACCCGGATCTCTCCACGCCGGAGCTGGCGGCGCGCCTGACGCTGACCGGCACGAAGGCCGAGCGCTGGTTCCGCTACGGCCCGCCGTCGCGCGATCACTACGTCGTCGGCCGCGTCCTGCAAGTGCAGCAGCACCCCGACGCCGACCGCCTGGCGGTCTGTCGCGTCGATCTCGGCGAGGCGCACCCGGCGACGATCGTCTGCGGCGCGCCCAACGTGGCCGCCGGCCAGACCGTCGCCGTCGCCCGACCGGGGGCGCAGCTGCCCGACGGGCGCACACTGGGCGCCGCGAAGCTGCGCGGCGTGGTGAGCGAGGGGATGATCCTCGCGACCGACGAGATCGCGCTCGGCGGCGACCACGCCGGCATCCTCGTGCTCGACGACGGCCCCGCGCCCGGCACGCCGCTCGCCGCGGTGCTGCCGCTCGGCACCGACGTGATCGAGCTCGAGATCACGCCCAACCGCCCGGACTGCCTCAGCGTCTACGGCGTCGCCCGCGAGACGGCCGCCGCAACCGGGGCGCCGCTGCGGCCGCCGCCATGGAGCGAGGACGCCGGCACGCTCCAGGGCGAGCCGCCGGGGATAGAGATCACGGTGCAATGCCCCGAGCTGTGCCCCCGCTTCACCGCGCGCGTGTTCGAGGACGTCACGATCGGGCCCTCGCCGCTGTGGCTCGCCGCGCGCCTGCTCGCGGCGGGGATGCGCCCGATCTCAAACGTCGTCGACATCAGCAACTACGTGATGCTGCTGAGCGGCCAGCCGGTGCACGCGTTCGACCTCGACGCCATCGCCGGCGGCCGGCTGGACGTCCGCCACCCGCTCGACGGCGAGACGCTCGAGACGCTCGACGGCGCGACGCGCACACTCGATCGCCAGATGGTCGTGATCTGCGATGCCGACGGCCCGACCTCGATCGCGGGGGTGATGGGCGGCGCGCGCTCGGAGGTGGGCTCGCAGACCACGCGGGTGCTGCTCGAGGCGGCGAACTGGGAGGGCGCGAACATCCAGCGCAGCGCCGTCCGCCTCGGCCTGCGCAGCGAGGCCTCGGGGCGCTTCGAGAAGGGCCTGTCGCCCGGTTCGACGCTCGAGGCGCAGGCGATCGCGACGGCGCTTTTCGTCGAGCTCTGCGGCGCGCGCGTGATGGCCGGCACGATCGACGTCGGCGGGCCCGGTGAGCGCCCGGCGTCGCTGACGCTGCGCCCCGCGCGCCTCGAGGCGCTGCTCGGCAGCGCGATCGCGCCCGAGCGCTGCGCCGAGATCCTCCGCTCCCTCGGCTTCGACGTCGACGCGGGCGCCGGCGGTGCGATGACCGTCGGCGTGCCGGACTTCCGCCGCCGCGACGTGACGCGTGAGGTCGATTTGATCGAGGAGGTCGCGCGGATCGACGGACTCGAGCGCCTGCCGGCGACGCTGCCGCCGCGCCGCGGCGCGGCCGGGCGGCTCAACCCCGCGCAGCAGCTGCGCCGCCGCGCGCAGGACGCCCTTGCTGCGCGCGGGCTCCGCGAGATCGTCGGCTGGAGCTTCGCCGAGCCGCGTCTGCTCGAGCGCCTGCGGATCGAGCCCGGCGATCCGATCGCCGAGATCGTCGCGATCGAGAACCCGCTCTCTGAGACCTGGTCGATCATGCGCCCGACGCTGCTCGGCTCGCTGCTCGACGCCGCGGCGCACAACGCCGCGCGCGGCGTGCGCGACCTCGCGCTGTTCGAGTCGGGCACGGTCTATCGAGCATCGCCGTCCGGGCCGCTCGCCGCCGAGCACCACGCGCTCGGTGTGCTGATCGCCGGCGACATCGCCCGCGCGAGCTGGCGCGGCGAGCCCGCGCTCGCCGCCGACTTCTACGCGGCGAAGGGACTGCTGGACGCCGTGCTCGACACGCTCGGCGTGCAGTGGAGCGCGGTCGCCAGCCAGTGGCCGTTCCTGCATCCCGGACGCAGCGCGAGCGTGCTCGCCGGCGAGACGCGGCTGGGCTTCGTCGGTGAGCTGCATCCGCTCGTCGCGGCGGCCTGGGACCTCGAGTCCGCGGCCGTCTGGGCGATCGACCTCGACCGCGCCACCGCGCTCGCGCCGGAGCTCGTGCGCTACGCGCCGTTCGGCGAATACCCGGCCGTCCGCGAGGACCTCGCGGTCACCGTCGCCGAAGGGCGCACGGCCGCCGAGGTGCTCGACGTGGTGCGCGAGGCCGCCGGGCGCGAGCTCACGCGGGCCGAGGTCTTCGACGTCTACCGCGGCGAGCAGATCGGCCCGGGGCGCGTGTCGCTCGCGCTCCACCTCGAGTTCCGCGCCGGCGACCGCACGCTGACCGACGAGGACGTCGCCGCACGCCGGCGCGAGATCGCCGCGGCGCTGGCCGAGCGCCTGGGGGGTGAGCTGCGTGGCTGAGCGGCCCGCCATCCTGGTGGTCGGCGCCTCCGGCTACGCCGGTGCGATCGCCGCCGACCTGCTCTGGCGCCACCCCCGGTTCGAGCTTGCCGCGATCACCGCGCGCGAGGACGCCGGGCGCCCGCTGAACGAGCTCTACCCTCACCACCGCGTGCCGCTCGCGCTCGAGGAGCTCGACCTCGACCGCGCGGCGCAGGCCGACGCGGCGATCGTCGCCTACCCCCACGGGACGGCCGCTCCTGTCGTCGCCGCGCTGCTCTCGCGCGGCCTGCGTGTGGTGGACCTCTCCGCCGACTTCCGACTGCGCGACGTCGCGCAATACGAGCACTGGTACGTCCCGCATCCGCACCCGGAGCTGATCGCCCGCGCCGTCTACGGGCTGACCGAGCTCTACCGCGAGCAGATCGCCGCCGCGGCGCTCGTGGCCTGCCCGGGCTGCTTCCCGACCGCCGCGATCCTCGCGCTCGCGCCGCTCGCGCAGCGCGGGCTGATCGCCGACGTCGTGATCGACGCCAAGACCGGCGTGTCGGGCATGGGCAAGCAACCGCGCGAGGCCAACCACTTCGTCGCCGTGACCGAGAACGTGCGCCCCTACGGGGTCGGCGCGCACCGGCACATGCCGGAGATCGACCAGGAGCTCGGCGCCCTCGGCGCGCCGGTGCCGGTCACCTTCATACCGCATCTGCTGCCGATTGACGAGGGCGAGTTGCTCTCCTGCTACGTCACGCTCACGCGGCCGCTGGAGCAGGGCGAGCTCGAGCGCCTGTACGCCGAGCGCTACGCCGGGGAGCCGTTCATCGAGCTGGTGGCGAGCGCGCCGGGGGTGCGCGACGTGCGCGAGACCAATGTCTGCGCGATCAACGTGCACGCCGACGAGCGCACCGGCAAGGCGTTCGTGTTCGCCGCGATCGACAACCTCTGGAAGGGGACCGCGTCGCAGGCGATCGCGAACCTCAACCTGATGTTCGCCTTCGACGAAGGCCTCGGGCTGCGATGAGCGAGGACTTCTTCGTCTCGCGCTGGGTGCCGCGCCCGGCCCACGTGCGGGAAAGCACGGCGATACCAGCGGGCTTTCGCCTCGACGGGATCGCCTGCGGGGTCAAGGACCCGGCGTCGAGCACGCTCGACCTCGGCCTCGTGGTCTGCGATGAGCCGGCGGTCGTCAGCGCGGCTCGCTTCTGCGACTCGGGTGTGCTGGCGGCGCCGGTCGTGGTGACGCGCGAGCGCTGCGACCTGCAGGCAATCCGTGCCGTGGTCGCGAACTCCGGGAACGCGAACGCCGCGACCGGTGAGGCCGGTATCGCGGAGGCCGTGCGGGTGCAGGAGACGGCGGCCGCCGCGCTGCGCCTGCATCCACGGGAGGTCGCGGTCGCCTCGACCGGCGTGATCGGCGTGCCGCTGCCCGGCGAGCGGATCGCCGCCGCGATACCGGCCCTCGTCGCCTCGCTGAGCGAAGGCGGCGGCGAGCGCTTCGCGCTGGCGATCAGGACCACCGATGTCCTGGACAAGCATGTCTCGCTGGCGGTCGCGCTGCCGTCGGGCGAGGTGCGCCTGAGCGCCTACTGCAAAGGCGCGGGAATGATCTCGCCCCGCTTCGCGACGATGCTGTGCTTCGTCCAGACCGACGCGGCGCTTGACGCGCAGACCGCCGAGCTGCTGCTGGGGGTCACGGTGAAACGGTCGTTTGACCGCATCAGCGTCGACGGCCAGCTGTCGACGAACGACACCGTGATCCTGATGTGCAGCGGCGCGAGCGGCGTGGCGGTCGAGCCCGAGAGCGAGGATGAGCGCAGGCTCGGCGAGGCGCTTGACGCGCTGCTGCGCCAGCTTGCCCTACGGATCGTCGCCGACGGCGAGGGCGCACGGCGGATCGCTCGCGTGCATGTGCGCGGCGGGCAGGCGGAGGCCGCCGAGCAGGTCGCGCGGGCGGTCGCCGATTCCCCGCTGGTCAAGGCGGCGCTGTTCGGCGGCGACCCCAACTGGGGACGCATCGCGCAGGCGATCGGCGCAGCGCTGCCCGGCAGCGCACCGTTGCGCTTCGGCATCGCTATCGAGGGCATCACGGTCGCCCGCGACGGCGCGGCGGCGGAGCATGACGTCGCCGCGCTCGCGGCCGCGGTGGCCCGCGACGAGGTGCTCTACGAGATCGACCTGGAGGGCGCCGGCGCGGAGGCCGAGCTGTTCTTCTCCGATCTCAGCTACGACTACGTGAAGATCAACGCCGAATACACGACCTGACCGTGATCACCCCCGACCGAACGGTTCCCCGCTGATGCGCGACGTCGCAACACTGCTCGAGGCACTGCCCTACATCCGCGATTTCCACGGCTCGACCGTGGTGATCAAATACGGCGGCGCGGCGATGGACGACCCGCTGCTGCGCGAGGAGTTCGCGCGCGACGTCGTGCTGCTCAAGTACGTCGGGATGAGCCCCGTCATCGTGCACGGCGGCGGACCCGACATCACGGCGTACATGAAGCGGCTCGACATGCCGGTCGAGTTCGTGGGCGGCCTGCGCGTGTCCGACGAGGCGACCGTCGAGATCGCCAAGATGGTGCTCGTCGGCAAGCTGAACACCGACATCGTGCTGCGCATCGGCCGCCACGGTCAGCCCGCGGTCGGCCTCTCCGGCGACGACGGCGGCCTGCTGCTCTGCTCGCGGCGCACCGCTCCCGGCGGCGAGGACATCGGCTTCGTCGGCCAGATCGACCACGTCGACGCCAGCGTCATCAACCATATCGCCCGCGATTACATCCCCGTCGTCGCGTCGGTCGGCGCGGACGCCGAGGGCAACTCCTACAACGTCAACGCCGACGAGGCGGCCGCCGCGATCGCCGTCGCGCTGCGCGCGCGCACCGCCATCTTCCTGACCGACGTGCGCGGCTGGCTGCGCGACCGCGCCGATCCGGACAGCCTGATCGGGCAGGCCACCGTCGCGGAGGTGAGCGAGGCCCTCGGGCAGGTCGAGGGCGGCATGCGGCCGAAGCTTCAGGCGTGCGTCGACGCCGTCCGCGGCGGCGTGCGGGCGGCGCAGATCATCGATGGGCGCGTCGAGCACTCACTGCTGCTCGAGCTGTTCACCGATGCCGGCATCGGCACGAAGGTCACCGCGTGAGTGCGCTCCAGTCCGCCGACGCCCACCTGACGCCCAACTACGCCCGCTACCCGGTCGAGTTCGCGCGCGGCGAGGGTGCGCGACTGTGGGACTCGGCGGGCGTCGAGTACCTCGACTTCCTCGCCGGCATCTCCGTCTCGAGCGTCGGCCACTGCCATCCCGCCGTCGTCGCCGCGATCCGCGAGCAGGCCGGACGCCTGCTGCACGTCGGCAACCTCTACTACACCGAGCCGATGTCCGTGCTCGCGAGCCGCCTGGCCGAGTGCTCGCTCGGCGGCAAGGTGTTCTTCACCAACTCCGGCGCCGAGGCCGTCGAAGCGGCGCTGAAATGCGCGCGCAAGGCGCGCCAGGGGGGCACGATCGTCTCGCTCCACGGCGCCTTTCACGGCCGCACCTACGGCGCGCTGTCGGCGACGCCGCAGGAGTCCAAGCAGGCGCCGTTCGCGCCGCTGGTCGGGGGCTTCGTCAGCGTCGACGCCACCGCCGAGGCGATCGCCGGCGCGCTCGACGAGCGAACCGCGGCGCTGATCCTCGAGCCGATCCAGGGCGAGACGGGGGTGCACGTGCTCAGCGACGGGCTGCTGCGCCTGGCGCGCGAGCGCTGCGACGAGGTCGGCGCGACGCTGATCTTCGACGAGATCCAGACCGGCCTGGGCCGCACGGGGACCGCGTGGGCCTACGAGCGCAGCGGCGTCGTCCCCGACCTGCTGGTGAGCGCCAAGGCGCTCGGCGGCGGCCTGCCGATCGGCGCCCTGATCACCGGGGAACGCCACGCCGACACCTTTGCGCCGGGCGACCACGGCTCGACCTTCGCCGGCGGTCCCGTCGTCTGCGCCGCCGCACTCGCCGCGCTCGAGGTGCTGCTCGACGAGGCGCTGCTCGCCAGGGTGCGCGAGCTCGGCGAACTGCTGTGCGAGCGGATCGCCACGCTCCCGCACGTCGTGGAGATCCGCGGGCGGGGCCTGATGATCGGCTTTGATCTGGACATCGACGCGCCCGCGGTCGTGCGCCGCGCGCTGCTCGAGCAGCACCTGGTCGTCAACGCGACCGGCCCGGCCACCCTGCGGCTGCTGCCGCCGCTGGTGATCGGCGAGGCCGAGGTTGAGGACTGCGTGGCGCGGCTGCGCGCCGTGCTTGCCTGAGATGCGCCGCGCGCTGGAGCACGGCTATGAGCTCGACGACGACCGAGAGCGGATCGACGTCGACTACGTGTTCGGCTACCTGACGCTTGAGTCCTACTGGGCGAAAGGCCGCCCGCGCGAGGTCGTGGATGGCTCGTTGGCTGGCTCCGCACGCCTGATCGGGCTCTACCGCGACGGCGCGCAGGTCGGCTTCGCCCGCGTCATCTCCGACGGCGCCGTCCTCGCCTATCTCGCCGACGTCTTCGTCGACCCGGGCCACCGGGGCCGCGGCCTCGGCGTCGAACTGGTTCGCGAGGCCGTCGACGGCGGGCCCCAGCGCGACCTGAGCTGGCGCCTGGACACCAGCGACGCGATGGAGCTGTACGCGAAGTTCGGCTTCACCGAGCGAGTCGCTCCGCCGACCCACATGGGGCGTCGGGCCGCCTGGCGCCCGTGAGCCGGGCGAGCGCGCTCAGCACCGAAGCGGAGCGCTCAGCCTGATCGTCGGCTCGCCACTTCGAGCGTTCACGTCCGTCGCTCCATCGCTCAGCCACCCGAACCACTCCCGCTCGCGTGCCTGGACGGACTGCGCTGCCAGGACCTCCTTCGCAACGATCCCGCGGTAGCCAACCTGCCACGAGCGCACGTGAACTTCCGCGATCGCTGCGGCGTCGGCGGGGGTGGCCGGCCGGAGTGTGGGCTCCGCCATCGTCGGCAGGGTAGTGCGGCGTCCGCGCCGGGCCTCGCGCGGTCCTGCGCCGGTAGGCTTGCGCACCCGTGGACCACCCCGAATTCGCACCGCGCACCGCCGGTTACCAGGCCGATCCCGCCGAGGTCCACCGCGTGCTGCTGCTCTACAGCGGCGGCCTGGACACGAGCGTGATGCTGCGCTGGATCCAGGAGCGCTACGACGCGGAGGTCGTGACGCTGACCGTCAACCTCGGGCAGCCGGGCGAGGACTACGCGGTGATCGAGGGCAAGGCTCGAGCGATCGGCGCCGTCGAATGCCACATCGTGGACGCGCGCGAGGTGTTCGCGAACGAGTACCTGGCTCCGGCGATCAGGGCCAACGCGCTGTACGGCGGCGGCTACCCGTTGTTCACGGCGCTCGGGCGCCCGCTGATCGCCAAGCTCGCCGTCGAGTACGCGCGGCGCAGCGGCTGCGACACGATCGCGCACGGCTGCACCGGCAAGGGCAACGACCAGGTTCGCATCGACGGCACGATCGCGACGCTCGCGCCCGAGCTGAAGGTGATCGCGCCGGTGCGCGAATGGGCGATGGGGAGGGAGGAGGAGATCGCCTACGCGCGCGAGCACGGGATCGCGGTCAAGGGCGGCGTGGAGGTCGTGCCCTACTCGATCGACGACAACCTGTGGGGGCGCTCGTCGGAGGGCCGCTGGATCGAGGACCTGGGCCACGCGCCCGACGAGGACGTCTTCCAGCTGGTCACGCCGCCGCGCCTGGCGCCCGACGAGCCGGCGCGGATCGCCCTGGAGTTCGAGCGCGGCCTTCCCGTCGCGCTGGACGGCGAGCGCCTGGAGCTGGCGGCGCTGATCGAGCGGGTGGGCGAGCTCGGCGCCCGCCACGGCGTCGGCATCATCGACCACATCGAGGACCGCATCGTCGGCCTGAAGGTGCGCGACATCTACGAGGCGCCCGCGGCGGCGATCATCCTGCCTGCGCACGCCGACCTTGAGAAGCTCGTCTGCACGATCCACCAGAACCAGTTCAAGGCCGGGCTCGACCGCCACTGGGCCTACCTCGTCTACGCCGGCCTGTGGTGGGAGCCGCTGCGCGTCGACCTCGACGCCTACATGGAGTCGGTCAACGCGCAGGTGAGCGGGACGATCGGCCTCGAGCTCTACAAGGGCACGGCGCGCGTGGTCACGCGCTCGTCGCCCAACGCCGTCTACGACCAGTCGCTCGCGTCCTTCGCGCAGTCCGGGGGCCTGTTCTCGCAGACCGCCTCGCCCGGGTTCATCGAGCTCTGGACGCTGCAGTCGCGCATGGCGTGGCGCCTGCGCAACCGCTGAGTGGCGCTTCCCGCAACGTGCGCAAAGACGCGCGCGCGGGCGCGACGCAACGGTCCTAAACGACGGCGGCGGACGCCGAAGGCGTCGGGCCGCCCCATTAGGATCAACCAACCGGATGCCCGAGCCCGCCTGCGCACATCTTCACGTTCACTCCGAGTACTCGCTGCTCGACGGTGCGTCGAAGATCGCAGGCCTGGTCGAGCGTGCGGCCGCTTTCGGCCAGCCGGCGCTCGCGCTGACCGACCACGGCGTGATGAACGGCGCGGTCGAGCTCTACCAGGCTGCGCGCAAGGCGGGGGTCAAGCCGATCGTCGGCTGCGAGGTGTATTTCGTCGACGACCACAAGGCCGTGGCGACCCCGGGCCATCGAATCGAGCACAACCACCTGACGCTGCTTGCGAGCAGTGACGCGGGCTACCGCAACCTGGTTCAGCTCTCCTCGGCGGGCTTCCTCGAGGGACTGCAACGCGGCAAGCCGACGGTCGACATGGAGCAGATCGCTCGCTACGGCGAGGGCGTGATCGCGCTGACGGGCTGCCTGGCCTCGCGCCTGTGCTCACGGATCGCCGATGGGCGCATCGACCAGGGCCGCGAGCACGTCGAGGCGCTGATCGGGGCGCTCGGGCGCGAGAACGTGTATTTCGAGATCCAGAAGAACGGGCTGGCGCTGCAGGAGCGCTGCAACGAGGAGATCGTTGCACTGGCGCGCGAGATGGGCGGCTCGCTGGTCGGGACCGGCGATGTCCATTACCTGCGCCGCGAGGACTATCAGCACCACTCGGCGCTGCTCTGCGTGCAGACCAAGAGCACACTGGCCGAGCCGAAGATCCGCTTCGAGACCAACGAGTTCTATCTGCGCGACTGCGCCGAGATGGCGCAGGCGTTCGCGCAGTGGCCGGAGGCGCTCGCCTCCACGCTCGAGATCGCCGAGCGCTGCAACGTGGAGCTCGAGCTCGACCGCCAGCTGATCCCGGCCTATCCGGTGCCCGACGGCGAGACGCCGCGCAGCTACCTGCGCGCTCTCGTCGAGAAGGGCCTGCGCGAGCGCTACGGCGACCCGCCGCCCGCCGCGACGCTGGCCCGCATGGAGACCGAGCTCGAGGTGATCGACCGGATGGGCTTCAACGCCTACTTCCTGATCGTGTGGGACTTCGTCGACTTCGCCAAGCGCAGCGGGATCGCCGTGGGCCCGGGACGCGGTTCGGCCGCCGGCTCGATCGTCGCCTACAGCCTGCGGATCACGGACGTCGACCCGTTGGCCTACGACCTCCTGTTCGAGCGCTTCCTGAACCCCGAGCGCGTTTCGATGCCGGACATCGACATCGACTTCTCCGTGCGCGGCCGCGAGCGCGTGCTGCGCTATGTCGTCGAGAAGTACGGCCGCGAGTCGGTTGCGCAGATCGTCACCTTCGGCAAGATGGCGCCGCGCCAGGCGACGCGCGACGCCGCGCGCGTGCTCGGGCACGACTACGGCGTCGGCGACCGCCTCGCGAAGCTGATCCCCGATCCGCAGCAGGGCCGTGCGCCGTCCTTCGAGGAGTGTCTCGCCGACGGCGAACTGCTGCGCGCGGCCTACGACGAGGACCCGACGGCGCGCGCGATCATCGACACCGCTCGCGGCCTCGAGGGCGTCGTTCGCAACTCCTCGATTCACGCCGCCGCCGTGGTGATCGCGGATCGGCCGCTGACCGACATCGTTCCGCTCCAGCTCGCCGATGCTGGGCTCGACGAGAACGGCGAGCGCCAGTTCCGCACCGTGACGCAGTTCTCGATGAAGCCGATCGAGGAGATCGGCCTGCTGAAAATGGATTTCCTCGGCCTGCGCAACCTCGACGTGATCGAGGACGCGCTCGACATCATCGAGCGCTCTGCCGGCACCCGTCCCGACATGGCAACGCTGCCGCTCGACGACCCGGCGACCTATGCGATGCTCGCCTCCGGCGACAGCGTCGGGGTCTTCCAGTTCGAGTCCGAGGGAATGCGCGAAGCGCTGAAAAAGGTTCGCCCGGACCGCTTCGACGACCTCGTTGCGCTCAACGCGCTCTACCGGCCGGGGGCGCTGGACCACATCCCGACCTACGCGCGGGGCAAGCACCACCCGGAGCTGATCAGCTATCCCGACGAGCGCCTGCGCCCGATCCTCGCCGCGACGATGGGGGTCATCCTCTACCAGGAGCAGGCGATGCAGATCGCCAAGGAGCTGGCCGGCTTCTCGGGCGCCAAGGCCGACGATCTGCGCAAGGCGATCGGCAAGAAGAACCGCGTGGCGATGGCCAAGCTGAAGCCGGAATTCGTCGCCGGCGCTCGCGCCACGGGCACCTCGGACGCCGTGATCGACTTCATCTGGTCGACCAACGAGAAGTCGGCGGACTACTCCTTCAATCGCAGCCACGCGGCCTGCTACGGCCTGATCGCCTACCGCACCGCCTGGCTGAAGGCGAACTACCCGGCCGAGTACATGGCGGCGCTGATCTCGTCGGTGATGTCGACCAAGGATCGCGTGCCCTTCTTCGTCGCCCGCTGCGAGGAGATGGGAATCGAGATCCTGCCGCCCGACGTGAACCTCTCCGACCACGAGTTCATCGTCGTCGAGCGGCGGATCCGCTTCGGCCTCGACGCCGTGAAGGGCGTCGGCTACCAGGCGGTCGAGGCGATCAAACGGGCCCGCGAGGAGGGTGGAGCGTTCACGTCGCTGTGGGACTTCTGCGAGCGTGTCGACGGTCGGGCCGTCAACAAGAAGGCGATCGAGGCGCTGATCAAGTGTGGCGCGCTCGGCTCCACCGGCGCGACCCGCAGGGGGATGCTCGAGGTCCTCGAGCAGGCGCAGGGAGCGGGCCAGAAGGCACAGCTGGACGCGTCGATCGGGCAGGGTTCGATCTTCGACCTCGGCGAGGTCGGCGAGGTCGGCGCACCGGGGGGCGGGCACGCAGCCGTGCGCCCGCCGATCCCCACCGTCGAATTCGACCAGCGCGAGCTGCTTGCGGTCGAGAAGGAGGCGATCGGCCTGTTCATCTCAGCGCACCCGCTCAAGGCGGTGCGCGAAGCGCTCTCGCTCGCCGTCGACTGCCCGATCTCCGCCGCGATCGAACGACCCGACCGCGACCAGGTGTCGATCGGCGGAATCGTCACCCAGGCGCGCAAGATACGCACGCGGGCGGGCGCCGACATGATGTTCGTGACGCTCGACGATCTCGAGGGACAGGTCGAGGTGATCGTGTTCGGATCGGCGCTCGAGAAGTTCGAGGGCTCACTCGCGGTCGATTCGATCGTCATTGTGCGCGGACGCGTCGACCAGAAGGAGGAAGGGCGGACTTCAGTCGTGGCGCAGTCGGTTGAGGACTTCCGTCCGGACGCCGAGGAGCTCGCCCGCGCCCACGTCGCGACGCTCGAAGCCGCGCACGCGAAGCCGCTGCATGTCCGCCTCGGCGACGGTTGCCGCTTCGCGGCGGTGCTCGAGGACCTCAAGAGCGTGCTGGTCACCTTTCCCGGCCGCTCGGAGGTCGTGATCGAGCTCTCCGACCAGCGCCGAGTACGCCTGGGCAGCGAGTTCCGCGTCGAGCCCAGCCCGGGTCTGCGCGCCGAGCTCGAACACCTGCTCGGGGGCCCGGCGCGACTCGTGGCCTGAGACGCCGCTTCGCGGCGTCCGCGTTCCAGCGTCACCCGCGCGGAGCGTCGCGACGCGCCCCGGCCATCAGGCGCTCCAACGCACGACTTGTAGCCCCTGCGACGTCCGGCGAGATCAGCCTGCGAGCAGCCCGGCGACGAGCGCGACCTCCTCGGCCGTCGGGCCGCTGCGGTCGGGGCCGGGCGTCTCGAGCACGCACGCCAGGCGGGCGAAACGTGGCTCGTTGACGAATGTCCGCGCGCCTTCCAGGCCGAGTTCGCCCTCGCCGATGTTGGCGTGACGGTCTCGATTCGAACCGAGCGGCATCTGGGAGTCGTTGAGGTGCAGCGAGCCGACCTTCTCGCGCCCGACTGCTCGTTCGCAGTCGTCAAGCACGCTCGCGAGCGCAACGGGCGTGCGGATCTCATAGCCGGAGGCGAGCAGGTGGCACGAGTCCAGACAGAGCCCGAGGCGCGGGTCGCCGCCGCCGGCTTCCAGCAGCGCGGCGAGCTCGTCGAAGGAGCGCCCGAGTGTGCCCCCGGCGCCGGCGGTGTTCTCGAGGTGCAGCGGGCAGCGTTCGGAGTCCGCGAGCGCTGCCTCAAACAGCGCGCCGGCCCGCGTGATCGCCGGACCGACCGGGCCGGCCTTGGCGGAACCGGGGTGGACCACCACCGCGGTCGCGCCGATCGCGTCGCCGACGCGCAGCGAGTGAGTGAGCGATGCGAGCGACTTGGCGCGGATCTCGGGATAATCGGAGGCGCAGTTGACGAGATAGACGGCGTGGATCAGGACGGCGCCGATCGCGCTGGCGGCCCGGGCCTCGCGAAAGCGCGCGAAGTCGTCCTCGCCATAGTCGGTGGGGCGCCAGGCACGTGGCGACTGGTTGAAGATCTGGATCGCCCGCGCACCGAGTTCCGTCCCGCGGTCCACCGCGCGGTACAGGCCGCCGGCGGGTGAGACGTGGGCGCCCACTAGCATGCGGCACCGCCCATGAGAGTTCGCTTCGCTCCTTCCCCGACCGGCGCCCTGCACATCGGCGGCGCCCGCACGGCGTTGTTCAACTGGTTGATGGCTCGCCACGCCTCGGGGCGTTTCGTGCTGCGGATCGAAGATACCGACCAGGAGCGCTCAACGGCGGAGAACATCGAGCAGATCCTCGACGCGCTCCGATGGCTCGAGCTCGACTGGGACGAGGGCCCGATCTTGCAGAGCGATCGCGAGCTTCGCCACCGGGACGCGGTTGAGTCCTTGCTCGCGAGCGGCCGTGCCTACCGCTCGCAGGCCACCGCGGAGGACGTCAAGGACTGGAAGCGTGTCCACGGCGACGATCGCGGCTTCCGCGGCGGGGCGCAGGACGGCGGCGCGATTCGCCTGCGCGTACCCGACGACGGCGACACGGTGTTCGAGGATCTCGTGCTCGGCGAGGTCCGCTCGCCCAATCGCTCGATGGATGACCTCGTGATCGCCAGGGCGGACGGCACGCCGCTCTACAACCTGGCCGTGGCGGTGGATGATCTGGACCTCGCGATCACGGAGGTGATCCGCGGTAACGATCATCTGACCAACACAGCCAAGCAACTGTTGATCATCGACGCCCTCGGCGCGACGCCGCCGCGCTACGGGCACCTTCCGCTGCTCCACGGTCCAGATGGGAAGAAGCTCTCAAAGCGCCACGGCGCCGCGTCGGTGCAGGAGCTGCGCTCCGCCGGGTATCTGCCGGCGGCGGTCCGGAACTATCTCGCGCTGCTCGGCTGGGGCGCGGGCGACGACGAGACGATCCTCTCCACGACCGAGCTGGTCCGCCGCTTCGACATCGCGCGCGTCCAGCGCAACCCCGCGCAGTTCGACGAGACCAAGCTGCGCTGGCTGAACGGCCGCTACATGCGTGAGCTGACCCTCGAAGACCTCACGGCCGCGCTCGAAGCCTTCTACGGCCGCACGGGCCTCGCGCCCGCCGTCGCGATCAGCTCCGAGAAGCTCCAGACGCTGGCAGATTTCTGGCCGCTCTGCGGTTTCATCTACGACGGCCCGGTCGAGGATCCGCAGGCGCGCGAGCGATGGCTCGATGAGGAAGGTCTTGCCGCGCTCGCGCAGGCGCGAGCCGCGCTCGCCGCCGTCGTGGTGTTCGACGTGGAAGGCATCGAGGCGGCGCTCGGGGCGGTCGTCGAGCGTCGCGGCGGCAAACCACGGGACGTTTATCAGCCGCTGCGAGTGGCGCTCGCGGGGCGACCGATCTCGCCGGGGATATTCGAGACGGTCGCTGTGCTCGGGCGTGAGGAGACACTCGCTCGCATTGACTCCGCGCTCAATCTCTGAGCGCGTTCTGCCGATAGGAGGCACGACGAACACCCGCGTGCTGCGCGGGGTCGAGATGCGGCAGGGAACGCCGCAGCTATCCACACGGACGAATACGGAACCTTGCATGCCAGCAAATCAAGCCGTGCCCGCTGCAATTCCGGTGGCCGGTGTCCCCGGGCTCGAGCAGCTCCGCCCCGGCGAGGGTCACGGCCGCAGGCTGACCGCAGCGTTCGAAGCGCTCGAGGGATTCCCGGCGCTCGCTGAATCGCGCAACCGGTTGCTGGCGCTCGTCGGCGGTCACCGGGTGCCGATCGCCGAGGTCGTCGAGGCAGTCGAGTCCGATATCGCGCTCGTGGTTGCGGTCATGCGCGTCGCCAACGACCTGCCAACCCGCGGCGGCGGGAAGGTCGAGAACATCGTCGACGCCGTGCGGATCCTGAGCCCCGAGGCCGTCCAGCAGCTCGCCGAGCGGGTGCGAACATTTGACTTCTTCGAACGCAGCGCGGTGTGGGACTCGATGCCCGACCGCTTTCGCCTGCACGCCCTTGCCACCCGCGCGGCCGCTGATCTGCTGGCCAGCGAGATCGGCTATCCGGACCGCGACCGGTTGATCGTCGCAGCGCTGCTGCACGACGTCGGGAAGCTCGTCCTGATGCACGCTTATCCCGGCTACCCCGACTCGGTTCACCGCGACGCGCGCACACCGGAGGAGCGCGTCACGCGCGAGCGGCGTGAGCTCGGCGTCGACCATGCCGTCGTGGGCGGCGTGCTGGCCCGCCGCTGGGGTCTGCCGAAGTCGATCGCGAACTCGATCGAGCGCCACCATTCCGACGAAATCGACGGCGACGCCGCCCTGGTCCGCCTTGCGGACATCCTCGCCCACTACGCGCACGGCGCGGCTGTCTCGCCGGCTGACATGCTGCGCGTCGCGCGCACCGCAGGCGTCGGCTCGGGCGAGCTGCGTGCCGTGCTCTACGCCCTGCCGCAGGCCTCGGGTGTCGGCAAGCGCCGCGTCGTGGAGGCGTGCCCGCTTTCGACTCGCGAGCGGGACGTGCTGCGCCTGCTCGCGGAAGGCAAGGTCTACAAGCAGATCGCCGCGGATCTCACGCTCTCGACCAGCACCGTGCGCACCCACCTTCACAACGTCTACGGCAAGCTCGGTGCCGTCGATCGCGCGCAGGCCGTGCTGATCGCCACCGAGCGCGGCTGGCTGTAGGCCTCGCCCGTCGCCGTCGGGCGCGCCGCGCCCCTCGGACCGGCACCCGCTGCGCTTGCGACGTTAGGATCGTCCGCGCGTGCTCTCGATCACGACAAAATCGCCCTACGCCGTCGCGGCGCTCGCCGAACTCGGCCGCGCCGGCGAGCAGGGACCGATCCCGATCGGGGAGCTCGCCCGTCGCCGCGAGATCCCCGTTCAGTTCCTCGAGCAGTTGTTCGCGACGCTCCGCCGAGCCGGCCTGCTGCGCTCCTACCGCGGTGTCAAGGGCGGTTACAGCTTCGCTCGCCCCCCGGAGGCGATCTCGGTCCTCGACGTCGTGGAACTGCTCGACGGGCCGCTCGGAGCCGGTGCCAGCGGCGTCTTTGCGCAGGCGGCCGAGGCCGCCCGGGCGGTGCTCGCCGCGACGACGATCGCCGAGGTGATCGAGCGTGAAGCCCGCGAGGGCGGCGTCATGTACTACATCTGATCGGAAAACGTGCCGGTGCGCCACGGCGCCCTTCGCCGGCGCCTCTTCCCGGTTCTTGAAGCTCAGACCGGCTCATCGAGGCACTGACGCCCAGCGTCCAGCGCGGTCCGCGCGGCCGCCGAGCGTCGAGCAACGATCCAGCGCGTCAGCGCGGCGGCGGACGCCGGGGCGCGTGCAGTAGGCTGCGTCGCGTGTCGTGGGTACCGACGATCAGGATCGCACGCGCCGCGTGGAAGGGACGCCGGGATCCCGCGGGCCTGCTCAAGGCGCAGCTGGCCGGCGATGAGTCGCCGGCTGCCGCCACGCAACTGTCCGCCGCGAGCGTCGCCTCCGCGCCTGCAGGCGCCCCGCTGCCCCGGCCGGCGGCGGTCAGCGTGTCCGAGCCGCTCGCGCAGGCCCACGAGGACCCGACACACCACCATCTGCTCCTGCTGCTGCGTTGAGCAAGCCGTGGGAATACCTCGTCCTGTCATGGGCGATGACGGCCACGCCGCCGGACGAGGTTTCAGACGCCTGGCGCCTTGAGGCGTCCTTCCATATCTTTCGCCCCGGCGCAACCGCGGCCGAGACGCGTTCATATGACGGCACACAGGCGTCGCTGCTCGGCTTTGAGCTGCTGAACGAACTCGGCAGCGAGGGCTGGGAGCTCGTCAGCACCGTCGTGGAACGCACGGCGGTGGCGCCCGCGCAGGGGTACCAGACCGCCGGCGTGCCGATCGCCACGACGCAGATCTTCAAGCGCCCGCTGACCTAGCAGCCGCTCGAACGCTGACCTAGTCGCCGCTCGAACGCCGAGCGCGGGAGCACGCCTCCCGCAGGCACGCGCCTCGCCCGGGCCAAGGTGCTCAAGTTGGGCGCTGATACGGGCGATATTCGTCCTGTAATGGGTGTCGGCTAGCAGTGGACGCGCCGCGAGATCCGGCGCATGGCCCTCCAGAACCTCGCGCCGCGGAGTCACGGCGCCGGCTGGGTCGTACTCACGCGGCCATAATCGGGGCGCTGATACTCCTGCTGGGGCTCGGCGCGTCGGCCTTCGTGGCGGCTGAATGGCACGCGAGCCTCCAGCGCGCCAACCGCAAGTCGTTCGCATCGACGACCGCCGACCTGAACAACGCGCTCGGCGCCAAGCTCCAGGCCAATCTTGAGCTGGCGCGCACGATGCGCGCGATCGCCACGTTGGAGCCGGGTGCCGGAGAAACGCGCTACCAGCAGTGGTTCACCCAGCTCGAGCAGGGCAGTGCGCCGCTGACGCGTGACGTCGCTGCGACCTTGATCCAGCCGGTCCCGGCATCAGCGCTGGGCGCCTACCGGCGGGCAGCCGAAGCCGACCCGGCGTTTCGCGCACTGATCGGCGGCAAGTTTCAGATCGTGCCGCCGGGCCATCGCGCTGTGTACTGCCTGGCGCGGGCTGCGGTCGGTGGCGACTTCGCGCCCCACGTGTACCCGGTGCTGCTGGACTACTGCGCGCCGGTCCTACCGGTCCTCGGCAAATCGCCGTTCGTTGGGCTGATGCGCTCGGCAGCTGACACCAACTCCGCCGTCGTCGTCTCGGTTGGCGGTGTCGGCAAGGTCTCGCTCGCCGGAATCGCCATGGCCGTCTACCGGCGCGGCGCGCCGCTCGCGACCGTGGCGGAACGCCAGGCCGCGGTGACCGGCTATGTCGCCGCGACCTTCGACGCCGGGTCGATGCTCAGCTCCCTGCTGGCCGATCAGCGGCTGCTGTCGATGTCGCTCTACCACGTCAACAGCGGCGGGAGGGAGCAGCTGATCGCAGCGGTCGGGACAAAGGCGAAGAAGGACAGCGCCGGCTACGTCGTGCGGACGCTGCTCGGCAACGGCTGGCTGGCCGTGACCAGCGGGAAAGTCAGCGGCACGGCCGCGGGCGCTCAGGCGATCGTCGTGCTCGGCTCGGGTGCGCTCGTCACGCTGCTGATCTTCCTGCTCTACGTGGTGCTTGTACGTTCACGCCAGCGGGCGTGGGGACTTGTCGCGGAGAAGACAGACGAGCTGGCCTATCTCGCGATGCACGACTCGCTGACCGGCCTGCCGAACCGGAGCCTGGTCCTCGATCGGGCGACACAGCTGCTCTCCCGCGGGCGACGCTTCGACAGCCCCGTCACGGCGCTGTTCATGGACATCGACGGCTTCAAGCAGATCAACGACCTGTTCGGACACCAACTGGGCGACGAGGCGCTGCGGGAGATCGCGGCGCGACTCAGCACCGTGCTGCGCGGCAGCGACACGGTCGGACGCCTCGGTGGCGACGAGTTCGTGATGCTCGTGGACCCGCTGGACCGCGTCGGCGCGGAGACGATCGCAACCCGCATCCTGAGCGTGCTGTCGCGTCCGATCGAGTTGCCTGAGCCGGCGCGCTCGTCGGTCTCGGTCACCGTGAGCATCGGCATCGCCACCGGCCTGCCGAACGTCGCGGAGGATCTGATTCGCGACGCGGACCTGGCGATGTACCAGGCCAAGACGATGGGCAAGGGCGGCTACGTCGTCTTCGAGTCGTCGATGCAGGTCGCCGCGCAGGACCGCACCGAACTCGAGATGGGACTTGCCGAGGCGCTCGACGCAGGCCAGTTTTCACTGCTCTATCAACCGATCGTCGAGCTGGACAGCCAGCGCGTCGCGGCAGCCGAGGCGCTGCTTCGGTGGAAGCATCCGACGCGCGGAGAGACCTCGCCCGACGTCTTCATCCCGATCGCGGAGACCAGCGGGCTGATCATCCCGATCGGCCGATGGGTGCTGGCGCAGGCCTGCGCGCAGTGCGCCGCCTGGCATCGCAACGGCCACTCGATCGGCGTCTCGGTCAACGTCTCCGCCCGCCAGTTCGAACGCCCCGAGTTCATCGACGAGGTGCGCAGCGCCTTGGCGGCCAGCGATCTCGACGCGATGTGGCTGACGGTCGAGATAACCGAGACGGCGCTGATGAACCGCCCGGCGGTCACCGAGCAGCTGCTCGTTCAGCTCAAGACGCTCGGCGTGCACATTGCGGTCGACGACTTCGGCACGGGCTACAGCTCGCTCGGTTACCTGCGCCAGTTCCCGATCGACTCGCTCAAGCTCGACCGCAGCTTCATCACAGGGCTGGCACGCTCGGGCGAGGCCAACGCGCTCGCGCACACGCTCATCCAGCTCGGCAAGACGCTCGGGCTGCGGACCGTTGCCGAGGGTGTCGAGGCCTATACCCAGCTGTGCCAGCTGCAACTCGAGGGCTGCGACCTCGCCCAGGGCTACCTCTTCGCCCGTCCGCTGACGCCGGTCGCGCTCGAGCTCTACCTCAAGCGCGACCCGGCCCCGTCGCGAGCGATCCAGGCCGCGCCCGCACAGCCTGTCGCCGCCGCCTGAGCGCCCGGCTCACTGCAGGCACTTCGTCTCTTCGTTGAGGATCGGCGTCTTGAGCGCGGCGAAGCTCGAGCCTCCGGTCTGGATCGTGTTGTTGATCGAGCGCTCCTTGGCCGTGATCGCTGCGACCGCAGCGGAGGTCCTGGCCTGCTCGGCCTTGGTGATCAGCGGCGGATACTTCGAGGCATCCTCGAGGATCCCGCCAAGGATCGTGAAGGCGTGCCCGACGTTCGTGGCGAAGGAGTCGCAGGCCGCGGGCGCTGCCGCCACCCTCGCGACGGACTGAGCCTGCGATGAGCCGAGCGGTTCGGCCGCCTCGCCGATACCGACACCAAGGATCCCCGCCGCGAGCAGGGCGGCGGCGAACGCCCGATGCGAAAGCTGGATCGTGCCACTGCGTTGCCCCGTCATGGCGCCTCCCTTTGGTGGGTGAGCGCCCGACGGCGCCGAGCCGCTCGAACCCGGCAGCAACCTAACGCAACCAGGCCGGCCGTGCTCGCACGCCCGATACGGCGGGCGACCGTGGGAGGACCGCCTCGGGACGTGGTGAAATAACGAGGATGTTCCCGCCGAGCGAGGCGCCGACTCGACCCAAGGGGCATTCGCTGCGTCGGTTCGTCGGTGGGGGGCTGCTGATCGCGTTGCTGACCGCCGCCGTCATCTCGACCGCAGCCTTCGAGGGCGTCAGCTCGCTCGCCGACGCGCTCGCAAAGGGCCCCCTGATCCGCTCGCCTGACCTCACGCCGGCGGGCGGGGACTCACCGACGACGTTCCTGATCCTGGGATCCGACGGACGCCCGAAGGGAGCGGTGGACGCCTCCAACCCGCCGCACAGCGACACGATCCTGCTCGTGCACCTCAACCCGCGCACCGGGCTGTGGTCGGAACTGTCGGTACCACGGGATTTCTACGTGCAGTTCTCCTACGGCGGGAGCGACTACGCGAGCAAGATCAACTACGCCTACACGCTCGGCGGGCCGACGTTGTCACTCCGCGTCGTCAAGAGCCTGCTGGGGATACCGATCAACTACGTCGTCGACCTCAACTTCGACACTTTCGACGCGGTCATCGACCAGCTCGGCTGCGTCTATGTGGACGTCGACCACCTGTACCTGAACACCCCTGCGGAGTCGGCGTATGACGGTTACGACTCGATTCACGTGCGGCCCGGGTACCAGGCGCTGTGCGGCGAGCACGCGCTCGACTACGTCCGCTACCGCCACGACGACAGCACCTTCGCGCGCGACGCGCGCCAGCAGGCGTTCCTGCGCGATGCCAAGGAACAACTGGGGCTCAGTGGCCTGCTCAACCACGCCGGCGCGATCATCAACACGCTCTCGAAGTCCGTCAGCTCCAACATCCGCGGCTCGAGCACGGTGGCGGGTCTGCTCGAAACGGTCGTGGACTCGGTCAACGGGCCCGTCCGCCAGGTGCAGTTTCCCGACGTGCCGCTCGACGTGGACGGCCAGGACGACCAGACCGCGAGCACCGCCCAGATCCACGCCGTCGTCAGCCAGTTTCTCGCGCCGAGCGTGGCGGCCCCGGTCATCCACGCGATCGCCGTGCGGCGTCGCGCGAGCGCGCACCGCGGCGTCAGCTCGGGCTCCGGCGGAGCCGCGCCAGTGGTCGCTGCGCCGCCGACGGCGCCGGGACTCACGGCCACCCCGCAGAGCACCTCCGCGAGCGCGTTTGCACTCGCCGTGAACGTGCCCTTCCCGGTCTATCTGCCGACGCTCACCCTGGCTTCGGGCTCACCCGACCCCTTCGATCCGTTCTCGAGCTACACGCTCGAGGACCCCCAGGGAAATCGCCACTACGGCTACCGGATCGACTGGGCGACCGGATCAGTCGGCGACTACTACGGGATCGAGGGCATGAACTGGACCGATCCGCCGCTGTTCGCTCACGCCGACACCGTCGAGCGCTACGGGCGCGACTACCTCTACGTCGACAGCGGCTCGCATGTTCAGGACGTCGGCTGGATCGTCGGCAGCGTGCTCTACTGGATCAGCAACACGATCTTCGACAGCCTCACCAACGCGCAGATGTTCGCGCTCGCGCAATCCGCACAGCCCGTCCACTGACCGCCGCCGCCGCGGCGGCGCTACATTGACATCGAATGGGGCAAATCCCGGCCGACATTACGGAGTGCATCGGCGGGACGCGACTCGTGCGCCTCAGCCGGCTCGCCCCGTCGGTCGAGCTCTACGGCAAGCTCGAGGCCGGCAACCCCGGCGGGAGCGTCAAGGACCGCATCGGCCTGGCGATGATCGATGCTGCCGAGCGGGCCGGCCAGATCGAGCCCGGCCGCACGACCATCGTGGAGGCGACCAGCGGCAACACCGGCATCGCGCTCGCGCTGGTGTGTGCGGCACGCGGCTACGAGCTGGTGCTGACGCTGCCGCAGGGCATGAGCCGAGAGCGCACGGCACTGCTGCGTCAGTACGGCGTGCGCGTGGAGATCGTCGAGTCGATGGGCGGCATGGGCGAGGCGGTCGCGGCGGCTCGCGAGTTCGCCCGCGATGCGGACGTCTTCCTGCCCGACCAGTTCTCCAACCCGGCCAACCCCGAGGTTCACCGGCGGACAACCGGCCCGGAGATCGTCGCAGCGCTCGATGGACGCGTCGATGCCCTCGTCGCCGGTGTCGGCACCGGGGGAACGATCACCGGGGTCGGCGAAGTCTTGCGCGAGCGCAACCCGGCCTGTCGGATCGTCGCCGTCGAGCCGGCCGCCTCGGCGGTGCTGAGTGGGCATCCGGCCGGCCCTCATCGGATTCAGGGCATCGGCGCGGGCTTCGTACCGGCGGTGCTCAACCGTGAACTGCTCGACGAGGTGATCATGGTCAGCGACGATCAGGCGATCGAGCTCGCGCGGCGGGCCGCACGCGAGGAGGGCGTCCTCGCCGGCATCTCCTGCGGCGCCGCGCTCGCCGGCGCGCTGGAACTGGCCGCCCGCGAGGAGTTCGCCGGTAAGCGCATCGTCGTGATCCTCCCCGATTCCGGCGAGCGCTACATGTCAACGCCGTTCTTCGCCGCGTAGCGGGCTCGCGCGGCGAGGCGCCGCGACCGCGTCGGTTCTGCTCGCTACTCTTTGTTGGCTATGGTCGGGCTCTCCTCGCTTGCGCGCGTGGCGCGCGAAGTGCGCCGGGATCTCGACGCGGCGCGTGAACGCGATCCTTCGGCCCTCGGCGTCGGCTCGGCCGAGCTGCTGGCCACCTGGCCCGGGGTCCAGGCCCTGCTCGCGCATCGCGTCGCCTCGGCGCTGCACGCCGCCGGCGTGCCGTTGCTGCCGCGTGTGATCGCCTACCTGGCGCGGGCGCTCACCGGGATCGAGATCCATCACGCGGCGAAGGTTGGAGCCGGCCTGTTCATCGACCACGGCGCCGGGGTGGTGATCGGCGAGACCGCGATCATCGGCGACGGGGTGACGCTCTATCAGGGCGTCACGCTCGGCGGCACCGGCTTTGAGACCGGCAAGCGCCACCCCACGGTGCAGGACAACGTGACGATCGGGTCCGGCGCCAAGCTGCTTGGCCCGATCGAGATCGGCCATGGAGCCAAGATCGGAGCCAACAGCGTGGTCGTGCGTGACGTGCCGCCGAATTCCACCGTGGTGGGCGTGCCCGGGCATCCTGTACGCATCGACGGGCGCCGCGTCGAGGGACCGGACACCGACTGGATTCACCTTCCGGACCCCGTCGCGGACGCTATGAGAGGGCTCGCCGCGCGAGTCGCAGAGCTCGAGCGGATGGTGACCGAGCTCGGCGGCATCCCGCCTTCGGTGGGGCCGGAGAACGTGCATCCACTGCGGCCCGTGCGGGGCCGCAATCCAGCCGGCGGCTGACCGCGCTCCACGCTCGGCCGTCGGCCAGGGCGACGCCCGGCGCGGTCGGCGTCAGTAGTAGACGCAGCGGCAGCGATGCCGGCGCTGCGCCTTGTATTGCGCTGACGCTCCGCGGTTCCACAGCCAGTTGTCGAGCACGCGCGCAGGGACGCCCAGGCGGGCGCTCAGCAGCTCGCAGGCATGCACGGCACAGGCGCGGATCTCCTGCTCCTGCGGACCGGGGCGCAAGAGGCGCCCCGCGTCGATGTGCGCGGCGAGGCGCGGGTCGTAGATCAGCACGCCGTCGCAGCGCAAAACGTGCGGGACGAGGTTGTCAGCGAAGATCGTCAGCGTGTCCAGGTCTGAGAAGGTCGAGACGCCGGCGAGCGCCAGGTTCGCGGGCACGATCTGGGCGCGCTTGTAGAAGCCTCGGTCGTCGAACAGCGGCATCCCACGCGAGAGCATCGTCGCCAGCGCCTGCGCCGAGCCGGCCGCCTCGTGGATCGCCTCCAGCACGCTGTGCGCGCCGAGCCAGCGGCCGAGCGCGCGCAACGCCTGCGCGTAGAGCGCCATCAGTTCGTGGTCGGCGGGCTGGCCCAGCGTGGCGGCGACGGTGACGGTGTCGAGCGCTCGCAGCTGGGCGTTGCTCCACGGGCCCTCGCTGCGAAAGCGCTCGCGCAATCGGCTCGCGACCGTCGTATAGCCCGAGCATCCGGGTCGTTTGAGGAGCGTCGGAAACCAGCCCGAGCCGAAGTTGATCGTGTCGAGGGTCAGCAGGTAGCGTGCGACCTCCTCGCGCGAGCCGTCGAGGTGGTGGACGGCCGGGTCGAGCGTCGCCGCCGGCGACGCACGCACCGCTTCAAGGGCGTCGAGGTCGATCCTGACCGAGCGCGCCGAGCCGGCAACCTCGGCACAGTGCGCGCGCACGCCGTCGCACAACGCGACGGCGCCCCGCGATCGACGAGCTGGGGCGGACATGCAACCCCAGAGGCTAGCCGCCCACGCATCTATGCTGGAGAGGTGTCCGATCAAAGCGTCGCTGAGCAACGCATCGATGCCCTGCTCGAAGGGCTGAACGCGCCGCAGCGCGACGCCGTCACGCACGGCGACGGACCGCTGCTGATCCTTGCCGGCGCCGGCAGCGGCAAGACACGCGTGCTGACGCACCGGATCGCCTACCTGGTGCACACCGGTGAAGCCCGGCCCGACGAGCTGTTGGCGATCACCTTCACCAACAAGGCCGCCCAGGAGATGCGTGAGCGGGTCGAGCTGCTGCTCGGCCGCAGCACGCGCGGAATGTGGGTCATGACATTCCATTCGGCCTGCACCCGGATGCTGCGGGTCGAGGCGCCGAGACTGGGCTACACGCGCCAGTTCACGATCTACGACCAGGCCGACGCCCGACGGCTGCTCAAGCAGTGCCTCGACCGTGTCGGCGCCGACCCCAAGCGCTTCCCACCGGCGGCGGTGCACAGCCAGATCTCAGACGCCAAGAATCGGCTGCGCGACGCGGCCGAGTACCGCTCGATGGTCGGCTCCTACTTCGAGCAGACCGTCGCCGATGCCTACGACCTCTATGAGCGCGAGCTGCTGCGCTTCAACGCGATGGACTTTGACGACCTGCTCGGACGCGCGGTCAACGTGCTCGAGCTGTTCTCGGAGGTGCGAGAGCGCTACCAGGAGGCCTTTCGGCATGTGCTGGTCGACGAGTACCAGGACACCAACCATGCCCAGTACCGCTGGCTGACGCTGCTGACCGGCGAGCGGCGCAACCTTGCCGTCGTCGGCGACGACGCGCAATCGGTCTACGGCTTTCGCGGCGCCGACATCCGCAACATCCTCGACTTCGGCCAGGACTTCCCCGACGCGCACATCGTCAAGCTCGAGCAGAACTACCGCTCCACCCAGACGATCCTCTCGGCGGCGAACGCCGTCATCGCGAACAACCGCAACCAGGTGGCGAAGGATCTCTGGACGGAGTTGGGCGAGGGCGATGCGATCAAGGTGCGGATGCTCGCCGACGAGCACGCGGAGGCGCGCTACGTGCTCAGCGCGATCGAGGGCTTCGTCGAGGACGGCGTCTCGCGCGCCGAGATCGCGGTCTTCTACCGAACCAACGCACAGTCAAGGGTGCTCGAGGACGCGCTCGTCCGAGCCGAGGTCCCCTACCAGGTGATCGGTGGCACAAAGTTCTACGAGCGCGCCGAGATCAAGGACGCGATCGCCTATCTCTCGCTTCTGGCCAACCCATCCGACCAGATCAGCTTCACCCGGGTTGCCAACAGCCCCCGGCGCGGGATCGGCCAGACGTCGCTGTCGCGGGTGATCGCGCACGCCGCGACCCTGGGCGAACCGGTGTGGGACATCGCCGGCGCAGCCGACCGGGTGCCGGGACTCGGGCGCGCCGCGATCAGTGCGATCGGGCGGTTCATGGACACGATGGCCGAGCTGCGCGAACTCGCTGCAGGCGGCGCGCCGGTCGGGGAACTGTTGGAGGCGGTGCTCGCCCGCAGCGGCTACATGGAGGCGCTGGAGGCAGAACGGACCTTCGAGGCGCAGGGACGGATCGAGAACCTGGAGGAGCTGGTCGGCGTCGCGCGGGAGTTCGAGGCGTCCGGGCCGAGCGTGCCGCGGGGGGAGGGGGAGGAGGGCCTCGAGGCCCTTGACGCCTTCCTCAGCCAGATCGCGCTGGTCAGCGACGCCGACGCCCGGCGCGACGACCGTGGGCTGATCACGCTGATGACGCTGCACAACGCGAAGGGCCTCGAATACCCGATCGTCTTCATCATCGGCTGCGAGGAGGGAGTGTTTCCGCACTCGCGCTCCCTCGACGAGGGTTCGCTCGAGGAGGAGCGCCGGCTCTGCTATGTCGGGATCACGCGGGCGATGAGCGAGCTGACGCTCACCTACGCGCGCCGGCGTACCCTGTTCGGGGCGGAGAGCTTCGGCCTGCGCAGCCGCTTCCTCGACGAGATCCCGCCGGCGCTGACCGACTCGGGCGACGATGTCTTTGGCTCGGGATCGGGGCGCATCGGCGCCTCGCGCGTCGCCGCGGGCGAGGGCGCGCCCGGGATCTGGGCTACAGCGTCGGCGGCCGGCGGCGCGCTCGCGGCCCGGCGCGACCAGGCACCCGCGTTTCGCATCGGCGAGGACGTGCTGCATGCGTCCTTCGGCGAGGGCGTCGTCACGGGCCTCGACCGGGACGGGATCGTGATCGTGCGATTCGCGTCTGACGGGTCCGAGCGCAGGCTGCTCGCCGAGCTCGCGCCGGTGACCCGCCGGTGAGCGCGCGGGTGATCGACGGCCGCGCGGTGGCTGCCGCGCTGCGCGCCGATCTGGCGGGCGAGGTGGCCGCGTTCAGGGAGCGCCACGGCCGCCCTCCGGGACTCGCGACGGTGCTCGTCGGCGAGGACCCCGGGAGTCTCGTCTACGTCGGCATGAAGCACCGCGAGAGCGAGGCGATCGGCATCGCATCCTTCGACCACCGCCTCCCCGCCGACACGAGCGAATCGCAGCTGACCGAGTTGATCGAGCAGCTGAACGCCGACCCGCATGTCAGCGGCGTCCTGATCCAATTGCCCCTGCCGGGCCACCTCGACGGCGTCCGGCTGCCGGGTCTCGTCGACGTTGCCAAGGATGTCGACGGATTGACGCCGCTCTCAGCGGGACTTCTCGCGCTGGGCCGCCCCGGCCTGAGGCCGTGCACGCCGAGCGGCGTGATGGCGCTGCTGGAGAGCGAGGGGGTCGCGCTCGAAGGCACCGAGGCGGTGATCGTCGGACGATCGAACCTGTTCGGCAAGCCGATGGCGCAGCTGCTGCTGGGCGCCAACGCGACCGTGACGATGTGCCACTCGCGCACGCGCGACCTGCCCTCCGTGTGCGCGCGCGCCGACGTCCTTGTCGCTGCCGTCGGGCGCCCGAAGATGGTGACGGCGGAATGGGTCAAGCCGGGGGCGACAGTGATCGACGTCGGCGTGAACCGGCTCGACGGCGGCCTGGTGGGCGATGTCGACTTCGAGGCCGTGAGCGAGCGGGCGGGCGCGATCACGCCGGTACCGGGCGGAGTGGGGCCGATGACGATCGCCTGCCTGCTGCGAAACACGGTGCTCGCGGCGCAGGCGGCGGCCGGGCGCTCCTGACGCGGATTTCAGCCCGACGCGACGGCAGCGGCGGAGCGAGGTGATCGCCTTGCCCTCGGCGGATAGGCTTTCGCGCCGTGAGGATCGACCTTCGCAGGCTGCGTTCGGCCGAGCTGCTGGCCGTCCCGGCTGCCCTGCTGCTCGCCGTCGCGCTGTTCCTGCCGTGGTTTGAGGTGTCCGGCAGGCAGGAGACCGCCTGGCGCGCGCTGACGATCGCTGCGGTCCTGGCAGCGCTCACGGCGCTCGCAGCGCTGGCGCTTGCGGCGGCGACCGCCGTGCAGCGCTCGCCTGCGCTGCCGCTCGCCTGCGCGGTCGGCACGGCGCTGCTCGCGCTGCTCGCCAGCGTGCTCATTGCCGTCTTCGCGCTGGCGCTGCCGGCGGGTGCGAGCGGGCGATGCTACGGCCTGTGGCTCGCCCTGGCCGGGACGCTCGCGGTGCTGGGCGTGGCATCAGCCTCGCTGCGCGACGAGCGTCCCTTCCGCGGCGTGCCGGTGTCGAGATGATCGAACGCGAAGAGGTGCGCCACGTCGCGCGACTCGCGCGGCTGCAGCTGAGTGACGCGGAGGTTGACCGGATGGCCGTCGAGCTGGCGGGTGTGCTCGAGCACATCGCCACGATCGAGCAACTCGACCTCGACGACGTCGCACCCACCACGCATGTCGTCGCCGTGGAGAACGAGCTGCGCGCCGACGAGCCCCAGCCGTCGCTCGAGCGCGAACGCGCACTGGCGAGTGCCCCCGCGGTCAGCGACGACGGCTTCGCCGTACCGAGCCCGCAGGCATGAGCGACATTCTCGAACTCTCGGCCGCGGCGGCAGCCCGCGCGGTGCAGGCCGGCGAACTGGACGCCGGCGACCTGTTCGAGACCTACCGTGCGCGGGCCGCCGCCGACCAGCTGAACGCGTTCGTGTGGGTGGCGGAGCAGGCTCCGCCCGCGGTGGCCGGGCCGCTCGGCGGCGTGCCGCTGGCAGTCAAGGACCTCTTCTGCACCGAGGGAGTGCCGAGCCAGTCGGGATCGCGGATCCTCGAGGACTACCGCCCGCCCTATACCGCGACCGTCGTGGCACGCCTGGCCGCCGACGGCGCACCGTTGCTGGGCAAGACCAACCAGGACGAGTTCGCGATGGGCTCCTCGACCGAAAACTCGGGATTCGGGCCGGTGCGCAACCCCTGGGATCGCGGCCGCGTGCCCGGCGGCTCCTCGGGCGGCAGCGCGGCTGCGGTCGCCGCGAGACTCGCGCCGTGGGCGCTCGGCACCGACACCGGCGGCTCGATCCGCCAGCCCGCGGCGCTCTGCGGCATCGTCGGCCTCAAGCCCACCTATGGCGCCGTGTCGCGCTACGGCATGATCGCATTCGCCTCCTCGCTGGACCAGGCGGGGCCGCTGACCCGCGACGTGACCGACGCGGCGCTGCTCTACAGCCGCATGGTTGGCGCACGGGACCCGCGTGACTCGACGTCGCTGCAGTTTCCCGGCGCGATCGAGCTGCCTTCGCGCAGCGACCTCGCCGGGGTGCGGATCGGCGTTCCCTCGGAGCTGAGCGGCGAGGGAATCGAGCCGGGCGTGCTCGCCGCGTTTCACGCGACGCTCGAGCTGGCGAGCGAGCTCGGCGCGAGCGTGCAGGAGTGCGCGCTCCCGCACGCGCCCCACGCGCTTGCCGCCTACTACGTGCTGGCGCCGGCGGAGGCCTCCTCGAACCTCGCGCGCTTTGACGGGGTGCGCTACGGCTACCGCGCGAGCGGCGCCGACGACCTGGAGTCGATGTACACGCGCACGCGTCACGACGGCTTCGGGCCGGAGGTCAAGCGGCGGATCATGCTCGGCACCTACGCACTCTCGAGCGGCTACTACGACGCCTATTACGGCCGCGCCCAGAAGGTCCGGACGAAGATCGCCGAGGACTTCGCCGCCGCCTTCGCAAGCTTTGACTTCGTCGCCACGCCAACTGCTCCGGGCGTCGCGTTCGAGCTCGGCGCCAAGACCTCGGACCCGCTGGCCATGTATCTCAACGACTTCTGCACCGTGCCGATGTCGCTGGCCGGGATCCCTGCGATCTCGATTCCCTGCGGGCTGGCTGAGCCGCCCGGTGGCGGCCGGAGCCTCCCGGTGGGCTTCCAGCTGGCCGGGCCCGCATTCAGCGAGAACGCCCTGCTCGGGGTGTCATTCGCGCTCGAGCAGGCGCTCGCATTCGACGGCAGCGCACCCCACGAGGCATAGGCGCAGGCGATGAGCACGGCGCTCGAACCCGTCATCGGCCTGGAGATCCACGTCCAGCTGGCAACTGCTACGAAGATGTTCTGCGGCTGTGAGCTCGGCTTCGGCGAGCCACCGAACACGCGCACATGCCCGGTTTGCCTGGGCCTGCCGGGGGCGCTCCCGGTGGTGAACGCGCGGGCGATCCACTTCGGCCTGATGATCGGGATGGCGCTCGGCTGCGAGCTTGCGCCGCGCTCGATCTTCCACCGCAAGAACTACTTCTACCCCGATCTTCCCAAGGGCTACCAGATCTCCCAGTACGACGAGCCGCTGTGTCGCGGTGGCGCCCTGGCCGGGGTGCGGATCCACCGCGTGCACCTGGAGGAGGACGCCGCCAAGCTGATCCACGTCGGTGCGAGCGGGCGCATCCACGGCTCCGAGCTCTCGGTCGTCGACTTCAACCGCGGCGGGACGCCGCTGGTCGAGATCGTCACCGAGCCCGATCTGCACTCTCCGGCGGCTGCTCGCGAGTGGCTCGAGCTGCTGCGCGTGACGTTGCGCGCGCTACGCGTCAGCGACGTGAACATGGAGGAGGGCTCGCTGCGCGCGGACGCCAACGTGTCCCTGCGCCCGTTCGGGAGCGAAACGCTCGGCACCAAGACCGAGCTGAAGAACATGAACTCATTTCGCTTTCTCGAGCGGGGCGTCGCCGCCGAGATCGAGCGCCAGCGCGCGATCATCGAAGCCGGGGAGGAGGTCGTGCAGGAGACCCTCCACTTCGACCCCTCCTCCGGCGCGATCACCTCGCTGCGCTCGAAGGAGGAGGCGCAGGACTACCGCTACTTCCCCGAGCCGGACCTCGTGCCGATTGCGACGACGGCCGAGATGCTCGAGGCGGCCCGCGGCGCCATGCCCGAGCTGCCGGCCGCGCGCGCGGAGCGCTTCGAGCACGAACTCGGCCTCAGCGCCGAGCGCTCCCGCCAGTTCGCGTTCCGCGGCGAGCTCGGCGACTTCTACGAGCGCGCGCTGGCTGCCGACGCGTCGCATCCCCTCGAGTTGGCGAACTGGGTGGGCGGCGAACTGGTCGCGAGGGCCGGGGAGGACGACCCGGCGCAGAGCAGGGTGACGCCGTCCGCGCTCGCGGCGCTGGTCGCGCTTCTCGCCGGTCAGCGGCTGAGCGTGACCGCGGCGCGGGAGGTGCTCGACGTGCTCGTGGAGCAGGGCGGAGATCCCGAGAGCATCGTGGCCGAACGCGGGCTCGGCGCGATCGACGACGACGCCGGTCTCGCTGAGATCGTGGCGGGTGCGATCGCGAACGATCCGGCTGCGGCCGAACAGGTGCGTGCGGGCAATCCCAAGGCGATCGGCGCGCTGGTCGGGCCGGTCATGCGAGAGACGCGGGGACGCGCCGACGGCGCCGTGGTGACCCGTCTGATTCGCGAGGCGCTGGGCCTCGAGCCCGCGGCAGACTGAGGGGCGCGCTGCGCCCGCGCCAGCGCGGCGGGGTCGATGCTCGGGATCTTGGCCAGACGGCCAACGACGTGAGCGCCCCGCTGATCGATCATCCTGTCCATGAATACACCAAGCGCCCGATCCAGGTTCCTGCTCCTCCCGCAGGTGGATGAGGCGTCCACGTTGGTGAAAGCGCCCGCCGTGGTGCGGCGCTACAGCCTTGCTCGCCTGGCCGCCTCAGCACCTGCGCGTCCCGAACAGAAGCGCCCGTTCCGGCCCCAGACACAGCCGTAGCGCCGTAGGCGAGTGGGCGCTCCCCCGCGGTCGCGTCGCGGTGGAGCGTAAGCTCTCCCCTATGAATCAACAACCCACCGAAACCCAGGGGCAGGGCCGCATGCATTCGTTCGGCCGCCATGCGCTTGCCGCATTGGTGCTGCTCGTCTGCGCGTGGCTCCTGCTGCACCTCCTGTTCCACGTCGTCGTCGTGGTCGCGACGATCATCGCGGTGGTCGTCGCGATCATCGGCGCAGTCTGGGCGGTTCGCGTCCTATTCTGAACGGCGGAGAGGTCTATGTCGCGATCTGCCTTGTCTCGGCGCTCGCCGGCGGCTATATCGGCATGCGCAAGGGCAGCTCGCTGTTCGTCTGGTTCGTGATCTCCGGCGTGATCCCGGTACTCGGGCCGCTCACCGCCGCCCTCTATCGGCGAGAGACCGAGGAGGCGCTGCGAATCTGTCCCGGCTGCGGCCGCGCGGTGCGCCACTACGACGCGATGTGCATGCACTGCGGCACCGACCTCGAATATCCGGAGGAGTCCGAGCTGATCGAGCCCGACTCCTCGATTCGCGTGCGCGCGCGCCTGTAAGACGGCGTGGGCGCGCGCGGCCCGGGAGCATCCGGGCCCGGCGGAGCTGCGCTTGCACCGCCTGATCAGTCGGCTTGCGCACGCTATCCTGACGCTCAGGCCCGTTTGCGCGGCCGATTCAGCGTTCCCGACAACAGCCGAAAGGAGGTCAGCGCGATGCGTGCAGTCGATGCCGTGATGGAGTGCCTAAAAGCCGAGGGCGTCGATGTCGTATTCGGCCTCCCCGGTGGCGCCAACCTGCCCACCTACGACGCGTTCTACGACGCCGGCATCCGCCATGTGCTCGTGCGCCACGAAGCCGGTGGCGGCCACGCCGCCGAGGGCTACGCCAAGGCGACCGGCAAGGTCGGCGTGGCACTGGCCACGTCGGGACCCGGTGCGACCAACCTGGTGACGCCGATCGCCGACGCGATGATGGACTCCGTGCCGGTCGTGTTCATCACCGGCCAGGTTCGCACCGAACTGCTCGGGACCGACGGCTTTCAGGAGGCCGACACGCTCGGGATCACCCTCCCGATCGTCAAGCACTCGTTCATGATCCAGCATCCGCTGGAGATCCCGCAGGTGATCCACGAGGCCTTCCACATCGCCCGGACCGGGCGCCCCGGGCCGGTGGTGATCGATATCCCGCAGGACCTTTCGCGGGCCGAGATCCCCTATCAGCCGGTCCTCGAGGTTTCGCTGCCCGGCTATCAGCCGACGATCGAGGGCAACCAGAAGCAGATTCGCCAGGCGGCGAACGCGCTCGCCAGCGCCCGGCGGCCCGTGATCTACGCCGGCGGCGGGGTGATCAACTCCGGTGCCGCCGCTGAGCTGGTCGAGTTCGCCACGGCCGGCCGCTTCCCGGTCACATGTACCCTGATGGGCCTGGGCGCCTTCCCCGGCGACCACGAGCAGTGGCTCGGGATGCTGGGGATGCACGGCACGCGCACCGCCAACTACGCGATGGACGAGGCCGACCTGATCTGCGCGGTCGGCGCGCGGTTCGATGACCGGATCACCGGCAAGCTTGCGGAGTTCGCGCCGCACGCCAAGTTCATCCACATCGATATCGACCCGGCAGAGATCTCCAAGAACGTTCCGGCGCACATCCCGATCGTCGGTGATGCGCGCAATATCCTGGAGAAGCTCGTGGTGGAATACCGCGCGCTGGCGCCGGAGGCGGCGCGGCTGAACGACTGGTGGACCAAGATCGACGCCTGGAGGGCCGAGCATCCTCTGCGCTATGACGACAGCACCGACGCGGAGATCAAGCCGCAGTTCCTGATCCAGGCGCTCTATGAGGCGACCGAAGGGAAGGCCGTGATCGTCTCGGACGTCGGGCAGCACCAGATGTGGGCCGCCCAGTACTACCACTTCACACGGCCCCGGCAGTGGATCAACTCGGGCGGCCTGGGCACAATGGGCTTCGGTCTGCCGGCGGCAATGGGCGCCAAGGTCGGCACGCCCGACGACACGGTCTGCGTGATCGCCGGCGACGGGTCGATTCAGATGAACATCCAGGAGCTCGCGACCTGCGTGCAGGAGGAGATCGCGGTCAAGGTGTTCATCATGAACAACGGCTACCTGGGAATGGTTCGCCAGTGGCAGGAGCTGTTCTGGGACCACCGCTACAGCCACGTCGACATGGGCGAGCACCCGGACTTCGTCAAGCTCGCCGAGGCCTACGGAGCCACCGGACTTCGCTTCACCGACAAGAGCTCGCTGGTGGCGGATATCCGCGCGGCGATCGCCACGCCCGGTGTCGTCGTCGCGGACGTTCGTGTGACGCGCGAGGAGAACACCTACCCGATGATCGCGCCCGGCGCCGCCGCACGCGACATGGTGGGGTGAGCGTGATGGGTGAACCTGGAACCAAGACTCCCCTCAGCCTCGAAGAGCTCGACGCGGCCGTCGGCCTGCGCACCGGACGCAAGCATGTCCTGTCGATCCTTGTCGAGAACCGGCCCGGCGTCCTGACGCGGATCGCCGGGCTGTTCGCGCGACGCGGCTTCAACATCGAGACGCTCACCGTCGGCCCCACCGACAACGGGGACTTCTCGCGCATCACGCTGACCGTCGACGGCGCGCTGCACCCGATCGACCAGGTGACCAAGCAGCTGCACAAGCTGGTCAACGTGCTGAAGATCCGCGACCTGGAGCCGGCCGGGACGGTCACCCGCGAGTTGGCCCTGTTCAAGGTCGCCGCCGAGGCGCAGGCACGCAGCGAGATCCTCGAGTTCACGACGATCTTCCGCGGGCGCGTCGTCGACACGACGAAGCGCTCGGTGACGGTCGAGGTGACCGGCGACAGCGAGAAGATCGACGCCTATGAGCGCGTCGTTCGGCCCTACGGCCTGATCGAGATGATGCGCACCGGCGAGATCGCGATGTCGCGGGGGCGCTCGGAGACCTAGTTTGGAGGTAGCGGGCGCGGACCCGACGCAGTCGCCGCCTGTCCCCGCAACGGGCTTGTTCGCGCTGCCCGAGCGCCAGCGCCTGGCGCTCGGCGCGCAGCTCGCCCGGGCGACCCGGGTCGCGCGACGCCACGGCGACTGTGTCGCGGCGGTGAGCTGGCGCCTGCCCGATCGGGTGGATCCGAGCGCGGTGGTGCTCGCGTCCCGGCGCCCCGATGAGCCGTGGATGTGCTTCGAGCAGCCTGAACGCGAGCGCTCGGCGCTGGCCGCCCTCGGGGCGGTCGTGACGCTCGAGGATCGCGGGCACATGCGCTTCGAGCGCACCGCCGCGCGCTGGCGCGAGCTGGTCGAACGGGCGTGCCTCGAAGGCGCCGGCGGACCGGTCGGCGGCGGTCTGATCGCCTGCGGCGGCTTCGCCTTCGCACCCGACGGCGGCTCCTCGCCGCACTGGTCGGCGTTTGCCCCGGCGTCGCTGGTCGTGCCCGAGGTGGCGCTCGTGCGCCGAGGCGAGGAGGTCTGGTGCACCGTCGCGGCGCTGGTGCGTGACGGCGATCGGGTGCAGGACCTCGGAGCCCGCCTGCAGCAGCGACTGGCCGGCCTGAAGGACGAAGCGCTGCCGTTGCTCGATCCGCACCCGACCGAGCACCACACCGTCTCGGGCGCGATGGCGCCGGAGCACTACGAGGCGGCGGTCGCGCGCGCGGTTGAACTGATCGCGGCCGGGCGGCTCGAGAAGATCGTGCTCGCGCGTGAGGTCGACGTCCACGGGCCGACGACCCACGACGGCGCCGCCGTTTTCGGCGTGCTGCGCGAGGCCTTCGCGGGCTGCTTCGTCTACGCGGTCGGTCGCAGAGATGCCACGTTCATCGGCGCGACGCCAGAGCTCCTGATGCGTCGCGAGGGGCTCCGGCTCACGACGGTCGCGCTCGCCGGGTCGATCGGGCGCAGTGCCGATCCGGCGGTCGACGATCACCTCGGTGAGCGGCTGCTGCGCTCGGACAAGGAGCGCGAGGAGCACGCGATCGTGGCGCGCCGGATCGAGCGCACGCTGCGCCCGCACGCGGTTTGGGTGACGATGGCCGAGGAGCCCGAGGTCGTGCGGATAGCGAACATCCAGCACCTGGCGACGGCGATCCGGGCTCAGCTGACGGCGCCCGTCGCGGCCGTCGAGCTGGCCGGTCTGCTGCACCCGACGCCCGCCGTCGGCGGAGAGCCGGCTGGCGTCGCGCTGCCTCTGATCCGGGCGCTCGAGGGGATCGACCGGGGTTGGTACGCCGGGCCGCTCGGCTGGACCGACGCCAATGAGGACGGCGAGTTCTGCGTGGCCCTACGCTGCGCCCTGCTGAACGGCCACATCGCGCGCTGCTACGCCGGCGACGGCGTGGTCGCGGATTCCGATCCCGCCGCCGAACTGGCCGAGACCGAGGTCAAGCTCGGCGCGCTGCTGCCGGTGCTGGCGGCCTAGACCGGCGCGCCCGCGCGCGCCGCAGCGCCACCGTCTGGCTCGTGTCCGCCGCTCAGCCGGCTGCGAGCGCGTCGCTGACGGCGGATCCCACGCGGCGGTGCAGCGCGACACCGGCGCCGCGGTCGGTGCAGACCTCGATCAGCGTCTGGGGCACCGGCTCCGCGAGCAGCGCACGAAGTTCCGCGAGCGTCTGCGGACGCTCGTGGCGGAAGCCGTAGAGCCGCGCCGCCGTCCCGAAGTCGAGCCCCGTGGCCGTCGCGACGTGCTGCTCGTAGACATCGTGCTCGCCCGCGATGGGGAGGTAGTCGAACACGGCGGCGCCGCCGTTGTTGATCAGGACGGTCGTCAGCGAGAGCGCCAGACGCGAGGCCGCCAGCAGTCCGCCGATGTCGTGGGCGAAGGCGACGTCGCCGATCAGGGCGACGACCGGGCGCTCTGACACCGCCGCCACGCCCAGCGCACTGGACAGCGTTCCGTCGATTCCGTTGGCGCCGCGGTTGGATAGAACCCGGGGTCCGTCGTCGCGCACCGGCCAGAAGGATTCGAGTTCGCGCACGGGCATCGAAGCGGCCACGAACACCGTTGCTTCCGACGGCAGCGCTGTGGCGATCGCACGCGCGACGTTCGGCTCGCTCAGCTCATCGCCGAGCGTCCGCTCGACCGCCGTCGCGGCGGCCGCGTCCGCGTCGCGCCACGCACCAAGCCACGCCGGGTCGCTCGCGGGCGGCGCCTGCAGCAGCCGCGGGTCCGCTCGCAGCACGAGCTCCACGACGCAGGACGGGTCCTGCCACGCAAACTGGGGGTCGATGAGGATCTGGCGGGCGCCGTCGCGGGAGTCCAGCCACGTGCGCAACGGCTTGGACGTGGGCAGGTCGCCGACCCTGATCACGACCTCCGGCGCGTGGGCGCCGGCGAAGTCGCGGTCGCGCAGCAACAGATCGTAGTGTGCGATTGCCGCGCCGCCGCGCCGCGCGCCCGAAAGCGGGTCCGCGAGCAGCGGATAGCCAGCCGCGATCGCGAGCTGCGGGATCTCCGGCGCGAGCCCGGCGTCGTCGCGGCCCGCCACGATCACACCGCGCATGGGCGCGTCGATGTGCTCGGACAGGCTGGCGGACTGCCGCGGCGGACCCTCCACCGCCACCCAGGGACGCCCGCCCGGGCGCCCGCCGTGCGCCCGGCGCGCGCCCGCGGGCACGAGCGGATCGCGCAGCGGCCAGTTCAGGTGCACAGGCCCCGGGCGCGCGCCGGCGGCGGTGGCGTAGGCGCGGCACGCGAGCGCGCGGACCCAGGCGATCCGCTCGTCGGTGACGTCGTGGTTGCCGACCTCGAAGAACCAGCGGACCGCGTCCCCATAGAGCTTGATCTGATCGATCGTCTGGCCCGCGCCCGACTCGCGAAGCTCCGGCGGGCGATCCGCTGTGAGGACGATCAGCGGCACCCTCGCCTCGCTCGCCTCGATCACGGCGGGCGCGAGATTGGCCGCCGCGGTGCCCGACGTGCACGTCAGCGCCACCGGCCGCCCGGTCGCCTTGGCGATGCCCAGTCCGAAGAATCCGCTGCAGCGCTCGTCGATGTGCGAGTGGGCGCGCAGCCGCGGATGTCGCGCGAGAGCGAGGAGCAGCGGCGTGTCGCGCGAACCCGGCGAGGTGCAGGCGTCGGACATGCCGCAGCGCACCAGCTCGTCGACGAACGCCGTGATCAGATCGTGGCCGTCGAGCTCGGGGGGCATGGGCGAACCGTAGCGGCGCGGAGGGCGCCGCAGACCCTTGCCTTGTCAAACTGGCAGCCGTGAGCGTCCCCGTCGTCTTCCTTCACGGCTTCGCCGCCACCGCGCGCCACTGGGACCGTGTGGTCGACGCACTCCCGGCGGGGCGCTTCACGCCGATCCCGCTGAACGTCACCGACGCCGATCCGCTCAGCGCCGAAGGCGTCACGCGGCTCGTGCGCGAGAGCACCGAGGATCCCTTCGTGCTCGTCGGCTACTCGATGGGCGGACGGCTCGCGCTGCACACCGCGCTGTGCATCCCCGAGCGCCTGACCCGCCTGATCCTGATCTCGACCGGCGCTGGAATCGAGGACGACGGCGAGCGAGCCGCCCGCGCAGCCGCCGACGAAGCCCTCGCGGAGGAGATAGAGCGCAGCTCGATCTCCTCCTTCATCGAACGCTGGCGCGCCGTGCCGCTGTTCGCGAGGGACCCCAACTGGGTCCACGCGGAGGTCGCCGCCGACGAGCGCCGCTGCACGCCGGCGCAGCTGGCCGCCAGCCTGCGCGCCCTGGGTCCCGGCACGATCGCGCCGATGTGGGAGCGGCTGCACGAGCTGAGCATGCCGGTCGCGGTGCTGGCGGGCGAGGAGGACGCCGTATACGCGGACCTCGGCCGCCGCCTCGCCTCAGCGATCAGCGATGCTCGCTTCCAGTGCGTTCCTGGCGCCGGGCACCGCGTCGCGCTGCAGGCGCCGCGCGCCGTCGTTCGCGCGCTCGAGACCCGCTAGGACGCGCCGAGCCCGGGCTCACCCGGCACCGCGATCCCGCCCTCGATGACCGGGAAGGGGGACGGCGCGCCGGCGAACAGCTCGAGCGTCGCGAGGCCGCAGGGCGGCAGGGGAGAGAGCGCGGCGGCGGCGTGCAGCGCGGCCGCGATCCCGCGCGGGCCGTCGTAGGTCGAGGACACGTACACCTCGGCGCCGCTTGCACGCACCAGCGCGGCGGCGGCCAGCAGCCCGCCGATGCCGCCGCAGCGCGAGATCTTCAGGCAGACGGCGTCGGCGACGCGCGCGGTCAGCGCCCCGGCGATCGCGGCCGTCTCGTCGATCGCGATTCGCACCGCGACGCGGTCGCGTAGCGCACGGGTGTCGGCCAGCCCGTGCACGGGTTCCTCGATCAGCTCGAGGCCGTATTTGTCGAGCGCCGCGATCATCCGCTCGGCCTGCGCGAAGGTCCAGGAGCCGTTGGCGTCCAGTCGCAGCGCCGTCTGGCTGCCGATCGCGCGGCGGACCGCCGCCACGCGTGCGATGTCCTCGTCGGTCCCGACCTTCAGCTTGACGCACGTGTAGCCGGCCGCGACAGCGTCGGCGGCCGCCCGCGCCGCGGCAGCCGCGGAAGCGGCGCCGATGCTGGCGTTGACGGCGATCACCCGCGCGGGCGTATCGCTCAGCAGCTCACAAACCGGGCGACCAGCGCGCTTGCCCGCCAGGTCCCACAGCGCCAGGTCGACCGCGGCGAGCGCCGCGGGAAGCTCGTCGATCTCGCGGCAGCGCTCCAGCAGCCGGCCTGCGGGGCGCTGCGGGGAGGCCTCGATCACCGGCCGGTAGGCCTCGAGCGTCGCGAGCGTGCGCTCGATCGAGACGCCGTCGTAGGACTGCAGCGGCGCCGCCTCACCGCGACCGATCAGCCCCTCCTCGTCGGTGAGAGTCAGCTCGATCAGCTCGCGCTCGCGCAGCACGCCGTGAGCGCTCTGGACCGGCTGGGCGAAACGCAGGACGACCCGATGGAGCGAGAGCTCCATCGCCCTAAGAAACCAACACGCCGGCGCAGAGCAGCAGGCAGAACAGCAGCGCGAGCTTTGCTGTCCGGGCGAGGGCCGAGTTGAGCGAGGGGCCGTCGGTGTGCGTGCGCACCGTCTGCACGACGCCGTAGGCGAGCGGCGTGCCCGCCGCCGTGAGCAGCAGCCAGGGTGACAGCGCGCCCGCGAACCAGGGCACCCACGAGCTGACGAAGGCGACTGCGACGATCGCTGCGAACAGCACGCGCGTGCGCTCGCGGCCGAGGCGGACGGCCAGCGTGCGCTTGCCCGCGCGGCGGTCGGTGTCGATGTCGCGCACGTTGTTGACGACGAGGATGCCCGCGATCAGCAGGCCGACGGGAACTGCGAGCACGAACGCCTCCCACGGGAGCCCGCGCCGCTGCACGAAGTAGGAGCCGGTGACCGCGACGATGCCGAAGAAGAGGAACACGAACACCTCGCCGAGGCCCTCGTAGCCGTACGGTCGCGGCCCGCCGGTGTAGAGCACGCCGGCGAGGATCGAGGCGGCGCCGACCGCCAGCAGCGCCCAGCCGGCGACGGCGATCAGGTAGATCCCGCAGAGCACGGCGGCGCCGAAGGTCAGGTAGGTCGCGATCAGGACCTGGCGCGGGGGCACGAGGCCGCCCGCGGTTACGCGGACGGGGCCGATGCGCTCGTCGGTGTCGGCGCCGCGGCGCGCGTCTGAATAGTCGTTGGAGAGGTTCGTGCCGATCTGGATCGCGAGCGCGCCGAGCAGGGCGGCGATGAAGGCGAGCGGATGAAAGGTGCCGTAGTGGATCGCGAGCGAGGTGCCGACCAGCACCGGCGCGACGGCGGCCGGCAGGGTCCGCGGCCGCGCCGCCATGAGCCAGATCCTCACGGGCGGCGGGGGAACTGCGAGAAGTCGGCCGGGCGCTTCTCCGCGTAAGCGCTGCGACCTTCGCGCGCCTCCTGCGAACCGTAGAACAGCAGGTTCGCGTCGTGCGCGAGCTGCTGAACCCCGGCGAGCCCGTCCTCGGCGGCGTTGAAGCTGGCCTTCAACAACCGCAGCGCGAATGGGGAGAGCGCAAGCATCTCGCGGCACCAGGCGACCGTCTCCGCCTCGAGACGCTCGAGCGGCACGACCGCGTTCACAAGGCCCCAGTCCAGCGCCTGGCGAGCGTCGTACTGGCGGCATAGGAACCAGATCTCCTTGGCGCGCTTCTGGCCGATCTGGGCGGCGAGCAGACTCGCGCCGTAACCACCGTCAAACGATCCCACGCGCGGGCCGGTCTGGCCGAAGCGGGCGTTGTCGGCCGCGATCGTCAGGTCGCACACGACGCTCAGCACGTGGCCGCCGCCGATCGCGTAGCCGGCGACCATCGCGACGACCGGCTTCGGTGTCCGGCGGATCTGCAGGTGCAGGTCGGTGACGTGGAAGCGCCCGACGCCGCCGGGCTCGGACTCATAGCCGGAGTCGCCGCGCACGCGCTGGTCGCCGCCGGAGCAGAACGCCTCGCCGCCGGCGCCGGTCAGCACGATCACCCCGACCGTCGTGTCCTCGCGTGCGCGTGTGAAGGCGTCGGACAGCTCGACCACGGTCTGGGGCCGGAATGCGTTGCGGACCTCGGGGCGATCGATCGTGATCTTCGCGATCCCGGGTTCGCGGGAGCGCTCGTAGCGGATGTCGGCGTAGTCGCCGTCGGCCACCCACTCGAGCGCCGCGGCGGCGCTCACTTCGTCAGGCACGACCGCAAGGCTAGCCTTTCGGGCATGCAGGTCGAGGCGTGGCTGACGCGGGCGGCCCAACGGGCGGGTGATCGCATCGCTGTGGAGACGCCCGATCGCTCGCTGACCTACCGCGAGCTCGACGCGCTGGCCAGCGCCGGCGCGCGAGAGCTCGGCGTCGCGCCGGGGAGTCGCGTCGCGATCGCGCTCGCCCCCGGGGCCGACTTCGTGATCGCTCTGCATGCGTGCCTGCGGGCGGGAGCGGTCGCCGCGCCGCTTGACCTGCGCGACCCGGCGCCTTCGGCGGCGCCCGGGTGCGACGCGGTCATCGACGCGCCGTTGGCGTGCCGCGGGCCGGCGCTCGAGGGCGCCGTCCACGAGTTGTCCGCGACGGCGCTGATAGTGCGATCGTCGGGAACCGGCGGTCAGCCCAAGGAAGTGCCCCTGACCTACGGCAACTTTTTATGGAGCGCGATCGGCTCCGCCGTCGCGCTGGGGTCAGCTCCCGCTGAGCGGTGGCTCTGCACGCTGCCGCTCGTCCATGTCGGCGGGCTTTCGATCATCCTGCGCAGCGCGATCTACGGGACCACCGCCGTGGTGCACGAGCGCTTCGAGACGCAGCTCGCGCTCGAGGCGCTGATGACGCGCGAGATCACGATCGTGAGCGTCGTTGCGACGACGCTGCGCCGGCTCCTGGACGCCGGCCTCGCCGACCCGCCGGCGCTGCGCTGCGCGCTGGCCGGGGGCGGGCCGGTGCCGGCGGCGCTGCTCGAGCGCGCGCGGGGCGCCGGCGTCGCGGTCTGCCAGACCTACGGGCTGACCGAGGCCTGCTCTCAGGTCGCCACCCAGACACCCGGCGAGCGCGGTGTCGACTGTGGTCGCCCGCTGTTCTGCACGCGCGTGGCGCTCGGGCCCGACGGAGAGATCCTGGTCAGCGGGCCGACCGTCAGCCCGGCCGTGAGCGGCGGCGTGCTGGCGACGGGGGACCTCGGTGAGCTGGCCGCCGACGGAACGCTGCGCGTGAGCGGCCGGCGCGCGGACACGATCATCTCCGGCGGCGAGAACGTCTCCCCGAGCGAGGTCGAGGCGGTGCTCGAGGAGCACCCGGCGGTGCTCGAGGCCGGCGTGTACGGCGTCGCGGACGAGCGCTGGGGCGAGGAGGTGCGTGCGGTCGTGGTCGCCGGCCAGGCCGTCGGCGAGCAGGAGCTGCGCGCGCACTGCGCGCGGTCGCTGGCGGCGTTCAAGGTGCCCAAGGCGATCGCGTTCGCAGCGCGGCTGCCGCGAACGGCCTCCGGGAAGCTGGTGCGCGGGCGCCTCGCGGTTGACGAAGACCGGCCGAGGTCCTAAGGTCGGCACATGCGTGTGCGTGCCCCGTTTCTGGCGCTGCTGCTCGCCGGCGCGATCGCGATCTCGGCGCTGGCGTCCTCCGACGCGCGCCGGGTCGTCGGCGACTGCACGAAGTCCCAGGTGCGCCCGGCGACGATCGTGCTCGCCTGCGCTGACTTCAACCTCGAGCTGACCAAGCTCCACTGGAGCTCCTTCGGCACGTCGGACGCCTACGCCAGCGGGCAGTACTACGTCAACGACTGCACGCCGAACTGCGCCGCCGGCAAGTTCCATTCCTATCCGATCAAGCTGGAGGCTTCGGCGGCGAGCGTGTGCCCGGACCGCTACGACGATTACAGGCGGGCGACCGTCACCTTCACCGCCACGCGCCCGCCAGGCCAGAAGAGCGCTCACGAGGCGCTGTCGCTCTCGTGTCCGCTGCCGGGATAGCGGCCCGCGCCCCGGCCACGCGTGTGCTCGTCGCGGTTGCGGGCGCGGCGCTCCTGGCCGCGGCTCCGGCGCTGGGCGCCGCCGGCTCGCGTCGCGTGGTCGGCAACTGCGACCGCTCGCAGGTTCGCCCCGCGACGATCTGGATCTCCTGCAACAACCCGAGCTTCTCCTTCACGCGCCTGCGCTGGAGCTCCTTCGGTGGGCCGTCGGCGCGCGCCGCGGGCTTCATGCGGTTGGAGAGCTGCCCCTCCGCATGCAACGCCGGCAGCGTGCGTCGCTACCCTGTCGGACTCGTCTTCTCGAGTGCCGCGCGCTGTCCCGACGGCCACGACGACTACCGGACGGTCGCGGTGTCCTTCAGCACTTCGGCGCGCCCGCCCGGCAGCCCCGCGAAACCAACTCCACTGGCCCTCTTCTGTCCACTGACCGACTAGATCCCGCGCCCGGCGGGCGCGACCACGACGCCGAGCGTCGCGAGAGCCTCGAGCGCTGGGAGGCCGCGGCGCCCGGCTGGGCGCGCCAGCGCGACGCCTGGGGTGAGACGACCGCTGCGGTGACGGCGTGGATGCTCGGCGCGGCGGCGCTGGCACCCGGCCAGCGCGTGCTCGATCTGGCGGCCGGGCCTGGGGAGGTCGGGTTCCAGGCGGCGAAGCTGATCGAGCCCGGGGGCGAGCTGATCTGCAGCGACCAGTCCGAGGCGATGCTCGAGCTGGCGCGGGCCCGCGGCAGCGAGCTCGGCCTGACCAACGTGTCCTACCGCGTGCTCGGCGGCGAGTGGATCGACCTGCAGCTGGCGAGCGTCGACGTGGTGCTCTGTCGCTGGGGCTACATGCTGATGGTGGATCCCGCCGCCGCGCTGCGGGAGACCCGCCGCGTGCTGCGCAGCGGCGGCCGCGTCGCGCTGGCAGTGTGGGACGCGGCGCAGCGCAACCCGTGGCTCCAGATTCCGCTCGAGGTGCTGACAGAGCACGGCCTGCTGGCGCCGCCGGCGCCCGGAACCGCCGGGACCTTCGCGCTCGGCGACGCGAGCACCCTGCGCTCGCTGCTCGAGGAGGCCGGGTTCACCGAGATCACCGTCGAAGCGATCGACATCACCCGCGAAGCGCCCGAGTTCGACAGCTGGTGGGCGACTCACCTGGACCTGTCGGTGAGCACGCTCTCGGCGTTTGAGCAGGCCGACGAGGGGCAGACCGAAGCGATCGAATCGCAGCTGCGGGCCCGTCTGGGTCACTACACGGCGCCCGGCGGCGCGCTGGCGGTGCCGGGGCGCACGCTCGTGGCCGCCGCCGAGGCGTGAGCGCCGCCGCTGCGTCCCAACCGCTAGCCTGCCGCCCATGATCTATGACGACGACGCAGACCTGCGCAGGCTCGACGGCAAGACCGTCGCGATAATCGGCTACGGCTCCCAGGGGCACGCTCACGCGCTCAACCTCAAGGATTCCGGCGTCGAGGTCGTCGTGGGCCTGCGCGAGGGGTCGAGCTCGGTCGCGGCGGCGCAGGCGGCGGGGCTGGACGTGCTCGGCGTCACCGAGGCCGCGAGCCGCGGCGACATCGTGATGATCCTCGCGCCCGACGAGCTTCACCACCAGGTGTGGGAGGAGCAGGTCCGCGACGGTGTCGCCGAGGGCAACCTGCTCCTGTTCGGGCACGGCTTCTCGATCCACTACGGCGAGATCGTGCCGCCGGCGGGCGTCGATGTCGCACTCGTCGCGCCGAAGGGGCCGGGGCATCTCGTGCGCCGCGAGTTCGTCGAGGGCTCAGGTGTGCCCGGGCTGGTCGCCGTCCAGCAGGACGCCACCGGCAACGCGCGCGCGCTCGCGCTGGCCTACGCCAAGGGAATCGGATGCACGCGCGGCGGGGTGATCGAGACGACCTTCAAGGATGAGACCGAGACCGACCTGTTCGGTGAGCAGGCGGTGCTGTGCGGCGGTGCGTCGGCACTGGTCCAGGCCGGCTTCGAGACGCTCGTTGAGGCCGGCTACGACCCCGAGATGGCGTATTTCGAATGCCTACACGAGCTGAAGCTGATCGTCGATCTGATGTACGAGAAGGGACTCGCCGGCATGCGCTTCTCGATCTCCAACACCGCCGAGTACGGCGACTACACGCGCGGCACCCGTGTGATCACGCAGGAGACGCGTGCGCAGATGAAGCAGATCCTCGCCGAGATCCAGTCGGGCGAGTTCGCGCGCGAATGGATCGCCGAGAATCGCGCCGGCCAGGAGAACTTCAAGCGGATGCGGGCCGAGCAGGCGCACACCCAGGTCGAGGACGTCGGCAAGGAGCTGCGCTCGCACATGGGTTGGATCAAGCCGAGCTTCTGATGCTCGCCTACGTCTTCTGGCACCGCCCCGCCCCCGGGGTCGCGCCGGAGGCGTACGCGGCATCGATCGAGCGCTTCCATCACTCGCTCGCCGCGCGCCCGCCCGCGGGCTTCGTCCGGTCGGTCTGCCTGCGTGCCCCGGGGCCCAACTGGCTCGGCGCGGAGCCCGCGTTCGAGGATTGGTACGTGGTCGAGGACTTCGCAGCGCTCGGCGTGCTCAACGCCGCCGCGATCGGCCGCGGCCATCTCAGTGCGCACGATGCCCTCGCAGCCCACGCGGGTCCGGGCACCGGCAGCATCTACCGCCTGCTCGAGGGCGCGGCGACGCCGGCGCTCGCCCGTGTCGCGGTCTGGATCGAGAAGCCCCGGGGCGTCGAGGCGCCGATCCTGGCGGCGCTGCTGGGCGACGGCATGGACGGCGCCCACGCGGGCCTGTGGCAGCGTCAGCTCGCGCTCGGCCCGGCGCCCGAGTACTGCGTCCTCGCGGCAGAGGCTCCGAGCGGGGTCGCCCCGGCGCGGCTGGCGCGCGACTGGAGCGCGACCGTGACGATCCGTGAGCCGCTCTGAAGGTGCGCGCCGGCGGTCGATCCGCTGGCGGACCCTCTACAATTCAGCAGCCGTCGTAACTGGCGTTCTGGTGGGATGAACCTACGGGGAGCGACGGCGAGCACCGCCGCGCGCCTGGGCACCTCCGCACTTCCGACAGCGAGGATCTCCCCATGACGCCACCGACCGACACCCCGAAAGCCCCGCCGATCATGATTCCCGACAGCCTGCGCCCGCTCGACGGGCGTTTCGGCAGCGGGCCATCGCGGATCCGCCCCGAGCAGCTATCCGCGCTTGCGAGCGACGGTGGCGCGCTGCTTGGCACCTCCCATCGCCAGGCCCCGGTACGGGACCTTGTCGGACGCGTACGCGATGGCCTGCGCGAGCTCTTCTCGCTGCCCGAGTCCTACGCCGTCGCACTCGGCAACGGTGGCGCCACCGCGTTCTGGGACATCGCCGCCTTCGGGCTTGTCAACGAGCGCTCGCTGCACCTGGTCAACGGCGAGTTCTCGAGCAAGTTCGCGGCGGTGACCAGGCTGGCGCCCTTCCTGGCCGACCCGATCGTCGTCGCCGGCGAGCCCGGCACCGCGCCGGCTCCGGTCGGCTCGCCGGACGCCGACGTGCTCGCCTGGGCTCACAACGAGACCTCCACCGGCGTGAAGATCGATGTGCGTCGCCCGCTCGATGCGGGCGACGCGCTGGTCGTCATCGACGGGACCTCGGGTGCGGGCGGGCTACCGCTTGACCCGCTCGAGGTCGACGCCTACTACTTCGCGCCGCAGAAGAGCTTCGGCTCCGACGGGGGGCTCTGGCTGGCCCTGCTGAGTCCCGCCGCGGTCGAGCGCTGCGCCCAGATCGCCTCCAGCGGGCGCTTCATCCCGGCCTTTCTCTCGCTCGCGGACGCCCTCGAGAACTCCGCCAAGAACCAGACGGTCAACACGCCGGCGATCGCCACGCTCTACCTGATGGCCGAGCAGCTGGACTGGATGCTCGCCAACGGCGGGCTGGACTGGTGCGTCGCGCGCAGCGCCGAATCCTCCGGGCACATCTATGAATGGGCGGAGCACGGCGCCCTGAGCACCCCGTTCGTCGCCGACCCCGCCGCGCGCTCGGCGGTCGTGGCGACGATCGACTTCGACGATTCGCTCGATGCCGCCGCGGTCGCGGCAACGCTGCGCGCCAACGGGATCGTCGACATCGAGCCCTACCGCAAGCTCGGGCGAAACCAGCTGCGGATCGCCACCTACCCGGCGGTCGATCCCGACGACGTGCGGGCGCTGACGGCGTGCATCGACTACGTGCTGGAGCGTCTCGTATGAGCGCCCGGGTGCTGGTGCGCGAGGACGTGGGGGAGTCCGGTCTCGCGCTGCTGAGGGAGCACTTCGAGGTCGAGACGGGGTTCGACTGGTCGGTTGAGCAGCTCGCCGAGCGGATCGGCGAGTTCGACGCGATCCTGATCCGTTCGGCGACAACGCTGACTGCCGAGCTGATCGAGCGCGGCGAGCGGCTGAAGGTGATCGGGCGGGCAGGGGTTGGCGTCGACAACGTCGACGTGGACGCGGCGACCAGGCGCGGGATCGTGGTCGCCAACGCGCCGCAGTCCAACGTCGTGACCGCCGCCGAGCACACGATGGCGCTGCTGCTCGCGCTCGCGCGCAACATCCCTGCGGCCCACGCCTCGCTGACCGCCGGGCGCTGGGAGCGCTCGAAGTTCTCGGGCGTCGAGCTGTGCGACAAGCAGCTCGGGATCGTCGGCTTCGGCCGTATCGGGCAGCTCGTCGCCACGCGCGCACGCGGCTTCGGCATGCGGGTGATCGCCTTCGACCCGCTGGTCTCGGCTGAGCGCTACCGCGAACTGGGCGTCGAGAAGGCGGCGAGCGTCGACGACGTTTACGCGCGCGCCGACTTTCTCACAGTGCATCTGCCGGTCACCGACGAGACGCGCGGCATTATCGACGCCGCCGCGATCGCGAAGATGCGAGACGGCGTGCGGATCCTCAATGTCGCGCGCGGCAAGCTGATCGACGACGCTGCGCTGCAGGCCGGTCTGGACAGCGGCAAGGTCGCGGGTGCGGCGCTCGACGTCTTCCCGAGCGAGCCGATCACCGACTACCCCCTGTTCACGGGCTACGCCAACGTTGTTGTCACGCCGCACCTCGGCGCCTCGACGGCCGAGGCGACCGACCGGGCCGGCTTCCAGAGCGCCGAGCAGATCGTGCTCGCCTTGACCGGCGGCGCGGTCACGACGGCCGTCAACATCCCTTCCGTCGACGCCGAGGCGATGGAGGCGCTGGCGCCGTTCCTGCCGCTCGCGGAGCACCTCGGCCACCTCGCGATGGGCCTGGCGGAGGGCAGCTCGGTCGAGCGCATCGAGGCGGCGTTCCTCGGGCGGATCGCGGACCTCGACACGCGTCTGCTGACGCTCGCGGTGATCACCGGCGCGATGCGCGGGCGCACCGAGCAGGACGTCAACTACGTCAACGCCGCGTCGTTCGCGCAGGAACGCGGCATCGTGATCGAGGAAACCACGAGCCGCGAGGCCGAGGACTTCAACGAGCTGATCCGCGTCACGGTGGTGGCTGGCGGCGAACGGGTGGTGGTCGCGGGCACCGGTGTCGGCCCGGGCCACGTGCCCCATCTCGCAAAGGTCTGGGACCACCGTTTCATGGTCGAGCTGGAGCAGCACGTCTCGGTCTTCCGCTACCGCGACGTCCCCGGGATGATCGGCCACGTCGGGACCGTCTTCGGCCGCAACGGCATCAACATCTCCTCGGCGGCCGTGGGCCGCCAGGCCGACGGCCGCGATCGTGACGAGGGCGGGCTCGCGGCGATGGTCGTGACGACCCACGAGCCGGTGCCGGACGCCGTCGTGGCCGAGGTGCTCGCTGCAGCCGAGTTCGTCAGCGGGCGGAGCGTCACGCTGGGTTGAAACGCGAGGGGCCTTGACCGGGAGCATCGGGCCCGCCGCGCGCGGCGAGGCGGCCGCGTTCGCCCGTCGCGATCCGTTCTGGCCCGCGCAGCTGACGGTGCTCGCGGCGATCGGGCTCAGCCTCGATCTCCCGAGCTACCTGACGATCCGTGCGGTGTGGCTGATCCCGGCGATCGAGGGCTTGCTGCTCGTCGCGCTCGTCGCGCTGACACCGCGGATGGGGAGCGCCGACAGGAAGCGACGCGCATTGGCGCTGACGCTGATCGGGTTCGTCAGCGCCAGCAACCTGCTCAACCTGATCCTGCTGGTGCATCGTCTGCTGGACGGCCCGGCCACCCTCGGGCGTCCGCTGGTGCTGGCGGGTGTCGAGATCTGGATCACCAACATCCTGCTGTTCGCCGTCTGGTACTGGGAGCTCGACCGCGGCGGGCCGCTCGCACGCAGGCAGGAGGTGCTGCGGGCGCCGGACTTCCTGTTTCCGCAGATGACCGACGCCCATCTCGGCGGAATCGACTGGCGCGCGCGCTACGTCGATTACTTCTACACGTCCTTCACCAACGCCTCGGCGTTCAGCCCGACCGACACGATGCCCCTGTCTGCGATGGCGAAGATGCTCATGCTTGTCCAGTCGCTCGCGTCGCTGGTGACGATCGGGATGGTCGTCGCGCGCGCCGTGAACATCCTCAACTGAGCGCTGAGGCCTGTTCGTGGCACGCTCGCTGCAAGCGTGGCAGCGTCCCGCGCGTTTCACTAAGCTCTGTGCGAATGATGTTCCCGAAGTCTCTCCTGCTTCTCCTCCTCCCCCCTCGGGGGGAATAGCGCGTGGCGGCCGCGTAGCCGCAAACCCAGCCGAGAAGAAGCCGTAGGAGAAGCCCTAAAGGAACGAGGAGCATCATGGATTCGCCAGCTGACCGAGTACTGATCTTTGACACGACGCTGCGCGACGGCGAGCAGTCGCCCGGCATCTCGCTGAACGCCTCCGAGAAGCTCGAGATCGCCCACCAACTGGCGCGCCTGGGGGTCGACGTGATCGAGGCCGGCTTCCCGATCGCCTCGCCGGGCGATTTCGAAGCGGTCCAGGAGATCGCCCGCCAGGTGGAGGGACCGGTGATCGCGGGTCTCGCGCGGACGCATTTCGCCGACATCGAAGCGGCCGCAAACGCGGTCGCGGACGCCGAGCGCCCGCGGATTCACACCTTCATCTCAACCTCCGACATCCACATCGTCCATCAGCTGCAGTCCACCCGCGAGGACGTGCTCGGGCAGGCGCGGGCAGCGGTTGCGCACGCACGCGAGTTCGTGGCGGACGTCGAGTTCTCACCGATGGATGCGACGCGCTCCGAGCTCGAGTTCACCGCCGAGGTCGTGGCGGCAGCGATCGAGGAGGGGGCGACGACCATCAACATCCCCGACACCGTCGGCTACGCGATGCCGCACGAGTATGCCGCGTGGCTGGGGCGCCTTTATCAGCTGGTGCCGGCGCTCGCCGACGTCGTCCTGTCGGTTCACTGTCACGACGACCTCGGGCTGGCGGTCGCCAATTCCTTCGCCGGCGTGCGCGCTGGCGCGCGCCAGGTGGAGTGTGCGATCAACGGGATCGGCGAGCGCGCCGGCAACGCGTCGCTCGAGGAGATCGTGATGTTGCTCGCGACACGGGCCGACGACATCGGGCTGTACACCGCCATCAACACCCGCGAGATCGCGCGTACGAGCCGCCTCGTCTCGCGGCTGACGGGCTACGCCGTTCCGCCCAACAAGGCGATCGTCGGGCGCAATGCCTTCGCGCACGAGTCCGGCATCCACCAGGACGGCGTGCTGAAGGAGCGCACGACCTACGAGATCATGGAGGCCACGAGCGTGGGGCTGGCGACGAACTCGCTCGTGCTCGGCAAGCACTCGGGTCGCCATGCTCTGCGTCAGGCGCTCGAGAATCTCGGCATCGAGGTGCAGGGACAGGCGCTGAACACGGCCTTCAAGCGCTTCAAGGAGATCGCCGATCGCAAGAAGACCGTCAGCGCCATGGACCTCGAGGCGCTGGTCACCGACGAGCTGCGCGAGAACATCGCCGGGTACGGTCTGGAGAGCTATGAGCTCGCCGCCGGCAGCGACCGCGAGCCGCGCGCGAGCGTCGTCGTGCGCACTCCGGCGGGCGACAGCGTCGCGGGTGAGTGCAGCGGCGACGGCTCCGTCGACTCGGTGTTCGGCGCGATCAACGCCGCCACGGGCATCGACGCGCGGTTGCGCGAGTTTCGGATCGACGCCGTGACCGAGGGCCAGGACGCGCTCGGCGAGGTCTCCGTCGTCGTCACCCTCGGTGAGCGATCGGCGTCCGGCCAGGGCGTCGCGACCGACATCGTGGAGGCCGCGGCGCGTGCCTATCTGCGGGCGCTGACGACGCTCGCCCGGGGCGAGGAGACGGCTGCGTCGGCGGTTGATCTCGCGCCTGCGCCCTGAGTCGGCGCGGCGAGCACTGTCCGTGATAGCATACGAGCGTATGGCTTTGGCGACCTCCGACGACGTCTACGACCCAACCGCCGTCGGGCCGCGCGTGCGCGCCCTGCGCGAGGCGATGGGACTGTCGCTGCGCGAGCTCGCGCTGCGCTGCGGCGTCAGTTCGGCGATGCTCTCGCAGGTCGAGCGCGGCGAGACCAGCCCGACGCTGCACGTGGCCGCCCGGATCGCGTCCGGACTCGAACTGCGGCTCTCGCAGCTGCTGCGGCTTGACGAGAGTGGTTCGGTGACGATCGTGCGCGCCGGCGAGCGGCGCCTGCGCGGCAATCCGCGACGCGGCCACCGCGCCGAGGTCCTGACGCCGCCGATTCCCGGCCAGCGAGCCGAGCTGTCGGTGCACACGCTCGCGCCCGGCGCCGTCACCGGGGGCTCCGAGGATCCGCCAATGCATGAGCCGGGTAGCCGCGAGACGGCGCTTGTCGAGGCCGGCGAGGTGCTGCTGCTCTGCGACGGCCGGCCATACCCGCTGGCGGCGGGCGACTGTGTCACCTTCGACGCCGATCTACCACATCATTTCGAGAACCCCGGGCGCAGCGAGGCGCGGCTGCTCGCCGTCGTGTCGGCCGGCCTGCGGCGCAGCTGACGGGCTACCAGGAGAGCCAACATGCCACAGACACTGCTCGAGAAGATCTGGGACGCGCACGAGGTCGCGCCAGGCCTGCTCTACATCGACCTGCACCTGGTCCACGAGGTGACGAGTCCCCAGGCCTTCGAGGGCCTGCGGCTCGCTGGACGCGGCGTGCGCCGGCCCGATCGCACGCTGGCAACCGCCGACCACAACGTGCCGACCGACGGCACGCCCCGCGCCGCGGCGATCCTCGATGAGCTCTCGCGCGTCCAGGTTCAGACGCTCGAGCGCAACTGCGAGCAGTTCGCGATCCCGATCTACTCGGTCGGCTCGGACCGCCAGGGGATCGTGCACGTGATCGGCCCCGAGCTGGGAGTCACGCAGCCGGGTATGACGATCGTCTGCGGCGACTCGCACACGGCGACGCACGGCGCGTTCGGCGCGCTCGCGTTCGGTATCGGCACCAGCGAGGTCGAGCACGTCCTCGCGACCCAGTGCCTGGTTCAGACCAAGCCGCGTTGCATGCGGATCAGCTACGAAGGTCAGCGCGGCTTCGGCGTAACCGCCAAGGACCTGATTCTCGCCACGATCGGCCAGATCGGGGTCGACGGCGCCGTCGGTCACGTCGTCGAGTACTCCGGCGAGGCGATCAGCGAGCTCTCGATGGAGGGGCGGATGACGATCTGCAACATGACGATCGAGGGCGGCGGGCGCGCCGGCATGGTGGCGCCCGACGAGGTCACTTTCGAGTGGTTCGAGCGCGGCGCTCGACCGGGCGCGGCCTCGGGCGCGGCACTGGAGCGTGCGATCGAGGGTTGGCGGGATCTGCGCAGCGATGCCGGCGCGAGCTTCGACAGGGAGGTGGCCGTCGACGTGGCCGCGATTTCGCCCCAGGTGACCTGGGGCACCAATCCGGGGATGGTGGTGGGCGTCGCCGATCGCGTGCCGTCCCCCGACGATTTCGCGGACTCCGGCGATCGCGACGCGGCGGAGCGGGCGCTCGAGTACATGGGGCTGGAGGCCGGCACGCCGATCGAGGAGATCTACCTCGACCGCGTGTTCATCGGCTCCTGCACCAACTCGCGGATCGGCGACCTTCGCGCCGCCGCGTCGGTGATCCGCGGGCGCCGCGTCGCCGAGCACGTCCACGCGATGGTCGTGCCGGGCTCGGCCCAGGTCAGCGCCCAGGCTCAGGCGGAAGGCCTCGACGAGACCTTCCGCGCCGCCGGCTTCGACTGGCGAAGCGCCGGCTGTTCGATGTGCCTGGGCATGAACCCCGACATCCTCGCGCCCGGCGAGCGCTGTGCCTCGACCTCGAACCGCAACTTCGAGGGTCGGCAGGGACGCGGCGGGCGCACCCATCTGGTGTCGCCGGAGATGGCGGCCGCGGCCGCGATCGAGGGCCGCTTCGTCGACATCCGCGACTGGAGCTGAGCCATGGAGCCAATCACCGTGATCGCCGGCGCGGTCAGCGATCTCGACCGCAGCGACGTCGACACCGACCAGATCATCCCGAAGCAGTTCCTCAAGCGGATCGAGCGGACCGGCTTTGGCGAGTTTCTCTTCTACGACTGGGCCAAGCAGCCGGGCTGGCATCTCGCGCGCAATCCGATCCTCACCAGCGGGCGCAACTTCGGCTGTGGATCATCGCGTGAGCATGCGCCGTGGGCGATCGAGGACTACGGGTTCCGAGCCGTCGTCGCGCCGAGTTTCGGCGACATCTTCTACAACAACTGCATGAAGATCGGCCTGCTCGCCGTCGTGCTGGGGGAGGCGGATGTGCGTGCGCTGGCCTCGGCGGGGGAGGGCGAGGTCGACCTCGAGGCACAGGAGGTCCGCTTCGGCGGTCGCAGCGTCCCGTTCGAGATCGACCCCGAGATCCGCCGCCGGCTGCTCGGCGGACTTGACGACATCGCGCTGACGCTCCAACAGCAGGACCGCATCGCGGCCTACGAAACCGACCGCGAACGTAGCGGGCCGGTCACGACGGCGCTCTGAGCGGCGCTCTCGCTCCAACGCGAAGTCAAGCGACATGGCGACGAGGACGATTCAGCAGGCCGCGGTCGCGGCCCATCACGCGGCGATCGAGGCCAAGCGGGTGACGTCTGGAGCGCGATCAAACGCGCTGCACTGACGCACGCTGCGTTCGAAGCCCCGGACGACGATCGCGCTGCGTGCGAGGGCGCACCGCAAATCCCGCTGCTACGGTGCCGTCGATGACGCTGATCGCGACCCTTCCCGGAGACGGGATCGGCCCGGAGGTGCTGGCCGCGGGCCTCGAGGTGCTGGCAGCCGTCGCTGAGGTGCAGATCGAGGAACACGTCTTCGGCGGGGCCTCGATCGACGCCAACGGCATCGCGCTGACCGATGACGTGCTCGCCGCCTGCCGCCGCGCCGACGCCGTGCTGCTCGGCGCCGTCGGGGGCCCGAAGTGGGACACGACCGACCCGCAGAAGCCGCGCCCCGAACAGGGCCTGCTCGGAGTGCGCAAGGGACTCGGCCTGTTCGCCAACCTGCGTCCCGTTCGCGCGATCGAGGCGCTCTACGACGCGAGCCCGCTGCGCGAGGAGCGCATCGCCGGCACCGACCTGATCGTCGTGCGCGAGCTGACCGGCGGGATCTACTTCGGAGCCAAAACGCGCACCGCGCTCGCGGCGAGCGATCTGTGCGAATACAGCGTGGTCGAGATCGAGCGCATCGCGCGGGTGGCGTTCGCTGCCGCGCGCAGCCATGTCACGAGCGTTGACAAGGCGAACGTGCTCGAGACCTCGCGGCTTTGGCGCGAGGTCGTGACACGCGTCCACGCCGAGGAGTTTCCGGGAGTCGAGCTGTCGCACCTACTCGTTGACAACGCTGCGATGGCGCTGGTCAGCGCCCCCAACTGCTTTGACGTGATCGTGACCGAGAACATGTTCGGCGACATCCTCAGCGACGAGGCGGCGATGATCACCGGCTCGATCGGAATGCTGCCGAGCGCATCGCTCGGGGACGGCGGCCCGGGCCTGTTCGAGCCCGTACACGGCTCCGCTCCCGACATCGCCGGCAAGGGGGTCGCCAACCCGCTGGCGATGTTCCTCTCGGTCGCGTTGTTGCTGCGACGCGGGCTGGGGTTGGAAGCGCAGGCCGGCGCGGTAGAATCCGCCGTCGATCGCGCGCTCGCGGACGGGCTGCGGACCCGCGATCTCGGCGGCTCGGCGACGACGGCGGAGGCCACGTCGGCCGTGCTCGCACACCTATAGCGAAGGGAAGCTGGGACGCTGTGATCGAAACGGAGGTCATCTGGCACAACGGCGAATTCGTCGCGTGGGCCGACGCCAAGGTTCACGTCCTCACCCATGGCCTGCACTACGGCACCGGTGTGTTCGAGGGGATCCGCTGCTACGAGACGGAGCACGGACCGGCGATCTTCCGCCACCGCGACCATCTGGACCGCCTGGAGCGCTCCGCGAAGCTCTACTACATGGAGCTTCCGTATTCGATCGAGCAACTGCGCGCTGCGACCCACGAGCTGGTGGTGCGAAACGCCCTGTCCTCCTGCTACATCCGCCCGATCGCCTATCGCGGCTACGGGCAGATGGGCCTGAACCCGCTCGATCTGCCGGTTGAAGTCTCGATCGCGCTGTGGCCCTGGGGCAGCTACCTGGGAGAGGAGGGCACGCGGAACGGGATTCGCGCGAAGGTCGCCTCGTGGGAGCGGATCAGTTCGCGTTCGCTGATCCCAGCGGCCAAGGCGACGGGCCAGTACCTCAACAGCGTGCTCGCCAAGATCGAGTCGGTCAAGGCGGGCTACGACGAGGCGATACTGCTCGACGCCCACGGTCACGTCTGCGAGGGGTCCGGCGAGAACGTCTACACGGTTCGCGACGGCGTGATCGTGACGCCGCCGCAAACGGCGTCGATCCTCGACGGAATCAACCGGCGCTCGGTCGTCCAGATCGCCCGCGACCTCGGCTACACGGTGGTCGAGCGCGACATCTCGCGGGCCGAGCTCTGCCTCGCCGATGAGGTGTTCCTGACCGGCACCGCGGCGGAGCTCGTGCCGGTCCGCGAGATCGACGACCATCTGATCGGCACCGGCGGCCCCGGCGAGGTCACGCGCGTGCTGCAGGATGCCTTCCAGGACGTGCTGTACGGCCGCAACGAGCGTTATCTCGAGTGGCTGGACGTGGTGGCCCTGCCGCCGGCTTCGGCCGTCGCGGGCGGGGCGGTTGGGGAGCGCGCGAGCGCATGAGCGCTTGCCTTTCGATGTTCGTGGTGCGAATTACGCGGGCGGCCGACTAGCGCACCCGCGCACGGCCGCTGCCCGCGCCCTCGCCCCGACACTTCGAAAGGAGCCACCGTTGAACGAGATCGAGCTATATGACGCCACGCTGCGTGACGGCATGCAGGGTGAGGGGATGTCGCTCTCCGCCGAGGAGAAGCTGCGCGTCGCCCACAAGCTGGACGAGCTGGGGATAGATCTGATCGAGGCGGGCTTTCCCGGCTCAAACCCCAAGGATCGCGAGCTGTTCGAGCTGATGGCGCACGAGCGCTTCGACCACGCCGTGCTGGCGGCGTTCGGGATGACGCGTCGTCGCGATGTCGACGCCTCGGCGGACCCGGCGCTGGTGGAGTTGGCCGAGTGCGTCGCTCCGGTCTGCACGCTGGTCGGCAAGACCTGGACGCTGCATCTGGAGAAGCTCGTCAAGGTGGACCGCGAGGAGAACCTGGCGATGATCGGCTCCTCGGTGGCTTTCCTGCGCGCTGCGGGCAAGCGCGTCGTCTACGACGCCGAGCACTTCTTCGACGGCTACCGCGCCGAGCCGGACTACGCGCTGCGGTGCATCCTCGCCGCGGCGCAGGCGGGTGCGGAGACCGTCACGCTCTGCGACACCAACGGTTCCTCGCTGCCCTCGCAGGTCACCTCCGCGACTGCGGCCGCGATCGCGGCGCTCGGGACCGGCGTGCGGGTCGGTATCCACTGCCACAACGACGCCGAGTGCGGCGTCGCCAACACACTGGCCGCGGTCGAGGTCGGCGCGCGCCAGGTGCAGGGCACGATGAACGGGTGCGGTGAGCGGACCGGCAACGCCAACCTTGTTTCGATCATCGCCAGCCTGCAGCTCAAGCTCGGTTTTCGCTGCCTGACCGACGAGCAGCTCGCGCGCCTGACCGAGACGGCGCATTTCGTCGATGAGATGCTGAACGTGACGCCGGACCCCAACCAGCCCTACGTTGGGCGCAACGCCTTCGCGCACAAGGGCGGCATGCATGTGGCCGGCGTCAGCGCCGACGCCAGCACGTTCGAGCACATCGACCCCTCGCGGGTCGGCAACCAGCGCGAGCTGCTCGTGTCGGAGCTGGCCGGTCGGGCCAGCGTCAGCGAGAAGGCCGCCGCGCTCGGGATCGAGATGGACGAGTCGACGACGAGGAAGGTGCTCGAGCGGATCAAGGACCTGGAGCATCGCGGCTACCAGTTCGAGGCTGCGGATGGCTCACTCGAGCTCCTGCTACGCCGTGAGACGGGGGGCTACACGCCGCTGTTTGCGCTCGAGTCCTGGCGCGTGATCGTCGAACAGCTCGCGGACGGCGAGGCACAGACGGAGGCGACGATCAAGATCTGGATCGACGGCGAGCGCCGCGTGCACACGGCGGAGGGCAACGGGCCCGTCAACGCGCTCGACGCCGCGCTGCGAGCGGCGATCGGCGAGGTTCACCCGCACCTGGCCGACATCGAGCTGGTCAACTTCAAGGTCCGCATCGTCGATGAGGACAAGGGGACCGGCGCGGTGACGCGCGTGCTGCTCGACTCCTCCGACGGCACCGAGGTGTGGGGATCGATCGGCGTGTCCGAGAACGTCGTCGCCGCGTCGTGGGAGGCGCTCGTGGACTCGCTCGAGCGCGGCATGCTGTCCGGGCCGCCGGCGTGAGCAATACCGAGATCCCGCTGGCGCGGCCGCTGCTCGGGGAGGAGGAGGAGCGAGCGGTGGTCGAGGTGCTGCGCTCCGGGCGACTTTCGCTCGGACCGTTGCTCGGCGAGTTCGAGCGGCGGTTCGCGGCCCGCATTGGCGCGCCCTACGCGAGCGCGGTCTCCAGCGGCACGGCAGGCCTGCACCTGGCGCTGCGCGCGGCCGGCGTCAGCGACGGTGACGAGGTGATCACCAGCCCGTTCTCCTTCGTGGCCTCGGCGAACGCGATCGTCTACGAGCGCGCCCGTCCCGTGTTCGTCGATATCGATCCGCGAACCCTGACGATCGACCCGGCCGCGGCGGCAGCCGCCGTCGGGCCGCGTACGAGCGCACTGCTGCCCGTGCACATCTTCGGCTGGCCGGCCGACATCGAGGCGCTCGAGGCGCTCGGTCTGCCGATCGTCGAGGATGCCTGCGAGGCACTCGGGGCGGTCCACTCCGACGGCGTCGCGGTCGGCGCGCGCGGGCACCCGGCGGTCTTCGCCTTCTACGCGAACAAGCAGCTGACGACCGGTGAGGGCGGCATGGTGACCCTCGCGCACGAGAGCGAGAAGGAGCGCATCGACAGCGAGCGCAACCAGGGCCGAGCGCCCGACATGGACTGGCTCGACCACGACCGGCTCGGATTCAATTACCGCCTCAGCGAGATCGCCTGCGCGATCGGCCTCGCTCAGCTCGACCGCCTCGATCGGATGCTCGCTGATCGCACTCGAGTCGCAGCAGCCTACGGCGAGGCGTTGGGCGAGATCGACGGTCTGGAGCTGCCCTGCCCCGACGAGGGCGGGTGCGTTCGCGGCTGGTTCGTCTACACCGTATCGCTGCCGCGCGGCGTTGACCGCGACGAAACGATCCGCGGCCTGCGGATGCGCGGCGTGCAGAGCAAGCCCTACCTGCCGGCGATCCACCTGATGAGCTATTACCGCGAGCGGTTCGGCCAC
>Ga0182015_10000414_pt1 | contig 61251 bp, 59 predicted proteins | sample 712P3MmetaG_FD_120478 | JGI IMG/M metagenome (GOLD analysis project Ga0182015, IMG submission 120478) | Permafrost microbial communities from Stordalen Mire, Sweden - 712P3M metaG | ecosystem: Environmental > Terrestrial > Soil > Wetlands > Permafrost | place: Sweden: Stordalen | collected...
CCGCGTGCTGCAAGGCATCGGCGGCGGCGCACTCCAGCCGACGGCGCAGGCCATTCTGTTCGAGTCGTATCCGCCGGAAAAGCGCAGCGGTGCGATGGCGATCTTCGGCCTCGGCGCGATGGTCGGTCCGGCGATCGGGCCGACCCTCGGCGGTTACATCGTCGACAACTACTCGTGGCCGCTGATCTTCTACATCAACCTACCGATCGGTATCGCGGCGTTCTTCATGACGCTGGCGTTCATCAAGGACCAGTCGTACGTAAAGCGCAGTACCAATCCGGTCGATTGGCTGGGCCTCGGCCTGCTCACTGCCGGCGTCGCGTCGTTGCAGTACGTGCTCGAGCGGGGACAGACGGAAGACTGGTTCGGCTCGCAGACGATCGTCATCATGACGATGATTTCTGTGTGTGCGATCGTCGCGTTCATCATCCGCGAGATACGCGATCCGCAGCCGCTCGTAGATCTCTCCGTGTTTAAGTCGCGCTCGTTTACGGCCGGAAATATTATCGGTGTCGTCACCGGCTTCGGTTTGTTCGGCTCGGCGCTGATGATGCCGCTGTACTATCAAAACGTCCTGAACTTCACGGCCATGGACACGGGCCTCGCGCTCTTGCCGGGAGCCATCGCGACCGCGGTGAGCATGCCGATCGCCGGACGTCTCACCAAGTGGGTCGATGCGCGCATCAGCATCGCATTCGGGTTGCTCATGTTCGCGGTCGGTTGCTGGATGGTTGGTGGGCTCAATCAGCACGCGGCCTTTAGCGACACGCTCTGGCCGCGCGCCATTCAGGGTTTCGCACTCGGTTTCATGTTCGTTCCGCTCACGACCGTGACGCTCGCTGAGATTTCGCGCGCCAAGATGAGTAACGCTACCGGCGTCTACACGCTCGTACGGCAACTTGGCGGCAGCTTAGGCATCGCCATCCTCCAGCTCTACGAGACGCGCCGTCAGGACAGCGCTTACGCGCAGATCGCGTCGGGTGTCACGATGGCCAATCAGAACGTGTCGAACATGCTGCACGGGGTGGCGAACCAAACCGCGATGCTGAACAACCTCTTCAGCATCGTCATGCTCAATGCCGAAACCGTCGCCTACAACGACGTCTTCCGGCTCTGCGCGGTCTTGTTCGTGCTGGCCGTGCCGACGGTCTTTTTGCTGCGCAAAACCTCGGTTAGCGGCGCCCCGGTCGAAAGTGTCGTCGAGTAGCGCGGCTTAGGCTGCGCTCTTCTTGCGTTTCGGTTTTGCCGCCGAGGCGGCTTTCTTGGCCGCCGGTTTTGCCGCCGGGACGGCTTTCGGCCGCGCGGAAACACCGCCGCGTTTGGTTTGTTCGAGGCTGCGCTGCAGCACGTCCATCAGGTTCACGACGTTCGTCGCGGCCGGGCGTTTGGTTTCCGGCGTGCTGACTTCTTCGCCGGCGACGCGGGCCTCGATCATCGCCATGACGGCCTCGCGATAATCGTCGTGGAATTTTTCCGGCTCGAAGCTCTCGCTGCTCATCGAATCGATCAGCATCTTCGCAACCTTCAGTTCGGCAGGCGCAACTTTTTCCTTCAGCTCGGGAAAATCAAAGTCGCTCTGCTCGACCAGCTCGTCGGCGAAATGCATCAGCTCGAGAACCAGCGCTTCGCCGTTCGGTTTGAGCGCCGCAAGATGTTCGCGCGAACGGATGACCACGCGCGCGATACCGACCTTGTTGGCTTCGCGCAATGATTCGCGCAAGAGCGCGTATGCATGGCGGCCCTTCTTCTCGGGTTCGAGATAATACGGCGTGTCGAAGTACATCGGGTTGATCTGATCGAGTTCGACGAACTCGACGATGTCGACCGACTGCGTGGCTTCGGGCAGAACCGACTTGAAATCGTCGTCGCCCAGCGTGACGTAGTGGCCCTTCTCGTATTCGTAGCCACGCACGAGATCGGCGTACTCGACCTTCTCATCGCACACCGTGCAATGGCGCTCGTTGAAAATCCGCCCGTCGTCTTTCTTATGCAGAAAATTGAAGCGCAGATCGTTCGTGCGCACGGCTGTGAACAACTTGACCGGAATCGTCACGAGTCCGAAGTTGATTGCCCCCGACCAAATCGCGTGTGCCATGTCTCCGTCTTTCCCCCGAAGTGCCGGTCCGTCTAACTCCAAAGCGAGCGGGCGGCGGCTATCACTGGTTCGAGACGATAGGGCCTCCAGCCCTCGGCCCAGCAGTCACCATCTTTGGCCAGCAGCTGCGGGACGTTGCCGATGTTCCAGCGCGTCATCTCCGGCGCCGTCGTCTTGGTGCGCTTCCGGCGCATCGCCTCGACCTCGCTCCACGCGATCGGCATCGAGACGGGCGCTCCGTCGCGCGCCCGGACGCTAAAGGGCGCGACGTAGGTTTTGCCCTTGCCGACCTGCACGTAGTCGAGGTACACGGTGCCCTTCGGCCGGCGCGCGATCGTGCGGTCGAGGGTCGTGTGGTCGGGCTGCACGTCATGGATGCGGCGCGCGATCAGTTCGGCGAAGCCCTTCGCTTGATCCCAGTCGTACCGCGGTTCGAGCGGAACGACGACGTGCAGGCCCGAGCCGCCCGTCGTCTTCACCAGCGGCGTAACGCCGACCGACGCCAGCTCGTCGCGCGCGGCGAGCGCCACCCGTGCGAGCGTCGCCAGCGTGCAGCCCGCGTGTGGATCGAGATCGATCAGAATGAAGTCCGGTACGTCGAGTGTAGGTTCGCGCGAGTACCATACGTGCAACACCACGGCCGCGAGGTTGGCGACGTACGCGAGCGTCGCTTCGTCGTTGCCGATCATGAACTCGATCTGCTCGTGCCGCGTGCTCGCCGCCGTCTTCACGGTCGGAATCCAATCCGGCAGACCGCGCGGGATGTGCTTCTCCCACCAGCCCGCTTCATCGATGCCGTTCGGATAGCGCTCGAGCGTGAGCGGCCGGCCCTGCATGTGCGGCAAGAGCCACTTCGCGACCGCGCGATAGTACGCGATCAAGTCGCCCTTCGTGTAGCCGTCGCGCGGCCACAGCACTTTGTCGAGGTTCGTCACCTGCAGTGCACGGCCGCCGACCGTAAGCTGCGTCTTGGACGATTTTTTGGTTGCGGTCATGCGGTGCGGAGGCTGGGCTGCGCGCGTTCGCGCGTGACTTCATCGGCGGGTTTGTCCGGCCGCAAGCCGAGGAAGACTGGCTGCCGCAAGAGCCCATCGTGGGTCCACTCCGCGAACCCGATTTGGGCGACGAGTTCCGGCCGCACGAAGTGCGGTGCCGGCCGCATTTTCGGCAGCGACGCGAACGGCGAGGTCTTGCGTTCGCGTTTGCGCAACTCGGCGCCGATCTCGCGCAAGAGCTTTTGGTTGAATCCGGTGCCGGCTTGACCGGCGAAGACGAGGTCGTCGCCTTCGTAGTAGCCGAGTAGCAGCGCGCCGAATTCGGAACGGCTGCCTTTCGGTTCCGTCCAGCCCCCGATGACGAACTCTTCTTCGTGCTTTGCCTTCATCTTGAACCAGTCGCGCGAACGGCTCATGCGATAGGGCGAATCGCGCCGCTTTCCGATGATACCCTCGAGCGATTCGCGTCGCGCCAGATCGAAGAAGTCTTTGCCGCGACCCACGATGTGCTTGGAATACAACACGTCGTGACCGGGTACGATCAACTTTTCAAGCTTTGTCTTGCGCTCTTCGAGCGGCAGCGCGCGCAGATCGCGTCCGTCGGCGTAGAGCAGATCGAAGGCAACGAACGTCAGCGGCACGCGAGACTTGCCGCGCGCGACCATATCGATCTGTTGCAACGCTTGAAATGACGAACGTCCTGCGGCATCCAGCGCGCAGATCTCGCCGTCGACGATGACGGGCAACGAGCGGAATGCCGCGCCGATCGAACCGAGTTCTTTGAAGCGCCGCAACAGATCGAGCCCGTTGCGCGACGTCAGCGAAACGACACCTTTGGCGTCGATCGACGCGATCGCGCGAAAACCGTCCCACTTGACCTCGAACAGCCACGCCGGATCGTCGAACGGCGCATCGACGAGCGTTGCCAGCATCGGTGCGACGTTGCGCGGCAACGGATCCGCTTTGGCGCGCTTGGCCGGCGCGCGTTTTTTCGCGGCCTCCGCGGGGCGATTGCTCTGCCAGCGCTTGGCCGATTTGCTCCCTGCGATGTCGTCGATCGTCTTCCCGGTCTTCGCGCTTTCCGGATGATCGTTCACGTCGTAGTCCGGGTCGACGAACTCATCGTGATCCTTGATCAGCAGCCACGGGTCGCCGCTCTCGCCGCCGTGGCTCTTGATCTTCACGAGCGTAAACATGCCGTGCATCTTCTTGCCGCGCATGATGAACTTGATCTTGCCCTTGGCAATCTCAGCGACCGGATCGTCGCCTTCGGCAAGCGTGTACGTTCCCTCGTCCCACACGATCACTTCACCGGCGCCGTAATTGCCCTCGGGAATGATCCCCTCGAACGTCCGGTAGTCGTAGGGATGATCCTCGACGTGCATCGCGAGGCGTCGCTCGTGCGTGTCGAGCGACGGACCTTTGGGAACCGCCCAGGATGCCAGCACGCCGCCGGCCTCGAGGCGAAAATCGTAGTGCAGCCGCGTCGCGCGGTGCTTCTGGATGACGAAACGCAACGCTGTTGAGGCGCTGCGCTTCTTACCCTTCGGCTCCGGCGTCGCTGCGAAGTCGCGCTTGCGCGCGTACTCCGCCAGCGGTTCCGGCGTTTTGGCTTTTCGTGCCATGGTTGCTCGCGCTACCGCGAGCGAGTCGCTTAAACCTTGTCGTCCGCGTCGGTCGCGCCGTGGCGCACGTCGCGCTTGGCGGCGTCGATATCGGCCTGCGTTTTGTGCAGCGTTTCTTTCACGTTCGAGGCGATGCGATCGCCCAGCGGCATCGAGTCGCCGGCCACGCCGCGCTTGAGGTGTTCGCCGGCCGCCTGCGTCCGGTTTTTCGCCTCGTCGACGGCATCCTTGGTGTCGTGTTTGATCGTGTTGAGTTGCTCTTTGCTGTCGTTCGCCATGATCGTCTCCCGTTGGTCGTTCGCTTTGCGTAAGAAGAACTGTACCCCCGAAGCTGCAGGACAAACCCCCAGCTCGCTTTCAAGAGGCAACGGTGCTGAGGACCATGCTCGCGGCGGCGCCGGACGCCCCGCGCAAAACGCCGCTGCTGTTCGTGCACGGCGGCTCACATACGGGCGCCTGTTACGTCGAGACCCCCGACGGGCGCAGCGGCTGGGCACCGTACGCAGCCGCACACGGGCGGACCGCCTACGTGCTCGATTGGCCCGGACGCGGCAGCTCGCCGCCGCCGGAGCATTTTGCGGCGATGTCGATGCAGCGTGTCGCCGACGCCGTCGTTGCTACACTAGTCGAGATCGGCCCGGTGGTGCTCGTCACGCACAGCATGGGCGCCGTCATCGGCTGGCGCGCGGCGGAGATGGCCCCGGGCAACGTCGCCGCGATCGTCGCGATTGCGCCCGGCCCGCCGGCGAATCTGCAACCGGCACTCGACGCGACGGAGATCGCGCGAATGCGCGACGACGAGCCGGAGCGCTGGGTGACGCTCGGGCGGCCGGCGGCGTTATCCGAGGCCGGACCGGCACCTGTCGTGCGCGAGACGGCCCTCGCGATGTGGGCGAACAGCGAACGCTTCCCGCACGCTGCCGTCGAAGCGTACGTCGCCGCCCTGGTGCCCGAAAGCCCGCGCGCGATGAACGAACGCAGCAACATCAATGGCAGAGGATTGCGCATCGCAGGACCGGAGGCGCTGGCCGGCATTCCGATCGTCGTGATCACCGGCGACCAGGATCCGCGGCACCCGCGTGCTGCCGACGAGAAAGTCGCCGAGTTCTTCGGCGCCGACTTCATCTGGCTCGCCGACCGCGGCCTCCGCGGGCACGGCCACATGATGATGATCGAGCACGGCCACGACGTGATCGCGGACATATTTCTCGACTGGCTCAACGCGCGCGGACTCTAGCTAAAGGAAGCCCACCGTAAGAAGCACGTCGGATCGTAGTGTGATTCCGGAAATCGCGGACGAGCGAATCGTTTCGCCCGGACCGAACGTTTGGGCCGGCCACGGGTAATCGAGGCCCGCGCCGAGTCGCAAGACGGTGACCAGCGACTTGGACGCATCGACGAACCACAGCTCGGGAACGCGCGCGCGGCCGTACGCCAAACGCTTGGGGCCGAAGAAGAGACGGTCGGTCGACTCCGCGCGGTACTCCACGATCAAATCGGGGATGTCGCACGTCGGGCCGCGATACAGCGCGAGATCGGGGATAACGACGGCTTGCACGGTGAGCAGCACGTCCGCATCCCGGAGCACGCTGCCGTCGCGTGCGACGAGCCGCATGCCGGCCTCGAGTGCCGCCTGCGCCCGGTCCACGAGTGCCCGCAAATACGGCGTGCGTTCCGGCCGGGTGAACCGCTGGCCGCCGATCAGCTCGGCGCGCGGCAGCGTTGCGTTAGTCAAGCTCGAGCGCGAGTGAATTGATGTCGACGCCCATGGCACCGCGCCAAGCGGTCCACCACTGCCGCAGGCGGTTGTCGTCGCCGCGCGTGCCGGTCGTCGCATCGGCGCCGCGTGCGATTACGCTGTAACGCACGCCCCTCGCGGCCACACCTTGCTGTTGCCCAACGAAGATCGGCGCATCTTCCAGTTCGACCGGGTTGAGAAACCACGTAGCGTGACCGAGTGCGCGAATGTCGCGCACGTCTTGCGAGTCGCCGGCGATACCGAGTACGCGGCTCTCCATCAGCACCGCCGATGGGCCGAGCGCGCGCTGCGAATCGATCGAGACGACGTTCGAGCGCAGGGTGATCGTCGCATCGGGGAAGAGCGTGACGATGTATCCGTCACCCGTCTCGACGCCGGGGAGCGTGTGTTGCACGATCTTGGCCCACAGTTCGGGCTCGACGCCGTTGGGATCCATGCCGAGGCGCTGCACCGCGTGGCCGTTGTCGTGAAGGGTGTAGGGTCCGGGCGGGCTCGCCTTGCGGAAAAATGGATGGACGAACGGCACGTGATAACCGTCGCGTGCATTTTCTGCAAACACTTTCCAGTTGACCGGTAATTCGTACGAGATGTACTTCACGATCTCAAACGCCGCGTTGGCCAGCGGCGTCGCGAGCGTCTCGACGATCTTCGGGCCGAGGTAATCGCGCAGCGACGGCGCGTCCTCGTTGAACGTCACGAAGAGCAAGCCCAGTTCTTCCTCGCAGCGCAGTCCGACGAGCGGGTTCTCTTCTTTGGTGAAGCCGCTGCCATCGTAGGCTTCCTCGCCCGGAATGCCGATCAGTTTGCCGTCCAGGTCATACACCCAGAAGTGATACGGACAGCGGAACGCCGACGCGTGACCGCACGGCTCGAGCGCAACCTTCGAACCACGATGCCGGCAGGTGTTGTAGAACGCCCGCACGGCACCGTCGTTGCCGCGCGCGAACAGCAATGGCGCTCCGAGGATCGTCGTCGTAAAGTAGTCGCCGATCGCCCGCGCCTCGCTTGCGTGTCCGGCAAACAACCACGTGCGATTGAAGATGCGCTCGACTTCGCGCTCGAACACGCGCGGATCCGTATAGACGCGGTTGTCGACCCAGCGCGAGGGATCGATCTTCGGCGCCCACTGCGGCAGCGTGCGTGCGTTCGTAGCCACGATGGAGGAGTGTATGCAAACGGCGCGCGCGATCTCCTCTCAGGCGCCGGGCTTCGGGGCCTCCCGCGCGAGGATCGCAGCCATGGTGTGCACGCTATCCACGATCAAGTCGGTTTCCGATATGAGGACCTCGACTGCCGGATCCCCGCGCTCGTCGAGAATCCGCTTGAGCGCGATCTGATCCTGGCGCAAGGGGGGCAACGGGCCCGGCGGATCGCCGCCGTGCAGCGACTTGACGATCGCGAGCAACGCCGCATCGAGATCGCTAACGAGCCGCTCGATGTGCTCGTGCGGTGCGCCGGTAATGCGCGCGACGCGCGCTCGCAGCGTCAACGTGGCAATGCCCAATCGCCGGGTGGCCGCGAGAATACCGGCCGCCGTGCGCAGCGAGATCTCGCGCGGAAGCACCGGTTCACCGGCCATTTGATCGACCGATGCTTCGGCGTTTGAACGCGCACGCCAAGAGCCGATCTGCGCGGCACGAATCGCGGCGTCGTCAAACGCCGGCTCCGCATATGCCAGCAGAACGAGGCCGAGGTACCGGCGTTGCGCTTCGATGAGGTCGGCGATGTCGTCTGCAACGCGCGCGCGTGACCACGCCGGCCAAACGGTGTAGGCGACGAGTGCCAGCGTCCCACCAAGCACCGTCGCAGTGACGCGATCCAATGCCGATGCGTCTTCCGGCGCACCGCCGAACGCAAGGAGATAGACCACGTAGCCGGTGATCGCGACGCTGAAAAGTGCGTAGCTGACGTTGAAGAGGGCGAAACCGAGTCCGGCGAACACGATCGCCAGCACGATGTACGCCGGATCGCCGGCATGAAACGCCGCGATCACCGATACGAGGATCGCGCCGCCCACGGTGCCGGCCACCCGCCCCACACCGCGCGTGAACGTCGATGAAAAATCCGGCCGCAGAACGAGGACGACGGTCAGCCCGATCCATTGCGCGTGCGCGAGCGGGAGCAGATGCTGCGCGATCACCGCAATCGTCAACGCCACGGCCAGACGGATCCCGTGGCGCGCGTAGATGGAGTCCCACGAACAGTTCGCCAGCAACCGGTCACACGTGAAGCGCAGGTTGCCCAAACCGAAGCGCGCGGCGCGCAACGGGGCATCATCGACGGCGAGGCCACCGCTCGCGGCGGCCGTGGCGGAACGGTGGGCGGCGCGTAACTGCCCGGCGAGCCCGCGCGCATCCTCGACGTACGGCGCGTTCTCAGCGCCCAGCCGTTCGAGTTCGCGGACCGCGGCGTCGAGCGTTCGCACGGCCTCCGCACGCGCTTCGGGTGCACGGCCGGCGGCAACGGCCGCGGCGATCTCGTCCAACAGCCCGCCCGCAGCGTGGCCGACGCTGCGCACGGCTTCCGCCGCGGCGCTCAGACCAACCTCGCCCAGGAGATGTTGCTCGGTCGCCAGCGCCGCGAGCGTTCCGCGCAAACGCTCGGCTTCATCGGCCAGGGCTTGGTACGCTGCGATCTCTGCGCGGCCGCCGAACGGCTGCGGATCGGCCAATGCCGCGCTGACCGCAGCGACGGATTGCGTGTCGGGTAAACCGAGATCGTCGGCCCGTAAACCCGTCGCGTAGTGCGAGAGTGCAGCGTAGGCTGCCGCCAGTACCGCCCGCTCGGTGCGGAAGCGCCCGAGCGGCCACACCAGCACGAGTAATACCATCTGCAGCACGCCGCCGGCAAAAATCATCAACGCGTGAAAACCCGGGTTGGCCGTGTCGTACGGCGGATTCGAGAAGAGCACGTAGGCGACGCACGCATTGACCGCGACGACCGTTGCCGAACGGCCGAGCGACGCGACCACGCCGAAAACGAGCGCCCAGACTGCGAGCAGCGCAATGTTCGCAGCCGGGAACGGGCCCGTTACCGCGCCGGCGAAGCCTGAGAGCGCCAGCGCCGCGCTGGCTGCGAGCATTGCGCCGATACGCGTGCGGTAGACGCCCTGACGCGAAGCGAGCCCGGTGACGAGGGCGCCGTAGGCCGCGGACGCGCCGGCGAGAGGTTGCCCGAGTAGCGCCGAGAGGATCAGCGGGATCGCGACGCCGACCGTGCAGCGCACCGCGAACCCGATCTCGATTCCCGGCCAGTTCAGCCGGAGTGCGTCGGCGACGACCTTTTGCGCAATCCTAGTGCCGGTAGAAGACATTCCAAAACCAGATACCCCAGAGCCCGACGGCGATCGACCACGCAATGGCGATCTTTGCAATCAACGGCACGCGCGCCGGTATCGCCAGTGCCATCAACGCCACGACGAACGGCTCGAAATCGAGCGCGTGCCGCATGCCGAACTGCGAGTATCCATTCACGTAGTAGATAAACGACGGACCGGCGACCAGCAGCGTCGCCAGCCACAGCCCGGCGACGAGCGCCCGTGGCCGCCGCGCGAAGAACGCAATCGCGAGCGCCGGACTCGTCCACGTCATCGCAACGCCGCTCATCGTCGGAACGACGAACGGCCACGTCGCGATAAAGGCGGGGCGCTGCTCGAAGAACGACCGGAGCTCGTAGGTAAAATACTCGAGCCGGAAAGGTGAACCGTCCGGCGAACCGGCGCCGTCCTGATGGTACCAGGCGGTGTAGCCGATGTCATACCAAACGCCCCACCGCGCTTGGTTGTACGCCACCCACAGCACCGCACCTACGGCTACGACGGCGCCGAAACCGATCGCGGCCCGGTGCCGTTCGGCGGGAACGCGGTCGCGCAATACGAGCCACGCGAACACGGGAATCGCCAGCACGAGCGCAAAGCGCGAAAACGCCGCCGCCACGAGGGCCAGCGCAACGAGCGAACCCCGCCGGCGGCCGGTCAGTTCCGCCAGCGCGAGAAACGCACACGCAACCGCCGCCACGTGTGCCACGAACCAGACGTCACCGAGCATCGCACACCACGCGAGTTGCGTGCCGGCGAACAGAAACGCGCAGATCCACGCGTTGGGCGCGTCCGCGACGCCGAGCTGCTCGCAGGTGAGCCAGCACGCGCCGACCGCTACGCCGCACAGCAACAGCGCGAGCAGCGTTTGGTTGGCACCGCCGAAGACGACAACCCACGGCAGCAACAGCACGGCCGGCAAGGGTGCTTCGATAATCCAGTATTGCCCGGCGTAGGGCAAGGCATCGATCCACGAGCCGGGCCACGCGATCGCGATCTGCCCGTGCGCGAACGCTTGTGCGAGCAACACATAGCCGTTGAAGGGCGAGCTGCGTCCGTGCGCGAGGATCGCCGCGAAAACGAACGCGACGATACCGGCGCCGAGAGCACGCACGAGCGGCATGCGCAGTGCGGCGTTAACGAAGCGCATACATGTGCGGCGAGCCGTCATCGAGTTCGCGCACGTGGAATCCGGCCCACGCATCCCGGTCGTTCGAGACGACGACGATCGGACGCCGCGCGAGCCACGTCCGGTAACGGTTCGCATACTGGTGTGAACCCGCGGTCAGGACGATGCGATCGCCGAGCGCGTGCAGCACATAGGCGCCGTATGCGAGCGTGGTCGCGTAGTTCCACGGTGCAATGACGACCGCGTGCGCGGGTGTCGAGGCCACCACGCGGTCGATGAACGCGCGTCCGTCGCGGGCGGCCGGTTGCGCGAAGAGTTCCGCGTTATCGCTGAAATCGCTGCCGAGCAACGTGGCCCACGCGAGACCGATCACGGCGAGCGCGGCGTAGCGCTGCGCGCCGCGCATTCCGGCGTCGAGCACGGCAACGCCGTAACCGGCCGCGGCGGCGATGACGAAGTATGCCGGCAGGTAGTAGCGCGTCGCTTCGGATTCTACCGGATACGCGCCCGCAAAAAGCAGCGGGAAGAGTCCCAGCAGGAGCGCGCCTCCGAGTACGAGCGGCATGCGCCACCACACCATCACCGCGCCGAAGAGTGCGAGCCATGGAAGGAACCCGCCGAGATCGGACGCGGCGAGTGGAGCGAACGACGCGACGACCTCATGGATCGCGTGCGGTGAGAACATGCCGGTCACCGCTTCGCGCGGCGCGAAGTCGCTGCCCGTTACGACGCGCGCGAAGCCGGCCCAGGTCGCGGGATGACCGTCATCCCAAAACGGGCGTCCGGGCCCTAAGCCCAGCGCGAGCGTCGGATCGATGCGCGCTGCCGTGACCGCCGCGCTGCGTAACGGAAGGTAGGCGTACACCGCGATTACCGCAAAGGCGCCTGCACCGGCGAGCAATGCGGTGCGCCACAGCGGCGGCCGGCGGGCGAGCACGATGAGTGCCAGCCCGGGTAGCATCAGCGCCGTGCTGTTGTCACACGTCAGCGCAAGCGCCGTTGCGATCGCGCATGCGACCGCATCGAACCAGACCATGCTGCGGCTCCAGCGCACCGCATAGACCATGGCCCACGCGATCGCGCAAAACCCAATCGGATGCACGTCGACGTAGGTCGCATGCGCCCACGGGACGCCGGCCAACGCGTATACAAGCGCGGCGCCGAGCGCGATCGCCGTTGCGGCGCCCAGCGTGATCAGCAAGGCGGCGATCGCCGCCGCCGTGCCCGCCGATGCGATGGCCGCCAACACGTTGAGCCGCCAGGCCACGCTCCCGATGGCGAACCCGTGGCTCCAGAGCCAGCCCAGGAGCACGTAGCCCGGGAAGCCGGTCGGGTAGGGGATGCCCAAAATGTAGGGGACCGTTTGGAGGTCGGCGGTGTCCCAGAAGGAGACGTCGCCGCGCAGCGATGCGAGGTACACGCCCAGCGGTACCGCAAACGCAACGAGAATCGCACTCGTCGAACGCAGGCGAGGACTCAAGAGCGTGAAACTACGCTCGACGATGGATCGTAGCCTGTCTAAACGCGTCGTGGTCGCGGAATCGTTCGCCGAGCAAGGTCTCGCAATTCTTCGTCAAGCCGGCATCACGGTCGACTCGATGGTCGGCCGGCCACGGGACGACCTCAAGGCCTCGCTGAGCACCGCCGACGGATTGATCGTACGCTCGGAGACGCGCGTCGACCGTGACCTGCTCGCCGCCGGCCCGATGCTGACCGTCGTCGCACGCGCGGGCGTCGGAGTCGATTCGATCGACGTTGCGGCTGCGACCGCCGCCGGCGTCGTCGTGCTCAACACGCCCGCCGCGAATACGATCTCCGCCACCGAACAAACTTTCGGCTTGATGCTCTCGCTCGCGCGCAACATTCCGCAAGCGGTGCAGTCGCTGCGCGAGGGACGCTGGGACCGGCTCAAACTGGTCGGCACCGAACTCGCCGGTAAGACGCTCGGCATCGTCGGGCTCGGCCGTATCGGCGGCAACATCGCGACGCGTGCGCGCGCGTTCGGTATGACGGTCCAAACGCACGATCCGTACATCGCCTCCGCACGCGCCGATGTGTTCGACGCGAAGCTGGTCGACCTCGAGACGCTGCTGCGCACTTCGGACGTCATCACGCTGCACGTGCCGCTCAACGGCGAAACGCGCGGCATGATCGATCTCACGAAGTTACGGATGCTGCAGAAGCACGCGTTCATCATCAACTGCGCGCGCGGCGGCGTCATCGTCGAAGAGGATCTGCTCGTGGCCCTCGATGAGGGCGCACTCGCCGGTGCCGGGATCGACGTCGTCGCAGTGGAACCGCCGCCGCCCGACGGCAGCGGCGCGCGCTTGCACAAACATCCCAAGGTCGTTGCGACGCCACACTTAGGCGGCTCGACGCACGAAGCGCTGGCTCGCATTGCCAACGAACTCGCCGAAGACGTCACGCGCGTGCTGCTGGGCGCACCCGGCATGGGCGCGGTCAACGCACCCGTGCCCGACGGCCCGGAAGCCGACCGCGTGCTGCCGTTCCTCGACGTTGCCTATCGTATGGGCCGCTTCTTCCCGCAGTTCGCGAGCGGCGACGCGCGCGGTTCGTACGCGATGCACTTGCAGGGCGATCTGGTCGAGATTCCGTCCGATGCGTTCGTGCGCGCGTTCCTCTCGGGGCTCTTGCAGACCACGACTGACCGGCGCGTTTCGATCGTAAATGCCGAGACCATCGCGGCCGAACTCGGCGTGCGCGTCGAAGCGCGCTCCGACCATTCACCGACGCCGTACGCCGGCTCGCTGCGCATCACGGGTGGTTCGATGACGGTGACCGGCACATCGGTCAACGGTAAGCCGCGCATCGTCGAAGCCGGCGGCTTCGAGATCGACGCGCCGCCGATCGGCGACATGCTCGTCACCCAGCACCACGACGTTCCCGGCATGATCGGACGCGTCGGCACGCTGCTCGGCGACGCCAAGGTGAACATCTCGACGATGCAGGTATCGCGCAACGCCATCGGCGGCGACGCGATCATGGTCCTGGGCATCGATCGGCCGGCCGACGATGCAACGCTCTCCGCGTTGCGCGCGATTTCAGGCGTCCACTCGGTGCGCTCGCTCTCGCTCTGATCGTGAAGCTCTACATCGCCCGCCACGCCGAGACGACGTGGAACCTGGCCGGCCGCTACCAAGGCCGGCGCGAATCGGCGCTCTCGGCCCGTGGCATCCAACAGGGCTTTGCGCTGGCCGACGCCTTCGCGCACGCGACGCCGGTGCCCGAGCGCATCATCGCTAGCCCGATGCAGCGCACGCGCACGACCGCGACGTTCGTCGCCGAGCGCCTGAACGTGCCGCTCGAGATCGACGACGCGCTGATCGAAATCGCGCACGGCACGTGGGAGGGCCGGTTGCGCGACGAGATCGCGGCTAACGATCCGGTGCGCTACGCAACCTGGCGCGAACGCCCCGCTGACGTTGCGTTCGAAGACGGTGAGTCGCTGCGCGACGTCGCGGCGCGCTGGAGGCGTTTTCGCGCAGTCTTGCACATCGACACGCCGACCCTCCTCGTGACGCACGACGCGATCGTGCGCGTCGCGCTGCTCGACATCGCGCAGCGCCCGTTGAGCGACTTCTGGTCGACGCGTGTCGAGAACGCGGGCTACGCCGTCGTCGACGTTGCGGGCGATCGCTGGACTCTGCTCGAGGAGTCCGTCAGCATGCACCTCGCAGAACAGCGCGCCTCGACGGAGTCGCAGGCCCTCTAGCCGTCCAGCAGGCGCGCCGCTTTTTCTAGGCCCGCGAGAATCGCGTTCGGCGACGGTGGACAACCCGGAATCGTCACGGCCGCCGCGAGCTCGACACCGGCACCGGTGCCCGCCTGCGGGGCTCCGGCCCAGGGCCCCGTGCCGGCAGCACAGTCGCCGACTGCCACCACGATGGACGGCGCTGCCACGGCGTCGAGCGTCTGTCGCGCCGCCGCACGCATCGCATCCGTCATCGGACCGGTGACGGTGATGACGTCCGCATGCCGCGGCGATGCGACGATGTACCAACCCTCGCTCGTACTGTCGTAGGCGGGACCGGCGAGTGCGTTCATCTCGTGCTCGCACCCGTTGCAGCTGCCGCACACGAGATGCCGTATTCCAACGGAGTGCGCAAAGCGATTTGCCATCGTCAGCGGTCCACGCAGGCGTAACACAGATTGAAGCTTTTATTGACGAGCGGAAAGTCGGGGACGATGTTACCCTCCATCGCCCGTAACACCGTCGGCCAGTTGCGAAACGAAGCGGAACGCACGTGAAGCCGCTTCACGATGCCCTGCGCGTCGCATTCCAGCGAAACCGATTCGGTACCGCGCGCACCCTCGGTGAGCATCGTAATCGTCCCAGCTGCCGCTTCGACGCGTTGCGGCGGCGGTGGAGCGTGCTCGCCGAGCATTGCCAGCGCGCGGTCGACCAACTCGAACGCGCCCTCGAGTTCGCGCGCCTTCACGCGAACGCGCGCGGCGACGTCACCTTCGGTCTCCGTCTCGACCACGGGTTGCAGATCCTGATATGCACCATACGGCAGCGTGTAGCGTACATCGAACGCCCCGCCCGATGCGCGGCGCGCCGGACCCACTGCACCGAACGTGCGCGCGATCTCCGGCGATACCACACCGGCGCCTTCGAAACGCCTGACCAGCGAAATGTTTGCGAACAGACCGCGCAGGTATGCGCGCGCATCGTCGCGCAGCCACGCGGCACCGGCGCGCAGGGCCGGAGCATCGAGCAAAACGCCTTCGCGTACACCGCCGGGAACGATTGCATCGAAGAGCAAACGGTGCTGTGTCGCGGACCAGCACAACTCGTGCGCCCGTTCCTTGAGTCCCAGGCCGTGCGTGAGGCCGTAGCCGAAGCCCGCGCCCGAAGCGGCCGATGCGAGGTCGAAGAGGTGATTATAGATGCGCTCGAGTTCGGCAACCACGACGCGCGCGAGTTCCGAGCGTTCATCGCAGCGAACGCCGCCGAGATGCTCGAGCGCCCGCGCGTACGCCCACGAGCGCGCCGCCGAGCACGCCGCGCAAATACGTGCGACGCGAGCGGCTTGCTCGACGGCAACGCCGCCTTCAAGGAACGCTTCCACCCCGCGCCGGCTATACGAGAGCTGCGCGTCGAGATGGATCACGGTCTCGCCTCCGGTGCTGAACGTAAACCGTCCCGGCTCGATGATGCCGGCGTGCACCGGGCCGACGACCGCCACGGTCACGCCCGGCCCTTCCGCTGCCAACGCCGCCGGCGCGTTTCCGCCGTCGATAAAAAGCGGGCGAGTGTCGGGGAGACCGGCGATTGCAACGCCCTGCGCAGCGCACATCTCGCGCTCGTCCCAATCAAACATCGGGTGCGTTCCGGCCAGGGCCGGAATCGTCTCGCCGGCAGCCGGTCGCGCCGCGCTTAGGTCGAGAACGCCGCCCGGACCGAGAAAGAGATAGTGCAGGCGGTCGGTACTCGCGTACGCGCCGAGCGGCTCACTCGTGAGCAATGCGGCTTCCCGCACCTGCGCCATGTCTGCGGTCGCAACGCGACGCTCGGCATACATGTCAGCGCACCGCCGAAATAAACGGAGCAACGATGAGAAGCAGCGCGACGGCGCCGGAGCACGCCGCGGCGACGAACGCCGGCAACGGCAGCCGCTTCGCGACGTGCACGGTCGCATGGCCCGATTCGGTCTCGATGGAGAGCCGTACGAGCGCGATAAAGCCGATAAGCGCCCCGGTCAGGGCGCACGCGAGCGGCAGGTATTGGTGCGCGGCCGCTGCCGCAACCGCGATGAGCAGTTCTGAAAAGAAGAGACCGAACGGCGGAAAGCCCATCAAGCCGATCAACGCCGCTAGAAATAGGCGTCCGCTCGGCTCGCGCCAGAGTCCGCCGAGCTTGCCGATCGTCGTCGTGCCGCGCTCGTGCTGCACGAGGCCGATCGCAAGGAACGCGAACGACTTTCCGAACGCGTGATTGATGAGATGGTAGAGTGCGGCGAAGAGTCCGAGCGGCGTACCCAAACCCAGAGCGATTGCAATGAGCCCGACGTGCTCGATCGTGGAATACGCGAGCAGGCGCTTCACATCACTCTGAGCGAGCATCAGCGTGCCGGCAATCAGCACGGACAGACTCCCGAGCGCTAAGAGCACCGTGTTGAAAAACTGCGGATCGAACGCCCCGGCAACGAATTGCACGCGCACGATCGCGTAGAGCGCGCACGAGCACAACAATCCGGATAGCAGCGCACTGATCGGCGCGGGCGCTTTGGAATGGGCATCGGGCAACCACGAGTGCATCGGGACGAGCCCGGCTTTGGTGCCGAATCCCAGCAGCATGAGGGCCACCGCGATGCGAGCCAGCGCCGGCGGCAGTGCGCTGCCGTGGGCCGCCAGCGCACTCCACGAAAGCGCGCTCGACGATGCGATGTGCGCATCCATGCCCGCGCGTCCTAAGAACAGGATGCCGATGAGTGCGATAGCGATGCCGAAACTGCACAATATCAAGTATTTCCAAGCCGCTTCCAAGGCCGCTTTCCCGCCGGCGAATCCCACCAAAAACGTCGTTGCGAGCGTGGTCACCGATATGCCGATCCACAGCCCGATGAACGTGGTGCTCGTGACGGCGGCTAGCATGCTGCTCCAGAATGCCCCGAGCAGAACGAAGTACGCCGAGTGACTCGACCACAGAATCTCTTCATGCTCGCTGGCCGGCACGATATTGAGCGAAAAGATCGTGGCGATCAAACTCAGCACGGTGATGATCGCCACCATGAGCCCGGAAAGCCGATCGACGTCACCGAACACCGTGCACGCGATCAGGGCCGCTACCACGGCGAAAACGCCGCGTACCCGCCGCCGCACGACGAGACGCGGAATCGCTAACGCGAGGAGCGCGCCCGCGACCGGCGCGGCCACCACGATCGCAATCATCCGCGCAACTCACGTAGCGAACGTATGTCCAAGTGCGGATCGTAGGCGAGGATGGCGCGCGCGATGGTGAGCGCGACGATCGTTGCAACGACCGCATCGAACGTATCGGCAATCTCGATCGCACCCGGCAGACTCGGCGCGAACACGGCACCCGCCAGCGTGATCGCGCTGCCCAGCACCAAGAGCCCGATCGCGTGCGCCAGCAAATTGCGGAACACGATGACGATCAGCATGCTGGTGAAGAGCGCGTAAAACACGATACCCGTCGACGCGATGCCGGCGAACGCGGTCATCTCCGTTACTTCATGCGCGGCAACGAGCGCGATCGCGACGACGACGAGCCGCACGACGATATTCGGCGAGGGGGCTAGGTCCTCGGGCACATGGTAGCGCCGCACGAGGAAAATCAACGCGCTCGGCCCAGCGATCAGTTTGACCGCAGCGAGCCCGGCGAAGAAGACGACGGCGGTGGCGGGAGCACCAGCCGGAAAGGCGAGCCACAACGTCGCGGCGGTGAAGATCTCATAGGCAACGATCGCCGAGCGGAAGCGCGGATCGATCACCAGCATCGCCGCCGCAAAGAGGATCACGCCGCCTACCATGCGCCGTGCCCCGCCAGGCGCAGGCCGATGCTTGCCAACGCGAGCACCGTCGCGGACGCGAAGAGTTGCGGCACATCGAAGAGCCGCATCTTCGCATAGAGCCGTTCGACGAGCGGGAGCAGGGTGAGGATTGCCGCGATCCAGAGAAACGCGAACGCCGGGCCACCCGGAAGCAACAATGCGGCAAGCACGACGAACGATGCCTGCCGGATATATGCCGCCGCTTGCACGAGTGCTAACTGCCAGCCGCTGTACTCGAGCGCCAGCCCCTCATGGACCATCGTGAGTTCGTAGTGTGTCTCGCCGTTATCGACCGGTATGCGCGCGGTCTCGGCAAGCATCACCAACATGAGCGCGGCCGCCGCAAGCGCTCCGCCACCGGAAACGAGCGCAACGATCAGCGGCGCCTCCGTCAAACTCGCAAACGTCATTTCGCGGCTCGATGCCATCGCTGCGAAGCTCGAGCGCGTGTCGAGCGCGGCGAGCACGAGCGCGAACCTTCCGAGGGCGAGCACCAGCGCGAGAGCAATCGCGTCGATGACGAACGGACGCGGTCCGGCGAGGGCCGGCAGGAGCGCCGCAAACGTCAGCGCGACACCCAAGACGACGCCGGGAATCGCCGTCACGAGTGGGCTGCCGTCCGCCGGCGATATCGCCTCTTTCAGCCACAGCTTTCTCAGATCGCGATACGGTTGGAGCGGTGAGGGGCCGGGCCGCCCTTGTAAGCGCGCGCGCAGGCTGGCCAGAGCGCCGTGAATCAGCGGCGCAAGGCCGAGTACCAACCCGAACTGCAAAACGGCGATCATCGGGCAATTACCAGCAGCACCAGCATCGCTACGACGGCGTAAGCGACGTAGATGCGCAACCGTCCGGCTTGCACTATTCGCGTGCGGCGTGCCAAGCGCTGCACGAACGCGGCCACGTTGCGCGCCGACTCATCGAGCGTGTCGCGCGTCGTCACCGCGTAGCGAATGCGCAGCGGAAACCAACGGGAAATGCCGATATCGACGACTCGTTGACGTTCGGGGAAAAGCACGCAGCGGAAAATGCGACGCAGCGGCTTGGAAAAAGCCGTCGCGGTATACTGCGCGCGCGCCGTCGCCGGCGAACCACAGCTCCACGTCGGCACGCCCCGAACGCCGCGCGCGCGCGCGATGAGCACCGCGGCAACGGCCCCGAGCAGCGGTAGCACGATCGCGGTACTCGGCAGCGAAGCCAACGCGCCCGTATCGACCGCGACGTTACCGCTCAAGCCGCGTGCAATGGAGATCAACGGCCCGACGGCCAGCATCGGCGCAACTCCGAGCACCGTCGCAACGGCCGCAAGCCAGCCGAGTCCCACAACGGATGCGTCCATTGCTTCGGCGTCAACCGCATGATTCGCGCGCGGTGCGCCGAGAAACGCGATACCGAACAGCTTCGCAAATGCGAGCGCCGCCAGCCCACTCGTCAGGCCGAGCATTGCGATCGCAAGCGCAATTGCCGCTTGCAGCATCAGCGGTGCGGTGCCGAGTCCGAGAATGAAGCTTCGGAACACCAGCCACTCCGATGCGAACCCGCTGAGCGGGGGCAATGCGGCCGCTGCAAGACAGCCTGCGAGCACGAGTGGTGTGGAAAACGGCAATGCGCGGCCGAGACCGCCGAGCTGATCCAGGTCCGTCGTGCGTGCCGCTTCTGCCACCGTTCCGGCACCCAAGAACAGCAGCGCTTTGAAGACGCCGTGGCTGAGCATATGCAGCAGCAACGCGACGACGGCGAGTTCCGCGAGGGCGGTGAGACCCAGCTCTGCCGCGGCAAGCGCAAGGCCGAGAGCGCTCGTTATGATCCCGATATTCTCGATCGAGCTGTAAGCGAGCAGGCGTTTGATGTCCGTATCGACGGCGGCATAGAGCGCTCCGGTTACGGCGGTCACGAGCCCAACGGCGAGGACGACGAGGGCCCACGCTTCCGGCACCGGTGCTGCGAGCACGAAGCCCGTGACCAGCAGACCGTACACCGCAACGTTGAGCATCACGCCGGACAGCAGTGCGGAGGCATTGGCCGGTGCGACCGGGTGCGCGCGCGGCAACCAGAAGTGCAGTGGCACGAGACCGGCCTTCGAGCCGAAGCCGATGAGCGCGAGTGCGATAACGGCCGATCGCGTGCCGGCCGGAATACCGGCCGCAGTATGCGCGATGGCCGAGAACTGCGCGCTACCCGCGTGCGCGCCGAGAATGGCGAGCGCGGTCAGGATGCAAAACGCGCCGAGCTGGCTGACGATAAGGTACGAGAGGAGGGCCCGCCGCACGGCGCGCCGTTCGTGATGCGCGGCGATCAGGAACGCCGACACGACCGCCATTGCTTCCCAGGCCAGGAAAAACGCGGCCACGCTCTGCGCGAGAAACACGCCGATCATCGTGACGACGAACAGCGCCAGCCGCGAACCGTCGGACGGCGCGCCGCGACGAAGTCCCCACAAGGCAACCGCCGGAACGACCAGCGCGATCAAGGCCAAGAACGGTAACGCCGGCAGCGTCGTCGCGAAGTCGAGCCGCAGAGCGGGCGCCACGAGCGGGACGATGCTCGTTTCGGGGCGTCCGGCAAGCCCCATCGCGATAACGGCCAAAACGGCTGTCGCGAGGAGCGTCGCGCAGTGAAAGGAGCGCACCCCCGACACTTCGCTCATCAAACGACCAATGCGCGGTTAGACGAACACTTCCCGCAGGTGGCCGGTCTCGACCTCATAGACGAATCCCCGGACGCGGTCGCGATGCGGAAGCAATGGATGATCCCGGACCCGCACGATTGCGCTACGCACCGCAAGGTCCAAGTCGGTGAAGCTGCCGAACGCATACGGCGGTTCCTGACCCGTATCGGTGGCGATCGCCCCCCGAAATGCTCGTTCGTCCATATTATGTAGACCGCAATTCGTGTGGTGCACGAGAATGATCTCACGCGTTTGGAGAAGCCGCTGCGAAAGGACGAGCGAACGCAGCACGTCCTCCGTCACGAGTCCCCCGGCGTTACGCAAGATATGCGCTTCGCCGGAATCCAGCCCGAAGATGCGAAACGTGTCGATGCGCGAGTCCATGCACGTCACGATCGTCACGGCCTTGGAAGGAATGAGAGCGCGGGGACCCTCGAAATCGCTTTCGTGAGCGATGGCATTGTCGACGAGATCGTCGATCGCGGAACGCATGCGTGTTGGGTTTGCCGCGAGCGCGCGGCGGCCCTCGATCCTCGTTACCGGAGAGGGTCGACGAACACCGCTTTGATGAACGGGTAGTAAACGGTGTGGCCGCTGACGTCGGACCACGATCCCGGACGGTCGATGATTCCGAGCACCCGTAAGACCTGACCGGTACGCCACATCCCGGCCGGCAGCTCGAGGTAAAGGTCGACCGGCTCGTCCTCGGGGCCGCACTGGCCGATGACGATTGCCGGCCGCACGATCTCATCGACCGAGCATGTATAAGCGACGTGTTCGCCCGTATGATGCGGTACGTCGTCCGTCATCTCGTCCGCGGATTGATCGCGGTTGACGTTACGAAGAAACGCCGTCTCCGCTGCACGTCGCGCGGGCGTGAGCGGCGGTGCCGGAACGGCGGTGGGAAGTGCGAGCGCGATCGCAACGGTGACCGCGACAAACGACGGGAACAATCAGAGCATGACCGGGTTGTGTTCGACCGTCGCACCGAACACATCGGCACCGAAGTCGGTGGTGTCTTCGAGCGCCGGCGGATTCTTATAGCCCGCGTACCCGAGGTGACCGAGGCCGAAAATGTCCTCGACCGTGCGCAACGTGTAGTAATGGTTGTAGGGCGTAGCGCTTACGATGCCGGGTTTGATGAACGGTGAAACGAGTACGGTGCCGATCAGTCCGCCACCGCTGATGCCGTTGCTTCCGGTCGTGACCGGGGAGTTCAGGTACTTCGGTCCTGAGATCGGCGTGTAGCCGGGCGTGGTCGTGTTCGGACCGCTGGGCTCGTTACAACAACCCGAGCCGTCGTAGCCGACGTAGGCACCGCTCGCGCTCGTTCCCGAAAGACTCGCCTCGTCGAACGTGATGATCAGGAGCCCATCGCGCTGAAACGCCGGCGAGCGCACGATGATCGGGACCCACGTTTTCAGAAACGTGTTCTCCGGCAGGTACGCTTGCGTGCCGGTCGGGCTGCCCGGCGATTTGCACGGGACGTCATGGCCATCGTCGCACAAGTTCGGCGTAACGAACACATAGTTGGGCGTCGTCGCAATTTCGCGCAAGGCCGCGACGAGCGGTGATTTCTCCGGCGTTCCGAGCCCCTCGACGTTCTTCTTGCACGCGCCGGAATCGAGCAGCGAGTGGAAGTACACGAACGGATTATGCTTCGCCGCATACTGATCCGTGATCGCGCCGGGGCGACCGTTATACGTGGGTGGAACCTGCGCGAACGTTGTGCGGTCGGGATGCCCGATGCCGCTGAGGGGCTGACCGCACGCCACATCCTCGCGCGTCGGATCGTTGCCCATATCTTCCATGTAGCCGTGCCAAGTGAAGCCTGCAGCGGTCAGCTGGTCGGCCACCGTTTTCGTTTGCGCGGGATAGATGCAACCGGTGCCGGCGATCTGATTGTAGGGAGCCACTCGGCGAACGTCGATGTCGGAATAATTCGCCGAGAATGCCGGATATGTAGCGTTTATCGAACAGTCGTCTTGATTCTCGCGCGTGACCGCTTGCCCGCTAATGAGCGTGATATAGTTCCCGAGGCTGACGTGACTCGTCGCGTAATACTGCTGCAAGAGTGCGCCGTGGCCGGCGATGTCGGCCGCGAGATATGGCACCGGCATCGTGGCACCGAACGTGCTGTTGTACGACTGGTTCTCGAGCACGATCGTGAAGACGTGCCGGATCGGCGGCAACACGAACTGCGGCGCTGCCGCCAGCGGCGCCGGGACGGCCGGCGCGGCGAGCAGAGTGCACGCGACCAATAGCGAGAAAGCGCGAACGAGGCGGCGAAACGACTGCGTCACGTGCAAGGCGTTCGCGCGCCGGAACGGACACCCTCGTCAGACGGGCGCGAGCTTCTCCAGTACGGCCTCTTCATGCGCCGCACGTTCGGCGTTGTAGCGGTCGCGGTACACGCGCCGCCACTGCAAACCGCCGCGGTCGTTGTTGATGCTAAGTTCTTGCCAGCCGCCTTCGCGCGGAAGATTTTCCTCGAGCGCTTCGAGCGCCTCGAGATCTTCGCCGAGCACGGCGTTCTGCCCGAGAATTCCCGTCCGCTCGACCCACGCCGCACGCGGCCCCTTCGCCTGGCGGGCGATGACCCAGAAGTCGTGCGTGCTGTGCTTCGTCTCCGGCGTCAGCGCATAGATGACTTTGCTGAAAAACGCTTGCTCGTCGGGCGCGCCGACCGCCGATACGCGCACGTGCAACGTGTAGAGCGCGGGCACGTCGTACTCGATGTCTTGCCAGCGATCGATATTGTCGGTGATGCCCGTGCTTTGGCGGTAGAACGGCGGCGCCGGAACGTTTTCCATGTGCCGGAAGCAGCGCACGATGTGACCTTCGACTTCGGTGCGAATCGGCGTTTCGGCGACGTCCGCGCTGCCGATCGTAGCCGCGTGGATGAAGGTCTCGTGCGAGAGATCCATCAGGTTATCGATCAAGAGTGCGTGGCGCGCCTTGAGCGTGCGCATGTCCTTGATGATCGTCCACTCGGGATCGCGCGTCCAATGATGATCGGGGATCTTCGCTGCGTCGGCTGCGGCCGGATCGCCCATCCAGATCCAAACGTAGGGCCCGCTCTCGACCAGCGGATACGTCTTGACGCGCGCGCTCTTCGGCACGTTCGCTTGGCCCGGCACCCACGTGCACGTGCCCTCGCTGTTGAACGTAAAGCCGTGATAACCGCACACGAGACTGTCACCCTCGACCTTACCGCGGGAGAGCGGATAGGCCCGGTGGACGCAGCGATCGGACATCGCGATCGCCGTTCCATCCTGGCGACGGTACATCACGACCGGTTCCTCGAGGAAGATGCGGCGCATCGGAACGCGCGTGATCTCCTCGCCCCACGCGGCGACGTACCAAGCGTCGAAAATGAACGCGTCCGGCAAATTGGAGCGCGGATTGAACTGCAAGCGGGACTCTGGCTGCGCCATCGTGCGGAAACCCCTCGGGCCGTGGACTAATTGAGCGTGCTCAAATATTCGGTCTGATCCGAATCTTACCCTAGTACGGGGTGGGCCGAAACGACGGAAGTGGCCGCGGCGTCGAGAAGGTCGAGTCCGCCAGGCTCGTCGGGAACCGGTAGCGATAAAACGAGACGTGCTCGACGGTCGAACTCTTGCCGGAGGTGGCGGCAGCGCTCGCCGCGGTGGGCATCCAGTACTTCTGCACGCGCCCGAACGACACGTTCCCACCCCCGCCGTGCGCAGTGGTCACAAAGCGAATCGCCGCGGGGAGAAACGTGACGCCGTCGATCGTGACCTGCTGCACCGTCGCCGGCGCCGGACTGAACGGTATCGTTTCGAAGACCTGGTCGAGGTGCCGGCCGTCGTGCACGCTTGCGACGTAGCGGAACGTGTACGCCTCCGGCCGCGGCGCGAGTGCTTCGATCGTGTAGCGATTGCGGCGCCCGAGAAAAATGTGAATGCTGGGCGGGTCGACCCGCTTGCCTTCGGAGCTCAGCAACTCATCGCGCTCCGAGTTGCCGCTGCGAAACACGCGGTGCGTCTGCTGGATGTCGCGGGCGCCGGCCTGATCGATCGAATACTCGAACGACAGCACGAGCGGCGTATGGTTCGCGGCCAACGCCTCCGCATAGCGCGCGAGCGTCGTCGCCGGTGCGACGGCCGGCGGTGGCGTTGGGCGGGGGCGGAGCGGCGGAATATCCGGCGGCGCCGTCGGCGGCGCGAGCGCGAGCGCGACCGCCAGCAACAAGCCGGTCATGGCGTCGCGTGCAGCGCCGCGAGCATCGCGGCCAGCGCGGCATCCGCACCGGCGATGGTGCGCCCGCCGCCCTGCGCTTGCGCCGGTGCGCCGCCACCCTTGCCGCCGACGAGCGGCGCGGCCGCCCGGACGAGGTTGCCGGAATGTACGCCGGCCTTCACCGCATCATCGCTCGCGCTCGCAAAGATCGACGCGTTCTCGGCGTCCGTGCCGACCAGCGCGATCACGCCGTGCGGCAGCTTCGCGCGAATTGCGTTCGCAAGCGCGCGCAACGACGCCGCGTCGGCGTCACGCACGACCGCTGCGACGACGCGATGTGCTCCCAGGATCTGCGCGCGCTCGACGTAGTCTTGCGCGTCGGTTGCCGCGAGCCGCGCCTTGAGTTCTCCGAGCGTCTTCTGCGCGTCGCGTACGTCGCTCTGAATGCGGGTGACGCGTTCGAGCACCTCTTCGGGCTTCGTCGCGAGCGTTTCGGCGAGTTGCGCTACCGTGTCGCTCGTGCGCTCGACGATCGCCTCGGCAGCACGGGATACCGCGGCTTCAATGCGGCGCACGCCGGCGCCGATCGACGATTCCGCGATCAGCACGAACATCCCGAGTTCGCCCGTCGAGTGCGCGTGCGTTCCGCCGCAGAACTCGACCGACGGCCCGGCCGATACAACTCGTACGAGCTCGCCGTATTTCTCGCCGGCCATCGCGATCGCGCCGGTCGCGACCGCCTCCGCGATCGGCAGTTCCCGCGTTTCGAGATGGTGGTCCTCGCGAATCATCTCGTTCACGCGCCGCACGACGCGGCGCCTTTGCGCGGGGCTGAGCGCACCCCCCGGACTGCGGAAGTCGAAGCGCATGCGGTCGACGCCGACCCACGAACCCGCTTGCACGACGTCGTTACCGAGCACCTCGCGCAACGCGTGCTGCAAGAGATGGGCCGACGTGTGATGACGCCGAATTTCGGCGCGCCACTCGGGAAATACCAGCGTTTCCACCACGTCGCCGACCGCAAACGCGCCGCGCCGGACGACGCCGTGATGCACGACGGCTTCGTGGGCGCTTTGGGTGTCGGTCACGACGAAGCCCGCATCGCCCGCGACGATCTCGCCGCGATCGCCGATCTGACCACCCTTTTCGGCGTAGAATGCGGTGCGATCGAGGATCAACTGCGCGCTCGCACCTTGCTCGACGCGTTCGACCGACGCACCCTCGACCACAATTGCAACGACCGTTCCCGTCGCGGAAAGACCGGCGTAACCCGAAAATTCGCTGCGCACCGACGGTAGATCGCTGACCGTTACGGTCGCGCGCTTCGCTGCCGCATCGGCGCGCGCGCGACCGCGCTGCTGGTTCATCTTTTCATCGAAGCCGATCGTGTCGACGGCGACGCCGCGTTCGCCCGCGATCTCGCGCGTCAGCTCGACGGGAAATCCGTAGGTATCGTGAAGCGTGAAGACGTCCTCGCCGGTGAGCAGCATCGTGCAGTCGACGATCGCCTCGGAAATCAGCGCGTCGAGCATCGCGCTGCCGTGATCGAGCGTGCGCACGAAGGTCTTCTCTTCGGCCCGCAATGCGTTCTGCACGTCGTTCAAGCGCGCGGGCAACTCCGGATATCCCGGCGCGAGCGACTCGACGACCGCGCTCGCAAGCTGCGCGAGGAACTCGCGCGGATACCCGAGCAACCGGCCTTGGCGAATCGCGCGGCGGATCAGAAAGCGCAACACGTAGCCGCGATCCGTGTTCGAGGGATACACACCGTCGGCGATCAGAAACGTTACGGCGCGCGCGTGATCCGCGATGATGCGCCGGCGGGCCAACTGATCGTCGGGCAGCAGCGACGTCGTACCGACGTTCGGCTGGGCGGCGATCACGTCGAGGAACAGGTCGGTCTCGTACATCGAGGCTTTGCCGTTCACGAGCGCGAGGATCCGCTCGAAGCCCATCCCGGTGTCGATTGCCTTGCGCGGCAGATCGCCCAGCACGCCGTCGGCGCCGCGATTGTATTGCTGGAAGACGACGTTCCAAAACTCGACGAACCGGTTGCCTTTGTTCGGTGCGTCGTCATCCGGACCGGACGCGTACGCAGGGCCCGTATCGTAGAAGATCTCGGTGCACGGACCGCACGGCCCGGTCGCGCCCATCGTCCAGAAGTTGTCCTCGCCGTGGCGCGAGATACGCGAGGCGGGCAAGCCGATCTCGCGCTCCCAGATCGTCTGCGCCTCATCGTCGGAGGTGTGGACGGTGACGTAGAGCTTATCTTTGTCGAGTTTCCAAACGTTCGTTGCAAGGTCCCATGCGAAGCCGATCGCCTCGCGCTTGTAGTAATCGCCGAACGAAAAATTTCCGAGCATCTCGAGAAATGTTCCGTGCCGCCCGGTGCGGCCGACGTTCTCGATGTCGCTCTTGGCGCCGGCCACCCGCAGGCAGCGCTGCACCGTCACCGCACGCGGCGCCGGCGGCGTCTCCTCGCCGAGGAAGACCGGGACGAACTGCTCCATCCCGGCAATCGTGAAGAGCGTCGTGCTCATCGCATCGGGGATCAGCGACGCCGACGCGAGATGCGTGTGGCCGTTGCGAACGAAATAGTCGACGAAGCTCGACCGGAGTTCCTGGGACCTCATAATCAGCCGACCGTGTTCGCCGCTGGCGGCTCGGGCCCCCGGAAATGGCCGGCCGCGATGGATTCGCTTGAAGCGAATCCACTCAGCCCTCTTTGAGGAAGTTCCGGAGTTTCTCCAATGCCTTCTGCTGCAGGCGCGAGACGTGCATTTGGGAGACGTTGAGGCGCTTGGCAATCTCGGTCTGCGATACGCTCTCGTAGAAGCGCAGATAGAGGATCACTCGCTCGCGACCGCTGAGCACCTCGAAGGCGCGCTCCAGGTTTGCGCGGTCCTCGAGCAGTTCGAGGGCGCTGTCGTTCTGGCCGACGTAATCGGCGAGCGTCTGCGACTTCTTGTCGCCGTCGCCGTTGAGCTCGGTATCGAGCGAGAGCAGGTTGTAGGCTTGGCCGAGCTCTTGCGCTTCCAGGACGTCTTCTTCCGACGCCCCGAGATGCTCGGCCAGTTCGGCAACGGTCGGCGAGTGCCCGAGCTTGACGTTGAGTTTCTCGATCGCGCGGTTGACCGCAAGATTGAGCTCTTGCAGGCGGCGGGGTACCTTAACGGCCCAGCCTTTGTCGCGGAAATAGCGTTTGATCTCACCGACGATCGTGGGCGTCGCGTACGTCGTGAATTCGACGCCGCGTTCGAGATCGAAGCGGTCGATTGCCTTGAGCAGGCCGACGGTACCGACCTGGATCAGGTCGTCGAGCGCCTCGCCGCGATTGGCGAACTTGACCGCTAGGTAGCGCGCCAAATTCAAGTGCGCGACGACCAGTTCGTTGCGCAAGCGCTCGTACTCGGTCAGGCCCGTGTGGTCGCGACCGGAATCCTTATCCGGATGCGCGCGCAAAACGCCGAATCGGGTAAATGCGTCACGCGCGCGCTGGCGATCCCAGCGCTCCGCGTCGATCGGAACGGAACTCACACTACCCCGAAACGCGCTTGATCATCACGAGTTGCGTTCCCTCACGAACGTCACTCGTGTACTCCACGCTGTCCATCAGCGCCCGAATCAAAAAGACGCCCAGTTCCTCGGTCCGGCCGAGTTCGCCGATGCGCTCCTCCGAGACCGTGCCGAGCGGCGGCCCCTGACCGCGGTCCCGGACGGTGAGTACGACGCTCGCGGCGCTGACCTCGCATACGATCTCGATCGTGCCGTCCGGCGTGCCGTGCTGAATCGCGTTCGTACACGATTCTGCAACGGCGAGTTTGATGTCTTCGATGTCATCGACCGAGAAGCGCTGACGGCTGGCGACCGCCGCCACTGCCAAACGCGCGACCGCAACCCACTCGGCGCGCGCCGGAATTTCCAGCCGCACGGTGCCCTGCGACTTGGTTGCGGCCGGAGCGGGATTCATGCCAGTGCTTTCATCGCGCTCTGCTCGTCATCGAATATGCCGAAAATCTTGACCAGCCCCGTGATGTCGAAGATCTTCTTGATCTGCGGATTCGTGCAGACGAGGTTCACCGAGCCCCCGTGCTCGCGCACGCGCTTGAGCCCGCCGATGAGCACGCCCAGTCCGGTCGAGTCGATATACCGCACCTTCTCGAGGTTGATCACGAGATTGTAGTGTTCTTTATCGATGAGTTCGGTAATGGCGTCTTTGACTTTCGGTGAGGTATAGACATCGATCTCGCCGGTCAAATCAACCACGTACGCGTCGCCCTCGGATTCGCGTACGTTGACTTTGATATCCACCGTTTCTCCTACGTTCGGCTTTGGAGTTCGTTGCGCGTTTGTTCTGCGGCATCCACGCCTTCGGCGACCGCACCGTCGACGCGCGCCCGTGCGCGTTCGACGATTAAGCGACCGCGTTCGAGCAGTTCGTTCGTCTGTCCAGTGAGGTTCTCGCTCACATCCCCGGCCGTATCGCGTGCCCGGTCCGCGGCTTCACGTGCTTTCGCACGCAAGATATCGCGCGTATCTTCTCCCGATTGCGGCGCAGAGATCATCGCGAGCGTGGCCCCGGCCAGCAATCCCAGCAAGAGACCGGTGATGAAACCGCCGCCGCCCGACTTGTCGTCGCCGGCCATCAGATGATTTCCGTTTTGGCTTCGGAGCGGCGCCCGGCAACGAGCCGGCGAATGGCGGCCGTGACACCGGTGAGGGTCGCGCCGACGTTAACGATCGCCGGTGCGACGGCGCGGTTGGCGAGGTCCGACGTCTTCACGACGTTCGACGCCACGGTTTCGAGCGATCCGACGACGCCGCTGAGCCGGGCGACGGTTGCATCGGCCGTATCGGCGATGCCGCCCACGTGCGCGAGGGTTTCCGCGACCGGAGCGGACAGCAGCGCGATCTGACGATCGACCTCATCGAGCGTTCCGTTCAAACGGCGCAGAAAGTTGGAGATCCCGGAGCAAAAGACGAGCACCCCGATACCGATCAGGAGAACGCCCAGACCAGCCCCCACACTGAACACCAGATGGGGCCAATCGATCTCTGAGACTACCACCAGTCCTCCGAATGCTCGCTAGAGCCACGCACGGCGAATACCCAACAACGCTGGGTCCTACACGTCGGCGGTCTGCATCCGCCCGATGACCCGTCCCACGACAGCCGCCGCGCCATCGACGTCGGCGCCGGTCGTCGTCCGGCCGAGTGAGAACCGCAACACGCCCGTTGCATACTCGGGGGCGACCCCCAAAGCGGCGACGACGTGGCTCGGCTCCAAGGACCCGGCAGCACACGCGCTTCCCGCCGACGCTGAAACGCCCTCCAGATCGAGCGCCATCAGTAGTGCGTCGGACGGCTGATCCGGGAAACCGATGCTCAGTATGTGGGGCAGCCGCTGTGCCGCCGCCCCGAGTACGATCGAGCCCGGCACGCCGGACGCGATGGCCGTTTGCAGCTGGTCGCGCAGGGCCACAATGCGAGCGACGGTTTCCGTCCGCTCGGTCGCGGCGAGAACGAGGGCCCGGGCGAGCCCGGCGACGCCGGCGAGGTTCTCGGTCCCCGAACGCAAGCCGTGCTCTTGACCGCCGCCGACGATCTGCGCGACGACCGGGGTACCGCGCCGCACGAAGAGGACGCCGACACCCTTGGGACCGTTGAATTTGTGCGCCGAGAGCGTCAGCAGGTCGACGTCCAGGAGCGCCATGTCGAGCTCGAGGTAACCGGCGGTCGCAACGGCGTCGGTGTGAACGAGGGCTCCCGCCGCGTGGGCGAGCGCCGCGATCTCTGCCAGCGGCTGGATCGTGCCGACCTCGTTGTTGCCGAGCATGACCGAGACGAGGGTCGTATCCGGCCGGAGCGCCGCGGCAACGGTCGCCGGATCGACCATACCATCGGACGTCACCGGGAGACGCGTGACGCTCCAGCCGTCGGCTTCGAGGACGTCGAAGGCGTGCAGGACGGCGTGATGTTCGAAGACGGTGGTAATGACGTGCTTGCCGTCGCTCGCGCGCGCTTTGGCCGCGCCGACGATCGCGAGAACATCGGCTTCCGAGCCGCCGCCGGTGAAGACGATCTCGCGCGGCGCGGCGCCGAGGACGCGCGCGACGTCGGCGCGCGCGGCATCGAGCGCACCGCGCGCCTCGCGGCCGTGGGCGTGCGCGGAACTTGGATTGTAGCCGCCGGCGAGGAGCGGGAGCATCGCTTCGATCACTTCGGGGCGGGCGGTGGTCGTCGCGGCGTTGTCGAGGTAGATGTTCGCGCTCATGGCCCGAAGGGATCCTCGTCCGTCGAACCGCGCCGCGCGTCGATCCACGCGCGCAAGCGCGCCTCGTCGCCCTGTTTGCCGGGCTTGAAGTAGGCGCGGCCCTGCAACGCTTCGGGCAGGTTTTGCTGCAGCACGACGGCCGGCGGCGCATCGCCCTCGGCGTCCATCGCGGCATAGTCGTCGTGCGCGTAGCGATAACCGCTGCCGTAGCCGAGATGTTTCATCAGCCGCGTCGGTGCGTTGCGCAGATGCAACGGTACCGGATCGTTGCGCGTCGACTCGACGTCGGCGAGGGCGGCGCCGTACGCGCGCCCGACCGTGTTGCTCTTGGGTGCGGTGGCGAGGTAGAGCGTTGCTTGCGCGAGCGGATAAAAGCCCTCGGGCATTCCGATGAAGTGCACGCTCTGCTGCGCGGCGACGGCGACTTGCAGCGCGCGTGGATCGGCGAGACCGATGTCTTCGCTGGCCAGAATGACGAGCCGCCGCGCGATGAAGAGCGCGTCTTCACCGCTTTCGATCATGCGCGCGAGGTAATAGACCGCGGCGTCCGGGTCGCTGCCGCGGATCGTTTTGATGAACGCGCTGATCGTGTCGTAATGCCCGTCGCCGTCCTTGTCGTAGGTGCGCGCGCGTTGCTGCATGGCATCGGCGATCGTCTTCCGATCGATCGCCGCGTTGCCGGCGGCGTCCCGCGGGGCTGCGGCGGCGGCAAACTCGAGCGTACTGAGCGCGATGCGCGCGTCGCCGTTCGCGAGGTTCACCAAGTGTTCGAGCGCATCCGGCTGTATCGTCACGTGCTCGTCGCCGAGACCGCGCTCGCCGTCGGCCAGCGCACGCTCGACGATCGTGCGAATGTTGTCGTCGTCGAGCGACTGCAACACGAACACGCGCGAGCGCGAGAGCAGCGCCGAATTCACTTCGAACGACGGATTTTCGGTCGTCGCACCGATCAGCGTGACCGTCCCGTCCTCGACGTACGGCAGCACCGCGTCTTGCTGCGCCTTGTTGAAGCGATGGATCTCATCGATGAACAGCACGCTGCGCTTGCCCACGCGTTTGAGTTTCGCGGCATCGGCCACGACGCGCCGCAGATCCGCGACGCCGGCGCTCACGGCCGAGAGCGCTTGGAAATTCGCACCGGTCGAATGCGCGATGACCTGCGCGAGGGTCGTCTTACCGGTCCCCGGCGGACCCCACAAAATCATCGAGGGCAGGCGATCCGATTCGATCGCGCGGCGCAACGCGCGTCCCGGTCCCACGATCTGTTCCTGGCCCACGAACTCATCGAGCGACCGCGGCCGCATCCGCGCCGCGAGCGGTTCGCGCACGCTGCCATCGCCGCCCGAGGACTCGAAGAGCCCGAGCACCGGTGCTACTTCTTCTTTTTCTTCGACGGTTTCGGCGAAGGCGACGGACCGGGCGAACCCTGCGGAATCGGCTCTTTGATGATCATCGGCGCACCGGATGCGATCACGTCGCGCGTTTGCAAGTTGTAGTCGACGACGCCGGCCTTCATCGTCGACTGACCTTGGGCCAGCACGACGTTGCCTTCGAGGTGAAGTGTGTGTTTGAGCTGGTTGAGCACGCCGCGCTCCGCGGTCGCGACGCGGTCGCCCTGAACGAAGCGCACGTTGCCGCGCGCATCGTACGACTTGTTCTTAGAATCGATCGTCATCTCATCGCACGTGATCGTCGCGGGGCCCTGATAGTCCGCGCCCGCCTCTTTGCCTTCGGGCGCGCCGCCGTTATCGTGCACGATCACGTGGCCGATCAACGTCGCGGTGCCGAGTTTCATGTTGCCCTTGGCATGATCGCCGCGCGCGTCGGTGCCGGGGCGCGTGACCTTCACTTCGTGCGGCATGACGAAGTCACCGGACTGGAGATTTCCGGTCGTTAGGTCGGTCGACACCTCGTAGCCGTTCATCTCCATCCCGTTGGACGCACTCGGCGCGGCCGTCGGAGCTGCCGCCGAAGGTCCCGGCGAGGGCGAGGCGGCTAACAGAAATGATGCCGTTACGGCGGCCGCCAGCGCCTGCAGGGTTCGCGTGTTCATCGTTTACGAAGAGTGGCCGTTCATGTGCCCGTAGCCGACCCGCTGCCCCGTGCCGATCGCAACGCATGAGAGCGGATCGTCGGCGACGATCACCGGAATGCCGGTCACTTCGCCCAGCAAGGAGTCGAGGCCGCGCAGCAGCGCGCCGCCGCCGGTGAGGATGACGCCGCGATCGATGATGTCTGCAGCAAGTTCGGGCGGCGTCTTCTCGAGCACGGATTTTACCGCTTCGACGATCGCCTGGACGGGCTCGGAGAGCGCTTCGCGCACTTCTTCGCTTGTGATCTTGACCGTTTTCGGCAAGCCGTTGATCAGATCGCGGCCGCGAATTTCCATCGCGAGCTCCTGCTCGAGCCGGTGCGCCGAACCGATCTTGATCTTGACTTCTTCGGCCGTCCGTTCGCCGATCATCAAGTTGTAGACACGCCGGATGTGGCGGATGATCGCTTCATCGAGTTTGTTGCCGGCGACACGGATCGATTGCGAGACGACGATGCCGCCGAGCGAAATCACCGCGACGTCGGTCGTGCCGCCGCCGATGTCGACCACCATGTTTCCGGACGGTCCCTCGATCGGTAGTCCGGCGCCGATTGCGGCGGCCATGGGCTCCTCGATGATGTCGACCGACTTCGCACCGGCAAGTTTTGCGGCGTCGCGAACGGCGCGTTCTTCAACCGACGTGATCTCGGCGGGCACGCAGATCACGACCGACGGCTTGGGACGGAAGAGCGTGGCCCACCACGACCGTTGTCGCGTCACCTTCTTGATAAAGTAGTTGAGCATCGCTTCGGTGACTTCAAAATCGGCGATGACGCCGTCGCGCAACGGGCGGATCGCTTGGATGTTGGCCGGAGTGCGGCCCAACATTTGACGCGCTTCCTCGCCGACGGCCAAGGTTTTACCGGTCCGCACGTCTTTGGCGACGACGGAAGGCTCGCGCAAAACGATGCCCTTCCCGCGCACATAAACGAGGACGTTGGCGGTGCCTAGATCGATCCCGATTTCGATGGTACTGACTCCTGAAGATGGCGGCGCTACGGGTTCGGTTGAAACGCCTGAAATCCCATGAGACGCCCGACCTGTGACCTTACCGATGCAGGCTAGTCCTCCTGGGTACCATGCGAGCCTGCGCGAATCAATCGGCCATGCTCTTCTATCGCCGTACCGCTCTTTCGGCCGCCTTGCTCGGCATCGCTGCCATGATCGGGGCGTCCGTCCCGGGCGGCGCCCAGCAGCTTGCCACGCTGAAAATCGCGACCACGCCGACCGACATCGGCTCCCAGGTCTTTTACGCTGAAGACAAGGGGTTCTTCAAAGCTAACGGCCTCGACGCCGAGATCCAAGTAATCTCGAACGGCGCGGCGATTACATCGGCCGTCATGTCCGGAGCGCTCGACGTTGCCCAATCCAACATCGCCTCGCTGGCTGCAGCGCACGAACACGGCCTCGACATCGTCATCATCGCGCCGGCCGGTCAGTATTCGAGCAAGGAGCCGACGACGGCGCTGATCGTGGCCAAAAATTCGCCCATAAAAACCGCGAAGGATCTGAACGGCAAAACGCTCGCCGGTAACGGCATCAAGAATATCACGCAAGTCGGCGCGTTCGCATGGATGGAGAAGAACGGCGGCGACTCGTCTACGGCGAAGTTCGTCGAGATGCCGTTCGCCGATATGCCGGGCGCGCTCGTCACGGGACGCATCGACGCGGCCGTCATCGCGGAGCCCGAACTGAGCGCCGCGTTGGCCAAAGGCGACGTTCGCGTGTTGGCAAACTGCTACGACGGCATCGCGAAAGATTTTATGATCGGCGCGTGGTTCACCACCGGCACGTGGGCGAGGGCGCATCCGGATCTCGTCAAGCGCTTCTCCAAGGCGATGTCGCAAGCGGGCGTGTGGGCGAACAAGAATCAAGCCGAATCCGGGACGATGCTCACGAAGTATATGAAGATCGCGGTCGTGCCGGGCATGAAACGCACGATTTACGCTGCGAAGCTCGACCCTGCGCTCGTGCAGCCGCTGATCGACGGCGCGGCCAAATACGGCATCACCAAAGCGACGTTTCCGGCGACCGACATCATCTCGCCGGACGCCCGTTAACTAGCTAAACGCCGGGTATTCGCTGGTTTCGAACGTTCCGGTCGGCTCCATCTCGGGGATGACGCCGCTGGAACGTTGGACTTGCGCGCCGAGCGCAGAGAGCGCTTCTTCTAAGCGTTCGTAGCCGCGGTCGATGTATTCCAGGCCGATGATCTCGGTCTCGCCGCTCGCGGCGAGTCCGGCGAGCACGAGCGCTGCGCCGGCGCGAATGTCCGGCGCTTCGACCGGCGCGCCCGAGAGTGCGGCGCCGCCTTTGACGAGTGCCGTATTGTTGTCCATCGCGACGCGCACGTCGGCGCCCATGCGCGAGAGTTCGTTGACGTAGGAGAAGCGCGCGTTAAAGATCGACTCTTCAACCACGCTCGTGCCGGGCGTCGTGCACAGGAACGTCAGCATCTGCGGCTGCAGGTCGGTCGGGAATCCCGGATGCGGCGCGGTGACGATGTCGGTGCCGCCTTTGATCGCATCGGCTTGTACGCGAATCCAATCATCGCCGATCGTTACGGTGACGCCGGTTTCGCTGAGTTTCTCAACGAGCGCTGCAAGATCGGCGGGGCGGCAGCGCGTCACGGTCACGTCGCCGCGCGTGATCGCGCCGGCGAGCAGCAACGTGCCGGTCTGAATGCGATCCGGGATGATTTCGTATTCGACGCCGTGCAGCGTTTTGACGCCGTCGATCTGAATCGTGTCGGTGCCCTGCCCGGAGATTTTCGCGCCCATCGCGACGAGGAACTTCGCGAGGTCGAGGACCTCGGGTTCCATCGCTGCGTTGACGATCGTCGTCGTGCCCTCAGCCTTGACCGCAGCGAGCATCGCGTTCTTGGTCGCACCGACGCTCGGCGTGCGGAAGCTCACCTCGCTGCCGTGCAGCGTGGCGCGGTCGGCAGTAGCGACCAGGAAGCCGTGAGAAACGGAGACGCTTGCCCCGAGCGCACGGAACGCCGCCTCGTGCATATCGGTCGCGCGCGTGCCGAGGATGCAGCCGCCGGGAAGTGGGACTTCAGCGCGGCCGAAGCGTCCCAACAGCGGTCCGCACAGATCGAAGGACGCCGCCAGTTTGCGCACGAGCGCGTAGGGCGCACGGTGCGTGTTCACGTTCGAGGCGTCGATCGTGATCGTGTTCGGCCCCTCGAGCGTGAGGCGGGCACCGAGCGCTTCGAGCAGCGACCACATCACCGACACGTCGGTGATGCGCGGGACGCGGTGGAGCGTGACCTTTTCGTTGGTGAGGATCGCCGCGGCCATGATCGGCAGCGCGGCGTTCTTCGCACCGTGGGTGTCGATCGAGCCTTCGAGGCGAGCTCCGCCACGACAGCGGAGAATCGTATCGAGCCGGTCGAGTACGTTCACGACGGGGCGGGGTCTTTGCCGCCGGGAAGCTGGCGTCCGCGGTCGCGGGCGGACTCCATCGCCCAGTTGCAAAGCAAAAGGGCCGTAATCGGCAGGGCCTTCTCTAAGACCTTGAGCCACAGCGGGGCAGGTTTCATCCTCCATACCATTCGCCCAACGCCCCATGAATCTTACCGGCACGCGTTGTACCGTGATCCGGGTAACGGTCAACCGGAGGTTTTTCCTTGCAACGCAGCATCATCGCGCCCGCCGAACGGGTCACCAATCTCCGCTGGGGGATCGCACTCCTCTTGGGGATCGGGATCCTGGTAAACTACTTCGACCGCGTCAACTTGACGGTCTCGGGCGGCGCGCTGCGTCACGAGTTCGGCATCGACGATATCGGCTTCGGCTATTTGTTGAGCGCCTTCGGCTGGACGTACGCGATCGCCCAGATCCCGGTCGGCATCCTTCTGGACCACTTCGGCGTGAAGGTCGTCGGCCGTATCTCGACCTTCTGCTGGAGCATTTTCTCGCTGCTCACGGCGGCCGTCGGCTCGTTCGGGATGCTCTTCGGGGCCCGGCTTGGGCTCGGTCTTGCGGAAACGCCGGCGTTTCCGATCGACTCGAAGGCGACGGGCTACTGGTTCCCCACCGGCGAGCGCGGGGTGGCGACCGCGATCTTCGACTCGGCCGCTAAGTTTGCGACCGCGATCGGCGTGCCGATCGTCTCGGTGATCCTGACGAACTACGGCTGGCGCGCAACGTTCTTCGTGACCGGGATCGTCAGCTTTTTATTCTTCGTTGCATTTTACACGTTTTACCGGAATCCGGCCGAGGACAAGCGCCTCACGCATGCCGAGCGCGAGTACATCAAGGCCGGCGGCGCGCAACCCGAGGGCATACCGACGACCGGGAGCGTCGGCGGCACGTTCGTCTATTTGCTCAAGCAGACGAAGGTGTGGGGCTTGACGATCGGGTTTGCCGCCTACGGGTATTCGTTCTATTTGCTGCTAACGTGGCTGCCCGGGTATCTGGTGGAAACCTTCCACATGACCGTGCTCTCCAGCGGCATCTACACGTCGATCCCGTGGCTCGTCGCGGCGATTGCCGATTTGCTCGTCGGCGGATTTCTCGTCGACGCGCTGATCAAACGCGGCCTGAACGCGACGCGCGTGCGCAAGACGATCCTCGTGTGCGGCATGCTGTTGGGCCTGAGCATCTTCGGCGCGACGACGACGCGCGATCCGAATGCGGCGATCGTCTACATCACCATTGCGCTCGCGGGGCTCTCTATTTCTGCACCGATCGGCTGGTCGATTCCGGCCTTGATCGCACCGCAAGGCGCCGTCGGATCCGTTAGCTCGATCATGAACTTCGCCAACAACATCATGTCGATCGCGGCCCCGATCGTCGCGGGCTACGTCGTCGCCGCCACCGGCAGCTTCACGAACGTCTTCCTGATCGCTGCGGCGGTTTTAGTCATCGGCATCCTAAGCTACGTCTTTCTCCTCGGCAGCATCGAGCCGATTCCCGAACCGGCGTAACGTGGCGAGCGATCCCGTCGTCATCGGCGTCGATCTCGGCACGAGCGCCGTCAAAGTTCTCGCCGTTACGACGGCCGGACGCGAAGTCGCAGCGGGTTCGGAATTCTACGGCCTCGAAACACCACAACCGCTCTCTGTCGAGCAAGATGCCGACGACCGCTGGGATACAGCGCCGGCGACATCCTCTCGACCGGCACGGTCTCGGGCGTCGCCGGTTTCAGCCCCGATGCGGCATCGCTCTACATGAAGCCCGGCGACGTCGTCGAGGCGGAGATCGAGCACGTCGGAATCTTGCGTAATCCGATCGTCTCGTGGCAGCACGCGCACGGCGTACCGGCACCAGCCAAGGTTGAGTGGGGCGCGTAACCTCGCCTTACGTTTTGCCGCTCTGGTAGGCGGACTGGAAACAACTGCGGTGGTAGCGCGATCCGTCGACGCCCGTTACGTCGGGTTGCGCTCCGTTGCAAAACTTGCACGTCTCCGGCGCGGCTGCAACGAGGCGGCCCGATTGCACGGCCGCCACGAGAGCGGCGACTTCGTCCGCCGTGTAGAGGCGTTCGCTCGGGAGCGGATCGTCCGGCTCGGGCGTGAGCAACGCGTGAATGCCGGCGACACCGATGACTGCGATGACCACGATGATGCCGATCTTATACGGCAGCTTCGTATGTTGGGCGTAAAAGATTTGGCACGCAAAAAATGTAAGAATGACCGCCGAGGCGATGCTCGACGCCACCCGCGCGTATGCGGACATTCCGCCGGCGCTGCGCCGGGCAAGATCTTGCATCCTAGAGGTCGCCGACTCCGTCGACCGGGTGATCCTTGAGATCGGCGCGGAGCGCCTTCAACCGCTGATAGGCAACGTTGAGCAACGGGTCGCGCTGGAGCGCCGATTGCAGACCGCGTGGTGACTCCATCTGCCGAATCAGCGCCGCTTCGCGATCGTCGAGCGCCTGGCGCAGATCTATCTCCATCGTGACCAGTTGATCGCGCCGCTTCATCAGCAAATCGCGCACCTCGACGTATTCTTTGGCCGCCCGCGCCGCCTGTTTGTAGAAGCGCTCCGAGCCGTGGCTGGCGCCGACTTTCTCCAACTGGGTCGGCGGCTGGATCCACGTCTTGCCGACGCGGTGCGGCAGAATGGCCCCGTACGCTCGCGCGCATTCAATGGCGGTTTCGTGACGCGCCCGCGCGAGCGTGCGCAGGTTCTCGATCTCCGCGCGCAACTTCCCGCGCCGCGCCGCCGCGTGCTCCACGATACGCGCGACGCCATCGCCGGTGAGCGTGCGCACGAAGCGCGTCTTCGCGAAATCATACTGACCTTGTGCGAGCGCTTCGTCGAAACCGGGTTGACCCGGCAGCAGCTCCCCGAACGCGCCGGGTTCGTCGGGCTCATCCCTCACGAGCCGGTACCTCCGTCCGCCGGCATCGCAGCGGAGGCTGAGTCGCGCACGGATTCCCGGCGCGCTGCCGCCGCGAGCATGCGCGCGTGGGCTCGCCCGAGCAGGGGGTCGCGCTTGAAGGCACCTTCGAGTCCCGCCGGGCTTTCGAGTTGCGCGATCAGGTCGCGGCCGTGCTGCTCGAGAACGGTGCGCACCTCGAGGTCGATCTTGTCGAGTTTTTCTTTGCGCTTTTTGATGATTTCGTTGACTTCGTTGAACTCTTCGGCAGCTTTGAGGGCCGTCTTATAGAGCTTGTCGATCCCGCCGATCATCCGCTCGGCCGGCGAGGGCGGCAACAGGCCGCCGGCCGTAACTCGGCTCGGCGCTTTGGCCGCGTATTCCTTGAGCGTCGTTTGCCGCACGTCGAAACGCGCGCGCGCCAACGCCGAGAGGTTGTTGATCTCATCCTTGAGCGGTTCGCGGCGTTTGGCGACCGTTTCCATCAGCTTCTTCTCGGTGTCGGAGGTGACCGTGTGAATATAGCGCGCGCGTGAAGCGTGATATTCTCGAACCGATGCATCGTAGTCGGGGACGCGCGCGTCGCTCACTTGCCGATCGGTACTCACGGCTTGTCCTCCACGCTTGCCTTCAGGCGCTGCTTCTCGACCTTGCCCATCGCATTGCGCGGCAGCGCATCGACGACCCGAACCGCCTTCGGCAGTTTGAAGCTCGCCAAACGCTCCCGCATCGCGGCGACGAAGGCATCGGTATCGAAACCCGCATCGGCTTCGATGAACGCCATCGGGATCTCACCGCGGGCCGCATCGTGAATACCGACCAAGGCCGCATCGCGCACGCCGGGATACAGACGCATCTCCGCTTCGACCTCCAGCGGATAGACGTTGAAGCCGCCGCTGATGATGAGTTCCTTGAGCCGGCCCATCACGACGTACACGCCGGTGTCCGGATCGAAGCGCATCGAATCGCCGGAGCGGAACCAGCGGCGTCCGTCGAAATCGACGAACGCGTCGGCCATCGCTTCGGGCCGCTCCCAATAGCCCACGCAGACGTTCGGTCCGGAGACGAGCAGTTCGCCGACCTCGCCCGGTGCGACGCGGTCGGTCGTTTTCGGCGCGACGATCGTCACCTCGACGCCCGGCATCGGAACGCCGACGCTGCCGACGATGCGCGGACCCTCGTACCGGTTGCCCAGCGGGAAGCCGAACTCGGTCGAGCCGTAGCGCTCGAGAATCGACACGCCGAACTTTTCTTCAAACGCCTTGTGGACGTCGGCGGGCAGCGCGGCCGAACCCGACACGAACAGCCGCACGTGCTCGAATTTCTGCGCGGGAATCTTTTCGATGAAGCGAACGTACATCGTCGGCACGCCGAAGAATATCGTCACCGCGCCGGACTTGAGGATCTCCGCCACTTCGATGACGTCGAAGCGTTCGCGAATGATTGCGTGCGCGCCGGCGGCGAGCGTGCCGTTGAGGCCCGCGCCGAGACCGTGCACGTGGAAGAGCGGTAGCGTGATCAGCAGCGTGTCGGCACCGGTCCAGCGCCAAGCGCTGCCGACCTGCGCGGCGATCGCGGAGAGGTTGCCGTGCGTGATCATCGCGCCCTTCGCGCGGCCGGTCGTTCCACTCGTATAGATGATGATCGCGACGTCGTCGGGCCCGACCGCTACGTCGTCGAAGTCGCTCGTAAGCGATGCATCACCGGCGCAGCGTTCGATGTCGGCGGCATCGACGAAAGGCGTCTCGGCCGGCACGTGCGGGCGCGTTTGCGCCGAGCCGACGACGAGCCGCGGTTTCGCGTCGCCCAGGATGTTGCCGAAATCCGCGGCGCGGTAGAGAACGTTCGTCGGCACCGCGATCGCGCCGATGCGCAGCAGGGCCAGATACGCGAGCACGAAGCCGCGGCGGTTCTCGGAAAAAATCGCCACCCGGTCGCCGGGCACGACGCCGCGTTCGGCCAGCTGGTTCGCGACCCGGCCCGTTTGCCGCCAAAGTTCGCCGTACGTCAGTTCGTCGACCGCGAGGGCAGCGGTCCGTTGCGCGGCCACGCGCCGGACGACGTCGATGAATGGTTCGGTGCCGAGCGCTACCGCCAATGCCGCCGGCCCCACGAGATGGACATGCTGACATTTTGAGCGTCCGGCGAGGGGACGCCTTCAGCTTCCACCGGCCAGACGGCTAACCGCTCGCCCGGCACGACGGTCGCGCCGCGCTAACAGCCGACAAAGGCCAGCGATGTTTGCCCCGGGACGATGTTGATGGTTTGGCCGGCGGGCGGCCCGGCAGCCGGGATCATCACCGTATTGCCGCTGACGCTCCCCTGCGCACCGGGGACGGCGATCCACGCGAACGCGGAGCCGCCGGTGTTGGCATAGATGTACAGACCGCACACGTTGTTGCTGCCGAAGCCGTTCGACACCGTGACCGAGATCGCCGGCGTTTGTGCGAACGTCACCGACGCGGTCGAGGAGAGCAGCACATAGAACAAGGGCGTCGCGGCACTGCCCGTATAGAACGGAAACTGACCGGCCGGGCTGATATCGCTAGCGGTACTCCCGAGCGCGGCACTCAGCGCGTACGCCGAACTGCCGGTGCTCGCTCCCCACGCGATCGTGGCTTGCGCGCCGTACGTCCCGTAGGAGCCCGTTGCCGGCACGACGAGCGCCGCCGGTGCCGCCGGCGGGTTGACCGATGGGGCGCTGGCGCTCGGCCCGCTGAACGTGAATGCCGGTACCGCGGTCGCCGTTCCAACCGGAGTGGCCGTGGCGATCGGGGTCGCGGTGGGCACCGGCGTCGCGGTGGGGGTTGCCGACGCGGTGGCCGTTGCCGTTGCGGTCGCGGTCGGCGTCGGTGTCGGCGCCGGGATTGCGAGTTGGTAGAACTGGAAGAGATAGGTGTGGCCGGCGGTGAGCTCCGGCGCGCCCGACCCGCCGGCGGCGTTTACGAACGTCACCGCCCCATTCGAGGGCGTGACCGGACCGAACGTCCCGACAAAGCCGGCCGCGGACGTGATGTCGTCGAGCTCGCAGTAATAGTACGCGGTCGTGGGCAGCGCGGCCGAGAGGACCAGCACTTCCGAGGCCACGACACCAGGCGGAGGGGCGGCCGAAAACGTCGCCGTGACGTACAAGAACGGCGTAATCGTCGTTGCGGTCGCCGCTTTACGCGCCTTGGAAACGACGACCGGCGCGTTGGCCGGGGCGGTGATGCTCTCCGTTGTGCGCACCGTCAGCCCCGCCGGCGCACCCGAATCGAAGCCGAAGGACGGAGTGATGCCTGCAATGGCCGGTAGCGATACAGCGCCGCCGGCACCCGGAACCGCGATCAGGCTCGTTATCGAAGAACCGAAGTTCGCAGACGGCTGTGCATTCGGCGCGGGCGTCGTGCCGCCGGTGCATCCGGCGACGATCGTACCGGCCAGTAACATTCCAACGAGAACAAAACGGCGTTGAAAAAGCACGCGTCAAGCCTTCCACGACTCCGGAGGCGATTGTACTTATCCGGGCCGGCGAGCGGACCCTCGCTCCAGCCGCCTCCGGGGAGTAACACCGGCGCCGCATCGCCAAGTGCGTCCGCTCACCGAGACGAAAGGCAGAGCCCATGCGCGACGACACCGCGCGCGCGATCGCCGAGATCGGCATCCCGATCTCGCCCGAGATGATCGCCGCATCGCAAAGCCTCTATCAGGCGCAGCACGAAACCGAACCGTATCGCGACGTGATCGTCACGCGCGACGAAACCTATGGCGCGCACGAACGCCAACGGCTCGACGTCTTTCAACCGTCCGCGAGCGGCGGCAAGCGGCCGGTGCTCGTCTACGTGCACGGCGGCGGGTTCGTCGCCGGCGATAAGCGCGTCAGCGGCACGGCGTATTACGACAACGTCGGCCTGTGGGCCGTGCGCAACGGCTACGTCGGCGTAACGATCACCTACCGCCTCGCACCGGAGAACAGGTACCCCGCCGCGGCGGCCGATGTCGGCGCCGCCGTGAAATGGTTGATCGAGCATATCGCTTCGTTCGGCGGGGATCCGGAGGGCATCGTGCTGCTCGGACAATCGGCCGGCTCGACGCACGTGGCGACGTACGCTGCGCGACCGGAACTGCACGCGCGCAGCGGCGGCGGCGTGCGGGCGATCGCAATGCTTTCCGGCGTGTACGACTTCAGGCGCATGGAGTTGGCCGGGAATGCGCGCGCGTATCTCGGCGACGCGCCGGATGCCGCGATAACCGGCTCGGCGTTACCCGGCCTCGCGACGGCGGGAATTCCGCTGATGTTCGGGATTTCCGAGTTCGATCCGCCGATGTTCCACGAGCAGGCGAACGCACTGGCCAACGCGCTCTTCGCCCAGACGAAGCGTCATCCGAACGCGCTGTTTCTGCCGCGCCACAATCACATCTCCCAGATCGCGCACCTCAACGCCGCCGATACCGAAGACCGGCTGCTCTCCGACCGGCTCTCGGAGTTTATCAACGTGAATACGGCGCGTGCGCTCACGGCGAAATAACGCCCGCTATCGCGAGGGCCACGGCGCGGACGTCCCACACGCGCGCGCCGTGGAGACGGACCACGGCCGCCCCCGCCGTTTCGCCGGTCCCGGCACGCACCGCTTCCGCTGACGTCTTCGCACGTGCGAGCGCGCGCGCGATGAACGTCGCTCGCAGTGCGGCATCGGCGGCGATCAAGGTCACGGTGCCGAACGCGCCGGCCAGTTCACCGGAGATATCGTAGGCGTCGCGGTAGACGAGTTTGCCGTCGAGCGTCGCGCGCGTGCGCATCGATAAACGCGCGCCCCCGCGCAAGCCGAAAGTGTCGACGACGATTGCGCTGCCGCTGCCTTCGATCGCGAACGTCGCCGCGGCGGCGTGCGTGCTGCCCGGTTCGAGCAGCAGTGGTTCACCCGCGACGACCAGTTGCGCGCCGTCGGCGACGCTCCAGCCGGCGTCCGTGCGCGACGGCGACGTGCCGGCGAACACCGGCGTCGCCATTTGTCCGCACGCGACGAGCGACGCATGCACGTCAAGCGTGCCGTCGAGCGTGAAGCAATCGCCGCCGAGCACGCCCGGACCGAGCGCGGAGAGCACCAAGCGAATCGCGCCCGCCGGCGCGGCGAACGCGCGGCTCGAACGCGAGAGCCCCTCGCAACGAATCGCGCGCAAGCGCGTGCGACCGGTTCGAGCATCGCAGGTCAGCGCAATGCTGCCGGCCGTCCTCACGTTGCTGCGTCGAGCAACGCCGCCTGCGACACGAACTCCATCAGCGGTTCGAGTCCGGTACCGTGGCGGAGATCGGTGAAGAGGTAGGGCCGGGTCCCGCGCGCCGCACCGGCATCGCGCCGCATCCGTTCGAGATCGGCACCGACGTGCGGCGCGAGATCGATCTTGTTGATCACGAGCAGATCGGCGTTGGTGATGCCGGGGCCGCCCTTGGCCGGGATCTTGTCGCCCCCGGCAACGTCGATCACGTAAATCGTGATGTCGGCGAGGTCGGGGCTGAACGTCGCTGCGAGGTTGTCGCCGCCGCTCTCGACGATCACGACCCGCAGGTGCGGAAAGCGCGCCTCGAGCTCGGCGATCGCCTCGAGATTCATCGAGGCGTCTTCGCGAATCGCCGTGTGCGGACAGCCGCCGGTTTCGACGCCGACGATCCGCTCCGCCGGCAGGCAGCCGCTGCGCGTGAGGATCAGCGCGTCTTCGCGCGTGTAGATGTCGTTGGTCACGACCGCCAGATCGACGCGTGGATAGAACGCCCGCGCGAGCCGCTCGACGAGTGCCGTCTTGCCGGCGCCGACCGGTCCGCCGATCCCGATCCGAACGGCGCTCACGACGCGAACAACCGCGCGTCGAGCGACGCGTGACGCATGGCATCGATCTCGCAGACGAGCGCGCTCGCGGTCAGATCGTCGAGCGTCTCCGCCGCGCAGGCGCTGCGCGTAAAGTCCGCAATCGGCGCGCGCAAGGACCACAGCAGCGCGCCGACATCGCGTTGGCCGAGCGGAACCGCACGCGCGGCGACGGCCGCGAGCGCGGCCGCAGCGGAACTCAGATAGCCGCAGACGGCGTCCTCGATCGGCGCGCCGATCGCGCGATAGCCGAGCATGCACGCGAGCGCATGCTGCCCGCTCGCCGCACCGGCGAGGATCGCAGCGCGATAGGCCATGATGGCATCCCCGGTGATTCCCATGGCGAGGTAGGCCTCCAGGGTGGCGCGCGCCAAGCGGCGATTCGCCGCCCGGACGTCACGCGCAAACACCGCTGCCGCGAGGACGGCGTCGAGTTCGTCAACGCTCGCGCTACCGCGCATGCCGAGCACGAAAGCGCGCCCATCGAGCGTCGCGAGGCTATGTTCGAGATAGTCGCCGATCCACGCGCGCACGCCGGCTGCGCCGGCAAGACCGCGTTCGAGAATCGCCGTCTCGAGACCGAACGAGTGCGAGAACGCTCCGCTCGGAAACGCACTGTCGCACAACTGCAGAAAGCGTGCGTCCATCACTCGTGCGCGTGCGGTGCGTGCGCGTAGACGAACGGGCGCTCGAGGACGCGCGCGATGCGTTCGTAACGTACGCCGGTGCGTTCGAGGAGTTCTTCGAGCGGACCGGCGTACCCGACGACGATCGCGTCGCCCTCGCGAATCACGGGGATGTGCCGGTTGCCGAACGCGTGCGCGATCTCGACGGCTTGTGCGATCGAATCCGGATACGCGATCAGCACGTCGTCGGGAACGACTTCGACCGCGATGACGCGCGTCTCGTCGGCCACGAGCACGTCGCCGTCGCGAATGCGCACGTCGCCCTCCAACATCAGGCCGAGATCGCCGATGCTCGAGGGCAGACGCAACACCCGGCGCGTCATCGCACTGCTCGCCACCGGTAGACGTTCGACGATGCGTCCGCCGAGGGGAAAGTCGCGCAGGTTGCCGAGCAGCGCGTCGATGCGGCGGTACATCAGAACAGCGCGTAGCGCTGCGCGAGCGGCAAGATCGTCGCCGGTTCGCACGTCATCAACACGCCGTCGGCCCGCACGGCGTAGGTTTTCGGGTCGACCTCGATGTGCGGCAGCGCATCGTTGTGCACCATGTCGCGTTTGCCGATCTTGCGGCAGTTCGATACGGGCAAGAACGTGCGCCGCGAACGAACCCGCTCCACCATGCCGCACTCGAGGCCGCGCCGCGAGACGAACGTGAACGAGCCGGCGGCCGGCGCGGCGCCGAATGCGCCCCACATCGGGAGCATCCGCTCGGGCTGCGGCGTGGGAATCGACGCCGACGGATCACCCATCGCGGCGTAGGCGATCGTTCCGCCCTTGATGACGAGTTCGGGGCGAAAGCCGAAGAACGCCGGCTTCCACACGACCAGGTCCGCGATCTTGCCGGCTTCGACCGATCCGACGTAGGCGCCGACGCCGTGTGCGATCGCCGGGTTGATCGTGTACTTCGCCACATAGCGCTTCACGCGCAGGTTGTCGCTACCGGCGCTCTCGCCCGGCAACGGCCCGCGCTGGACGCGCATCTTGTGCGCGGTCTGCCAGGTGCGCATGATGACTTCGTGCACCCGGCCCATCGCTTGCGAGTCCGACGACATCATGCTGATCGCGCCGAGGTCGTGCAGCACGTCTTCGGCCGCGATCGTTTCGCCGCGGATGCGTGAGTCGGCGAACGCGACATCTTCGGGAATCGACGGGTCGAGGTGATGGCAGACCATCAGCATGTCGAGATGCTCGGCCAGCGTGTTGACCGTATACGGCCGCGTCGGGTTCGTCGACGACGGCAACACATACGGTTCGCCGGCGATGCGGATGATATCGGGGGCGTGGCCGCCCCCGGCCCCTTCGGTGTGATAGGTGTGGATCGTGCGGCCGGCGATGGCACGAATCGTCTCTTCGAGAAAGCCCATTTCGTTGAGCGTGTCGGTGTGGATCGCTACTTGCACGTCGGTTCGGTCGGCGACGGTGAGCGCAGCGTCGATCGCGCGCGGCGTCGAACCCCAATCTTCGTGCAGCTTCAGGCCGAGGCAGCCGGCGTCGATCTGCTCGTGCAGCGGCGCGAGTCCGGTCGCGTTGCCCTTGCCGAGGAAACCGACGTTCACCGGCAGCGATTCGGTCGCCAGCAGCATCTGATCGAGGTGCCACGCCCCGGGCGTGCACGTGGTCGCGTTCGTACCGGACGCGGGCCCGGTGCCGCCGCCGATCATCGTCGTCACGCCGCTGCCGATAGCGGCCGTTACTTGTTGCGGCGAGATGAAGTGGATGTGCGTGTCGACCCCGCCGGCGGTGACGATGAGGTTTTCACCCGCGATCGCTTCGGTCGACGCTCCGACGATCATCCCGGGCGTGATCCCGTCCATGATGTACGGATTGCCGGCTTTGCCGATCCCGGCGATGCGGCCGTCGCGCAGGCCGATGTCCGCCTTGTAGATGCCCGTCGCATCGATCACGATCGCGTTCGTAATGACCGTATCGAGCGCACCCTCGGCGCGGGAGATCGTGGGATGCTGACCCATCGCATCGCGGATCACTTTGCCGCCGCCGAAACTCAACTCATCGCCGTAGCCGGTAAGATCGCGCTCGATTTCGACGATCAACTCGGTGTCGGCCAAACGCAGGCGGTCGCCGGTCGTCGGGCCGTAGAGGCGCGCGTACTGCTCGCGTGAGATCTTCATGCGAAGCGCCGTTCGCCCGCGGCTTCCACGAGCTCGACCGGGCGCTCGATCCCCGGTTCGAAACGCACCGCCGTCCCGGCCGGAATGTCGAGTAACATGTTGCGCGCCGCGGCGCGATCGAAGGCGAGCGCGCCGTTGACGTCGGCGAAGTGCGCGTGCGAGCCGACTTGGATCGGCCGGTCGCCGGTATTGTTCACGACCACCTGCACGCGCCGGCGCCCAGGCTTCAGCTCGACCTCGCCCGCGCGAATAAAGCGTTCGCCGGGCGTCACGGAATCGGCTCGTGGACGGTAACGAGTTTCGTTCCGTCCGGGAACGTCGCCTCGACTTGCACCGACTCGATCATCTCGGGCACACCCTCCATCACGTCATCGCGCGTCAGCACGCCGCGCCCGGCCTGCATCAAGTCCGCAACCGTGCGGCCGTCGCGGGCGCCCTCGAACACGAACGATGCGATGATCGCGATCGACTCGGGGTGGTTGAGCTTCACCCCGCGAGCGTGCCGCCGCCAGGCCATTTCGGCGGCATAACTGAGCAGCAGCTTGTCGCGTTCGACGTCCGTCAGGTGCATGGTGACGATTTGCGGGTCGGGGGAGTGGGCGCCGTGCGCCAATCGTCGGGGATCGATGCTCGCAAATGTGACAATCTGGAGGAAGAGAGACCTACCCGCAATCCGAACATGCAGTGATGATCGAGGTCTACCATCGGCCCACCTCGCTGGCCGATGCGCTCTCCGAACTCGCCCGCGCGGGCGCCGATACCCGGCTCATAGCCGGCGGCACCGACGTGCTGGTCGAGCTTGGTCGGGGTAGCAAGCCTGTCAAGCGTCTGATCGATCTCACGGCGCTCGAGCCCGAGCTGCGCTTCATCACCGAAGACGAGCAGCGGCTCACGCTGGGCGCCCTCACGACCCATAACGACGTCCTCGCCTCGCCCGCGTTCCGGCGCGACGCGCTTCCGCTGGTTCAGTCGTGCGCCGAAATCGGCGCCCCGCAGATCCGCTCGCGCGGCACGATCACCGGCAACCTCGTCACCGCCTCGCCCGCGAACGACACGATCGTCGCCCTCTACGCGCTCGATGCCGAGGTCGAAGTAGCGAGTGCTGCCGGCCGGCGCCGGTTGCCCATCGAGGAATTCTGCACCGGCTTCCGCACGACGGCGCTCGGACCGGGCGAGCTCGTACGCTCGATCTCGGTGCGCAAACTCGGCGCGGCGCGGCGCGGCATCTTTCTCAAACTCGGTTTGCGCAAAGCGCAAGCGATCTCGGTGATCAGCGTCGCCGTCGTCGTTGCCTTCGATGGACCACGGGTCACGGAAGCGCGCATCGCGCTGGGCTGCGTCGCGCCGACGATCGTCCGCATCCCCGCGGCCGAAGCATCGCTCGTCGGCGGCAGCCTCGATCGCGCCGCACGCATGCGCGCCGCCGCGCTTGCCGCGGCGGCGGTCGCGCCGATCGACGACATCCGCGCAACCGCCGGCTACCGCCGTACGACGGTCGCCGCGCTCGTCGAGCGCGCCCTCGATCAGATCGCCGACGGCACGGAAGCCAACGGCTTGGCCGTCGTACCCGTGCTGCTCGAAACGCCGCACCGCGAACCGGATATTCTGCCGTTCACCGGCACGGTTCTGACCACGATCAACGGCCGCCACTACGAACTCGAAGACGTGCAGCACCTCTCACTGCTCGACGCGCTCCGCGACCGCGCCGGACTGACCGGCTCGAAAGAAGGCTGCGCCGAGGGCGAGTGCGGTGCGTGCACGATGTGGCTCGACGGCCGCGCCGTGATGTCGTGCCTGGTTCCTGCTCCGCAAGCGCACGGTTCGACGATCACGACGATCGAAGGCTTGGCCGACGGCGATGCGTTGCACCCGGTGCAGCAGGCGTTCATCGATCACGGAGCCGTGCAATGCGGCTTCTGCATCCCGGGCATGATCATGGCCGGCGCGAAGGTCGTGGACGAGTGCGACGCGCCGACGACCGCCGACATTCGCAGCGCGATCAGCGGCAACATCTGCCGCTGCACCGGCTATGCGAAGATTCTGACCGCCATCGCATCGGCGGCCGAACTCGATGAGGCGCCGCTGCGCATCGGGGTCGGCACGTGAAACACATCGGCACGTCGCACCCGCGTCACGACGCGCTCGACAAAGTCACCGGCGCGGCAAACTATCCCGCCGACTTGATCGAGCCGGGAATGCTGCGCTTGAAAACCGTCTTCGCGCGCCGCGGCCACGCGCGCATCCTCTCGATCGACAGCTCGGCAGCGCTGGCGGTACCGGGCGTCGTTGCCGTGCTCACCGCGAAGGACGTGCCGCACAATCGCTACGGACTGATCGACTCCGACCAGCCGGTCTTGTGCGATGACACCGTGCGTCACGACGGCGACCGCGTCGCGCTCGTCGTGGCCGAAACGGATCACGCCGCCGCGCACGCCGCCGGCCTCGTGCGCGTTGCGTATGAGGATCTGCCGATCGTGAGCGATCCGCGCGCGGCGATGCAGCCCGGTGCTCCGCGCGTGCACCACGATCGCGACAACGTGCTGTTGCACCAGAAGATACGCCGCGGAGACGTCGCGCGCGCGTTCGATGCTGCCGACGTCGTCGTCGAGGGGCACTTCACCACGCAGTGGCAAGAGCACGCCTACCTCCAGCCCGACGCCGGAATCGCCTATTTCGACAAGCAGGGCCGCATCGTCATCGAGACGGCCGGGCAGTGGCTGCACGAAGACCGTAAGCAACTCGCCGAGATTCTTGAATTGCCCGAAGATCGGGTCGTGGTGAAGTACGCAAAGATCGGCGGCGCGTTCGGCGGCCGTGAAGATATGTCGGTGCAGTGCCTGGTCGCGATCGCGACCTGGAAGCTGCGCCGGCCGACGGCGATTCGCTGGAGCCGCGAAGAGTCGATCATCGGCCACCACAAGCGCCACCCGTTCTTCATAACCGCGAAGTGGGGTGCGAAACGCGACGGCACGATCACCGCCGTCGAAACGACGCTGATCGCCGACGGCGGCGCGTACGCCTCGACGAGCATCGAAGTACTCAAGGGCGCCATGACATTTGCGCACGGACCGTACGATATCGCAAACGTCAGCGTCGACGGCATCGTGTGCTACACCAACAACGTGCCGAGTGGTGCGTTCCGCGGGTTCGGCGGTCCCCAAGCGCACTTCGCCGCCGAATCGATGATGACGCGCGTGGCCCACGCGCTGAAGCTCGATCCGCTCGACGTGCGGCGCGCGAACCTCTATCGCGAGGGCAGTATCAACTCATCCGGTAGCGTGATGCCCGCCGGCGTCAGCGCGGTGCCCGTGCTCGACCGCTGTATCGAAGAAGCCGCCGCGCGCCTGGCGCCGGTCGTGCACGACCCGCACTCACGCAAACGGCGCGGGATCGGCTATGCCAACGGGATCAAGAACGTCGGCTATTCGTTTGGTTTTCCGGAACAAGCCACTGCGAAGGTCGACCTCGTCGTGCTCGACGGCGTGCGCGCGGCCCGCGTGAGCATCGGCGCGGCCGACGTCGGTCAAGGGGCGCACCTGATTCTGCGCCAGATCGCGGCCGAGACGCTCGCGCTACCGCTCGAGGCGGTGACGATCGTTGCCGAAGACACGGCCGAGGCGCCGAACGCCGGTTCCGCGTCCGCGTCGCGCATGACGCTGATGGGCGGCCGCGCGGTGAAAGACGCCGCCGAGCTCGCGCTGCGTAACCTCGCGACCTCCGGCGTGCCCTCGGCGACCGTGCAGTTCCGGCCCAACCCGACGACGCCGTTCGACGAAGCGGGCCGCGGCACGCCGCACTACGCCTACGGCTACGTCGCGCAAGCGGTTGAAGTCGAGGTCGACGTGACGACCGGCGAAGTCGCGGTGGTCGGCGTGATCAGTGTCAACGACGTCGGTCGCGCGATCAATCGTCAACAGGTCGAAGCGCAGATCGAAGGTTGCGTCGCGCAAGCGATCGGTTATGCGCTCACCGAAGATTTCCGCATCAAGAACGGACGCATCCTGACGCCGCACTTCAGCTCCTATCTCCTACCGACCGCGCTCGACGTGCCGGCGGAGATCGTCTCCATCATCATGGAGACGCCCGATCCGCAAGGGCCGTTCGGCGCGCGCGGGATGTCGGAGATGCCGCTGGTGCCGTTCGCCGCGGCGGTCGCAAGCGCGATTCACCATGCCACCGGTGCGTGGGTGTCCGACGTGCCGTTCACGCCCGAACGCGTGCTCGCCGCGATCACGGCGCAACGCGCGGCGGAAGCCGAACCGCTCGCTATCCGCTGACGAGAGCGCGAGCGAGTGCGTTATGCTGCGCGACGACGCGCTCGAGGTCGAGCGCGGTGAACGCTCCGTGCTCGACCAGCGGCTTGCCGTTGACGATCGTGAAGTCGACGCCGGCCGGGCGGCAGAACACGAGCGCGGCCAGCGAATCGTGGACGGCGCCGCCGGCGAGCGCGAGCGAATCGAGCCGCACGCCGGCCAGGTCGGCCGCCATGCCGGGCGCGAGCATCCCGATGTCGTCGCGCCCGAGCACCGCCGCACCGCCGCGCGTTGCCAACCGCAAGATCTCGCGCGCCGTGGCCGCCTTCGCGCCGCCGGCGACGCGTTGCAGCAGCATCGCGTGACGCACTTCATCGAGCAAGTGCGAGCTATCGTTGGACGCCGAGCCGTCGACGCCGAGGCCCACCCGCGCACCGGCTTCGACCAGCGCGCGAACCGGCGCAATCCCGCTGCCGAGCCGCATGTTCGAAGTGGGACAGTGCGCGACGCCGGTGCGCGTCGCGCCCAGCGTACCGATCTCGGCGGCCGAGGGATGCACCATGTGGGCGTGCCACACGTCGGCGCCGAGCCAGCCCAACTGCTCCGCGAGTTCGACCGGCCGGCACCCGAACCGTTCGATGCAGTAGCGTTCTTCGTCCAGCGTTTCGGCGAGATGCGTGTGCGCGTGCACGCCGTAACTGCGGGCCAGCGCGATGCTCTCGCGCATCAAGTCGGGCGACACGGAAAACGGCGAACACGGCGCCACGACGATCCGCGTCATGGCGAAACGCGCGGGGTCGTGGAACGTCTCGATCGCGCGCTGCGTATCGGCCAGGATCGCCGCCTCGTTCTCGACGCACGAGTCGGGCGGCAGCCCGCCCTGGGATTGGCCCACCGACATCGAGCCGCGCGAGGCGTGGAAGCGCAGGCCGATTTCGCGAGCGACCGCGATCTCGTCGTCGATGCGGCAGCCGTTCGGCCACAGATAGGTATGGTCGCTCGCCGTCGTGCACCCCGAGAGCAGCAACTCCGCACACGCAACGGCGGTCGCGCTGCGCAAGGCATCCGGCGTCAGCCGGGCCCAGACCGGATAGAGCGCGATCAGCCAATCGAACAGCTCGACGTCTTGCGTCCCGGGAACCGCGCGCGTCAGCGTCTGATAAAAGTGATGATGGGTATTCACGAGTCCCGGAATGACGATGCAGCCGCGCGCATCGACGACGCGGTCGGCATCGCGCGGCAACTCGGTCGCCGGGCCGAGCGCTTCGATCGCGCCGTCGCGCACGAAGATCGACGCATCGCGCAGTACCCGGTCCGCATCGTCGAACGTCTCGACGTGCGCGGCATCGCGAATCAGCAGCGTGGCCATTCGAGCGAGCTTCGATGACGACGGTCGATTACCTCAATACGTGCCCGATCGACGCGTTCGTCGCGGAAATCGGCTTCGCGTTCGAGGATTCACCGTGGATCGCGCGCGCCGCAGCAGCGAGGCGCCCGTTCGCCGACCGCGACGCGTTGCACGCCGCAATGCTGGCGGCGCTCGAGAGTGCCGGCGACGCAGCCAAGGTGGCGCTCATCGAGGCGCATCCCGACCTCGCCGGCCGCGTCGCGCGTGAAGGCCGGCTGACCGCCGCTTCGGCCGCCGAACAATCCGGCGCGGGACTCGGTGCGCTGACGCCGGCCGAGATCGGGCGCTTCGACGCCGACAACGCGGCCTATCGCGCACGCTTCGGCTTTCCGTTCGTCATCTGCGCGCGCGAGAACACCAAAGAATCGATTCTTGCGGCGCTAGCGGTGCGGCGCGCGAACGATCGCGCGACCGAGATCGCGACGGCTCTGGCGGAAATCGCGAAGATCGCGCGCCTGCGCATCGAAGACGCCGTGAGCTGATGCAAGCCTACGTTCTCGACTGGCTCGGACTGCTCGTTCGCTGGTTCCACCTCACCGCCGGGATCGCGTGGATCGGCGCGTCGTTCTACTTCGTCTGGCTCGACGACAACCTCAACCGTCACGTGACGGAGGCCGAACGCAAACGCGGCATCGACGGCGAGTTGTGGGGCGTGCACGGCGGCGGTTTCTACCACAGCGAGAAATACTTGACGGGTCCGGTCGGCGAACCGCTCAGCAACCACCTGCACTGGTTCTATTGGGAAGCCTATTCGACGTGGCTCTCCGGCATGGCGATGCTCGCCGTCGTCTACTGGGCCGGCGCTTCATCGTTCCTGATCGACAAGACGGTGCTCGATCTCACCCCGCCCGAAGCGATCGCGATCAGCATCGGCTCGATCGTCGCGGGTTGGTTCGTCTACGACGCCCTTTGCCGCATCTTGGAGAAGAACGAGTTCGCGCTGTGGACGGCCATCGGCGTGTTTTTACTGCTGACCGACTGGGGACTCTTCCACGTCTTCGGTGCGCGCGCGGCGTTCATCCACGTCGGTGCGATCGTCGGCACCATCATGGTGTGGAACGTCTTCTTCATCATCATCCCGGGCCAGCGCAAGGTCGTGGCGCAACTGCGGGCCGGCCAGGTGCCGGATGCACGGCCGGGCGAGCTCGGCAAGCAGCGCTCGGTGCAGAACACGTACTTTACGCTGCCCGTGCTGTTCATCATGATCAGCAACCACTATCCGATGACCTACAGCGGTCCCTACGGCTGGCTCGTGCTGGCGGGGCTCTCGATCGCCGGCGTCCTCGTGCGGCGCTTCTACGTGCTCACGCACTTCAAGAAGGTCATCATCGCGCTACCGGTCGCGGCTATGGTGCTGCTGGCGATCATCGCCTACGCGATCGCTCCGCGAACGACGAGCGCGACCGGACCGGGGGCGAACTTCGCGCAGGTTGCACCGATCGTTGCCCAGCGCTGCGCGGTGTGCCATTCCGTGCACCCGACGTTCGGCGGGTTCAGCGCGCCGCCCGCGGGCGTGCTGCTCGACACGCCCGCACACATCATCGCGAACGCCTCGTTGATGCGGGCGCAGGCGGTCGCCACGCACGCGATGCCGCTCGGCAACATGACCAACATGACCGATGGCGAACGCGCACTGCTCGGTGGCTGGATCGACGCCGGCGCGAAAGGCCCCTAATGCTCACAACGCACGTTCTCGACACTTCGAGCGGTCAACCGGCCGCGCGCGTCGCGGTGATGCTCTTCGCCGTCGACGGCGGCGTCCGCGCGCACGTCTCGACGTCGGTCACCAACGCCGACGGCCGTACCGACAATCCGATGGCCGAGATACTCTCGCCCGGCATGTACGAACTGATCTTCACCGTCGCCCCATACTTCGCCGCCAAAAACATTGCGGCGTTCTACGACGAAATCACGATCCGCTTTCGCGTCGACGACGCCAAGCGCACGTACCACGTCCCCCTGCTCTTGGCACCATGGGGCTACTCAACGTATCGTGGAAGCTAGTGCCTTGAAAAAGGCGGGAGGGCTCAATCGAATGACGATCGCCGATGTAACGGACTTCTACCAGCGAACCAATGCCTATAAGGCCCGGGGGGGCGAGGGCCCGTGCGCGGGCTGCCACAAGATGCTCGAACCGGAGGAACCGTATTCGGTCTACGACCTGGCGGGAAAAGCGCGAACGCCGCGCGCCTTTCCGCAGACGATCGTTCTGTGCCAAAAATGTACGTTTATGCTCATCGGCTCGAACATGGCCGAGCCGCCGCCGGCGAGTTAAGGGTTGGCTTTTTTGAAGGCGGCCCAGCCGCCGTATTGCGAGATGTCGGCGTACTTGCGTTCCACGATCACGTCGCGCGGATAGATCATCGCGCTGACTTTGCTGCCGTCCTCGAGTTCGATCGGTGACTCGTAGAGATCGGGCGGCTCGGTTGAGATCAGGTGCGCGTGCTGCGCCTCGCTCATCTCGTAGATCTCACCCTTGATTGCGACGCCGCCTTCGGCGACTTCGTAGATTCCCGGATGTTCGTCGCGCACGGAATGCAGGCGATACTTGGCTGCCGTTTGCGCGTCCCCGACGAGTGTCGCCGCGCCGAGGTTCTTGTGATCGGGTTGGCCGGTAAGGGCGGAGCCGCAGATGAAGAAGCGCATGAGGAAGCCTTCCAAGAGACGATCGATCGCTACGATCGAGCGGGTGAGCGCCGTGACGCCCAGTTGCAAATCATCCGGGCTCGTGAACTCGTTGCCGACATGGCTGCGTCCGCCGGCGCTAGGAACAAAGATCATCGCCACCGGCGCAACCGATGCGACGCACATCGCATCGTGTCCCGCACCACTGGGCAAGTCCATCGCCGTCTCGCCGAGCTCTGCGATCGCCGCGGCAACCGCGCCGCGCAAACGATCGTCCATCGGAACCACGCGCCGCTCTTCGATGAGGGTCGACTCGATGCGCACGTTGCGCTGCGTGGCCACGCGCGCCGCGCAATCGGCGACCGCAGCGCGCAAGGCCCGGATGCGCCCCTCGTCGACGCTGCGCGCGTCGACGCGCAACGTCACGCGGCCCGGTATCACGTTGGTCTGGTTGGGAAATACGACCAGCCGGCCGACGGTCAGCACGGCCTCACCGATCTCGGCGGCGGCGGCTTCGAGTTCGAGCACCAGTTCCGCGGCAGAACTCAGCGCGTCCCGGCGCAGTTCCATCGGCACCGTCCCGGCATGTCCCGATTCGCCGTGCACCTCAACCTCGAAGCGCGCTTGTCCGGCGATCGCCGTAACGACGCCGAGCCGCACGCCGCGATGCTCGAGCACCGGACCCTGCTCGATGTGCAATTCCACGTAACCGGCGGGCGCCGGAAAGCCGTCGCGCACCGGCACGTCAGGCAATAATCCGTGGGCCGACGCGCGCGCATCCGCAAACGTAACGCCGTCTTCGTCGCAGAGTGCGTCGATCGTCGCAAGATCGTTCAAGCCCGCGAACGCGCCGCTGCCCAGGCAGCCGAGTGGAAAACGGCTGCCCTCTTCACCGGCCCACGCCACCGCTTCGATCGGATGCTCCGTAACGGTCCCGGCCGCATCGAGTTCTTCGAGCGCGCACAATGCTGCGACCGCACCGTACGCGCCGTCATACGCGCCGCCGGTCGGCACGGTGTCGAGGTGCGAACCGCTCAACACCACCGCTCCGTCGCGTCGTCCGGGCCGGCGCACGAAGACGTTCCCCGCGCGATCCTGTACGACCACATAGTTTGACGCACGCGCCCACTGCACGAACAGCGCCCGCGCGCCGGCGTCGGCCGCCGAGAACAAGCGGCGGTCGATGCCGTGCTCCGTCGCGCCGAGGGCGGCGAGCTGCGCGAGCCGCTCCGCTAACGACGCCGGCAGCGTTTTCAGAGAACCTTCTTCGCCGGATGATTGGCGATCCAATGCCGTGCGATATCGACGCGCCGCGCGACCCAGACGTCCTTGTGTTCGAGCACGTAATCGAGGAACCGCCCGAGCGCCGCTGCCCGGCCGGGCCGTCCGGCCAAGCGCGTATGCAAGCCCACCGACATCATCTTCGGCGTCGTCGCGCCTTCGGCGTAGAGCACGTCGAACGCGTCTTTGAGGTACTCGAAGAAGCCGCGCCCCGACGTGAATCCCGGCGGCACCGAAAACTTCATGTCGTTCGCGTCGAGCGTATACGGAATCACGAGGTGCGGTTTGTCGCCGACCCGCACCCAGTACGGCAAATCGTCGTTGTAGTCATCGGAATCATAGAGGAAGCCACCCTCCTCGACGACCAGCTTGCGCGTGTTGATGCTCGGCGCGTAGCGGCAGTACCAGCCGAGCGGGCGTTGACCGATCGTCTTCTCGATCGACTCGACCGCCCGTTTCATCTGCGCGCGCTCTTCCTCGATGTCCATATCCTGAAAGCCGACCCAGCGCCAGCCGTGCGAACAGACTTCATGCCCGGCCGCAACGATGGCTCGCGCCGCCTCGGGATTGCGTTCCAGCGCGAGCGCCGCGCCGAACACCGTGATATCGATCTTGCGCTCGGCAAACATGCGCATCAGACGCCAGAAGCCGGCGCGGCTACCGTATTCATAGACCGACTCGACGATCAGGTCGCGCTTGCCGGGACCGACCGTGGCGCCCGGCACCTCGGTGAGGTACATCTCCGAGGTTCCGTCGCCGTCAGGGATCGAGTACTCCGAGCCCTCTTCGTAGTTCATCACGATTTGCAGGGCCAGACGCGCGCCGTTCGGCCACGCCGCGTGCGGCGGATGCGCGCCGTAGCCGATCATGTCGCGCGGGTAGTCGCTCACGCGAACTCCTTAGCCGAGCGAGGCGGCGAAGTCTTCCCATTCGCGCCGATACTCAGCCTTTTCGGTCTCGCTCAAGAACGTCGCATCGAGCGTCTGCCGGTTGAGCTGCCAGAGTTCGTGCCAGCTGAAGCCCTGGTCCGCGAGCAGGCGGTATTGCGCGGCCATATCGGTGCTGAACATCGCCGGATCGTCGGTGTTGACCGTGCAGCGGATGCCCAGATCGACCATTTTCCGGATCGGATGCGGCTCGTCGAGCGGCGTCGAGCCGATCGCGTAGTTGCTGACGGGACACACTTCGAAGGCGACGTTGCGTTCGCGCATCTCGGCAGCATATTCGGGCGAATCGACGATGCGAATTCCGTGACCGATGCGCACGACCCCCAACTCGTCGATCGCCTCGCGAATGCTCTCCCAGCCGGCAGCTTCGCCGGCATGTGCGACGACGTGCAAGCCCGCCGCGCGAGCGCGCGCATAGGTTTCGCGAAAGAGATGCGGCGGAAATTCTTTTTCGAGCCCGCCGAGCCCAATGCCGATGATCAGCCCGCGCCGCATTCCGCGCAAGGCGAGATCGAGCACCGCCGCTTGCGTGTGCGGATCCTCGCGCGAGATATCCGCAATAAAGGCGACCCGCGAACTCGACACGGTCTGCCCGCGTTCGATGCCTTGGGCGAGCGCATCGAGAATCTCGGCCGCGCTCAAACGGCGCAGATGCAGCGACATGCTCATGAAGCACTCGCTATAGCGAATATTTTGGCGAGCTTGGTCGACGTAGAACTGCGCGACCATCAACGCGAGATCGTCGGTCGTCCGGATCGTGTCGGTCGTCTTGCGGTAGACGTCGATGAAGTGTGGGAAATCGCGGAACTCGAAGTACCGGCGCCACTCCTCGAGCGAAGCGACCGGCAAGTCGACCGCATTGCGGCGCGCGATGGCATACGAAGCCTCCGGAGCCGTCGCGCCCTCCAGATGCACGTGGATTTCCGCTTTCGGCATCGCCGCGAACCGCCGCGCAAGCTCCGCCCCCTCGGCGGTGGGTGGTTCGCTCTCCTCAATCATCTCCGGCTCCGTCATTAAAATGTTCGCGGTATCATCTCAGGTCAAGCGACGCCTGTCAAATGGCAGGGGGAGAAAAAAACCTGCGTGGCGGAGTTTTCACGATGATCGATCGCTACTTCGGTATCGCAGCGGCGGGTTCGACTATTCCGCGCGAACTGCGCGCCGGGCTCACGACCTTCCTCACGATGTCCTACGTCCTGCTGGTCAACCCGCAGGTCCTCGGCAACGCCATCGTGATCCCCGACGGCTTCGCGAAATTGCTCGTGGTCACGGCGCTGGCCGCCGCGATCGGCAGCCTCTTGATGGGGCTGGTCGCGCGCTATCCGTTCGCACAAGCGCCTGGTATGGGCCTCAACGCCTACTTCGCGTTTACCGTCGTCCTGGGCCAGAAGATCCCGTGGCAGACGGCGCTCGGCGCGGTTGCGATCTCCGGTACGATCTTCGTCATTTTGTCGATCCTCGGCGTGCGGCAAGCGATCGTGCGCGCGATCCCCAACCACCTTAAATTTTCGCTCACGGCCGGCATCGGCATGTTCCTTGCATTTATCGGGCTCAAGAATGCCGGCGCGGTCGTGGCCAACCCCGATACGTTCGTGACGCTCGGCGCGCTAACGTCGGCTCCCGTCCTGATCGCGATTTTCGGTTTGCTGGTGACCGCCGTGCTGCTGGTGCGCCGCGTGCCCGGCGCGATCCTGATCGGCATCGTCGCCTCGACGGTCATCGCCATTGCAACGCGCGCAGCGGTCTACTTCGGCCCCAAGGGCGCAATGGTTCCATTCGCCGGTTTCACCAACGGCATCGTTCAACTGCCGATCGTGCCGACCGGTCTCATCGGCGCGCTCGACCTTCACGCCGCGTTCGGCCTCGGCGTCCTCGCGGTCGTGTTCACGTTCTTCTTCGTCGACTTCTTCGATGCGACCGGAACGCTCGTGGCCCTGGCAAATAAAGCCGGCGTCCTCGATGCAAACGGCAATCTGCCGCGCGCGCGCCGGACCTTTACCTGCGACGGATTGGCCGCCATTTGCGGCGCGTTTCTCGGCACCAGTTCTCCCAC